>Ga0299912_10001840_pt1 | contig 17190 bp, 15 predicted proteins | sample RVTome_2_FD_207667 | JGI IMG/M metagenome (GOLD analysis project Ga0299912, IMG submission 207667) | Soil microbial communities from uranium-contaminated site in the Upper Colorado River Basin, Wyoming, United States - RVT95D214 (version 2) ... | reverse complement strand
TGAAACAAGTGCTAAAGAAATTAGATTTCCGAGCCGACAATCTGATTAGTTGGATACATCATCCTTATCAATTAGAGGATATTGGGCTCCTAAACGAGCAATTCCTGGTCTATGATTGCTACGACGATTACACTACTTCTGAGCAAAACGCCACCCTAAGGAGAGATCTGGAGCGCCGAGAGAGGACTATTCTGGAACGAGCCAACTGCGTTTTGGTTGCTTCGGCAGAATTGTTGAACGCAAGGAGAAAGACTGGCAACGTTCACCTGGTTCCGAATGGTGTTGAGTTTGAGCACTTCGCCCGGATTAGAGAGATGGAAAGTACGACATCTATTCGCTCTAGTCCGATACTGGGGTTCACAGGTAAGATCAGTCCACGTCTCGATTTTCGCCTGTTGACACGACTTGCGGTAAAACATCCTAACTGGACTCTAATGATGATTGGCCCGATGGAGAATAATAGACAGTTGGGACGAAACCCAGACTATCGGGTATTTGCTGCAGCACCTAACGTACTTTTTTTAGGATCAAAGCCGTATGGAGCCCTACCCATCTATATGCGGCCGTTTGACATTTGTCTGCTGCCATACACAGCCAATGATCCAGTCAATGTCAGTTGCTCCCCTCTGAAGCTTTATGAGTATCTGTCCACAGGCATGCCTATTGTCTCCACCGACCTCCCCGCGGTTCGACCTTTCAACGGCTTGGTGCGCATTGCCCGTGATGCAACCGACTTCGAGCAATACGTAGCAGAATCACTACAGGAGACGGATGAAAGTTTGCCTCAACGGCGGCTAGCGGCAGCTCGGGAAAATTCGTGGGAGAGGCGAGTGAAACAAATACTACAGATTGTTGATTCTACGCTAAAAGAGAGATGTCCTTGAAGATTCTTTTGGTTGCCCAAAGACTGGATAGTTGGGTGGAGAAGGACTTGGAGATCTTACAATCGGCTGGTCACGAGGTAAGAGTGGTGCAAGCCAGAGGATTGCGGGATGTAATTGCTTTTTTGAGGGGCACGTTGTGGGCTGACCTAACCTTCTCGTGGTTTGGTAAGTTGCATGCCTTCTTTACTGTGTTTTTTTCCAAACTGCTTGGCAAGAAGTCGCTGGTTGTTGCTGGTGGTGACGATGTAGCCTGCGAGCCTGAGATCAATTACGGGATGTTCACCTCTTGGTGGAAGAAATGGTGTCCTATCTTTGTCTTTCACTATGCGGATTTCATCTTGAGCGTCTCTGCCGTTAACCAACTGGAGACCATAAAGAATGCTAAGGCTGATCCCTCAAAGACTAAGTTACTTTATCACGGGTTCAACGAACAGGAGTGGCAACCATTGAATGATGTTGGGAAGGAAAGGTTGGTTCTGACTGTGGCCAGGGTCAACGACGAAACGTTAATCAAGAAAGGTCTCGCTCTTTTCGTTCAGAGTGCCAGATACTTGCCAAACCTATCTTTTGTCTTGGTTGGTCCCTGGGAGGACGATACCATTGAACAACTCAAGGCTATTTCGTCAACCAATATCACCTTTACAGGGGGGCTTTATGGCAAGGATTTACAACTGATGTATAACCGGGCCAGAGTCTACGTACAGGCCTCATGTCATGAGAGTTTTGGATGCACGGTAGCTGAAGCGATGCTTTGTGAATGCGTGCCAGTGGTCTCCCGGCGGGCAGCGCTGCCGGAGGTGGTTGGTGACGACGGGATATATGTGGATGAATTGACCCCAACGGCTTTGGCTGCTTCGATTGAGGAGGCTTTCCAGAAACCCGAGTTGGGGCAGGCGGCACGTCAGCGAGTAATGCACCTATTCCCTCTGGAACGTCGGCGCCAGGCACTGCTCTCGGTCTTATCCGGGTTTGCGTCTGACTCTGCTCACCGTCAACACCAGGTATGTGTCAGGTGTGTAATGGATACCACAGACCCATATATATATTTTGATGAAAACGGAATTTGCAATCATTGTAAACTATATGATGAAAGGGTTAAAAATGAGCTTACTCCTATAAAAGAAAGGCAAAACAAACTGGAGAAATTGTTAGCAGAAGTAAAAAAGAAAGGGAAGAACAAGGAATATGACTGTATAATAGGAGTGAGCGGGGGCGTGGACAGCACAATGGTTGCATATCTGACAAAAAAGAAGTTTGGGCTCAGGCCCTTAGCTATTCATCTTGATAATGGATGGGACACCGAGTTAGCAGTTAATAATATTGAGAAAGTACTTAAAAAATTGGGCATTGATTTGTACACTTATGTTCTTGACTGGGAAGAGTTCAAAGATCTGCAGCTTTCATTTTTAAAGTCTTCGATAATAAATGCAGAGATTCCTACAGACCATGCAATCACTACGATTCTTTTCCGTAAAGCAAAAGAAATGAATATTTCCTATGTTTTCGGAGGTAGTAACCTTGTTACTGAGGGTTTAATGCCACACAGTTGGGTTTATGACCATAGAGACTGGAAGTTGATTAAAGGGATTCACAAAAAATTTTCCAACGTTAAATTGAAGACTTATCCTCACTATAATTTGTTACAGATGCTATACTACATATTTATAAAAAAAATAAAATATATTCCAATACTTAATTTGATAATGTATAACAAAAAAGAAGCCATTAATCTTCTCCAAAATGAACTTGGATGGGAATATTATGGAGGGAAGCACCATGAATCTTTGTATACAAGGTTCTATCAATCATACATACTTCCCTCTAAATTCAATGTAGATAAAAGAAAAGCTCATTTATCAAGTTTAATACTTTCTGGCCAGATGGAAAGGGAAGAGGGAATTGAAGAATTGAAAAAAGCAACTTATCCGCCTGATCTTTTACAGGAGGATAAGGAATATGTAGCCAAAAAGCTTGGGCTTACAGAAGACGAATTAGAAGACATAATGGCTCTTCCAATAAGGACTTTCAAAGATTACCCCAATAACGATTTCGTCTTCACTAAATTTTCTTTTTTAATAAAACTTGTTAAAAAGGTGGCAACATATAATTACTAAGGTAAGAAATGATAGTAATAGTTGATTATGGCATGGGGAATCTAGGTTCAGTACTGAACATGTTAAAGAAAATCAGGGTTGAAGCGGTTATCTCATCGGATCCCTCTGTGATTGGAAAGGCTTTCAAGCTGATATTGCCGGGCGTAGGTGCTTTCGATAATGGGATGAAAAATCTTGAGGAAAGAGGATTGATCCCCCTCCTTGAAGAGAAAGTTATAAAGCAAAAGGTTTTAATCCTAGGTGTATGTTTAGGAATGCAATTATTCACTAAAAAAAGCGAAGAAGGTAAATCAGCAGGGCTGGGCTGGATTGATGCACATGTTGTGAGATTTAATTTTGAACATTCGATTGGAAAGTTAAGGGTGCCTCATATGGGATGGAACACTATCGAGATTGTCCAGGAACATAGATTATTTAAGGATATGTTTGAAGAAGAAAGATTTTATTTTGTCCACTCCTACCATGTAAAATGTAATAATAATTCAAACATTCTTAGTTTAACTAAATATGGGTATAATTTCCCTTCTTCAATTATTAAAGAAAATATAATAGGTGTACAGTTTCATCCTGAAAAAAGCCATAAATTTGGAATGAAGCTTCTAAAGAACTTTGTGGAATTTTGTTAGTGATTAATACGCGGGTTATCCCTTGTTTATTGTTGAAAGGTTTGGGGCTTGTAAAAACGGTCAGATTCAAGGGTCCGAAATATGTGGGAGACCCAATAAATGCAGTTAAGATTTTTAACGAAAAAGAAGTTGATGAACTAATATTCCTTGATATTGATGCATCAGTAAATAACAGAGTGCCAAATTTTGATCTTATTTCTCGGATTGCAAGTGAATGTTTTATGCCTTTGAGTTACGGTGGAGGGCTAAAATGTTTTGATGACATTAAAAAAATACTAGGAATTGGTGTCGAGAAGGTTGTACTGAACAGTTCAGCTACGAGTAATTCAGATTTGATTAAGAATGTTTCTGAGTTTTTCGGAAGCCAGAGTATTGTGGTTTCAATCGATGTTAAGAAAAGTGCCCGTGGAGAATATAAGGTGTATACTCATGGGGGAAGGGTAAATACCAGTCTTGATGCTGTAGAGCATGCTGCCAGAATGGCGGAGAGGGGGGCGGGAGAGCTTTTCTTGAATTCGATCGATAGAGATGGGACAATGGAAGGATACGATATAGAGTTGATAAAAAAAATTACAAATGCTGTGAATATCCCAGTTGTAGCCTGTGGCGGTGCTGGAAAGGTAAGTGATTTTGCAGATGCGGTACATAGAGGGGGAGCTTCAGCAGTATCTGCTGGCAGCATGTTTGTCTTTTATGGTAAAAGTCGAGCTGTTCTTATCAATTTCCCAACCCGGGAAGAGCTTAGGAGATACCTCCCTTAAGCAGTAGCCTTTTTCTTCGATAGCGTTCCGAAAAAGTATGCAAAGATAAATGATAAAAGGTCTTGGAAAATTTGACAGGCACTTTAGATTTGTGTAATGCGTGTCCTCTTCATCAACCAGTTCTTCCCTCCGGAGATTGAGCCCTCGGCTGCCAAAGTCCATGACCTGGCCTGTAAGTTGGCGGAGCGCGGGCATCAGGTCACGGTCGTCACCGGCTTTCCCAACTACCCTTCTGGTGTAATCCCCGTCGAGTATAGACAAAAGCTTTTTAAATCCGAGGTGCGGGATGGCGTCAAGATTCTGCGAACGTTCCTGATCCCCGCTCCAAATCGCGGCGTGCTACGAAGGATGATGAACCAGTCTTCCTTTCTAGTTTCCGCCATACTGAGGGGCCTGTCATCTGATCGCCCTGACGCAATCGTTACTTCCTCACCCCCATTAGAAACCGGCTTAGCTGGCTACATGTTAAGCCGGGTCAAGAGAGTACCTTTCATTTTCGAGGTCAGGGACGCCTGGCCTGAGGCCGCCGTAGTTCTAGGAGTCATCCATAATCGGACTGTGATTACCGTGGCTGAGGCTCTCGAAAGATTTCTGTATCGCCAGGCTAGCAGAGTTATTGCTGTTACCCAGGGGGTCCAAGCTCACGTGATCGCACATGGTGCTGCAAGGGATAAAGTAGTGCTGATTCCCAACGGGGCAGATACAGACTTGTTTCACCCGAACAATCATAATGAACCGCTGCGGGTCGAACTTGGTTTAGCAGGGAAGTTCATTGCCCTATACGCTGGTACACACGGCTTACAAGCCAGTTTGGCTTCAGTTTTGCAGGCAGCCAGTTTAGTGCAGGATCGTAAGGATATTGTTTTCTTGTTTGTAGGGGATGGAGCAGAGAAGCCGGGATTATTACGACTACATCAGGATTTGGGTTTGGAGAACACAGTTTTGTTAGACCCCCAGCCTCGCGACCGGCTTGCTCAGACTTTAGCGATGGCTGATGTGGGAATTGTTCATACTCGTAAAGACCCCTTCTTTGAGGGTTACTTACCAGTCAAAATGTTTGAATACATGGCTGCTGGTTGCCCCGTCATCTTGGGAGCCAACGGCGAGTCGAGGACGTTGGTAGAAGAAGCGCAAGCCGGTATTTGGGTTGGACCTGAAAACCCCCAGGCAATGGCGGAAGCTATCAAGAGGCTATACGAAAACCCTGACCTGCGGCAGGAAATGGGCCGGCAGGGTCGGGAGTATGTGGTTTCCCATTATTCCCGTGATAGGCTGACTCAGCAATACGAATCACTTCTGGAGGCTACAGTTGGTGGAGCCTGATGGTAACCTTGGTAGTGATGGTAGGGGTGCCACGGTTTGTGATGGGAAAGAAGGCGGGGCGGTGGGAACCGGTGAGGTAGTCCACAGTGCGAAGTCCTGAATGGGTAGAGTGGGCAACTTCCTTTGAACCGGTAGTGGCCAAGTCCGTCATTCACTGTGGTGCTCTATTACTGCGCCTACGTGAACCCAAACGAAAGGAGCGTTGTATGCTAAAGTCCGCACCAGCCGACTACAGTATACAAAGTGAAGATGCGCGATAGTGTCTGCCTGATTAGTCCTGCCAGTCGAGCCAACGCGCCTACGCGACCGTTTGGATTGCTCTATGTGGCTGGGTATCTGCAAAAGTACGGGGGCATGAAAACCGAGATAATAGACCTCAAGACCAGTTCCTTCCATCCTTTGTCGGACGTAACCAGACGTAGACTGGAAAACATGATCGTGGAAAGGGTCAGCCAGGCGAAGCCTGGTTTGGTTGGCATCACCTGCCTGGTAACAGAGGTGAAGGAAGTCCTCGGCTTAAGCGCAGACATCAAGGGGCTTCTGCCGGATGCAGTGATCGTAGTGGGTGGTATACATCCGACGATGTATCCGCAGGACCTGTTATACGACAGTAGCCCCGTTGATTATGTTGTGATAGGTGAGGGGGAGGAAACTTTTACTGAGCTGGCCAGAGCTATTAGCAATGGACAAGGCGTTCAGGACGTTCGCGGTGTCGCCTGGTTTGCCGGACAAGGTGTGTGCAGGACTCCGCCCCGCCCGCCCATTGAGGACTTGGATACGATCCCTTTTCCTCTGTACGAACAGATAGACATCGACTACTACTTCCGCCCGGGAATCAACATCATCAGAAACATGCTCCTATCCACAGCTCAGATCCTCACCAGTCGTGGATGTCCGTCTCAGTGTACTTTCTGCGTGAATAAGAACCTTTACAGGATCATGGGTTTCAAAAAACCCTTCAGGCAGCGAAGCGTGAAGAATGTGGTAGATGAGATCGAATACCTGGCCAAGAAGTACGCAGCAGATGGATTTTATCTATGCGATGATGCCTTTTGCATCAGAAAGCAGTGGACGTTCGACTTCTGTACAGAACTGACCAGGAGGAATCTGGGGTTGATTTGGGCCACAGAGACGAAGGTAAACCTTATCTCACGAGAGATGATTCAGGCCATGAGGAACGCAGGATGTGTGCAACTTGACTTTGGAGTTGAATCCGGCTCCCCAGAAGTCCTGAAAAGGATGAAGAAAGGAATCACTCTAGAGCAAGTCAGAGATGCCTTTCGCTGGTGCCACGAACTAGGGGTGCGGCCAATGGCCAACTTCATGTTCAATACCCCCGGGGAGACGGAAGATGACGTGCAGAAGACACTGGCGCTGGCAAGAGAGATAGACGCCTGCTATTACAGTTTTGGCTTGATGACCCCCTTTCCCGGTACGGATATCTACGAAGAGGTGCAACCAAAACTTACTGTAGACGAATATGGCCTTTTCTCCGAAGCGCATACAAGTCTAGCCGATCCGAGATTCAGATTCGCCCAGCACGATCTTGATCTGGATAAACTGGTCTGGAAGGCTCACGTGTCTTTCAACTCGCTTTGGAGAAGGGCATCTTTCTTGTTCAACGGAGTGTATCTGAAGCAAGTCCTTAGAAGCAAAAGAAGATGGGAATACCTTTCGACACTCTTGGAGGTGTTCACGAGAATTGTAGATTACCATTGGACCCATCTCAAATTTGCCTTGAAACGTTCCAAGGCAACGGAAGATTGACTATCAGTCACGCTTCTACGCCAGTATTTCGTAATGAAAGCTCCTAAGTGTTTTGCAGAGCACATTATGTTTGCAGTCCTATAGCCTCCGCTATGATGGCCTGCTAGGTGTGCCTGTTGTCCTCGCTTGCTGGTTGATCAACTTGGCGGCGCGGGTCGATGTGGCGCAGCTTACGATGGGCAAGACAGCAGGGCGGTGGGAGCCGGTGCGATAACCATGTGGAGGATACAAACATGACACAAATAAGTGTCGCCCTCATCGGGTATGGATACTGGGGACCCAATCTGGCCCGCAATTTCCATCAACTCCATACCTGCCATCTGGCTGCCGTGTGCGACCAAGACCTGAGTCGCCTGGCAGAAGTGAAACGTCTTTACCCAACGAGCCATACAACCACCAACTATAGAGAACTGCTGTCAGACCCTAATATCGAAGCGACGATTATTGCCACCCCGGCTCAAACTCATCATGCTTTAGTTAGAGAGTCCCTCTTGAGTGGCAAGCATGTCTTGGTGGAGAAACCCTTGGCCCTGAGCAGCGCCCAGGCAAAGGAGTTAATCGAGATCGCCGCCCGCCAAAAGAAAATCCTCATGGTGGGACACATTTTTGAATATAATCCGGCCGTCCATAAGATTAAAGAACTTATGTCCGGCGATCAAATCGGTGATCTTTACTATATCTACTCCACGCGCGTCAACTTAGGCCGCATACAGAGTGATCTCAATGCTCTGTGGAGCATCGCCCCTCATGACATCTCTATTCTAATTTTCCTGCTGGAATCGATGCCTTTGGAAGTGAGCGCCCGAGGAGCCAGTTATCTGAACAAAAGTGTAGAGGACGTGGTCTTCGTAAACTTAGTCTTTCCCAAAGGCATCATAGCTCAGGTGCATGGTAGCTGGTTAGATCCAAGTAAAGTACGGCGGATGACTGTAGTGGGCAGCCGGAAGATGATCGTCTACGATGACGTTGATGACGAAGGCAAGGTTAAAGTCTACGAGAAAGGTGTCTACCGGAAAGGAGATGACATTTACGGCGAGTTCCAGTACAAACTGCATTCTGGCGATATTCATATTCCCAAGATAGACATGACCGAGCCTCTGCGCAATGAGTGTTCCCATTTCATCGAGTGTATTCAACAGGGGAAGAAGCCACTGACTGACGGCGAGAATGGGTTGCGGGTAGTGAGAGTGCTAGAAGCAGCACAGAAATCCCTTGAGAACCGGGGGGCGGTCGTGGAGATAGAAAGGAGGTAAGGAGTTAACGTAATAATTGACATCGATGATTTGGCTTCCCTTTATGGCTTGGTAGGACGACCATACGGAGACGAAGAGAAGTGATCCCCCTTGTTGACCTCAAAGCACAATACGCTGCTATCCAGTCTGAGATAGACGCAGCCATCCAAAGGGTAGTATCTAATACTAACTTTATCCTGGGCGAGGAAGTATACTCCTTTGAAAAAGAGTTTGCCGCCTTTTGTGGGGCTGATTATTGCGTAGGAGTTGCTTCAGGCACGGCGGCTCTCCACTTGGCATTACTGGCCTTTGGTGTAGGGCCGGGAGATGAGGTAATTAGCACACCTCATACCTTTATTGCTACCACGGAGGCTATCTCGCAAACTGGGGCGCGCCCTGTTTTTATAGATATTGAACCGGATGGATATAATTTGGACCCAAACCAGATTGAAGCGATTATTACCCCAAGGACGAAGGCTATCTTGCCGGTGCACCTGTACGGGCAGCCCGCAGACATGCAATCCATATCGGAGATTGCGCAGCGGCACGGACTGCGGGTGATCGAGGATGCTGCACAAGCACACGGGGCTGAATACCGGGGTCGACGGGTTGGCACGTGGGGCGATGCAGCCTGTTTCAGTTTTTATCCCGGCAAAAACCTTGGAGCCTTTGGAGACGGTGGTGCTGTCATTACAAACGACAGTGAGATAGCCGACAAGGTTCGGTTGTTGCGCAACCATGGCCGGCGAGACAAATATGAGCACCTAATAGAGGGTTACGGGGAGCGGTTAGACGCCCTACAAGCGGCTATTCTGCGAGCAAAACTGCCCCATCTGGATGAATGGAATGTACAGCGTCGGACACTCGCCAACCGCTATCGCCAATTGCTGGACGGTTTACCTGTTGGGGTACCAGTGGAGCATCCGCGCATCCATCCCGTCTATCACCTTTTTGTCGTGCGTACTTCTCGCCGGGACGAAATACAACGTCATCTCAAGTCAAGGGCAATCGAGACCGGCATTCATTACCCCATTCCTCTACATCTACAGCCAGCATATCGCTACCTGGCATATCGCGAGGGTGATTTTCCCAACACGGAGGAGGCTGCCCGGGAAGTGCTCTCCTTGCCAATGTATCCAGAACTTTCAGACGAACAAATTAGTTTGGTCGCCGAAGCCATTGGAGAAATCCTTGTATAGCCAGTCACGTCAACCCTGTAGCACTATTAAGGGTGGCACGGTTTGTGATGGGGAAGAAGTCGGGGCGTTGGGTGCCAATACGATAACGTCACTCTGAAGGCTCTTAGGAGCACTATTGAATCAACTAATACCGAGCAGGAGATTCCTAGGGGTTTGGGCCATGATTTTCGTCTTGGTGGCCTTAATAACCCTTCTGTTCTTGCGTCATATATCCAGTTCATATACACTTCTTTCCTCTCCGTCCTCCTTAGCTGCATTGCTCGCTGCACCCTCAGATCAGCCGTTCTTGTGGCAAAGCCATACTTGGCCTAGCATGAAGTACAGGGTTCTGTTCCATTTCATTGTAGAAACCACATCTTCGTTGATTATGCCTCGGGACACTTGGACTTTCTATTGGTCATTTGTGGGTTGGAGTTTTGCTTTCATGGTAGGAACCCTGCTCGCCCTTTGGAAATGGCTCGACCTTTTGGCTTTTTCTCCTTGGCAACGATTCTTAGGATGTTTGCTATTTTTGTCATCGTTCCCTGTAGTGTTTGCTTATGACTATCCAATCTTTACTCGAGAAGACCCGCTGGCGTACCTTTTAGTTGTCCTCAGTTTGATCGCGGCGACAACTTCACATCGCATTAATTTTATACTATTCAGCACACTTGGGACGATGACGCGAGAGACTACCTTGGTGGTACCTTTCTGTTATATGCTGGTTGGGTCTGAAAGATTTCAGCGACGATTGCTTTATACTCTACCGTCATTCGTGGTCTTTTTCTTGGTGAGAGCCCTTTTGGGCTATGAATCGTACAACCCATTTGTTGGAGCAAGAGTAAATTTTGACCGCCCCTTAGAAGCGTTTATCTTTCTTTTTTTGACTTTCGGTGTTGTTTGGTTGTTGGCATTATTGCGATGGAGTGAACTTTGGAAGACCCGGAGTCTTCTCCCAATTCAAAAACGTACATTGTATTTGTACACACCCTTAGCAGTCGTATCTCTACTGTTTGCCACTTCTACTATGGGAGCATTTCGTGAAAATCGGATTTCTTTTTTGCTATTCCCATTCATTATAATTTGGGCTCTCAATTGGGTTTCAGCGCATGTCAACGAATTGCTTGCCTTCTGGCATAACAGATGGCTTTTTGTAGCGTGGGTAGGTTTGACTTTAAGTGTCGTTGTTTTGTCGCAATTGATGCTTGCGGATCCCAAGTGGGTTGAGTCCATGCTTCCGGTCTCAATTCAAGCAAGACTCATTGGTGGCCACACTTCAATTCCGAAACTACTAGCTAGTTATCCAGATATCCGTTGGTGGATCGTTTATCTGGTCATTCAGTACATGTTGGTACTGATGGTTGCAGCGATTTGCTTGCGACCATTACCTAATACTGACAGAGGAAATACACCTAGGGCAATATGACACTGGGGCAGGTACAGCCACCCGCAAATGTTCTGTGGATCTCTCTTCTGCCTGGTCAACCTAGCAGCGCTGGTGGGGGTGGCATGGTTTGTGATGGGAAAGAAATTGGGGGAATAGCAACCCATTAGAACCTGAGACGGAAGGGAAAAGCAATGCATGTAAGAGTTAGCTGGGCTCTTTCGTGAGAACAGCGTATTACATCTTCAAATCTTTACGCCCAATGCAATGGATCAAGCAGGGCTTTATACTGCTTCCTTTGCTTTTTGCGCAGAAAGTCTTTCATTATCCCAGCTTGCTAAAAAGTCTGGGAGCAGTGGCCATATTTTGTCTTCTCACTGGTGCCATTTACCTGATCAATGATCTCGTAGATTTGGAGGCAGATCGCAGGCATCCGGTAAAAAAACATAGGCCTCTGGCAGAAGGGCTCATTTCTCACCGCCTTGTGAAGATAACAGCAGCTCTCCTGATTCTTTCGTCTTTGATATGGGGAGCCCTTGTGGGGCAGGGAATTTTTCTTATTCTGGTTACTTACCTGACCATCCAACTCCTTTATAATTACCTTCTTAAGGATATAGTCATCCTGGATATTTTTTCTATCTCGGCGGGTTTTTTTCTTAGGGTAATTGCAGGGGCTTCAGCCATCCAGGTTATGATGTCCCACTGGCTGATCATCTGTTCCATTTTGCTTTCCATGTTTTTAGCCTTGGCCAAGCGCAGACACGAACTGGAGCTCTTGGGGGATAAAGATGCGGGAAATCATAGAATAATCCTCTCCCACTATAGTCCATACCTTCTGGATCAAATGATAGGGGTGATTACGGGAAGTACCCTTTTAAGTTATATGCTCTATTGCTTCTCCCCTGAGACAATTGAAAAGTTTCGAACTGATCATATGATCTACACTTTTCCTTTTGTTCTTTATGGTATCTTCCGTTACCTCTACCTTATCCATAAAAAGAATCAGGGAGGCGCACCGGAAAAAGTCCTTGTTTCCGATTTACCTTTGCTTTTGAGTGTTATCTTGTGGGGACTATTCTGTATACTGATTATTTATGGTGTGATGTAGGTTAGTACGGTTATAACATTACTTTCTGTTGTTTCTTCTCATGAGAATAGCCTTTTATGCGGGCTTGGCCCTTTAGGTGAGGCAGAAGAGTTTGGAGACCTGCTTGACATTCTTTAGTTTTTCAGAAGAAGGGTGATGGGATTTAAAGGATGGTATATTTTTGAGGCGATTGTGCTGGCAAAAGAGATTTGGAGAAGATTTTGCTGAGATTTGTGGAATGGAAGGTGGAATTAGTAGCTTTAAAGGAAAAGGAGAAGAGTTTATACTGAGACCTTCTGGGAGTGGATGAAATTACCAAAAATAAATATCTACCCCTAGACGGAGATACACTATATGCGTATACAATTAATCAGATATCATGACCTTGACAATATTAATACCAGATTGGCAGAAAATCTAAATAAGAAACAGGGGGTATTGCCCCCTCTTGGAATAGCTTATATTGCATCCTCACTTGAAAAAGCCCAACATGAAGTTAATATAATTGATGCTATTGCGCTAGGACTCTCAAAACAACAACTTCACCAAAGGATAAAAGAATTTAACCCAAAGATTGTAGGTATTACAGCTATGACACCAACATTTCGAGGTGCACAAGAAGCTGGGCTGATAGCAAAGGAAGAAGATGCTATTACAGTAATAGGTGGAGTCCATATGTCTTTGTTTCCTAAAGAGACACTATCATATGATTATTTCGACTTCGGGATATTAGGTGAAGGTGAAGAAACAATGGTTGAATTATGCACCGCAATTGAGAATAAGCAACCTTTTGAGCGAATTGAAGGCCTTGCTTTCAAAAAGAATGGAAATGTATATACAAATTCTCCGAGGATTATATCCGATTTAGATGAAATACCAATGCCAGCTTATCATTTATTGCCTATGAAAAGATATTCCTCTATTATTGGGTTACATCCAGTATCTACAATGATAGGGTCTCGAGGTTGTCCTTATAAATGTGGATTTTGTTATAAGACACCATCAGATATTAAACATCGTAATAGAAATCCAATAAATGTTGTTGATGAGATGGAATTTCTTATTAAGAATTATAAGGTAAAAGAAATCATGTTCTATGATGACTTGATGCTGCCAAGTTATACGGAGGCGCTATGTGAGGAAATTCTGAAAAGAAAACTTGAAATAAAATGGCAATCACCACAAAGAATAGATTTAGTAAACCCAAAGTTGCTAAGACTGATGGCTAAAGCTGGATGTCGTATACTTCGCTACGGCGTTGAACAAGGTGACCCTGAAATGATGCGAATGGTTGAAAAACGTATCACACTTGATCAGGTTAAAAAAGTGTTTCGATGGACACATGAAGCGGGAATAGATACTTTTGTTTACTTTATAATTGGGTATATAAATGAAAATGAACGTACAATGAGAGCAAGTATTAACCTCGCAAAAGAGTTGGATCCAAAGTATGTTATGTTTACAAAGGCGGTACCTTTACCACAAACTAAATTGATGGAAATGGCAGTTAAACAAGGAATTATATCCGAGGATTACTGGCGTAAATTTACTTTAGGGGAAGAAATGGAGGCTATTCCCTCACTCGTTCCAGGAGCGGATGATTGGGTGAAAAAGGCATATAGGGAATTCTATTTAAGACCGGGTAGAATAATAAAGCAGATTAGTCAGATTAGAAGCGTGAAAGATATACAAAAAAATATCAATGGTGTTATTGGGCTACTTCATTTTAAGACGAATGAAAACTAAATGGTTTCATCCGGGAATATCCAATTTGAATAAAGTGAAAAAAAGCCCTATTCCACATGCGGAGCTACTGCCACCATACATGCTGGCTTCTGTACATATGGTTTAACCGGCGCAGTCAATGCCTATCGTTTAGGCCTCATAGAGTCAAGATCCTTTTTCATAACCCCTGATATATCTCTTTGTCTTTGGCTCCCAATTCTACCATGATCATTTCTGATGGGCTTTTGTCGGAAAACCCTTGATGAAGACAATTCATGTAAACACTGAGTGGGGTAGATTTTTTGCGGAGTATCCCACAGAGTAACAATTGATGGCTCTTGCTTTTTTTGACCTGGACGGAACACTTACCAGATTTGATACTTTCGTCCCCTACTGCCTCCTTTCTTTGTTTTACCGTCCGAGGCGGGTATTTGCTCTAAAGCCGCTTCTAAAAGCATGCATTAATTTTTTTAGAGGGAGAATAGACCGACAAGACTTGAAAGAGACCTTCTTAGTTGCCTTTTTGGAAGGTGCAAGAAGGAATGATATAGAATTATTTAATAGGGAGTTCTTTCGATTCATCTTGCTCTGGATAATAAGAGAAGAGATGATCGAAAAGATGCGGTTGCACAAACAAGCAGGAGACCAGGTCTACTTAGTCTCGGCCTCTCCTGACGTTTATCTTGACACCCTTGCTAGGGAGTGGAAACTTGTTGGAGTGATCTGCACAAAGCTGGAGTGGAAGAACGGTCTTCTCACAGGTAAAATCTTGGGGAAGAATTGTCGAGGGCATGAAAAGGGAGTACGTATCCGGGAGCTTTTTAGCGAAATAGAGTTAGAGGGATCCTTCGCCTACGGAAATAAAAATGAAGATCAAGAGTTATTGGAGCTTGTTACATTCGGAACAGAAGTGTAGCCCGGAAGGCTATCGGTTTGGCGGCGTCGCAGATATGATTCGTCGTGGTTCATCCATTCGAGCCCTAAACTCTTTGATTATTTACCGATGCGAAATTTGATTCGTAATAAAAATTTCTATTTTATGCTTGTGATTGTCGTTTTGTTTCTTCTTATCATGGACTGTGCTCCCATACATTTTATACCACAAAAAAAAGATTTCGATGCTATTTATGAAGGCCAGAATCTAATACCTAATGGAGATATAGAGATTCTGGAAAATGGGCAGCCAGTACACTGGAATTATCAAGGAAAATGTACAGCAGGTTCTCCAGGTTTCCAAAGTAATTATGCCTGAACTTATGTATGATGGATATGATATCGACATAGGCGATATCATATCCATGGGCCAGGCCAACGCCCTGATGAGACGTTTTGAGGAGATTGTCCTGAAGGGCAAGTCAATAAAACCGATTGAGATTAATGAGTGGTCTGGTGTAAGAATAAAAAAGTTGGGTTCCCAAGGGCTTGTCCTGGTTTCAGATTATTCGACCTATGAACCGGAAGAGACAGTTGTCCGATTTTCTTCCAAGGAACTTTCCGAGAAGACTCTTGTTGATGCCGAAACTGGAGAAAACATAGAACCAGTTTCGGGTATCTATAACGTTAAAATCAAGGCAGAGCGCGCCCGCCTCTTCCATTTTGGCACATAATAGATATGGAGAGGGCCGACAATCCTCAGGGACTTCTTTCCCTTCCTGACTTCATTTTGAAGTCAACATCCAAATCTTCGTTGACTAAAATTTTCAGTGACATTCTCCAATCAATGACATTATAAATATACTGGGGGATGGAAAAAAACTTTGCCTACTTGAATGTACACATCAAATATTATAAAATAATATCGTAATGGAATCGGTTATTATTGATACATCAACATTAATATCTCTGGCAAGAATTAACTATCTTGAGCTTATTCCTATGTTAAGAACAGATGTCGCTTTGCCAGCGGAGATTTATGAGGAGGCAGTTTTAAAAGGAGAAGAAAAAGGGTTTGCCGATGCAACAGTGATCAAAAAATTTATAGAAAGACACCGGATAAAAATATTAGGTGTTAAAATCCGTTACATGACGGCTTTAAGAAAAAAGATAAATAGGATTCTTACTAAGGGTGATGAGGCGGTTCTTTCGTTGGCCTTGCAAGAAAAAGCAAAAGAGATTATGGCTGATGATGACGGCCTTGGCAAGATAGCAATGGCATTGGGGTTCAATGTTAAGGCAACTCCCGATTTGTTGATGGAGGGATTAAAGGGAAATGTATTGAGTCTTCAAGATTTTGAAGTCTTCATGAGGGGGTTGGTAATCGAAAACAGGTTGAGCTCCGCCATTGCAGAACTTTATATCATGGAGGGCAGAAAAAATGTTGAAGGATAAACATTTAATAAGGACGAATGTCATGCTTGATAAAGAGTTGTTGCAATCCATTGATGAATTCGCAAAGACGATGGATGAGGATAGATCGACGGCGATAAGGCAGCTTATAAAAAAGGCGGTCTCCGGAGAAAAAGTAGAACTTGCTGTTAAAAAGTTTCAGGACGGTGTCCCATTCAGGAAGGCTGCGGAAATGGTGGGTCTCGATTATTGGGATTTCCAGACCGAGCTTGACAAACGCGGCATTTCCATATCATCTTCTATCCCTTTTGCAAGAAAACGGATGAAACAATAACTGATTGACGTTGGAGTGAATAAAAAGGGGACGGTTCTATTTTTAGAGATAAAGGTGAAAAAGGGACAGACTGTTTTTTGATTGAAAAATCGTAGAGATGAATTGAACTCCTTGACTTCATTTTTAAGTCAGGTTTAATAAACCCTCAACCAGACAGACCAGATAGACCAAACAGACGAGATAGGCCAGATAGACTGACAAAATTGGAGAAGGGGAAGAAGGGGCTGACCTTTGCCTGAATCATATCGAGCTTTTTATTTTAGGAGGGAAATCTTTTTTTGGACAGTTTTGGGGAATTTTTTGGAAAATTGATGGAGCCTCTCGAATTTCACCTCGCTAAGCTCCAGCTCATCGGCAAATGGAATTTGACCTCTTAAATAGAAAAGATCGAGGAGAGCCTTCTCGGGTGTGGCAAGGTCATAACGTCCCTCCCTTGTGAAACCAAAAAAGAGAGTCGAAGCGATTCTTGAGAACTCAACTGTAATTCCT
>Ga0299912_10001839_pt1 | contig 17192 bp, 18 predicted proteins | sample RVTome_2_FD_207667 | JGI IMG/M metagenome (GOLD analysis project Ga0299912, IMG submission 207667) | Soil microbial communities from uranium-contaminated site in the Upper Colorado River Basin, Wyoming, United States - RVT95D214 (version 2) ... | reverse complement strand
ACATACTGGTCGATTGGTCGGATCTGGACCCGCACAAGCGACACTTTCTCATCCGTGCCGCCGTAGCGCTTGAGGGGCGCTCTCATACGGTCTATGAAGAGGTGCATACCATCAAGACCAAGGAGAAGCCCTCCACGCATAAATCCTTCATGAAAAAACTCAAGGCCATGCTTCCCTCCCACTGTCGACCCATTGTGGTTACCGACGGTGGTTTCAAAGTCCCGTGGTTCAAACTGATCTTGAAGCTGGGTTGGGACTATGTGGGTCGGATCCGAGGGCGCACGATGCTGCGTGAAGACGAGGAAAGTGACTGGGATTACATTAAAAACCTCTACCCCATGGCCTCCTCGACGCCCAAGCACATTGGCTCTCGTAAGATAACCCGCTCCAATCCCATCGACAGCCATTTGGTACTCTATAAAGGCAAACAGAAAGGACGACACAGACTCAACCGTGCCGGTGAACGGACCTACTGCAAACATAGCGAAGTACATTCCGAGCGTGAGAAGGAGCCATGGTTGCTGGCAACATCACTGCCCGTTACTTCGACACTGGCCAAACGGGTTGTCAAAGTCTATTCAGCCAGGATGCAGATCGAGGAAGCCTTCCGGGACATCAAAAGTTATCGTTATGGTACCGGCCTGGAACTCAACCTCACGCGAGATCAGAAACGCCTGCAAATTTTGATGCTCATCGGCATGCTGGCGACACTAGTCTTGTGGCTATTGGGTACGGTTGTCACGATAAGCGGCGAAGCCAGATATTATCAAGCCAACACAGAGAAGAAACGACGTGTGTTATCGATGCTGTTTCTTGGACTGAGGGTATCCAGTGATAGGCGTGTCACGGTGTCTGATGAACAACTGGCCATCGCCTATGACAGGTTGGTCATTCAGATGATGGCGCACGGAGATGCGTGGTAAATTCGTGGGGATCCCTCAGACTCCGACCCCATTGATCCTCTGCATCCATGCGCCGCTCGTGTGTGTCTTGACAGTGCGTCCGTAAATGTTTATCCAATACGTGGGTAGCATGCATGGCAGAGTCCTCTTCGGAGATCCTTTTGTTTGTTTGGCGACTACAAAAAGATCATTTCTCGCCTTGCATGTCTACCCTCTAATTCATAACCGATTGTTTTAGAACGTAATTTTGTGGGGAGCCGTCAGGGTCAGAGTCATTGATTCCTGGCATAGCCGGTACTCCGGGAATAGATGGCAGATTAAAGCAACATAGGAAGTTAGCCACACCCCCGCCGCTTACAGCTGCAACCGGTGAGTAATCTCCAGCTCCACATCTTTCCCCCAGCGCTCGCCAAGCATTTTCTTTAAGGCCTTGAGGTCGTCAAGGTCGACGCTTTCGCGTGCGCTGACGTCGGCGCGCAGAAACACCTGTTTGCCTTTCACCGAGACTTGCAGTTCCTTCAGGCGCAGCGCCTTGCCGTGGATGTGGAATATGGTGCCGCCGGCGTCCCGTTCGATGTTCCAGTGGGTGTAGATGTTGTGGAACGACACCGACAGCGGCACGCTGACCAGGGCCAGCATAAGCAGCGAGATGGCGAGGCCGCGGCGGGCCTTGAGGATCGGGGCGTAGCCGAGCACGAGGAAGGTGAGGGCGGCGGCGAGGGCGATGCCGACCAGGTTGGTGGTGAACAGCAGCAGGGCGCCGCTGATCACGTGCAGGTCCATCCAGCCGATGCCGATGCCGGCGACGCACAGCGGCGGGGCGAGGGCCACGGCGATGGCGACGCCGGGCAGGCTTTTCACCACGCTCTCGCGGGCATGGGCGTAGGCACCGGCGACGCCGGAGGCGATGGCGACACCGAGGTCGAGCAGGTTGGGGTTGAGGCGGCCGGCCATTTCCGGGGTGATCTTCTGGATCGGGATCAGCAGGGCGATGAAGGCGGCGGTGCCCAAGGCCAGCAGCACGCCGATGCCGATGCTGACGAGGGAGGTGTCGAGCAGGCTGCGGTCGCCGCGCAGCAGGCCCATGGCGAGGGAGATGATGGGCGCCATCAGTGGCGCCAGCACCATGGCGCCGATGATTACTGCGGCGCTGGAGAGAAACAGGCCGAGGGTGGCGACGATGGCGCTCAATACCATCAGCAGGAGATAGTGTCCCGGTGCGCGCGAGCTTTCGCGCAGTTGCAGGAACAGATCCTTGAAGTCTTCCTCCAGGGCGTGGGTGAACAGCGGCAGCTTGCGCTGAATCATCGCCAGCCGTGCTTCGTTGAGGGGCAGGTTCTCGGTCTTGAGGGTGTCCTTTTCGTCGACTGCGGTCTCGTGTTGCTCGTGATAGGCCGCGCTGAGGTTGACGCGCACCGCCGCCTGGTGAATTTCCAGTTCTACGCTTTCTGCGCTGCGCTTGCGGCCGTCGACCAGGTAGCGCAGCGGCCTGGAGCTTTCGATCTTGAGATAGCCGCTCTTGATGTAGCTGATGGCCGTCGGCAGGCGGTTCACCTTCTGTTCGCCGCGCACCAGGGCGGTGAACAGAAAGGAAAGGTACTCCATGATCGATTTGGGTGCGATGAGGATGGTGGACACCTTGGCGTCCTGTACCGACAGGGTGGTGTTGAGCAGGCGGGCGGCGGCGCTGCTGACGTCGTTCTCGATGGCGACCAGACCGGTGATGGCGGTCTTGAAGGTCTTGTCCTTGCCGGTGGTGAGCGTGACCGGGAAGGGATGGATGGCGAACAGGCTGCGGATGCTGGCGAGGAGCAGGGTCAGGGTGTAGCGCAGTGCGCGCAGCCGGGATCCGGCGCGCTCGCGGTAGATGCGGCTGCGCGGGCTGAGAAACGGCGTTTCGCCCAGCAGCACCGAACCAAGCGCCAGCTCGTCGTTGCAGCGCATGATGTCGATGGCCACCGCGCCGTCGTCGAAGGCCAGGGCGATCGCTTCGTCCGGGGCGCGCGGCACCTTGAACCAGTCGTAGATGCGGCTGCGCGGTTCGAGGGGCAGGATGCCGAGGGAGACGTTCTCGATACGGGCGCGCTGGATCAGCGGCGCCAGGGTGGCGTCGTCCACCACGGCGACGACGTGGGTGCAGCCGTGCAGGCTGGCGGCGGGGCGTTGCAGGAATTCCTCGCTGTCCGCGTGCACCAGGGCGATGTCCTGGGCCGTGGCGAAGGCCTGGACTGCGTCGATCAGGGTCTGCGCGTCGCGCGGTGCGACCAGCAGGGCACGGGTGACGTAGGGCATGGGCGATCTCCGGCGGTGATTCGGAAAAGCTTAAACGCAAACGTGCCTTGGGTGCCAAGGAGGCGGCGAGAAATTTTACGGGGGGCACGGTTGATGGGTTTCGCTGCGCTCTACCCATCCTACATCCGGTGTGTTCCGTAGCGTTTTGTCGCGGATACGATCCGCTTCTACGGTGGCGCGGATGGGCAGAGCAACGCGAAACCCATCATGGGCACAGCACGGAGCGTCTGCCTAGCCGATGAGTTCGCGCAGGAAACGGAACAGTTCGCGCGAGCTTTTGGGCGGCTTGTCCTTGGCCAGTTCGGCCTGGGCGGCGCGCATCAGCTGGCGCAGCTGCTGGCGATCGGCCTGGGGGAATTCTTCCAGCAGGGCGGTGAGGGCGGTGTCGCCTTCGGTGATGAGGCGGTCGCGCCAGCGTTCGCACTGGTGATGGTGGGCGACGGTGAGGGCGTGGCGGCCCTGGATGCGCTCCAGCGCTTCGCGTATTGGCCCTTCCTCTTCCTGGCGCAGCAGTTTGCCCAGGTACTTGAGCTGGCGCTTGCGCGCGCCGTGGGCGGTGATGGCGCGGGTTTCGCGCACCGTGGCGAGCACGTCTTCCGACAGCGGGATCTCGGCCAGCTGCTGCGCCGACAGTTCGACCAGTTCGGCGCCGAGGTCCTGCAGGCCGTGGGCGTCGCGCTTGAGCTGGCTCTTGCTGGGGCCGAGGTCTTCGTCGTCGAAGTCGTCGTGGTCGTGTGTCATGTCAGATGAGGAACAGGGTGGCGAGGCCGAGGAAGGAGAAGAAGCCTACCACGTCGGTGACGGTGGTGAGGATCACCGGGCCGGCCAGGGCCGGGTCCATGCCGAGACGACGCAGCACGTGGGGCAGGGTGGCACCGGTGGCGGCGGCGGCGGCCAGGTTGATGACGATAGCGGCGCCGATGATGAAACCGATGCCGCTGTTCTGGAACCAGAGCATGGCGGTGGCGGCGATGATCACCGCCCACAGCGCGCCGTTGAGCAGGCCGACGGCCAGTTCCTTGTTGAGCAGGCGGCGCGCGTTGCTGCTGCCGACGCGGCCCTGGGCCATGCCGCGGATCACCAGGGTCAGGGTCTGGCTGCCGGCGATGCCGCCCATGCTGGCGACGATGGGCATCAGCACGGCCAGCGCCACCAGCTGTTCGATGGTGGCGTTGAACAGGTCGATGACCGAGGAGGCGAGCAGGGCCGTCACCAGGTTGACGCCCAGCCACACGGCGCGGCGCCGGATGGTGGTGACGGCGGGGGCGAACAGATCTTCCTCTTCCGACAGGCCGGCCATGGACAGCACGGAGTGATCGGCCTCGTCACGGATGACGTCGACCACGTCGTCGATGGTGATACGGCCGAGCAGCTTGCCGTCGTCGCCGACCACCGGCGCGGAGATGAGGTCGCGCCGTTCGAACAGGTGGGCGACCTCGCTCACCGGCGTGGCGGCGTTGATGCCTTCCACGTCGCGGATCATGACTTCGCTGACGGACAGATCCGGCGTGCGGGTCAGCAGATCGGTGAGGGACAGCAGGCCGAGATATTTGCCCTCGCGATCGACCACCATCAGGTTGTCGGTGGTCTCGGGGATTTCGCCGTGCCAGCGCAGGTAGCGCAGCACCACGTCGAGGGTGATGTCCTCGCGCACCGTGATGGTGTCGACGTTCATCAGGCCGCCGGCGGTGTCTTCCGGGTAGGACAGTACCGCTTCCAGGCGCTGGCGGTGCTGCGCATCCATGGTGTTGAGGATGTGCTGGATTACCTCGTCCGGCATTTCCGCCAGCAGGTCGGCGAGGTCGTCGGTGTCGAGGCCCTCGGTGGCGGCGACCAGCTCGTGGGACTCCATCTCCCGGATCAGGGTGGCACGCACGTTCTCGTTGACGTGGGTGAGCACCTCGCCGTCCAGCTCCGGGCTGACCAGCTCCCACGCCGTGATGCGTTCCGGTCCCGGCAGCGATTCCAGCAGCACGGCGATTTCCGCCGGGTGCATGTCGTTGATCAGTTCCTGGGCGCGCGGCAGGTGATCCTCCTGCAACGCGTCACGCAGCGCTTGCAGGCGGTCGGTGTCCTTTTCCTGTTCGATGGCTTCGGTCATTGCGCGGGGAAGATGTGGATGGATCGGCGCGCAAAGTGTACCAAGCGGGGGCGTAAAAAGGCAGAAGGCAGAGGGCAAAAGGCGGAATTAAAGGCACGCTGCGTGCGGCTGCCCGCAGGACCGCGACTGTCACAAAGGGGCAAAAAAACGTGCCGGGTGGCGCGGTCGTCAGTCGTTGAGTTCGGCCAGCAGGGCGGCGGACTGATCGACGTCGTCCTGGCGCAGGATGCTCCTGGCGACGCGGCGCAGCGGTTCCAGCTCGCTGTCGGTGATGATGCGCTTGACCTCCAGCAGGGCCGGCGGCGGCACGCTGAATTCGGTGAGGCCGAGGCCGAGCAGCAGGCGGGTGAGCAGGGGATCGCCGGCCATTTCGCCGCACATGGTCACCGGGATGCCGGCTTCGCGGCCTGCCTGCAGGGTGGTGTGGATCAGGCGCAGCACCGCCGGGTGCAACGGCTGGTAGAGATGGTTGATGGCGTCGTCCATGCGGTCGGCGGCCAGGGTGTACTGGATCAGGTCGTTGGTGCCGATGGAGAGGAAGTCGAGGCGGCGGGCGAAGTCCTCGGCGCAAATGGCGGCGGCCGGCACCTCGATCATGCCACCGATGGCGATGTCGACGGCGTAGGGCTGGCGTCGCTGGCGCAGCTCGGCCTTGGCCTCCTCGATCAGTTCGTGCACCTGCCGCACTTCATGCAGGGTGGTGATCATCGGGATCAGCAGGCGCACCTGGCCGTGGGCCGAGGCGCGCAGGATGGCGCGCAGCTGCGGCCGGAACAATTCCGGTTCGCGCAGGCACAGGCGCACGGCGCGCAGGCCGAGGGCCGGGTTGGTGACGCCGCGTTCCGGAGCGGCGCCGTCGGTGGTCTTGTCGGCACCCAGGTCCAGGGTGCGGATGGTGACCGGCTTGCCCTTGAGCGCCTTCACCACCTTGCTGTAGGCGCGGTACTGCTCCTCCTCGTCCGGCGGCGCGCTGCGGTTCATGTAGAGGAATTCAGTGCGATACAGACCGATGCCGGCGGCGCCGACGCGGCGTGCGGCCTGGATGTCTTCCGGCAGCTCGATGTTGGCGAACAGGGAGATGGGCACGCCGTCGGCGGTGACCGTCGGCGTGTCCTTGAGGCGGCGCAGGGCTGCGCGGGCGCGTTTCTCCTGCTGCTGACGGGCGCGGTAAAAGGCGAGCCCCGCGGCATCGAGTCCGGCCAGCAGCACCCCCTGGCGGCCGTCGACCACCAGGGTTTCGTTGTCGCGGATGTATTGCCAGGCGTGGTGCATGCCGACCACCGCCGGGATGCCCAGGCTGCGCGCCAGGATGGCCACGTGGGACATGGGACCGCCGTGTTCGGTGACGATGGCGGCGACGCCGTGCTGGTGCAGCAGCACCAGTTCGCCCGGCGACAGATCGTCGGTGACGATGATGCGGCCGCCCTCCGCCTCGGCGGCGATGGCCTCCTCGCGCTGGGTCTGATCGAGCAGGATCTGCTGCACGCGCATGATGGCGTGCTCCACGTCGTCGCGCCGCGTGCGCAGGTAGGCATCGTCCATCTGGTCGAAGGCGCGGGTCAGCGCCTCCTGTTGCATCGCCAGCGCCCATTCGGCGTTGCAGCGCTCGCTGCGGATCAGGTCGACGGGCACCGTGGCGAGGGTGGCGTCCTCCAGCATCAGCAGGTGGGTGTCGATGAAGGCTGCGATGTCGCTGGGGGTACCGGCGGGGATCTGCTGGCGGATGGCGCGCAGTTGCGCCCGCGCCGTTTCCAGGGCGTCGAGGAAGCGCGCCACCTCCTCTTCGATGAGGGCGGCGGGCAGGACGTATTCGGGAATTTCAGGATGGCCGCGCTGTAGCAGGCGCGCCGGACCCAGGGCGATGCCCCTGGAAACGCCGGTGCCGTGCAGGGCGACGGGCATGGCCTAGGCCGGCCTCATTCGTCCTCGCCGAAGCGGTCGGCGAAGAGTTGTTCCAGCTTGGCCAGCGCCTCCTGCTCGTCGGGACCGTCCACGGTGAGCTGCACCGTGCTGCCGCAGGCGGCGGCCAGCATCATCACGCCCATGATGCTCTTGCCGTTGACGCTGCGGCCGTTGCGCGCCAGCTGCACGTTGCTGGCGCAGGAGGAGGCGAGATTGACGAACTTGGCCGCGGCCCGCGCGTGCAGGCCGAGGCGGTTGACGATGGTGATGTCCTTGCTCAGCATGAATTCATTGTCCTTTGCCCGCACAGACCAGGATGGCGTCGCGGCCCCCGCTGGCGGCCTTTTCGGTCAGGTGTTCCAGATCCAGGGCATGGTAGTTGCACACCCGCAGCAGCATCGGCAGGTTGAGGCCGGAAACCACCCGCACCTGTTCCCATTCCAGCAGACTGCAGGCGATGTTACCCGGGGTGGAGCCGTACAGATCGGTGAGCACCAGCACGCCGGCGCCGCGATCGAGCTTGGTGGCCATGCGCCGCGCCTCGGCGGCGGTCAGCTCCGGATCGGCGTCCAGCGGCACCGTGAGCACTTCCACTGGCAGCGGGCAGTGGCCGAGGATGGCGTCGGCGGTGGACAGCAGGACCTTGCCCAGCGGGTCATGGGTCACCAGCAGAATGCCTACTTTGGCGTCGGTCGACATCATGAAAGCTCGCGGTGACGCACGCTGACCTTGGCTGCACCGCCGCCGAAGTGGCGTGCCAGGCGCTCGGCGAAATAGACCGAGCGGTGCTGGCCGCCGGTGCAGCCGATGGCGACGGTAAGGTAGCTGCGGTTGTCGTTTTCGAATTGCGGCAGCCAGGTGGCGATGAAGCCGCTGATGGACTGGAACATGCGCTCCACTTCCGGCTGCTGTTCGAGGAAATGGATCACGTCCGCATCGCGCCCGGTCAGCGCGCGCAGGCTGGGTTTCCAGTGTGGGTTGGGCAGGCAGCGGATGTCGAACACGAAGTCGGCGTCCACCGGGATGCCGTGCTTGTAGCCGAAGGATTCGAACAGCAGCGACAGCTTGCCCTCGGTGCTGGCGCCGACGTGGGCCTGCACCAGGTCGCGCAGCTGGTGCACGTTGGTGTGACTGGTGTCGAGGCGCAGATCGGCGCGCGAGGCGATGGGTTCCAGCAGGGCGCGCTCGCGGCGGATGGCCTCGGCCAGCGGGGTGTCGCCGCGGGTGAGCGGATGGCGCCGGCGCGTTTCCGAGAAGCGCTTGAACAGGGTGTCGTCGTCGGCGTCCATGAACAGGATCTGGTAGGGCATGCCGCTTTCGCGCAGCTGGCGCAGGGCCTCGGGCAGGATGCTGAAGTCGTTGGCCAGGTTGCGTGCGTCGACGCCGACGGCGGCATTGCTGTAGCCCTGGCGCTCGGCGCCCTGCAACTCCTGCACGAAGGCCGGCAGCAGGCCCACCGGCAGGTTGTCGATGCAGTAGTAGCCGAGATCCTCCAGTGCATGCAGGGCGATGGACTTGCCCGAGCCGGAGGTGCCGCTGACGATGTATAGCTTCATTCCTGCTCTTCCCGCGCGATGAGGTGGCGCTGGCGCTCGATGAAGTGGCCGGTGGCGTCGTAGCCGTTCTCGCGCAGGATGTGGTTGCGCGCGGCGGCCTCCACCAGCACGGCGAGGTTGCGGCCCGGCGCCACCGGCAGCTGGATCTCCGGCACCTCCACCTCGAACAGGTTGCGGTGGCTGAAGCTGCCCTGCAGGCGGTCGATGTTGTGGATGTCGCTCTTGCTCACCGCCACCAGGTTGACGATGAGGCGCAGGTTCTTGTGCCGCTTCACCGCGCTGTCGCCGAACATGGCGCGGATGTTGAGCAGGCCGAGGCCGCGCACTTCGAGGAAGTCCTGCAACAGCTCGGGACAGCTGCCGCGCAGGGTGTCCGGGCCGACGCGGCGGAACTCCGGGGCGTCGTCGGCGATGAGGATGTGGCCGCGGGTGATCAGCTCCAGCGCCAGCTCGCTTTTGCCCACCGAACTTTCCCCGGTGAGCAGCACGCCGATGCCCATGACGTCGATGAACACGCCGTGCACCACCTGCTTGTCGGCCAGCAGGTCGGTGAGGTAGTAGTCGAGGTGGTTGAGCAGCTTGTCGCTGGCCAGGGAGGAGCCGAGCAGGGGCGTGTCGTGGCGATCGGAGGCGCGGCGCAGCGCCACCGGCGCCGGCAGGCCGCCGGCGATGAGCACCGCCAGGGTGGGCGCGGAGAACAGGTGGTCCAGCGCCTCGGTATAGGTCTTTTCGTCCAGCCCCTGCAGGTAATCCAGCTCCGCCGCGCCGAGGATTTGCAGGCGCGAGGGATGGATCAGGTTGAGATAGCCGACCAGGGTGGCGCCGGCCTCGTCGTCGGCGTCACGGCTGATGGTGCGTTCGGCCCCGGCGTGCCCGGCCAGCCAGTGCAGCGCCAGCCGCTTCTGGTAGGTTTCGAACAGGACGCGGACGCTGAGCGGGGCGACGGGCATGGTGGTGGGTCAGTACGTCAGCCCGGCGCCCGCCACTGACTGAGGCGCGCGTGCAGGTCTGCGCCGGAGGTCGCGGCGCGCAGGCCGCTGACGAACTGCGCGTCACTGAACATCTCCGCCAGCTGGGCCAGCAGCTCCAGGTGTTCCTGAGTGGACTGTTCCGGCACCAGCAGGCCGAACAGCAGATCCACCGGTTCACCGTCGACGGCATCGAAGTCGATGGGGGTCTGCAACTGAATGAAGGCGCCGACGGTTTCCGTACCATTCTTGACCCGGCCGTGGGGGATGGCCACGCCATGCCCCAGTCCGGTGCTGCCAAGCCGCTCGCGGGCGATCAGGCTGTCGAACACTTCGGTCTGGTTCAACACCTGCTGGCCGCCCGCGATGAGCTTGCTCATCTGTTCCAGCACCCGTTTCTTGCTGGCCGAGGGGTCGCCGCAGGCGACGCGATCGGCCGTGAGCAGGTCTGCGATATGCATGATGGAAGCGTCGGGTGCCGGGCCTTATTCGCTGACGGAGTTGTTCTTCAGCGTGGCGCCTTCCGTGCGGTGGTGGTCGGTGAGCTTTTCCTTGTGCTTCTTGATCTGGCGGTCCAGCTTGTCGGCCAGGGCGTCGATGGCGGCGTACATGTCCTCATCCTCGGAATTGGCGAACAGGTTGTTGCCGGTGATGGAGAAGGTGGCTTCGGCCTTGTGGCGCAGTTTTTCCACGCTCAGTACCACATGCACGTTGGTGACGTGGTCGAAGTGACGCTCCAGGCGCTCCAGCTTGCTGCTGACGTAGTCACGCAGGGCGGGGGTGATTTCGACGTGGTGGCCGGTGACATTGAGTTGCATGGTGTTCTCCTTGACGGTTCGAATGGTGCGACTGAATCAGGACAGGCGTTTGCGCTCGTTGGACGGCGGGATATTCATGGCTTCGCGGTATTTGGCGACGGTACGGCGGGCCACGTTAATCCCCTGTTTGCAGAGCACTTCTGCGATCTTGCTGTCGCTGAGGGGCTTGGCGGTGTTTTCCTCAGCGATCATTTTCTTGATGAAAGCACGTATTGCCGTTGACGAGCACTCGCCGCCGCTGGCGGTGCTGACGTGACTGGAAAAGAAATACTTCAGCTCGAAAATCCCGCGCGGAGTGTGCATGTATTTCTTGGTCGTCACGCGGGAGATGGTGGATTCGTGCATGCCCACCTCCTGAGCAATATCATGCAGCACCAGCGCCTTCATTGCCACTTCGCCCTGCTCCAGGAACTCGCGCTGGTGCTCGACGATGCAGCTGGCCACCTTGAGCAGGGTCTCGTTGCGGCTTTGCAGGCTCTTGATGAACCAGCGCGCCTCCTGCAGGTGGTTTTTCAGGGTGGTGTTGTCGCTGGCGTTGCCGACCTGCTTGATCATGCCGGCATAGGTGGCGTTGATGCGCAGGCGCGGCGCGGCCTCCGGGTTCAGTTCCACCCGCCAGGTGCCCTTGACCTTGCGCACGATGACGTCGGGCACGATGTATTCGGTGCGGGTGCTGGAGATGTGGGAGCCGGGGCGCGGATTGAGCGACTGGATCAGGCGGATCACCTGGCCCAGCTCCTCCTCTTCCAGCTTGAGGCGGCGCTTGAGCTGGTTGTAGTCGCGGTTGGCCAGCAGGTCGAAGTGCTCGCTGAGCAGCTGGCGGGCGGTGTCCAGGCAGGGGGTGTCTTCCGGCAGCTGGCGCAGCTGCAACAGCAGGCTTTCGCGCAGGTCGCGCGCGGCGATGCCCGGCGGATCGAGGTTCTGCACCGCGTGCAGCACGGCCTCCACCTCGTCCAGCTCGATGTCGAATTCCTCGCGCAGGCTCTCGTACAGCTCCTCCAGCGGCACGCTGAGCAGGCCGTCGTCGCCCACGGCGTCGACGATGGACTCGGCGATGGCGCGGTCGGTGTCGCTCATGGGCATCAGGCGCAGCTGCCAGTTGAGGTGCTCCTGCAGGGTTTCGCCCGAGGTGTCGCCGTAGTCGTAGTCGCGGTCGTCGCTGTCGTAGCTGGAGGCGCCGCCGCTGTTGATGTTGTCGTAGATGTCCTCCCAGACGCTGTCCACCGGCAGCTCGTCGGGGATGTCGCTGCTGCCTTGCAGCTCCAGGTCGTGTTCGGCGGAGGCGGCCTCGTGGCGCAGTTCGGTGTCCGGGGCCTCGCTTTCGACGTAGCTTTCCGCTTCCGTATCCGGAGCCGAGGGGCCGGTTTCCAGTGCCTCCAGGGCTTCCGCGGCCTCGGTCCCTTCGTCCTCGCCCTCTTCGGCCAGCTCCAGCATGACGTTGGACTCCAGGGCTTGCTGGACCTCCAACTGCAGCTCGAGCGTCGACAGCTGCAACAGGCGGATGGCCTGCTGCAACTGCGGCGTCATGGTGAGCTGTTGTCCGAGCCGGAGCTGTAATGACTGTTTCATTGAGTTATCGGGAGCCCTGGGGGCGGGGGGATGATTCTATCGCAAATAACATGCCAGGCATAAAGAGAAAAGATACAAGTTACAAAGATACAAGTAAGGATATGGATCGGGGTGACTGCGGACGCATCGGGGCAACCCCTTGTATCTTTTATCTTTACTCTTGTATCTGCTTCTAAATCTGACTTAAAGCTTGAAGCTTTCCCCCAGGTAGACCCGCCGCACCTGCTCGTTGCCGAGCAACTCCTGCGGGGTGCCGGCGGCGATGACCTGGCCGTCGCTCATGATGTAGCCGCGGCCGCAGATGCCCAGGGTTTCCCGCACGTTGTGGTCGGTGATCAGCACGCCGATGCCGCGTTCGCGCAGGTGGTTGACGATGCCCTGGATGTCCAGCACCGAGATGGGGTCGACGCCGGCAAAGGGCTCGTCAAGCAGGATGAAGCGCGGCTCCATGGCCAGGGCGCGGGCGATTTCCACCCGGCGCCGCTCGCCGCCGGACAGGCTCATGCCGGGGTTGGCGCGGATGTGGCCGATGTGCAGCTCCTCCAGCAGCGCCTCCAGTTTTTCATTGCGCTGGGCCGGGGTCAGCTCGCGGCGGGTCTCCAGGATGCCGAGGATGTTGTCGGCCACGGTGAGCTTGCGGAACACCGAGGCCTCCTGCGGCAGGTAGCCCAGCCCCATGCGGGCGCGACGGTGGATGGGCTCGCGGGTGATGTCCTGGCCGTCGATGGTGATGCTGCCGGCGTCGCAGGGTACCAGGCCCACGATCATGTAGAAGCTGGTGGTCTTGCCGGCGCCATTGGGGCCGAGCAGGCCCACCACTTCGCCGCTGTCGATGTGCAGCGAGACGTTCTTGACCACGTCGCGCGCCTTGTAGCGCTTGGCCAGGCCTTCGGCACTGAGGCGGGAGGCGGACTGGTTCATGGCTTGCTCTCTGCGGCGGGGGCGCTCTGGCGCGGCTGGATGATGGCGTGGACCCGGCCGTCGCCGTCGCCGCTGTCCTGGCCGCTGGCCTGGACCCGGCTCAGCACGGTGTCGTATTCGATGCGCTCGCCGCTGAACAGGTCGCCGCCTTGGCGTACGCTGGCCGCGCCTTGCAGCAGCAGTTGTTCCTGCGCCGTGCGGTATTCCAGGCGCAGCGCCTCGCCTTCGATGTCGGCCGCGGCGCCGTCCGGGCGCTGGCGGAAGCGCACCGGCCGGCCCTCGGCCTCGATGCGGTCCAGGCCGTCGCCGCTGCGGTGCACGATGAGCACGTCGGCCTCCAGGTGCAGCGAGCCCTGGTCCAGGGTCACGTTGCCGCGGTAGGTGCCGATGCCCTGGCGGTTGTCCAGCTCCACCCGGTCGGCGCGCACGTGGATCGGTTCCCGGCGGTCGCCTTCCAGGGCGGCGGCGGCCAGGGGCAGCGCCAGCAGCAGGGCGCACAGTGCCTTACGGTAAGGGTGCATAGTCCCCCCGGACCTGGGCCAGCAGCACCAGGCGTTCGTCCTTCATATAGGCGCGCAGGCCCACGGCGTCGACCCGGCCGCGCGGGTGGGTGAGGGTGAGGGGGGCGTCGGTCTCGGCATAGCGCTGCTTGGGCAGCAGCAGCATGTCGTCGGTGGTCAGTTCCAGCCGCTCGCCCGGCTCGTCGCGGCTCACGCGCACGCCGCCGCTGAGCTGCATGCGGGTGCCGTCGCGGTTGAGGTGGCCGCGGGCGGCATCGATCTGCCACGGCACGTCGTCGTCGCCGTACAGCGTCAGGCGCGGCTGGGTCAGTTCCATGGAGCCGTCGTCGGCGTAGCGCAGCATCTCGTCGGCGGCCAGGCGCTGCTCCGGCCGGCCGCGGTCGTCCATGGTGGTGGCGACGAAGCCGCGCAGGAAATAGTCCGGGACATGCCGCACCGCCTCCGCCTGCGCCCGTGCCGCCTCCTCGCGCTGGCCCGACAGCCAGTTGTTGAGCAGGACGACCAGGGCGACCAGGACGGTGACGATGAGGATGCGGCGGTTCATGTCAGATAGTGTTGCAGCTGGGCGTCGAGGGTGCCCTGGGCACGCATGATGAGTTCGCACACGTCGCGCGCCGCGCCGCGGCCGCCGCCGTGATCGGTGGTCCAGTGGGCGTGCTGCTTGACCAGCGGGGCGGCGTCCTGTACCGCGATGGCCAGTCCGACGCGGCGCATCACCGGCAGGTCCACCACGTCGTCGCCGACGTAGGCCACCTGGTGCGGCGGCAGGCCCAGCTTGGCCACCAGTTCCTCGAAGGCCGGAAGCTTCTCCTGCTTGCCCTGATAGACGTGGCGGATGCCGAGGCCGTCCATGCGGTGCTGCACCACCTGCGAGGTGCGGCCGGTGATGATGCCGATCTCCACCCCGGTGGCCTGCAGCATCTTCATGCCGTGGCCGTCGCGCGAGTTGAAGGCCTTGTATTCCTGGCCGTCGTCGCCCAGGTACAGGCTGCCGTCGGTGAGCACGCCGTCGACGTCGAAGATCACCAGGCGTATCTGCGCGGCCTTTTCCAGTATGTCCTGCATGGCGTTTGGTTGTCCGTGGTTTGTTTGGTTTCTGGCCCGCCGGTCGAGATACAAGATACAAGGCTGGAGATGCAAGTTAAAAAGTCTTTCCTTTTCTCTTATATCTTGCCTTTTGTACCTGCCGTTAAACCACGCCGGCCCGCAGCAGGTCGTGCATATTGATGGCGCCGCACAGCATGCCTTCGGCGTCGACTACCGGCAGGGCGTTGATGCGCCTTTCGTCCATGATGCGCAGGGCCTCGGCGGCAAGCAGATCGGCGCGGACGGTGGTGCAGCCGCGCGACATCACCTGGGCCACCTTCATGGCGCCGATGGACACCTCGCCGTGGTCGAGCAGGCGGCGCAGGTCGCCGTCGGTGAACACGCCCACCACCTTGTTTCCGGCATCGACCACGGTGGTCATGCCCAGTCCCTTGCGGGTCATTTCCAGCAGGGCGTCGCGCAGGCTGGCCTCTTCCTGCACCCGCGGCGTGCTTTCGCCGGTGTGCATGATGTCCTCGATGCGCAGCAGCAGGCGCCGGCCCAGGCTGCCCGCGGGGTGGGACAGGGCGAAGTCCTCGGCGGTGAAGCCGCGCGCCTCCAGCAGGGCGATGGCCAGGGCGTCGCCCATGGCCAGGGTGGCTGTGGTGCTGGAGGTGGGAGCCAGGCCCAGGGGGCAGGCCTCCTTTTCCACGCTGACGTCGAGGTGGACGTCGGCGGCCTTGGCCAGGCGCGAGCGGGCATTGCCGGTGAGGGCGATGAGGGCGATGCCGAGGCGCTTGATGATGGGCAGGATGGTGAGCAGTTCCTCGGTTTCACCCGAGTTGGACAGGGCCAGCACCACGTCCTTGGGGGTGATCATCCCCAGGTCGCCGTGGCTGGCCTCGCCCGGATGGACGAAGAAGGCGGGAGTGCCGGTGCTGGCCAGGGTGGCGGCAATCTTGGCGCCGACGTGGCCGGACTTGCCCATGCCGGTGACCACGATGCGGCCCGTGCAGCCCAGCATGTGGTGGCAGGCGCGGACGAAGCCGGCGTCGATGCGCGGCGCCAGATCGGCCACCGCCTTGGCCTCGGTGTCGATTACCGCGCGGCCCAGCTGTTGCAGCTTGCTGTCGTCGATGGGGCGCGTCATCAGGCGACCGGGTAACCCAGTTCCTTCAGCTTGGCGCTGAGGGCGGCGCGGTCCAGGCCGTCGCCGCTGACTGTGACCTGGCCGGCCAGGGTGACTTCCACGGCGCTGACGCCGGGCATGTCCTTGAGGCCGTTCTGGATGTTGGCGACACAGCCGCCGCACTTGACGTTCTTGACGGTGAATTCTTCGATTTGCATGTGCGATTCCTCAGTGGGTGTTGGCCACGAACAGCAGTCCCATGTAGGCGGTGAAGCCGGCCAGCAGGATGCCGCCCTCCAGGCGGTTGAGCCGGCCCTGGCCGCGGAAGCCGTAGGCGAAGCCGAACAGCATGACGGTGAAGCCGAACATGACGGGAAAGTCGCGGCTCATCACGTCGGCCGGGGTTGCCAGCGGGTGGATCAGCCCCGGCAGGCCCAGCACCGCCAGCAGGTTGAACATATTGGAGCCCAAGACGTTGCCAATGGCAATGTCGTGTTCCCCCTTGAGGGCGCCGGTGATGGAGGCCGCCAGCTCCGGCAGGCTGGTGCCGATGGCGACGATGGTCAGGCCGATGATCAGGTCGGACACGCCGTAATACTGGGCAATGTTGACCGCGCCCCATACCAGCAGGCGCGAACTGAGCAGCAGGATGGCCAGGCCGAGGCCGACCCAGAACAGGGCGCGGCCGGTGGCCATGTCGGTGGGGATTTCGTCGGCGAACTCCTGCTGCATGGGGTCGCAGGCCTGCTGCGCCGGGTCGCAGGCGCGCTCGCGCAGGCCCAGGCTCACCAGCCAGTACATCATCAGGCCGAAGCCGGCCAGCAGGATCAATCCGTCCATTCTGCTCAGATTGCCGTCCCCCAGCAGGATAAGGGTCAGCATCATCACCGCGAACAGGATGGGGAATTCCCGCCGCAGGGTTTCCGAGCGCACCGCCAGCGGGGTGATCAGGGCGGTGAGGCCCAGCACCAGGCCGATGTTGGCGATGTTGGAGCCCAGGGCGTTGCCGATGGCGATGCCCGGATTGCCGGCCCAGGCGGCCATGGCAGAGACCAGCATCTCCGGCGCCGAGGTGCCGAAGCCGACGATGGTCAGGCCGATGATCAGGGGCGACACGCCCAGGTTGCGGGCGGTGGCGGCGGCGCCGGTGACGAAACGGTCGGCGCCCCATACCAGCAGTACGAAACCGCCGGCGACGGCGAGAAAGGAGGTCCAGAGCATGGTTTCTACTTATTCAGCTTATTAAAGGTTTGGAAGGCGGGCATTCTGCCATAAGAACGCAGGGACGAGGTACGAGGTACGAAGGGCGGGTTCAGGGGTCAGGGGTCAGGGGTCAGGGTTCAAGGTTCAAGGTTCAGGGCGGAGGCGGGCCTGTCCCTGCTGCTGTTACTGTGCTGCAGGCTCGTCGGGCGGCAGCTCGTCGAAGGCGTCCAGATCGAAGGCGGGCGCCGGCGGGTTGCCGTCGTAGACCAGGTTCTGGCGCATCT
>Ga0299912_10001838_pt1 | contig 17195 bp, 15 predicted proteins | sample RVTome_2_FD_207667 | JGI IMG/M metagenome (GOLD analysis project Ga0299912, IMG submission 207667) | Soil microbial communities from uranium-contaminated site in the Upper Colorado River Basin, Wyoming, United States - RVT95D214 (version 2) ... | reverse complement strand
TCGATGTTTGTATTTATTAATTCTATTAATTGCAGAGAAATCACCTCAAGTTGGTATTAATTGCTCCAAAAGTTGTTTACGATTAAGCACTTGGAAAGATTTCGGAAGAGTCCGTGCCTTACTTATGTTTTTTTTAATTAGCTCAATATATTGGGGTAAAATCAAACGCAGAAGGCCGATTTTCTGTTGCCCTTTGCTTATTTTACTGGTAAAGATTCCGTCCTCTATTCGATTAATAAATTGGAAGTAATTTTCACATTCAAGGAGTATACTTTCAATATGCATCTTTTTTAATAACCAAGCACATCGGTCAGATGTATTAAAAAGGGAATAAGTCATAGCTGCTTCAGTTTCAATGTCGTAATTCTTGTTGGGATCTCTTTCAATAAAACTAAGAATAAAACCCCCATTAATTGTAACAATTGAATTCTTCAAGTTATTGACGTTTTTTACGAAATGCTTCAAAATGTTATTAATGTCATTCCCAATTTCTTTTGAGATACAAAAAGAGTTCCTGCTAAGAGTGTTTCTTTCAAAAATGTTATCCTTGACATTAAATGATGTGTTGATATTTTCGAGGGCATGTTCGTTAAATTCCCGGAGAGGGGGAAGAAAATTCTCTCCCGAAGAAAGTAATGCTCTCCTTATTTTTTTTAAAGATTCACGTGTTTGTAAAAAAATTCCACCTAGATTAATTTGGGGTTGAGTTGAAATTGCTATGAAAAAATCATCAACCACATTACATAATCCTTGCATTTGTAAAATTCTGTCTGCAGGTGAATTGGGATCGGAATCCTTCAGAGGTGCGATTAGGATTTTTGATTTCTTCCCTTCAATTAAAATATATTTCAATTCAGAGGTGTGGAGATGAATACCAACGTTATAAATCGCACTTGCGGCGGCACAAACCCCAAAAATCTCGTCCCTTGAGAGCCATACTCCTGCAGATTGTATGGGATTGCCATCTTTTTGCGTGAGGACAGCGTTTTCGACTCCTTTCACCATTTTTATTTGTTCAAGGGTCGACTTAATTTGTTCAGTTAGCGACATCTTTTGATCCCAATTTCTTTTTAGTGCCTTTTTTTTCCGAAAGGACCTTTTAAATGTCTAAATTTTTGGAAATCAAAATTACGGGAAAAATCAGGTCAATAACAAAGTTTATCTCTCATTATGTGGATTATTGAGCAGATTTTATCCAAATGAATATTGAAGTTAATTGATAATATAAAAGATTGAGGAGGTCTTTTCCCTCTAAATAAGATATCTAAGAAGCAAATCTTTAACTAACAATTGAATTTAATTACGACTTCGTGCCGACATATATCTTTTCTCAATTCGCCCTTTTTATTGAGAGTTCTATAGAACCAATTTTTGTCAAATTCTGTTAATTTATTCAAAGACTGTGGCGCTTACAATATTCCTGATTTTTTGAGCAGAAAAGTTTAAAATTATAACAGTATTAGTATATTTCTTGTCAACGTCCGAAATTAAGCGTTAGGTCTTGATGTAGGAAATATCCTATGATATGAAAAGGCCTCATTCACAGTTTCGGAACAAAAAATGTAGTTCTTTTCTTCCAGGAAGGAACTGAAGTTTACTCTAGACCCATAAAATAATAGTCCCCGTTAATATCCTTTATTTCGTTAATATATTCGCGATCGATATTCCGACAACTCCGGTTGATCCTGCCGGACCCGACCGCTATCCGGGTGGGACTAAGCCATGCAAGTCTAATGGGGCACCTAAACGTCCCATGGCAGACTGCTCAGTAACGCGTGGTCAACTTACCCTGTGGAGGAGTACAACCTCGGGAAACTGAGGCTAATGCTCCATAGTTGAGAAGGCTTGGAACAGTTTCTCATCAAAAAGAGTGCTAAAAATGGTTGGCATTTCGCCATAGGATAGGACCGCGTTCGATTATGGTAGTTGGTGAGGTAACGGCTCACCAAGCCTATAATCGATAAGGGCCGTGAGAGCGGGAGCCCTGAGATGGGTACTGAGACAAGGACCCAGGCCCTACGGGGTGCAGCAGGCGCGAAACCTTCGCAATGCGCGAAAGCGTGACGAGGCTACCCGGAGTGCTTCTTGAAGAAAGAAGCTGTTGTCAGTGTTTAACTAGCCTGACGAGTAAGGAGAGGGCAAGGCTGGTGCCAGCCGCCGCGGTAAAACCAGCTCTTCAAGTTGTCGGGACGATTACTGGGCTTAAAGAGTCCGTAGCCGGTTTAGTAAGTCCTTGGTAAAATCTGGCAGCTCAACTGTCAGTACGCTAGGGAAACTACTTTACTAGAGGGCGGGAAAGGTCTGGGGTACTCCAGGGGTAGGGGTGGAATCCTATAATCCTTGGGGGACCACCAGTGGCGAAAGCGCCAGACTGGAACGCGCCTGACGGTGAGGGACGAAAGCCAGGGGAGCAAACCGGATTAGATACCCGGGTAGTCCTGGCCGTAAACGATGCGTGCGAGGTGTTGGTAAGGCCACGAGCCGTATCAGTGCCGTAGGGAAACCGATAAGCACGCCGCCTGGGGAGTACGGTCGCAAGGCTGAAACTTAAAGGAATTGGCGGGGGAGCACCACAAGGGGTGAAGCCTGCGGTTTAATTGGACTCAACGCCGGGAAACTTACCGGGGGCGACAGCAGTATGAAGGTCAGGCTGACGACCTTACCAGACTAGCTGAGAGGTGGTGCATGGCCGTCGCCAGTTCGTGCCGTGAGGTATCCTGTTAAGTCAGGCAACGAACGAGACCCGTGCCTTTAGTTGCCAGCAAGAAGTTACGACTTCGTTGGGAACACTAAAGGGACTGCCGTCGATAAGGCGGATGAAGGAGCGGGCCACGGCAGGTCAGTATGCCCCGAATCCCCCGGGCCACACGCGGGCTGCAATGGTATGGACAATGGGCTGCAACTCCGAAAGGAGGAGCCAATCCCGAAACCATATCTCAGTTGGGATTGTCGGCTGCAACCCGCCGACATGAACGTGGAATCCCTAGTAACCGTGTGTCATCATCGCACGGTGAATACGTCTCTGCTCCTTGCACACACCGCCCGTCGCTCCACCCGAGTGGACCATAAATGAGGCATAGTCCTCAGGGTTATGTCGAGTTTATAGTCTGCAAGGGGGGAGAAGTCGTAACAAGGTAGCCGTAGGGGAACCTGCGGCTGGATCACCTCCTCCGAAACAAAAACGGGGACTATTATATGGAAAGTCTAGAGTAAACTCAAAACTTTATTTCCCCTTATTTTTTATTAATAGTGTGAGAAAAAGGTTCAAGTGGACTCACGTTGCTGCAAAGCAATGAGGAACTTCGCCCCTCACGTTCAACCAAGCTAAAGTAAATGTCCTTTACAGCGAAAGCTGTCCTCCAATAATAGAAACGAACTTTCCATAAGAAGCAATGAGTTATTCCAATAACGAGCTATGAGTTATGGGTAAAGTTGAAACGGATTGTGAGCTTGGAGTAAGGTCAAAAATTGAACAATGACAAGTTGAATGGAGTTCAGAGGTAGACCGCTGAGTAAAATGTCCACGGAGGATATTTGGTAACAAATAACCTCTACAGAAGGGCGGGTATTTGAACCTGTTTCTCACTTTCTCTAAATTTCAAATTTTAAATGTTTGAGCAAGAAACCCTTTTTTTTCTTATTTCTAGAGAAATAAAGGAAAATGAAAATCCCAGGGAAAATGGCACTAAAAGCTATGAAAATAACAGGATCTGACGCATTATTACTCACATTCGGGAGAAAATCTCGAGGAAAGACTATTTTCGAGTAAGAATAAAAGTATTCACTTTCTTGAATATCTATCTCAATTTGATATTCTTCAAAATTGTCAGATTGAAATGAGGGCGAAAAAACAATTGTATTATTCTGAATTTCATACGTCAATCTCTTTGAAGTTTCGAATTGATTTATTTCTTTGATCTTTATCGCCCCTAACAGGGATAATGGCAAAATTTTATTAGTTTCCTGATCGAACATTGTTAAGGTTAGGATTTGCCGTTGATTATCATAAACAATTCTAGAAGAGAGTGGTCTTTTCGTGACAGTAACCTTTGTGGAAAGTCGGAATTCATTGAAGAATCTGGAGGATCCCTTAATCTCTAAGTCAAATTCTCCGAGTTTGGTCATAGGGATCAGATCCCCGAAAAATGTAAGATTCCCTAAATCATACAAAATTCCCTTATCATTTAATAAAGTCCAGGTAAGTTCAAGCTCGGGGAAGGAGAAGCATCCATCATTATACCAGACATAGACGTACAGAGAATTGTTACTAAAAATATTAGCCTCAGGAATGGAAACTAATACATTTTGGGGATTAGGGCTGATAAAAACGGTTAATTTTTTTGGAAAAAGAAAGAAATTTTGAATTATTTCTAGGTAATTAAATATTTTTGAGGAATTTGACCTTATGACCATAGAATAATTTCCCGGTTGGAGATCCTTAGTTGATATTGACAAATTTGCCATTCCCTCATAATTAGTAAAAAGATTCGATTCCAAAACGCTCTGATTGTGACCATCAACTGTCTGACAGGAGAGATTCAGGTTACAGACATTGGAATGATCAAAATCTCGTTCCCAAAAAGTCAACGAAAGTTGTAGAGAATCCGAGAAACAAAGATTGGTATAATTCATAAAACGATAGGAATAAGATAAATTGAAAAAGATCACTTGTACTTGTTGAGAATCATATGATTCGAACCGTTCCCCTGAATATATATCATAGAGGAAAAAATGTAGGTTAATAACTAAAGTTGTTGGAACTTGTTGAGGAGGTAGATTTAGATTTATTATGTTAATTAAATATGAATGTTCAATACCAAATCCGTTTTCGTCATAGCTTTGGGATTGATTCAATAAAGTTCCTTCGTTTGTACATATCTCATATCGTAAGAAGGCTTCCTCATTTTCGTCTGTGAAATAATTCCATTTTGTGTGGATGGAAAGGGTCTCATTTATGAGGTAAACCGATTTCCCCGTATTGAATTCAAGTAATTGATAGACGTACCCATTGGAATTCCTTACAAAAATCGTCCCTTCACTCAGAAAAATCAGAAAGAAAAAAATTAATGCAAGGTTACGTTTCTTCACACAAATCAAAAATAATGGAGTAAAGAAGTATAAAAACTCCAAGAAGAAAAATTCGTAAAGAATTTTAATTTAAAACACAAAATCAGGCGAAACTTATGGGAAAAGTACGACCAGACTATATTAAACGTGTGTCCCGAGAATTATTGCAGAAATTTCCAGATGCATTCACGGTAAATTTTGATTCTAATAAAAAAATATTACCGAAATATGCAAATATTCAATCTAAAAAGGTTAGGAATAGGATTGCGGGTTATATTGTTGATTTATTAAAGATTAAAAGTCACGAAAGCGTGGCTGTTGACTAATTTTTTCAGGAGCAATCTCCTTGCCTAATGATATTGATCCTGCAATCAAGAGAATGGCAGATTTCCTTAGACAAGGAGCTAAAATGCTTAATAGTAACTGCCCTGAATGCAATAATCCTTTATTTAAACTCAAAAATTCTGACATTTTTTGCCCTGGTTGTCAAAAAAAAGTAGTTCTTGAGAGACAAGAACAAACCAAAACTTCGCCTGAAACTCCCAGCAAACAAGATGTCCCAAAAACGCAGACGCTAGCAAAAAATTTGAAATGGAAATTACAGGAATTGAATGATAAATTAGCTAACGAAATTGATATTCATGCAATTAAAGACATTTTAAAAGCAATCTGGTTAATTGTGAAGATTCTGGCGGATTTAGACAAAATTCAGGGAATATAGCTAATTATCTTGAGAATTTCAAATCCATAATTTGAAATAGGAGTTAGAATTTCTATGAATTAACGCCTCGGTAGTGTAGCGGCCAAGGATTGGATGTGATCGTCCACTCGGTTAGGCATGTGGGGCTCTCACCTCCACGACCCGGGTTCAAATCCCGGCCGAGGCAGTTTTTATTTATTAATACTTTCTTTTAGAACTTTAAGATCGCAATAACACTGTTCTTTCTCAAAACAGATTTGTTATATTTATTGACAGTAGTTCGTAGGATGTTTCAAAACCCTTAATACCGAGTCAACATCTGCGGTGGAGTTGGGATACCTTTATCTACCGCGCCTCGTTTGCCAGAGAATGCCTACTCCGACTCGAAAGCATACTCCTCCCCAGCACGGGTTCACGGGGCATGCAAATTATCGCAATGCCCACCGCTGCATCCTCACCAATCCCTTCAAGTCCGAGGTGAAATATTTCGGGACGCGGGATTTCACGCCGGGCCAAGTTTCCTGGAATATCGAAACCGCTAGCTCCAGCTACTCGTCCGTGTCTGCCACGGCAGACCACTTGCGCCAAGACTGGGAGAATTGCCCTTCAGGTGAAGAAGTGTTAAAGGTCTTGCGCGGCATTCCGGAAACGGAGGCAGAGGCCCTAGCCAACCGGGTGTTGTTAACGCAATACCGGGCACTACCCGCCGCAGTCCGCCGCGAGCTCGAGCAGGACACGATGGTCATTTTTGACTTCCACGGGGACCCCTACTGGGGCGACCCGGGCACGGTGGCGGTGCTCCACGGCCAGAAGGTGCACGACTCCAACTTTCACTTTGTCTACCTCACCGCAGACCTCGTGTCCGCGCACTACCACTTTACCCTCTACATCACCTCCCGCGTGGAAGGATTTCCCGTTGCCTCCTACTTGCCCGATGCCCTCGCGCAAGTTCGGAAAGTGGCCGAACCGCGCCTGACGCTTTTTGACGGCGAGTTTCCGACCGTCGAGTTGTTGAGTTACCTTGACCAGTCGCTGCTGCCGTGGGACGCCCGCAAGTCGTTCACGAAGAGCGTGAAGGACGCCCTCCTCATCTACGCCCAAGACCCGAAGCAATTAGAGCACCGGCGCTGGCACATTGCCGAGATCAAGGACGCGAGGTCCGGTAAGAGCGTGCACGTGCACGTCTCGGTCCAGAAAGTCCACGGGAAGTTGAAGGCCATCACCAAACCCATATGGTACTCCCAACCGGTCGCGGAGGCCGTGAAGAATTATGAAAGGCGTTTTTCCATTGACTCGGGATATAAAGACAAGCATACTTTCCTGGCCCGGACGAGCTCGCGTAGCTGGGTGATCCGCCTCATGTTATTCTTGTACTCCGTCTTACTTTGGAACGCGTGGCGCCTCGCGCTCGCGTGGACCTTCCTCCGAGGAGTGCCCCCACTGTTGCCAGGAGAGAGACCGCATTTAGCGAAAATCAGGGTAGCGTTTCAACTCACCGATTTCTTCTTACATAAGGCGTGGAAATTATGACCATTCACATTATACGAACTACTGTATCTTTAGCCCATACTGTAAATGTGGGATCTCCCAAATGTGCCATTTGGACATCTTCCCAAGCATCGTAATATGTGGCAGATGTTATATTATATCTGAGTTTTCTTCTATTAAGAAATCTCGCTCGGATGACGGTTCATTTTTTCTAAATTTTGCCTCGATATAATCCCGCGCTCTGGATATTTTCGAAGGTTTAACCATTCATCATTCACTATAGCCTACGGAGAATAAGACTATTTATTTAAAACAGAAAATGGGGTTTTATTCTAAAGCCGTAAAACTATTGAATTCAATTGAAATCCAATCTTACTATTCTCTTGAAAACTATCTCAAAAATGAGGAGGTTTTTTTTGATCTTGTGGTTTTATTGCTAAATCACATTTAAACTGGGTAATTTTACGCCCATATTACAAAATTTACATAGCAAGAAATATTCCCCCTCTTTGTGTTATAACAGACTTGTATAACAGGCATTATTTAAAAAGAAAAATTTGCGCAGATATTTGATATTGCCCAAAAAATTTATTGAATAAGATCTCTGATGAAAATTCAAAAAGTATTTCTTAGGACATATGGATGCAGTTTTAATTTAGCAGATTCCCAAAAAATTAATGAAATTCTTGCAAAATTGAATCTGCACACAACTACAGAAGATAAAGCGGATTTGATTATTATTAACACTTGTGCGGTAAAATCAAATACCGAACAAAAAATTATTTCCTATCTTAAAAAGCTAAATGAAAATAATAAAGATGTGATAATAACTGGTTGCCTGCCATTTATTTCCAAGAAAACCTTTGTAAAAGTTAAGTCATCGATTCCAAACTATGTAGCAATCATTCATCCGATGCATATAGGATACATAGAAGGCATAATAGAAGAATACGATACAAAAAAAATTCGAGGCACAGTAATAAATGATTCTGCGCTCTTAAAAGTAGAAAAATCACAAATATTGATTAAGAACCAAGATTCCCCTATTGGTATCCTACAAATAAGTGAGGGCTGTTTAGGAAAATGCTCGTTCTGCGCAACAAAAAATGCGAGGGGAAATTTTAAAGCGTTCCCCCTTGAAAATCTCAAAAAACAAATTGATATATACCTGATTTCAAAAAAAAAAGAAATTTGGTTGACCGCTCAGGATTGTGGAATCATTGATACTGATTCCAAAAACTTTTTTGAATTATGTAAATATCTTTCAGAAAGACCTGAAATTTTCTTTGTACGAATCGGAATGATGAATCCGGAGCATATAAAGAACAATTTAGATAAATTTCTCGAAATATTTCAATCGAATAAATTTTTTAAATTTCTACATATTCCGATCCAAAGTGCCAGTAATAAAATCCTTAATCTTATGAATCGAAAATATACCCGGGAAGATCTGGAATTAATTTTCCAATCTATAAAAGAGAAGATTCCAAATTTAACGATTGCGACCGATATCATTGTCGGTTTTCCCCAAGAGGATAAATATGACTTCCAGGAAACATTGCAATTTCTAGAAAAAATTAAACCTGATGTCATAAATATCTCAAAATTCAGTATGCGTTCAGGAACAATTGCAAAGAAATTCAAACCTTTAGACTCCATTGAGATAAAGGAGAGAAGTAAAAAAGCAACAAATTTAGTATCAGAAATCTGTTTTGAGAAGAATAAACAGTGGATCGGTTGGGAAGGTCCTTTAATTTTAGATGAAAAGGGAAAGAATTTATCAATAATGGGAAGAAATCCAAACTATAAATGTGTTGTATTAAATAACGGAACAATTGGGGAAATAAGGAACGTAAAAATAATAGCTGCTGAAAAAAATTATTGTCTAGGAGAGGTAATCAACAATAAACAGTGATTTTAATAATGTTACATAATGGTCCCGAATGGAATATTCAGCGATTCCTGTAGCTTCTGAGGCTATTTTCTGAGTCAGTACTGCTTTAGCGGAAATTCTTTTAGCTAACAATTTATCTGCACAGTAGATTAGCGCTCCCATTAGAATGAAGGGATTTCGTCCTCCTCTAACCTTTTCTGACAATTTTGTAAGCAACTCCAAGGTAATTGACTGGAGTAAGGATTTATAGTGTTCAAGAGATTTGAGCTTTGTTTTCTTTTTAATTCTTAAAAATAGATCTGGATGAGTTATAATGGAGGAAATTAATCTTTCCAAATAATCCTCGCTTTTCTTTGGGATCGCCGCATATTTTATGTGTTTTTTGTAGAAACTCCCATTTTTTAGAATTAGTTGTGGGGTGACATGATGACCGAGACTTTGAAAAACTCTTGCAATTTCTATTAAAGTAATAGGAGCGTTCCGATTTTCAATTCTTATTGAATAAAATATACAAAAAGCAATTAATGATACGTGATTTTTAATTGCTGCTTCATTTTTTCTTATCTTTTTATAAAAATATGCAGCATTTTTAGTTACATTTTGGTTTAATTTTAGAATTTGAGAGATATCTTGTAGAATCTTCAATATTCTTGATTCTGTTTCATAATTCTTAATCCTAAAACGAACATCATATTTGTTTTTCAATCTTTTATATAATTCTTGATTCTTAGGAGGAACAGGGATATTTTTTGAATCCAACATAATAGTTGGATTACGGTAGCCAATAAAGCTTCCCAAACAATTACTTTTCTCAATTTGATTACCTGGTTGAACATATTGACTATTTCGTAATTGAGAAGTGTTTTTTGCAGATATGATATAACTCGAATCAACAAAAATTTCGTCAATCACTATTCCACATTCAGAACATACTAACTCGTTATCTTGAATAATTTTTCTTGATTTACACTCAGGGCAAATGAATAATTCAGTCTTATTAGAGATAAATTCCATTAAAGGATTCACCATATCTTTTTAATGAAAGCAAATGTGAATCCAGCATTAGTTTTCTTCGAGGAAATTTATTCCTGTTAAAACCCAGTTTTATCAATTTAAGGAAAAACAAAGTGATCAGACACAGAGGAAACCGAAAATGAAATTTTTAAATCGGGAAAAATTGAATTTTTTTTTGTTAGAAATTCCAATTCTTCAAGGAAATAAATTTTCAAATTGAATCGAACTCTCTTGAGGAAGTAAAAATGTAAGAAAAAAATTGCAAGGGTTTCATTTTCTCCCGGTTAATTAGAATCTTAAATATTTGCCTGAATTCAATCGATTATCATTAAATTAGACGCATCTATTCCGTTCCAATATGCAAATCCACGCCAAAGAGAAAATTTTATTTAGTACGCATTTTTGTCAGTCTTGTAGCAAAGAGAATGTTGTGTTAAAATGGGTGCTCGAAGACAGCATGCTCCTCGTCATGGCTCATTACGTTATCTTCCTCGAAAACGCGCTCGCTATGTTGCAGGACGAATAAGGAATTGGTTGGATGAGGAAGGAGAACCACATCTGCTTGGTTTTGCAGGATTTAAAGCAGGTATGACTCATCTTACGTTCATAGAAGACGAAGAAGAATCAGCATATAAAGGCATTGAAATATTACGAGCCGTCACAATTATTGAAACTCCTCCTCTCGTACTTTTCGGTATAAAGGCATTAGAAAAGTCTGAATACGGTTTAATTACTAGAGGAGAATTATTGGCCCCGAACCTCAATCCAATCTTAGGAAGGAAAATAATTTTACCTAAAGAGTATAATTTTGAGGAAAAGAAGGGCGCATTCGAGAAATTGATATTGGGAAATGATAAATTAGAAATTAAAGGACTTTTCTACACGCAACCAAAAAATGTAGGAACACCCAGAAAAAAACCCGATACAATTGAAATTAAAGTTTCCGGTGGTAAAAGTCCAAAAGAACAATATGATTTCTTGAAGGAAAAATTAGGGCAAGAAATTCGAGTCAGAAATTTCGTAAAAGAGGGCGAATACGTAGATACCATCGCAGTTACCAAAGGAAAAGGTTTCCAAGGACCAATGAAAAGATGCGGTGTGCGACATCTACAAAAGAAATCAAGAAAAACCGTAAGAGGAGTTGGATGTCTCGGTCCTTGGCACCCTTCAAGAGTAATGTATACTATTGCGAGAGCAGGGCAAATGGGTTTTCATAATCGAGTTGAAATAAATAAACGATTGATGAAGATAGGAGAGAAGGGAGAAGAAATTACTCCTAAAGGCGGATTCATTCGTTATGGTGTAATCAAAAGTGATTACATTGTTTTACTCGGATCTGTTCCAGGCCCGAAAAAACGTTTGATAAAATTGAGGAAGCCGATGAGGCCAAAATTGCATCCTCCAACAACAACTCCAGAAATCACTTACATTTCGAATACAACTCAACAGGGGAGCAGATAATTATGGAAAAGGTTGCTGTTTTTGCTTTAAACGGGAAAAAGAAAGAAGAGATCGATGCACCATCAATATTTGAAACCCCGTTAAGATTTGATTTAATCCGTCGCGCGGTTAAGGTTGCTCAATCGGTTAAAAAGCAATCTCAAGGAAGAGACCCACTGGCTGGGAAGAGAATGTCGGTGGAAAATTGGCAAACTGGTTATGCAGTTGCAAGAGTTCCGCGAACTAAAGGGTCTGGATTCCCCAAAGCAAGGAATGGTGCGTTTGTACCGCAGGCTGTGGGAGGTCACTTGGCATTTGCGCCGACAACAGCAAAAAACGTTCACATCAAAATAAATAAGCAAGAAAAAAAGCTAGCTCTGCATTCCGCTGTTGCGGCTACATCCAAAATGGAAACTGTAAAAGAGCGCGGGCATAAACTTGAGAATGTAAAATCCTTCCCCCTTGTAATTGATGACAAAATCCAAACCGTAAAAAAAACCCAAAAAATTAAAGAGATTTTAGTGAGTATGGGATTATGGGATGATGTTATGAGGGCGAAAAATTATCAGAAATTGAGGCCAGGAAAGGGTAGACTCAGAGGGAGAAAATATAAGCGGAAGACGGGTCCTCTACTTGTAATTAAAGAAGATTTTGGCATCGCTAAAGCCTCTCGTAACATTGCAGGCATAGATGTTGTAGATATCAGAAGATTATCTGTTGAGAACTTAGCTCCTGGGGCTATGCCTGGCAGGTTAGTCTTGTGGACTCAATCCGCATTTAATTCACTTTCTAAAATGTAGGCGATACCTATGAGTTCTTATTACAATCTATTTAAGAGACCAGTTGTAACAGAAAATACGTTCAGTATTATTGAAGAGCAGAATAAACTTGTATTCATAGTCGACCGAACGGTCAATAAACCACAAATCAAAGAAGCCTTTGAAAAAATTTTTAATGTTAAGGTCGATAAAGTAAATTCTCTAATTACTCCGCAAGGAGAGAAAAAAGCATTCGTTAAAATTTCTCCAGAATTTTCTGCATCGGATATTGCAATCAATTTAGGAATATTCTGAAGTTCCTTTTAATATATTTTCCCAGAAAGAGGGATTAATTTTTTTATCTTGAACTCTACAATTTTTCAAATTAAACAATTTTGTATTTTTTTGAAGAACTGTGAATAATTTTGGGTTTAAGACCCAAAATACCAGCAAATATTTCTTATAATGCGTTTTCAAGTAATATTTTATAATTCTCAAATTAATTTTCTTTAATAAAAACACTAGAACGAGAGATTCTTCATAAATAAAGACAAACGGGAGTTTCTCTTGAAAACCAAGCTTTATTAGGAATTTCTTTGGGGAGAGGGAAAACGGATTAAATTGGTTTGGTTTTATTCTTTTTCGAGTAGGAATCAAGAATTTGAATAAGAACTGAATAAAAAGTAATTTATTTGGCAAGTAAATAGAAATGGAATCTCTAGAAAAATTCTTAGAAATCAAAGTGAAAAATTCCTGAACTTTATCTACACTTTCTGATTCGATGTATAATTTAAGCTCTATTTTGGATTCTGATTTTAAATCACTTTTAAAAAAAAGTCTAGAATCCTTTAATTTCAAACCTTTAATTAAATCCAAAATATCATTTAGGATATCGATTTTTTTAATTGAGTATAATGAGCAATAATAGCTCCTGTTTTTTATCAAAAATTCGTAATAAATTTCTCCATATTTAATATTTGAAAAAGTTATGTTTTTGTAGAAACGACCCCAGAAGCATTTTTCGATCTCTTCGTTTTTTAATTCCTCAATTTTATTCCCGAGACAATTCTCAAATGTTTTTTTAAAATTCATTTGCTGGATGTGAGCATCTGATTCATTTCTGCTTGTTAAAAAAATAAATACCATTGAAGTTAGGTCGACTTCAATTGAAAAAGAAAATTGTTCTTTGGAGACCTTCAATCTTTCACAGATATTGATTATTAAACTGGATATCGAGTGAATTATTTGCGTATCTGTCATTTTTGCCCGGAAAAAATAAATTCGCCAATAGACGGCTCCCTTGTTTCTAATTTCTATGCAATTTTCATTTACTACCAAATCCTTAAGATTGAATTTCATGACTCTCCACCCTTTTCCTTAATTTTATCGTCAGTTCCAATCCACGCAATTCAAGAATACCAAAAAATACACATAATGCAATCAATACACAAAATATCGGAAGCGGAAAGAGAGCACAATAACCAATAAATGGGATTACGAAATATATTTTTCCTAAAATTTGAGACTGGGGCACCATTATGACAGAACTCGAATTATATTCAACTACAAAATAGCCTTTATCATCAGATGAGTTTATGAAAGACCACCCCCCATCGACAAATTGATTCGCGTCTCCTTTTGTGACGAATAACCATTCATTAGTTGCGGGGTCAAAGATTTTCTCGATTGCTCGATGGATGATTGGAGTATTATTTGGTAGGTTTAGGAATTGCTTGGGATAACCTTTTTCCAAGAAATATTGCGGACCCTTGATAACAATAATATCCCCATTATCCGTTGATGCAACTATCTCAGAAGGATCCACATTTTTAGCAAAGGCTAAATCCCCCACATTTATTGTTGGTGTCATCGAAGGAGAACTAATTACAAAAATAGAGGGATTTGTGTTGTTAAAAATAGAGTGAATGAGTGGGAAATATATTGAGAAAACAAAGAGTCCAATAACAATAATTATAGCACTTTTTTTTTTCATCAATTTTTTTATAATTTTTAAAGATAAAAATGCCTATTTTTTGTCATCCACAAAATTCTTGGATCAGAGCATTTAAAGCATTATTTTTCAATAAATGCTTAAAATTCTGAAAATGACCATAAATATTGTGGTTAAAGTAGACTCAGAATTTTTATTGCCAAAGTTATTTAGTCCATCCAGAAGAGTCATTGTGTTGGAAATTTTTTTGAGGAATTTCATTCAGAATGAAAATGTTTGGATAAATCTCTCTGAAATTGCTCGCTCTGGAAAAATTTCAACTTCTACAGCGAAAAGAATTATTGAAGAATTAATTCATAAGCAATTAGTATTATCGAGAGAAAATATGTACCAGAGTCCAGTAAAAAATCCAGAAAGACAAGTCCAATTAATGGCCTCGTCAAAAATTTCGAAAGAATTGCTTTTTTTTATCAAAAACTGAGAGGATTATTCTAAAAAAAATGCAGGAGAGGGGATTTGAACCCCCGTACGCCTGAGCGAGCGGATGGCCCAGCAAATACTATGATCTTGAGTCCGCCACCTTTGACCAGCTTCACCGGAAACACGCTATGTAGGCCCTTTGGTTACTCCTGCAATAACTGGATTATGATTGTTATGTTATATATTAAATTAAAGATTTACGACTAAATCTCAACCCCCATTCTTTAAAAAAACTTAAGTTAAGGGATTCGTTTATCTTAGCAATTTTTGGGAAAAAAAAGAAATTTATCGAGGGCTTACTCGCATCATTTTGTGATCTTTTATTTTTGCAGTTTATGAGAAAAATGGAAAAAAAAGTGACCGACTATGAGTCTAATTGGGAAAAGCATCCGTCTTGAGCGAATAATGGATAGGGAGACCCGAAGGATGGTCATTGTTCCGATGGACCATGGATTAACCGTCGGACCGATTAAGGGTTTAGAAGATATGGGGAAAATGGTAAATCTAGTTGCAGAGGGAGGTGCAAACGCTGTCCTTGGGCATATCGGCTTGCCATTATATGGTCACAGAGGATACGGAAGAGATATTGGTTTAATTTTGCATCTATCTGGAAGTACCTCCCTCAGTCCGAATCCAAATTTTAAAGTTTTAGTCAACGATGTAGAAGAAGCAATAAAAATCGGGGCAGATGCGGTTTCACTTCATATCAATATCGGGGCTGATGATGATCCTCAGATGTTGAAAATCCTCGGAAAGATATCACGAAGCTGCCGATATTGGGGAATACCTCTACTTGCTATGATGTATCCACGGGGACCCAATATAAAAAATGAAAATGATGTTGAAGTTGTGAAAATTGCCGCAAGAGTAGGGGCAGAACTTGGAGCAGATATCGTCAAAACAAATTGGACCGGGGATGAAGACTCTTTCCGGGAAGTGGTGAGAGGTTGCCCTATACCAGTCATTATTGCAGGTGGTTCAAAAATCACTGTACAAGAAATTCTTGAGATTACAAAAAAGTCCATTGACGTAGGCGGCGCAGGAGTCGCATTCGGGAGGAATATCTTTCAAGCTGAAGATCCGGTGGCGCTTACACGAGCAATCCATTTAATCGTCCAAAAAAAATACGATGTGGAAACTGCGATTAAAGAAACAAAGTTAAAAACATAACTTCCTCGGTTTGGCAAATGGTCATCACTGTTGAGCGAACGTGGGAAAGCATCAAGTTGAAAGCCTCACTTCAACCCTTACGTGATTCTTTCCTTTTTTTCTTGACCGACCAGAATGAATTTGGGATAGGCACTATTATAGCCGGAGTTCCTGCAATAAAAGATTCCCTGTTTAGTAATCCCTCTTCGACAGCACTAATAGGAACTAGGGATCTGAACATATCCAAAATTATCACCAAAAACCTCTGCAAGAAATTGGAGAAACCTATTATTGGTTTTATCGATTTAAAAACAACAATGCCGGAAATAAAATTGGGAAAATTTGTCGTAGAACTACTCGAGATCTTACTCCAGGAACACAATAAAAACAAATAATACGCTCTATTTTAAAGCTCGAACGCAAGAATTGAACAATCACTTACACGTGTATTTCTGACATTCTTGTTCCTATCAAGCTCAATTATCAAACTATGAAGGCTCTTCCCTTCGACACCATGTATGTGAGTAATAATGTATAGATTTTCAGAATCTTTTATGGCAAAATCATCTGGTACTTTAATTGCAAATCGTTTCTTACATTGTTTACAGAATGCATAAATACGCTTCTCGCCTTTTTCATTAAGCAAATGTAATATCTCCTGTTGATTATTAAAATTTCAAGATAGTAAGGTGTACAATTATCTTGGTCTATTAATAGAATATTTTTAAATTCTCTACTTTACAGGTAATATCAATCAATTACTTGATCTCTTGCATTTTCGCTTAAAATAGTTTCCGAGATAATAACTGGGCACTTGAGGATGCGTTCGAGTCGGAATCTCGCGCTTTCGTCTGATCGAAAACTGTATTGCGTTCGGGCCACCGCGTTGACCTTTTTCATCACGTGCTCGGGATTCACTTTAAATCCACGAATGTCTCGCCACTTCGGGTGGACTTTCCACACCTCGGCAAAGTTGAACACGTACTGCTTTTTCGCTATCAGCGTGGTCACAGCGGATCGCAACCAGTCATGGGACTCTGGTTTCACCAGCACGTTGAGGAAGTCCAGCGACGTATCCTTGCCCGTGGGATCATCGAGGAGAGTGTAAAACTGCAGGAGGACTTCCCGCGGAACGTTTGCCCACGGATTTCCTTGCAGGAACGTTGCTAACCTTTCGCCCTCCCTCTTCGACAAGTTCTCGGGCCGCTTGAGAAGTAGGAACTTTGCCTGGGCAAACTCTTTCTTATTCGCTTC
>Ga0299912_10001837_pt1 | contig 17196 bp, 18 predicted proteins | sample RVTome_2_FD_207667 | JGI IMG/M metagenome (GOLD analysis project Ga0299912, IMG submission 207667) | Soil microbial communities from uranium-contaminated site in the Upper Colorado River Basin, Wyoming, United States - RVT95D214 (version 2) ... | reverse complement strand
ATATTTTTCTTCGAACGCTATTACGAGGGCAACCGTTACCAGGCAGGTCGCCAGGCGGAAAGATTTAACGCGGCGATTGATTCCCGAATCGAACGGGAAGTGTTAGATTTGTTGCAATGATTTAATCGATTAATATCAAGGCAACAGGCGTCGGCAAACATGATTCATGATAATTATTCGAAACAGCCGATAAGACTCGGCGTGAGCGCCTGCCTGATCGGCAAAAAGGTCAGGTACAACGGCGAACATCGGCAAAACGATTTTATAGCCGACGTGCTCGGTAAATATGTCCAGCTCGTGCCGGCTTGCCCGGAAGTAGAAATCGGCATGGGGATTCCCCGCGAAAAGGTGCAACTGGAAGGAAGCGAAAAAAAGCCGCGTATGATAGGCGTCATGTCTCGAACCGATTGGACAAAGAAAATATATGATTTCGCCGCGCACCGACCGGCCGAGCTCGGTCAAACCGGACTTGATGGTTATATCTTCAAAAGCGGTTCGCCGAGTTGCGGGATAAAAAAAGTCCCGGTTTATGGCGACAAAAATGCTGTCTTCCGCCAGGGGGTCGGGATTTTTGCCGCCGCGATCATGAAGCGATTTCCGCTTATGCCGGTCGAAGAGGAAACCACGCTGGATAGCGCCGCCGCGCGCGATAAATTTATCGTTCGGCTGTTTGCCTATCGGCGGCTTAAAATTTTGCTGAACGCGAAATTCAGCCGCGAAAAGCTCATCCGATTTCATAACTGGCATCGCTTTTTGCTGATGGCGCATAGCCCGAAATACTTCAGATTGCTGGAAACGATGATCGAAAATATGCCGCGCGCCGCTTCGGCGAATTTTCGGCCAGGATATTGTTCGCTGTTCATGAAAGCCCTGAGCTGCAAAGCTCCGATCAGGCAAAATGTGAGAGTGCTGAATGAAATAACGAACCACTTGAAAAAGCACCTCAATCAGCCCGAAAAAGATGAGTTATCGGAAACGATAAAAAACTATGAGCGAGGCGGTTTGCCGCTTATCGTGCCGTTGACGCTGTTAAGGCATTATGTCACGAGGCATGGAATTGGAGATTTAGCCGATCAGTATTACCTGAATCCTCACCCGTTAGAAATCAGGCTGCGGTTTCATGCGTGAGTTGATAGTCGGGTAGGTCAACCCGCCTGCCGCATTTGGGCCCATTAGGGCGGGTTGACGATTGATTTGCTTCATTTTGCTCTTCCGCGCCTAACCGAAGGAACTCCCTTTTCTGGCAGCCCAATCAAATAGTCAAGCCCCAAGTGGGCTTGACCTACAACACTCTTGGACTTTATGCGCTGTCTCGGGATTGCTGCTTCAATTTCAATAGAATTTTTAAATCCTGCTGGTCTTTTTCCCTATTAGCTGCGCGTTTCATTTTGATAAGATCATCAAGCGAGGGGAAATAGACGTCCTCTCCTTCGATTTTGCCGGCTTGCCTGTGTTCCCATACCTCGCTGAATACGGCGCCTGCCACGAAAGGATGTATGTCGGTTTCGAGGACATGCTGCCTTATGAGAATTTTATTTTTTAGCAAATCTTCCGGCTGAAGGTCTGCCAAGTCATAACCGAATGCAACCAACGCTTGGTGAGTTCTCGCAGCGTTTTCGCTTGAAGGCTCGATAAAAATATCAATATCGACTGTGGCTCTCGTGTAACCATAATATGGAAACGCGAAAGCGCCGATTACCATGTAACGCACGTCATGTGCGTTTAATGATTTCAAAAGGCTTTTTATGTCCATAGTCAATCAGTATTTTTAACATCGCGCGGCCGCTGCTTATCATCATCTGGTAGCGCTGTTCAACCGTGAGCGACCGCTGGAATTGAAGCTCCAGCTCGTCTTCATCGATGTCGTCGTTCGGGCCTATTTTGTAGATGGGTGGCATAGGACAGCCCTGTAGGTCAACCCGCCCGCGGGTTGACTATTTATTTGGTTCATTTCAATCGTCCGACCTTCACCAAGGAAAACTCTTTCCCGCCGGCCTTATTAAATAGTCAAAACCATAAAGGTTTTGACCTACACAAGGCGTCTTTACACATCCAGATTCCGGACGTAGCGGGCGTGGTCCTCGATGAATTTGCGGCGGGGGGCCACCTGGTCGCCCATCAGCGTGGTGAACATCTTGTCGGCCTCGGCGGCGTTTTCCAGGTCCACCTGCAGAAGCGTCCGCGTTTCCGGGTTCATGGTCGTCTTCCAGAGCTGCTCCGGGTTCATTTCCCCCAGGCCTTTGTAACGCTGGATACCTACGCCCTCGCTGCCGAGCCGCTGGTGGATGCGGTCGCGTTCCTCGTCATCGTAGGCGTATAGTTCCTGCTTGCCCTTTTTCAGCCGGTAGAGCGGCGGCTGCGCGATATAAACGTAGCCAGCTTCGATCAGGGGTTTCATATACCGGTAGAAAAATGTCAGGATCAGCGTGCGGATATGCGAGCCGTCAACGTCGGCGTCGGTCATGATAATTATCTTATGGTAGCGGGCGTTTTCGGTGTTAAATTCCTCGCCGATGCCCGTCCCCAGCGCCGTGATCATGGCCCGGATTTCGTCATTGCCAAGGATCTTGTCGAGTCGTGCTTTTTCGACATTGAGAATTTTGCCTTTTAAAGGCAGGATCGCCTGGTATTTACGATCGCGTCCCTGTTTGGCCGAACCGCCCGCTGAATCGCCCTCGACGATATAGATTTCGCACAGCGACGGGTCGGTCAACGAACAATCGGCTAACTTGCCGGGCAACGCTCCTGATTCGAGCGCGGTTTTGCGTCGGACAAGTTCGCGTGCCTTGCGGGCCGCCTCCCGCGACCGGGCCGCCGACTTGCATTTTTCGATAATTTTCTTGCCTATCGACGGATTTTCCTCGAGGTAAGTCCCCAGGTGTTCGCCGACGATCGATTCGACGGCTCCCTTAACCTCGGAGTTGCCCAGCTTTGTTTTGGTCTGGCCCTCGAACTGCGGTTCGACCACTTTGACCGATAATATCGCGGTCAGCCCCTCGCGGACGTCCTCACCCATCAACAGTGTTTCGCCATTTTTTAAAAGGTTATTCTTGGTGGCGTAGTTGTTCAGCGTGCGGGTCAGGGCTGTTTTGAAGCCGATCAGGTGAAAACCGCCCTCGATGGTGTTGATATTGTTCACATAGGAGAAGATGTTTTCGGTGTAGCCATCCGTGTATTGTATCCCCAGTTCGACATCGACCGCATCGCGCTCCTTGTGGAAATAGACCGGCCGGTTAAACAGCACGTTTTTGTTCTCATTAAGATATTTGACGAACGCCTCGATGCCGCCCTTCTGAAAGAACTCCTCGATTTTCGGTTCCGGGCCGCGAGCGTCGGTCAGCACGATTTTCAGGCCGGCGTTGAGAAACGAGAGTTCGCGCAGGCGCGAGGCCAGGGTTTCGAAATTGAAATCGATTTTCTTGAATACCTCCCTGTCGGGAATAAAGGTGGTCTTCGTTCCGGGGCGTTTCCGCTGGCCGATTTTTTCGACCGGCGTTTCGGGATTGCCGCGGCGATATTTCTGGTAATACAATTCGCCGTCGCGCGCCACCTCCACCTCGCATTTTTCGGACAGGGCATTGACGACCGACACGCCCACGCCATGCAGGCCGCCGGAGACTTTGTACATCTGATGGTCGAATTTGCCGCCGGCGTGCAGCATGGTCATCACGACTTCGAGCGCCGGTTTTTTCTGCGTCGGGTGCATATCCACGGGGATGCCGCGGCCATTATCCTCGACGGTGACCGAGCCGCCGTCATTTAAGGTCACGGTAATCTTGTCGCAATAGCCGGCCATTGCCTCATCAATCGAATTATCGACGACCTCGTACACGAGGTGGTGCAGGCCGCGGGTACCGATATCGCCGATATACATCGCCGGCCGGCGGCGGACAGCCTCAAGGCCCTTGAGCACCTGGATCGTGGCCGCGTCGTAGCGGGGCACGCCTTTTGTTTGATCCGCCGTCATATCGTCACCTGTAATTTTCTGTGTATCCAATATCTCCTCACCTTCGGACTAATAAAAATAAATATCATTAATTTTACCCGCGCCGATCCGCTCGGCAATTTTTTTCAGGATATCCTTTTTCAGGAAAACCAATTCGTTGCGCCAGGGAGCCGAGACCACTTTTACTTTGAGCATATCCTTTTCGACCCTCAAAGCGGTCGTTTTTTGCGCCAGTTTCGGACCGACGATTTCGGCCCAAAAAGCCACGGCCATTTGCCGATCGACTCGTTCCGCGATACCGGCGGCTTCGAGAGTCTTCCTGAGCAGCTTGCCAATTCTGATCATCGATTCCTGGGCCATCGTGAACCATCACAAAGGGCGAAACTATCGACCCCGCAAAGCTAATAATATACCAAATTCAGCTCGGATTTGCAAGATTTATTTTAAATATTTCGCGCTATAACATATTAGCAATCAATATTTTATATAATATAGTGTTATTCATCCATATTATTTTGTAATAAACAGCTAAATCAACCTGTTGAGTAAACATTATTAGACAAGACCAGGTTTTCTCAGGCTCTTTTGCATATTCTCCGTTTTACGATTGACAGAGCCGATTGCTCCGCATAAAATTCCCGTTATGATATTAACTGAACAGGAATTCGAAAAGATTATTCAAATTGCCCGCCTGAAAATTACACCCGGAAAAAAGCTAAAGCTTCTGCGCGATCTGCGGCTGCTGCTGGAAAATATCGAAATCGTCGATGATTCAGAAGTAGGATCGACGGAAAAGGTTCCAGCGATTGCGTGCGATAATCAGAAAATCGAAGCTGATTAATGCCGGCAAATCCGCTGCTTCTAAATTTGCTTTTGACTCATAAAAAAGTGCATTAACGACCTGCTGCGGCAAGTCTATTCATGATCTCGATATGCAATTATATGCTAAATATAAAGGCGTTATGCCCGAAAATTATATTAAACATTGCCTAATTGGAAACAAAGGAGTTGTGATGAGAAAACACATTATCTGGCTATTTTTGGTGTCGTTAGTTCTGATCATTACCCTTTCGGCCTGCAGCAAAGATTCGACAAGTTCGGATCCTACCGAGGGGGATCCCAACGATCCGACTTATTTGCAGGCTCGCGCGGCATCCGAGGCGATGGTTGACACTATTCTCGGGGGAATCGATTACGCCATAGGGATGCGCGAATTCGACGGTTCCGGACCGATGGTCGCCCGGCCGGCGGACACGCTATTTATGACTATGTATGAGGATTTCTGGTGGGAGATCAGGCTCGAAATGGAGGGCGAAGGCGGCTCAATGGTTGCGTCCGATAGTTTCAGATTCGAGATTGCCGAGGATGATTATCAGGACCTGCCGGATTCCACTACCAACGCCTATGAATACCGCAGCAAATTTGAAATCGAAACGGCAAACGGCGACACGACGGCCTCTGCCTACGCCTACGAAACCTTGCGGCTGGATGGCCTGACCGAACAGGAGCTGCTTATCACCGGCTCAAGTTCGCAGGAAATAGCCATAACCATGGGTTCAGTCGAAGCCTCAATGAGCAATTCCGGCGGACTTGCGGATATCGTGTTTATTATGGCGGATCTCGACGACGAAATCGACGACCATCCGCAATCGGGTGTGTTGACATTATCGGCCGCTATCAATTCGTCCCAGGCGATAGGGAACTTGCCGGCACTCCATTTCGAGTGGACGCTGACCGTCACTTTTGACGAAGATGGCTATCACGCCAGGCTGGAATCAGGCGATAATTACTGGGAATGGGATGAATCGTGGGAGGACCCGGCTTAATTTACCAAGCCAGAGCGAATTCCTAAAGCCCGCCTGTCGCGGGCTTTATCATTTGGGGACCGGCCGATTGTGTTGACTTTATTTCGGCTTATATTTATTCTCAATGCCGATGAAGCTGAGGCAAACGAATAAATCCGATCATCGCAAAATCAACCTTAGCAAGCTCAAAGGCTGCCGCCTGGCGATTATCGGTTATGGATCGCAGGGGCGGGCGCAGGCTCTTAATCTAAGAGACAGCAGTATTACACCCTTGATCGGCCTGCCCGCCCGCAGCCGTTCACGCAAAATAGCTCGTGAAGACGGCATGACGATCGTCAGGCCGGACGTGGCTGTTGAGCGTTCGGATTTGATCGCGATCCTGGCGCCCGACCATAAACACAAAGAGCTTTTTGATACAATATTTAAATCGGTTATCCGCAAGGGGCAAACGTTTATTTTCGCGCACGCCCTGTCGGTTAATTTCGGACTGGTGCAGCAGCCGAAGGGAGTGGACTTTATCCTGGTCGCGCCGCACGGGCCGGGCGTGCGTCTCCGCGAACGGTTCAGGCAGGGCCACCCGATGACCGCATTTATCGGCCGCACCGAAAAATCATCGCCAGCAAGTTTGCAGATCGCCACGGAGTATGCGACTGCGATCGGTTGCAATAGAGCCAATCTGATCAAAACGTCATTTGCCGATGAAGCTATCGGCGATATTTTCGGTGAACAGGCGGTGCTTTGCGGCGGGCTAAGCGGCCTGATGAAGGCCGGCTTTGACACGCTGGTTAAATCAGGCTTATCGCCGGAAAATGCCTACTTAGAATGCATCAACCAGATCGATCTTATCGTTGACCTGATCAAGCGGTTCGGCATCGGCGGGATGTACGACAGAATCAGCACGACCGCGGCCTATGGCAGTTTGCTGGCCGAGGACAAAATAATTAACAGCGCCTCGAAAAAAGCCATGAAAGATATGCTTAAAGAGATCAGCAGCGGCCGCTTCGTCGAATCATTGATGGCCGATTACCGCAAGTCATTTGTGAATTTGAAAAGGCTGAAAAAAAGCCGCGCCTCGAAAACGCTCGACCGCCTGGCGAGGAAATTTTATCGGGAATTTGAGAAGTAGGAATAAATTAATGAAACCGGTCATCGGCATTTGCATTATTGCGGCGTTGCTTGCCTGCGGCAAATCAGAGCCGGAATGTACATATGAACAGTATCGTCAAATTCATATATCGTCGTTTTTCGATATCCAGCCTAAATACCCAATTGACAATTTAGATGATGCAAAAAAGGGATCTTGCTTTGAACTAACCTATGACAAGCAAGGAAGACTGGCTAAAATAGCATATTATTTAAATGGCCGACTCTCAAACAATCGTCTTTATGACTTTGCGATCATATACATTGTTTATGAACCTAATACTAAAATTTATGCAAAGTTTGATAAAAATTATAATTCTACATTAGGATCTCCTGACATAATTACAATTTGCTATCGATACGACGAATCCGGAAAAGTAAAATCGAAGGAAAATCATGGTGAACAGCGTAAAATGGTCGAGGATAGCCTGGGGATTGCGAAGTATTATTATAGCCGGGATTCAGACAATCCCGAAATTTTAAGCATTATCGGCACCAATTTGCAGGGAGATACGGTAGTAGACAACCAAGGTGTTTACAGGACAATTGCGAAATTAAATAAAAATAATTACAAGGAGGAGATAACTAATTTTGACAAGCTCGGAAACCCGGTCGAGGATATATTCGGGGTTTGGAAGAAGCGATGTACTTTTGATGAAAATATGAATCTTGTAAGAATATGCTGCTATGGCAAAGACGATTCACTGACCGATGATAGGAAATTAGGCGCAGCAGTGATCGAATTTAAATATGACAATTTTGATCGCCCCCTGAATTTAATTGCCTATGACAAAAAAATGCAGGTGAGTAACCATGCAAAATCCGGTTATCCTATTCAATATTTTGATTATGATGATTGCGGTAACTTATCGAAAATTACGGAGATCGATAAAGACAGCACTGTTTTTAAAATTCAAAAGTTCGCCGGCTGGGATACGCCAAGCGAATTGGGATTTCATGATTTCAAGGGCAGCTATATCATGAATCAAGAAGAGGGGTATGCTGTTTTTAGAATCACAATTGATAGCCTATCGGGAAAAACCGCTGAAACCCGTTTTTTGAACGAGAACGAGCAATTGATTGAGCCGGAAAAACATGGTTTGGCCATTCAAAGGGCTGAATATAATGATGCTGGCAGATTAATTTGCGAATATTGCCTTGGCGCCGATTTGCAGCCTCGTTTCAACAAGGCCAGGGGCTTCTCCAGAGCTATCTATAAGTACGACGATAAAGGTAAACTCATTGAAGCTCAAAAATACGATATTGACGGCAGTCTTATTCAGGGCAAATAAGGCTCAAATGGCCGCAAGAAGAGAGGTCGAAATCTCCGAAGGACCGCGGCGGCCCTTGCGGTTTCGACAATTGATCTTACCAAAAAACGATATCATCGCAATATTCCGAAGGAGCAGCGATGGCGTTGGATAAAATCTGGCATGATGACGATAGCTTGTGGGAAGCGTTGGCGCCGTTTATGTTTTCCGAGGATTTAATGAAAGATACCGGGGCCGAGGTCGATGATGTCATTTCGCTGCTCGAAATTCAGCCGGGCGCGGAAATACTCGATCTTGGTTGCGGCCAGGGCCGTCACTCGCTTGAACTGGCCCGCCGGGGATATAAAGTAACGGGCCTGGATAGGACCGCCGCGTATATCAAGGAAGCTCGGAAGCTGGCCACGGCCGAATCGCTGGCCGTTGAATTTATCGAGGCCGATATGCGGTCGTTTGTCAGGGAAAATGCTTACAGCCATGTAGTCAACCTTTTCACATCGGGGATCAGCTATTTCGAGGATATCAGGGAAGACAAGCGGATAATCAGCAATGTCTATAATTCGCTAAAGCCGGGCGGGAGGTTTCTGATTCAGACGATCGGTAAGGAAATCCTGGCCCGAATATTTCAAAAAAAGGACTGGGTTGAACGGGACGGTGCGTTTCTTTTAAGGGAACGTAACATAGAAAGAGACTGGAGCTGGATTAACAACCGCTGGATCTTTATCAGGGATGGCAGGATCAAAGAGTATCGAATCGCCCACCGTCTGTATGCCGCATCGGAATTGAGCGCGCTGGTGGCTGACTGCGGGTTTGCTGAAGTGAAGATTTTAAGCGACCTTAAGGGTGGCCCCTATGACAACACCGCCAAAAGATTAGTTGTTGTCGCATCAAAATGAATGGCGATATTCAATATATGGTTTTGTGGGTCAGGTTTGTGACGCCCTTGTTCCCAAATTTGCAGTGCTGTCGGGTGCCCCCACCCGGCAGTTTGACGCATTAGGCAAAAATGGCAGTCGGGTACGGGAACCCGACTACACGGGCAAATCGGATTTATAAAGCTTTACTCCTGAGTGGATTCTTAGCCCCGCTCATACAGCCGCCTTCACACCCTCAAAAAATCACCGGCGGGCTGGAGGCGCCTATCGATGGCGATTTGGGCGTCGGTGGCGGCGCGGGCCAAAAATTCCTCGTAATCTTCCAGGCCCTTGAAGCAGTCATTGCACAGCGGCAAAATATGCCGCCGCTCGGAATACTTCCCGCAATTGGTGCAGCGTACTATCGGTTGTCCATACATCAGCGGTGCCCGTTGAAGAATATCATATTATAAGCGCGGTTGTCCAGAGTTTCGTTCTTGATCGTCGCGCCGCATTCGGCGCAGATATACTCACCCCAGATCCAATGCGCCTGGCCCGTGCAGAACGGGCAGATTATGCTTTTCTTTCTTTTGCTCATGCTTATCACCCCATCGTAAATTTATTGGAAAATAACACCACGCCCGTGCCCAGGGCGGTTAAGGGCAGCACGCCCCAGAATGACATGCCCGAAAGGTGCGATATGGCCGCCGCGATGATGGCGCCGATTACCAGGATGCCCAATGACCATTTGATTAAAGGCTTGATGACGAAAGCGGTGATTATCACCATCACGGCCAGCGCGATCAGGTTGCTGTGATCGGCGGCAAATGTCCCGACGTGAGGGATTTTCGCCAACAGAGTTTTCAGCGTCTCCTCGATAGCCTTGAACTGCTTTAAAACCTCGGTGAGGAACCATGCGAAGCGGTCCATGAGAATTATTCCTCCTCCACCGGTTCGATAGTCAAAGACGATTCACCCACCCGCTTCAAACCGACCATTCTTTCGGTGAGGAAATTTTTCGAGGTTATCCATTGATGCGACATCTCCAGCACCTGTTCCTGTGACACGTCTTCGATCCAGTCGATGACCATGTTGTCAACCCGGGCGCCCTCGATAACCAGGTCTTCCATTGACAATGTGAAACGCATCTGCATCTTCTCTCCTTTGTTTGGGCTTTTCGCGGGAGAGAAAATCAAAGGTTGTGCCTTCGAATTTTAAGGTCGCGGCGATGTTTCAGAACGACGGCTAAGTTGCCTGAACCGAGCGAATTAAGTGTTTCAGGGGGTGGCCAATATCAGGCCGATATTCACCTACTTATTTGCCGGATTATAGGATATGCCCCATAGTGGTCGGCGATGTCCGTCAGTGATTCGGGGGGTTTGGGTAATATCAGATTGGATAAAGAAAGACAACCGTGCCGCAAAACGGGGCCATGGATTCCCGCCGCCTGGGACCCGCGGACCTTTGCGGGAATGACAATTGTGACCGACGGACATTAAAGAGATGTCGAAATCATAAAGCGGTCAAGGTTCCTCGAAGTTGGGCCCTGCCTTGTTTTGGGAACATATCCTTACGCCAGGGCTGACAGGAATATTCCCAATAAAAAAACCCCCGCCGCCAGGGGCTCTGGCTGCAGGAGGCTTTTCAACTACCTATTATTGAGTAATGATCTTAGACGACGCCCTGGTCGAGCATCGAATCCGCGACTTTGAGGAAGCCGGCGATATTGGCTCCGGCCACGTAATTGCCGGCCACGCCGTATTCTTCCGCGGTTTCCACGCAGGCTTTGTGGATACTGTGCATGATACCGTGCAGTCTTTCATCGACCTCCTCGCGTGTCCAGCTCAGGCGCAGGCTGTTTTGCGACATTTCCAGTCCGGAGGTAGCGACGCCGCCAGCATTGGCCGCTTTGCCGGGGCCATACAGGATTTTTTTCTGGATGAAAAATTCAGCCGCTTCCGGAGTAGACGGCATATTGGCGCCCTCGGCAACGCAAATGCAGCCGTTTTTGACCAGGATTTTGGCGTCTTCGCCGTTTAGTTCGTTCTGGGTGGCGCAGGGTAAAGCAACATCGACCGGCACGTTCCAGATTCCGCGACCGGCATGGAACTCGCAGGCGAATTTTTCGGCATATTCTTTAATGCGGCCGCGCCTGACGTTTTTCAGGTCCATGACGAATTCCCATTTTTTGCCGGTGATGCCATCTTTATCGACGAGGTAGCCTTGCGAATCGGAAAGCGTGATGACCTTGCCGCCAAGCTGATTGACTTTTTCCACCGCGTACTGGGCGACGTTTCCCGATCCGGAGACCGACACTGTTTTGCCTTCAAAAGATTCGCCTTTTGTTTTCAGCATTTCCTCGGCAAAATAGACGCAGCCGTAGCCGGTCGCCTCGGGACGGATTAGGCTTCCGCCCCAGTTAAGGCCCTTTCCGGTTAAGACGCCGTCGAACGTATTATTAAGTTTTTTATATTGTCCGAACAAAAAGCCGATTTCGCGGCCGCCCACCCCGATATCGCCGGCGGGCACGTCGGTGTTGGCGCCGATATGCCGGAACAGCTCATTCATGAAACTCTGGCAGAAGCGCATGACTTCAATATCGGATTTTCCCTTAGGGTCGAAATCGGAGCCGCCTTTGCCCCCGCCCATCGGCAGTGTGGTCAGGCTGTTTTTGAATACCTGTTCGAAGCCCAGGAATTTTAAAATGCCGAGATTGACAGTGGGGTGGAAGCGCAGGCCGCCCTTGTATGGGCCGATGGCGCTGTTGAATTCCACGCGAAAGCCGCGGTTAACCTGGACGTCGCCGTTATCATCGACCCAGGGCACGCGAAACATGAGGACGCGCTCCGGTTCGCAAATTCTCTCCAGGATTTTCGCCCGGGCATACTTCGGATGTTTTTCGATTACGGGCATGATCGATTCAACGACTTCGCGAACCGCTTGATGAAATTCATTTTCGGCGGGATTTTTGGCAATGATCTTTTCCATGAAGACATCGACTTTTTTGTCAGACATTGAGGACTCCTTGCATCTTGTTAAGATCCCTATTCTTCACATGACACATTCTCGTGCAGGCCGCAAACCTGAATATGTTTTTGAACACGCCGAGCTTACCCAAGCTTGTTCAAAATTTCACAAATCAGCACAAAAATATAAAACTAATAAAAGCAGTCAAGCAAAATATTGATTAGATTGTCTTATTAACTGTCAAATAAAGGGCGTGCCCTTGCCAAATTTTCCATGGTTGAATCGGGCGTGATGCTCGAGCGGCCCCGGGCGGCTCATCTAACCGCCTGTACCCTTGATAGTTGGTCTATCGTGCAAAATGCCGGCAAGGTTGCCGGCGATAGAGAATCCCCGGCTGATCGCGTTACTTTTTCGAGCCGGACCTGGCTTTGCCTTTCGGAGGTTTTAATATTCCCATGACAACTTTCGTCACCTGGCCAGGATCGGCAAAATAATACCTGATTCCCTTGGCGGCCACGAGCTTTTTGGCCTTGGGCTGCTTGGCGGCGGGCACAATGAAAACCACGGGGATTTTGTAAATTTTCAGCGATGACAGCAGGTCGGCGAAACTGTACTCCCTGGCGACCGGAATGAACTTATGCAGATAGCCGACCACCAGGGCGATGCCGTCGTTGCGGTTGATATGCGCGATATACTTGCCGTGATTATCCCAGCCGTTTGATAGCGGTAAAGTTTCATAACCATCAAGCAGCAGATTCGTCAAAACTTCCGAATTGGTGCCTTCCATGTAGCCGACGATTTTCATCGGACCTCCTCGAATTCATGGTTTCAATACAAGCAATCACCGTATGTTATATCCATCTTGATAAACCCTGCCGCTGGCACGACTGTTTCAGATATTTGGGGGTAATGCAGCCCATCTTCAAGCGTTTTTTTTGCATATTTGGACGCGCCAGGTCCGTATATCAAATGTAATTCGATGCCCCGTCGGCCCTGACCATCCGGCGGGCAATTTCAAATCAACACCATAACAAGGAGCCGTTATGCATGGTATCTGCCACATCGAAATCCCCTCAAAAGACTTCGACAAGGCCAAAAAATTTTATGGCGAGGTATTTGGATGGGAATGCAATTATGTCAAAGAGATGGATTATTTAATGTTCAAAGCCCCGGCGGGTCTTAACGGCGGCTTCACCAAAGAGCACGAATTATCCGCCAGGCCCGGGGTTCTGCTCTATATTGAGGTAAGCGATATTCCGGGCACGGTCAAAAAGATCGAGCGATCCGGCGGGAAGGTTGTCGTGGGCAAGACGATGATCACTCCGGAAATCGGCTACTTTGCGATGGTGAACGATCTGGAGGGGAATCGCCTGGGTCTCTGGGCGCAAAACTGAGTTCGATTCTTATGCACTCACGGGGCGATCATCAGGTCGCCCCGTTCTTTTAATATGGAATTATTCGCTATCAGGCGTACAGCCCTCGCAGCTCGGAGGCCTTAACCACTCGCTGAATACCGACGATGAACGCGGCCGTGCGCATCGGCACCTTGTATTCGAGCGCTGAGGCGAGCACGGTTTGAAAGGAGCTGTCCATTATCTCCCTCAGGTCATTCTGGATTCTCTCTTCTTTCCAGTAGTAGCCCATCCGGTTTTGCACCCATTCGAGATAGGAGACTGTCACGCCGCCGGCGTTACAGAGGATATCGGGAATGATAAACACGTTTTTTTCGTCGAGAATATCGTCGGCCGCCGGCGTGCAGGGGCCGTTGGCGCATTCAGCGATAATTTTGGCCTTTATGCGAGGCGCGTTTTCGGCCGTGATTTGATTTTCCAAGGCGGCCGGTATGAGAATATGCACGGGCAGTTCCAGAAGGTCGCCGGGATTATCCATCCGCTCGGCGGCGCCGGTTTGCTCGAATCCTTTCAGGGTTTTATGCTGCTTGACATATTCGATCGCCTTGTTGGCGTCTATGCCTTTATCGCTGTAAAAAGCTCCATCGACATCCGAGATGGCTTTGATTATGCAGCCATCATTATACAGAAGCTGGGCGGCGAACGAACCGGCATTGCCGAATCCCTGTATCGCCACGCTCGTCCGCGACAAATCGAATTGGAAATGCTGGGCGGCCTGATGAACGCAATAGACCATCCCCTGAGCGGTGGCGGTGTTGCGGCCGGCCGAACCGCCGAGTTCCAGTGGTTTGCCGGTGACCACGGCGGGCACGAAATCGCGATGGTGCATCGAATAAGTGTCCATGAACCAGGCCATCACCTGCGGATTGGTATTAACGTCGGGCGCCGGCACATCGCGGTCAGGGCCGAACACGGTGATCAGCTCGGCAAAATAACGCCGGGCCAAACGCTCAAGTTCGCCGGCGCTTAACAGGCGCGGATCGACTATCACGCCGCCCTTGGCGCCACCCATCGGGATGCCGACAACCGCGCATTTGAAGGTCATCCAGAAGGCCAGGGCCATGATCTCATCGAGCGTGACGTTCTGATGGAATCTGACCCCGCCTTTGGCCGGGCCCCGGGCGATGCTATGCTGGACCCGGAACGACCGAAAAACCTCGATCCGGCCATCATCCATACGCACAGGCAGCTGGACCTCGATGATTCTGCGCGGCTGTTTGATCATGGCTATTTGATTATTGGACAAATTCAGGATTCGGGAGGCTCGATCAAATTGTTGCAGCGCATTATCGAACGTCGACGCTTTCTGATGGGAGGGTATTTCACCGGTGTCCTTGAAATATTTCAGCGGCACTCCGCCCTGGTTCTGTTGATTAATGTCAGGCATCTTGCTTTCCTTTTGAACTGTTAAATTAATCGGAGTAACGGGACTCCGACAAATTATCAAGAAAATTTACGATCAGCATAACGTTGCCCGCGCCGCGGCAAAAAGCCGGCGTTCCCGCGCGAGCGCCGGAAAATACTCATTGGATGGCATCTCAGGCCACATTTTTTTTCGCCCATAGATATGTTCGATCGAGAGGTTCGGGTATCGTAGGTTTCCGGCGACCCCTCAAATATCGAGAATATAGCTGAATATCAAGGGGGCGACTATGGAGGCGTCGGATTCGATGATGAACTTCGGGGTGTCGATGCCGAGCTTACCCCAGGTGATTTTCTCGTTGGGCACGGCGCCACTATATGAGCCATAGGAGGTTGTGCTATCGGATATCTGGGCGAAATAGCCCCATAGCCTGACCTTTTGTTTAAGGTCCTGGGCGATTAGCGGCACGACGCAGATGGCGAAATCGCCGGCGATGCCGCCCCCGATCTGGAAAAAGCCAATCGAATAGCGAGCCGATTGCTGCCGGTACCAGTTGATCAACAACTCCATCTGTTCCGGCCCGCTTTTGACGATCGCCGGTGACTTGATATCGCCTCTTACGACAGCGGCCACGAACATATTGCCCAGAGTGGAATCCTCCCAGCCCGGCGTGAAAATCGGCAGGTTTTTTTCGCAGGCGGCTACGGCCCAGGAGTTGCGAGGATCGATCTCGTAACTTTCTTTCAGTTGACCGCTGCTGATCAGCTTATAGACGTATTCATAATGGAAATGGCGTTGCCCCTCGCGGTCGGCCTCCCGCCAGAGGTTCAAGAGTCTGCTTTCGACCCGCCGCAGCGCCTCATCTTCCGGAATACAGGTATCGGTGACCCTGTTCATCCCCTGGCCATGCAGAGCCAGCTCCTCGGCTTCCGAGAGCGTCCGGTAGCCGGGGAGGCGTCTGTAGTGATTATGGGCAACAAGGTTGAAAATATCCTCTTCGAGGTTGGCGCCGGTAGTGGAAATTGCCTGAATCTTGTCCTGGCGAATCAGTTCGGCCAGCGAAATGCCGATTTCGCCTGTGCTCATCGCTCCGGCCATCGCCAGCAACATCTGGCCGCCCCTGTTGGCATGCTCAATCCAGGCTTCGGCTGCGTCGATAACGATGGCGGCGTTAAAATGCTTGAAATGCGTTTTTAAAAATTGTCGGATATTTGTTCTGCTCAGGTTCATTTGATGCTTTTGCCCGATTAAAAGGCTAAATTCAGTTATTTAAGACAATCGACCTCACAACTTTCAAAACCGAAAAGATAATTCCATTTGGTCCATAATGCAAGAAAACAATGGAAAATTATTGGAGCACGCAAGGCAGATGGTACCCCCTTGATTATTGATAAGTTTTTTGATGATCTCGATATTCCAAACGTAGGAGGTAGACTGCGAGCTGCAGCCCCCAACTATTTCTTGGAATAGAATATCGAAACCATGAAGTTTTCGAGCTGCGCGACTTTATTAGCAGCCGCCTAGGCCACCCACTGGCAAAGTGGTGGCAATGTTCCAGGCTCTTGCCTATAATTGACCGGATGGCTGCTTATCATCGGATAATTTTCGCGATCGGCGGCGGCGAACTGGCCGAACTCGAAACTTTGCCGATCGACCGGCAGATCGTGGCGGCCGCCCGCGCCAACTGCCGAGTGAAGAAAGGCCGGGTCCGGGTTTTATTCATCCCCACCGCTTCCGGCGATGACCCCGAATATTATCGCAGCTTTCAGATGGTATATGGGGACAAACTCGGCTGCCGGACCGATTGCCTTTATCTTTATGGCGGGGCAACGTCGAAAGCAGCTATCGCCAAAAAGATCAAGTCAGCTCACCTGGTGTATGTGGGTGGCGGTTCGACCCCAGCTATGATGAAGATGTGGCGCAGATACGGCGTCGATAAGCTGCTTGTCCGGGACTATCGGCGCGGCGTGGTTCTATCCGGTTTGTCGGCGGGGGCCAATTGCTGGTTTAAGTATGCCCTATCCAACGCCTATGAAGGCCGCTGGACGACGGTGCGCGGCCTGAATTTGATCGGTCTGTGTTCCAACGTCCATTACGATTCCGAGCCCGGCCGCAAACGGGCATTCGACAGGCTGGTGAAAGAGCAAAAGATCGCGGGAATCGCTATCGAGGATAACGCCTGTATCAAGATTATCGACAACACCCGTTATGAAATCATCAAATCGAAACGCTCAGCCGCGGTCTATCGGATCGAATATAAGAACGGCAAGATTGATAGGGAGAGGCTGGGGAAGGCAGGGGGGTATATTGAGGGCATTTCTTCTGGTTCCTAAACTCCTATTTAGGAACCGGCTTGTCCAAAAACTCTATTTTGACATTTAATTTTTTGATTAATTCAAGCGAAACGGAGTTTCGCGGGCAATTCGCTGTCGAACGGA
>Ga0299912_10001836_pt1 | contig 17196 bp, 19 predicted proteins | sample RVTome_2_FD_207667 | JGI IMG/M metagenome (GOLD analysis project Ga0299912, IMG submission 207667) | Soil microbial communities from uranium-contaminated site in the Upper Colorado River Basin, Wyoming, United States - RVT95D214 (version 2) ... | reverse complement strand
CGCTCCATCAAGACATTTTGGAAAGGGTCATCAAAGAGACCATACCTACTTCTTACCTCGATGAGGGCACCAAATACTATATTAACGCCACTGGACGCTTCGTGGTCGGGGGCCCCATGGGCGATGCCGGCCAGACCGGGCGTAAGATCATCGTAGACAGCTACGGCAGTGCCGCCAAACACGGAGGCGGCTGCTTCTCCGGCAAGGACCCCACTAAGGTCGATCGCTCCGCAGCCTACGCCGCCCGTTACGCGGCCAAAAACGTGGTTGCCGCCGGCCTAGCCGACCGATTAGAGCTCGAGCTGTCCTACGTCATTGGCACAGCACATCCCCTTTCGATATCTCTGGAGACCTTTTGCACCGCCAAGGTGGACGAGGAGCTGATCCTGGAACTGGTCAAAAAGCACTTCGACTTCCGCCCGGCGGCCATCATAAAGACCCTTGATCTGCGCCGCCCCATCTACAGAGCCACCGCCGCCTATGGCCACTTCGGTAGAACCGATATTGATGCCCCCTGGGAGAAGACGGACAAGGCAGCTATCCTTCGCACCGAGGCCGGCCTATAAGCAAGCACAACGCACGAAAGAGGGCTCCCGTTTTGCCCTAAGAGGGCCGTGCGCGGTTCCATTGCTTAGAATGGGTGACTGTGGTATCCTTCTGACAAGGGGATTATCAAGCGCGAAAGCGATAGGGGTTGTCGGTGTCAGCCGTTTTAGACAGGCCGGGCACAAGAGACGGTGCAGCCGTCATTTGCAATAGCGGCTTACTGCCTGAAGCCACATATCGTTTAGAGCCCGGGCGCGATCAGGCGCCCAGACGCAACAGTCTCCCCAATTTGTTCACAGCGAGCTTCGGAACCGCTCTTTTTATCGAAATCTCAAGCCACCTGCTCCCCGACGGAGCTCAAATCATCGCCTCTACTGTTACTTGGACAACGGTGGGCCTCTTTTTGACTGCAATCCTGGCCACGAGCCAGCGCTTTTCCTACCGAACGGCCCTATTAGTCGTTGCTATCACTCTCTCGTGTGCCGGCGTGTTGTTTTCTGCCAGGCAAGGTTGGCCCGGCAACTTCGTCTTCGCTGGGCTAGTTGCCTGTGCCTCGGCTGTGTATGTGGAGCGATTCCAGCCTGGATTCACCAAAGATACCCTGACCCTCTGTTCCCTACCGCTTATTACCTATGGGATCATACAGTGGATTGGCCTAGACTGGTATTCGTGGACCTACGTCAGCTATCCTCGAGTGCATGCTGGCATAGGCAATGCGAATCACCTTGCAGCCTATCTGGCTATGGTTGTCGCTGCAACTCTGGCTCCATCATCAAGACTGAGCAAGAAGATGAGGACGCTCATCGGCGTACTCGCCGCGATGCTACTGCTGGCAACGGAAAGCAGGTCCGCCCTGGCAGTCACCACGGCTGTGATTGCCGTGGTTATCGCGTTGTGGTCATTCAAAAGAGTAGGCACTATAGCCCATCGCGCTGCCATCGCAGCGGCGCTTTTCGGTCTTACCAGTGGCTTTCTCTTGGCCGTCGCATCGATCGTCGTGGATCGATTTGGACTGAAGGCCCTTCTGTCTGACGGTTCGTTTGCTACGCGTTTGGATGTCTGGCAATCATTTCCAAACTATCTGAGGGGAATAGAATGGTTGATAGGAGACATGCGTGCCCGACCATGGCTGACGGGAAGCTTCGATAATTTCCTGCTCGACTTCTTAATGGGTTATGGCGTGCTTGGTTGTCTCACTCTCTTTGCCATTCCTTGGTTATTGGCGATGGGGGGGCCCAGGCGAGAGCCCCAAGCATTTGTCAACTCAAGCGGAGCAACTTGGCATGTTGTGGTTCTTGCTGTCTTTGTCTTCTCGCTACTTCCCCACGCCATTACTGTTACTCATGTGATCCTGCTTTTGATCCTACTAGGGGCAACCGCGGTTAACTTGCATCCTGGTCACCGTTTTTCGCTGAACAAACCAACATGGCTCATGCCAGCTTTGATTGTCGGTGTGGTGATCATGTTGGGGCTGGTCGCCTTACATTCGTTCGAAATACTACCGTTTCGACCGCCGGACTCTCCAGGAATATTCCCGTACCCCAACCCGTCGCCATTGCCAACGTGGTTGGGAATACAGATGGATGCAAAGCGCTTGGCCCTTATTATAGGTGTGACAGCGCTCGCGTTTTGGGCACACGCTAAGGCAATACTATCAATCTTTCGTACCACTCAGGGGTAATACAAGTGGTTCAAGATCTCAGATTAGGCATCTGCATTCCTAGAGCACAGGACTTCAGACACATTGCAGACCAAATGTGGCTTGCGGCGCAGATAGCGATGGGGCACTGCAATCAGGTCTACGGAGATCGGCTCAATGTCACCACGGAACCGATCGAAGAGCCCTGCGACGTTGAGGAACGGTGGCACCCGCCTCCGGACAACTACGATGCCATTATTGGACCCACATGCAGCCGCCACGCTTGGCAGATTCTAGAAGAATGGCCTTCGACATGGAAGGTGGCAATCTCTCCTGGAGCCGATCTTGCGTCCCTATCTTTCCTGCGTAGGGACCAGCCATTTTTTCGCGTCTGTGGCGACGGATTGAAGTTCGCAAAGGATGTCTCGACTCTACTATCCAAGACATTGCAGTTTCAAAGGCCTATTTTGGCTTACGATAGGACAAACAGATGGTGGGCTGAGGTGGCGATGGTGCTATCGAGGGACCTGCGCCAACGCCTATCAGTCAGTCCTATGCTGATGCAGTTTACCCCGAGTAACATCGTTAACGATCTAAACATCCTCCGTCGCACAGGATCACAACCGTTACCCGACCTCGTTGTCTATCTTGGTAATCCTCCCACAGGCATAGAAAATATAAATGAACTATTCCTACAAGGCCAACCTCAACGTGTGATATTTCCTCGCATGTTCCAAGCGTCACTCACTGATCAACTGGCTGCCAGCGAGTCTTTGGCGAATGAGAGGATATACGCGCTCGACTATCACCATCCTGATATTTCATCGGGAGGTCAATCTCATGCTAGGAGGCTAAAGGGACAGCTGAAAGTGGAGGGATCGGGCTATGCCTCCCATGTGTATGATACTGTGCTAGCTGCCGTCGAGGCTTACCGCTATACTCTCGATGTAGGACGGCCTTTGAGTGATTATCCGAGTGTCCTGCATGAGATGACCATCGAAGGATGTAGCGGGACCATAAGATTTGACAGCCGTGGCGACCGACAGGACCAGGGGCGCTGGGATTTAAAGGTTTGGCGGAATAGGCGATTTGAGCTCGTTCACCAGGAGGACTTCGCAGCGCTATTTGAGCGCATGAAGCTTCATACAGCTATACGCCAAGTGAGTGAGGGACTTTTCAAGGACGAGCATTATGATGAGGCGATTTTTGCGGCATTTAAGCGCATTGAGAAGGAAGTCGAGGACGTCTCTGGTCTAACCGACAAGAGTATCACCACCCTGATTTCCCGTGTCTTCAACGAGGAAAGCCCTACCATCAAGCTTAGCGAGTTGGCTACGCCGTCGGAGAGAAGTGAACAAGAGGGGTTCAGGTTTCTATTCATGGGTAGCATGCTTGGGATCAGGAATCTTGGTGCGCATGAGTTTCCTCGAACAGACCCTGTCCAAGCCCTGGAATATCTGGCTTTGGCCAGTCTCCTCATGAGGCGCTTGGACAGGCGAATCTCGCCGCCCTAGGACTCTGCTACAGGTCGAGGCCCCTCTGCACTGTCCCCTCGACACGCTCATGCACCCAGTCCTGACTTGCTTTTGCGGGCTAGATATTATATATTATCGGCAAAGGCAGGCCTAAAAGGAGGACTGGTGAAAGCTCTCGTTACCGGGATTGGGGGGTTCGCAGGCAGCCATCTCGCCGAATACCTCCTCGCTCAAGGGCTTGAGGTCTGCGGCATTCTTCTACCCGGAGAGGCCACTACCAACCTAGATGCCGTCAAGCATTGCCTCACCCTCCATGAGGCTGATTTGACCGACGCAGGGGGCGTTTGCCAGGTGGTGGAAGAGGAAAGACCCGATCTGGTCTACCATTTGGCAGCTCAGGCAGCCGTCTCTAAGTCCTGGGAGGACCCCGCTTCTACCATGATCATTAACATCATGAGCCAGTTGAACCTGTTGCAGGCAGTGCTGGCCGCCAACATCCGGCCGCGCATCCTGATTGTCGGCTCCTACGAGGAATATGGCTCCCTTCGCCCGGAGGAGCTTCCTGCCAAGGAGACCAGCCCTCTCCACCCCACCAATCCTTATGGGGTAAGCAAGATCGCTCAAGACATGATGGGATACCAATACTTCTCCAGTCACGGGCTATGCTGCGTTCGCGTTCGCCCCTTTAACCACCTGGGGCCACGCCAAAGTGAGACGTTCGTTGCTCCCTCCTTCGCCAAGCAAGTGGCAGAGGCGGAGGCCGGGCTCCGAGAGCCGGTAGTGCGCGTCGGCAACCTGGAAGCTGAGCGGGACTTCACCGATGTCCGCGACATCGTGCGCGGCTATTACCTAGCCCTCCTCCACGGGGAGGCCGGCGATGTTTACAACTTGGGCTCGGGCCGAGCGACCTCGGTGCAATGCATCCTCGACTTTTTCCTGGCCCATGCCAAGATAGGATTGTCAGTTGAACAAGACCCTTCCCTTATTAGGCCGCTAGATGTGCCTATGAGCGTCTGCGATTTCTCTAAACTCAAAGACCGAACAGGGTGGGAACCTGAAATCCCTCTGGAGCGAACGCTCAGCGATGTACTAGAATATTGGCGCAACAAGGTAGCCCCGATTGCATCGGGGCTTAAACCTCGGTATATATGAGGAAATTCAGCGGGAGGACACAAAATGTACGCGCTGGTGCTTGCTGGCGGAAAAGGTGAGCGCCTCCGCCCTTACACAGATAATAAGCCAAAACCGATGGTGGAAATAAGAGGGAAGCCAATTTTGGCCTACCAAATAGAATGGCTGCAGCACGAGGGCATTACCGATATCGTCATTCTCTGCGGCTATTGCCACCCGGTAATCATGGATTACTTCGGCAACGGCGAAGGATGGGGGCTTAACATCGAATATATGACCGAAGACGAACCTCTGGGCAGGGGCGGCGCCTTTAAGCAAGGGTTTGAAAAAATCCCGGCCACGGAGAGTTTTGTAATTGCCACCAATGGCGACACCATCACCACCCAGCCGCTCCAGCCCGTGATCAAAGCTCATAAGGCGTCAGGAGCTTTGGCAACCCTCATGTTAACCCGCTTCTTCAGTCCTTATGGAATCGTAAAGGTCGCCAAAGATAACCGCGTTATCGGATTTGAGGAGAAACCGCGACTGCCCTACTGGATAAACGCCGGAGTGTACATCTTCTCCAGCCAATGTTCCCAATACCTACCTAATAAGGGCGATCACGAAGATTCCACATTTCCTGAACTAGCAAAAAGAGGGCAACTCAGAGCTTTCAAATCCACAGCTTTTTGGAAAGCTATAGATACCGTCAAAGACCTATCTGATGCGACGCGAGAGCTGGCGGAGCATCCATTCTTTGGCTAGGGCTGGGCAAGGAGGAATTTGGTGCGAGTTCTCATCACCGGTGTTACAGGATTTGCTGGTAGCCACCTCGCTGAGTATTTGCTAAAGCTGGATGGCATCGAGCTTTTCGGCTGCTACCGCCATCGTAGCCAGATGGACAACCTGGATGATCTAAGAAGAGCGGGCAAGCTCAATATGATGGCCGAAAATAGCAGCATTACCTGCGTCGATCAGATGGAGTGTATGATCGGCGAACGCGTGGCATCATGCCAGCTCAACCTCATCGATGCCGATATGGCTGACCCCTTCTCCATGGATCGGCTCATCGGTGGGGTGAAACCAGACCGCATCTTCCATCTGGCGGCGCAAAGCTACGTCCCTGGCTCTCAGAACTCCCCCGCCGCCACCCTCCAGTTGAACATTATGGGTGAGTTGAACATCCTGGAGGCAGTACGAATACACGGGATCGATCCCCTTATTCAAATCGCCGGCTCCTCCGAAGAGTATGGTTTGGTCTATCCCCATGAAGTGCCCATCAAGGAGACCAACCCCTTGCGACCCCTTAGCCCGTATGCGGTAAGCAAGGTGGCCCAGGAGATGCTGGCCCTTCAGTATTTCCGGAGCTATAACATAAAAACCGTAGTCACCCGCGGCTTCAACCATGCTGGCCCGCGGAGAGGCCATGTTTTCTTCACCTCGCAATTCGCCAAACAGATCGCCGAGATCGAGAAGGGCCTAAAACCGCCTGTGCTATATGTGGGAGACCTCTCCAGCAAGCGGGACCTAACTGACGTGCGCGACATAGCGCGGGCTTACTGGCTGGTCTTAGAAAAGGGCGTGCCTGGCGAGGCCTACAATGTGGGAAGCGGTGTTACGTGGGAAATTGGTGAAGTACTGAATATGTTGTTAAGGATGACCAAGATAAAGATCGAAGTGAAAGAGGACCCGGCACGCTTTCGACCCTCTGATGTTAAGCTGCTCCTGGCCGATGTCAGCAAGTTCAAAGCGCTGACCGGCTGGGAGCCTCGCATACCTCTTGAACAAACGCTCAGAGACGAACTGGACTACTGGCGCTCGAGGGTGTAAGCGGGTCAAATAGCCGTCTTCTTCGAGCTACTGAGGAAGCTGAGAGATGACAAAAGAGATCAAATTCGGCACCGACGGATGGCGGGCGATCATAGCCGAGGACTTCACCTTCGACAATGTGCGCGCCTGCGCTCAGAGCGCCGCTATGTATGTGAAAGACGAGGGCCTTGCCCCCCGCGGGCTGGTGGTTGGATATGATACCAGATTCGCCTCCGAACACTTTGCGGCAGCAGTAGCAGAAGTGCTCGCTGCCAACGATGTGAAAGCTTTTCTATGCCCACAGGCAACCCCCACCCAAGTAGCGAGCTACGGAATTATTGTGAAGAAAGCTGCCGGGGCAGTCATCATCACCGCCAGCCACAACCCTGCTATCTATAACGGCTTCAAATACAAGCCGGAGTATGCCGGCAGCGCCTCCCCTGAGGTCGTCGCCGAGATAGAGAGACGTCTTCCCGCCATTCTTGCCAGTGGGGAAGTCCAAAGAATGTCTCTCGATGACGCGCTGAAACGAGGGCTGATCGAGTACTTCGATCCCTCGCCACCCTACCTACAGCATTTGGGAGAGCTGGTTAACCTAGACAAAATACGCCAGGCCGGCCTAAAGGTTGCCATCGATTCCATGTACGGGGCCGGAGCTGGCTACTTCAAATCCCTGGTCGGCGGTGGCAAAACGGAGATAGTGGAGATAAATGCTGAGCGCAATCCCGCCTTCCCCGGGATCAGGCCCGAGCCCATCACCGAGAACCTGACTAAGCTGGCAGCTACAGTGAAAGACAGTGGTGCCAGCGTGGGCTTGGCCACGGACGGCGATGCCGACCGCATCGGCATCCTTGACGAAAAGGGCAACTTCGTTACCCAGCTTCAGGTTTTCGCCTTGCTCGCCCTTTACCTTTTGGAGGTGCGCGGAGAGCGCGGTGCTATTGTCAAGTCCCTCACCACTACCAGCATGATGTACAAATTGAGCGAACTTTTTAATGTGCCCGTCTTCGAGACAGCCGTGGGCTTTAAGTACCTGGGGCCCAAGATGATGGCCGAGAACGCCCTCATCGGCGGCGAGGAAAGCGGCGGCTTCGGCTTCCGCGGCCACATCCCCGAACGAGATGGTCTTTTGGCCGGCCTTTACTTCCTCGATCTGATGATAAGCCTAGGCAAGACGCCATCGCAGCTAGTGGAATACCTCTACAGTAAAGTCGGCCCGCATTACTATGAACGCGTAGACTTGCCCTTTCCGCCGGCAGAGCGACAAAATGTTATCGACCGTGTGACCTCCCACCAGCCCGCCGAGATCGAGGGCATAAAGGTGGTAAAAATGGACGCCACCGACGGCTTTCGCTACATGCTTGCCGATGGCACCTGGCTGCTCATCCGCTTTTCCGGGACCGAGCCCATCCTGCGCATCTATGCCGAGACCGATAGCCCAGAGCGGGTAAAAAGGCTGCTAGCAGAAGGGAGAAGGCTGGCCGGGGTATGACTATGGTGAATCTTGATGATCCAGAGGTTTATAGACAACTCGATCCCTCCCATATGCTGGCGCGCATTCACGAGTTGCCACTGCAATGCCGTCAAGCCTGGCAGAGGGCATCGGAACTCGAACTGCCCGGCGACTACGCTAAAGTGGACAAGATTGTCATCCTGGGCATGGGCGGCTCTGCCATTGGCGGCGACTTTCTGCACTCCCTCGCCGCCCTCGAAATTGGCCCCTTGGTCTTCGTCCACCGCGACTACGTCCCGCCCGCCTTCGTTGATAGCGACACCCTCCTTATCGCCTCTAGCTACTCCGGCAACACCGAGGAAACCCTTTCTGCCTTCGGTCAAGCCCTCGAAGGCCCCGCCAAGAAGCTGGCCATCACCACCGGAGGAGAGTTGAAGACCATCGCTGAGGAGCGAAAAATCCCTCTTCTCACCATCGAATATGTTTCCCCACCGCGCGCAGCTCTTGTTTATAGCTTCGTCAGCCTGTTGGGCATCTGCCAGCAACTCGGCCTCCTCGCCGATAAATCGAGGGACATAGCGGAAATGTTAGAGGTGCTCGAGGAGCTGTCTCCGAAAATAGACGAAAGGTCCCCTTTGGCCCAAAATCCAGCTAAACAATTGGCCAACCGCCTATTAGGACATGTGGGAGTAGTCTACGGGGCCGGCATCCTCTCCGAGGTAGCCCATCGCTGGAAGACGCAGCTCAACGAAAACAGCAAAAACTGGGCCTTCTATGAAATCCTACCCGAACTCAATCACAATGCGGTGGTAGGCTATGAATTCCCGCCCGAGATGGCCGACAAGATGTTCGTCGTCTTCCTGCGTTCTCCTTCCCTGCACCGCCGCATCCTCACGCGCTACCAAGTAACTAGCGGGATTCTGCAAAAAGCAGGGGTTAGCTACCGAGTAGTTGAAGCAACAGGGGTAAGCGTTCTAAGCCAGATGATGAGCCTCGTTCTCTTCGGCGACTATGTCAGCTACTATCTGGCTCTTTTGAACCAGGCCGACCCGTCCCCAGTAAGTGTCATTGACTACCTCAAGACGGAGCTCGCTCAAGCTTAGACGAGACTACCTCTTAGTGTACTGCTTAGCCTTACGGGCACGTACGAGGCCGGGTTTCTTGCGTTCCTTCACGCGGGGATCTCGAGTTAGCAGACCTTCCTTTTTCAAGAGGGCTTTCAGGCTTTCGTCCGCTTTGACCAACGCCCGAGCCAACCCATGCCGGATGGCACCAGCCTGACCTGACTTACCGCCACCCCCTAACTTGACCATAGCGCTAAATCTATCCAGGCTGCTGGTAACCCTGAGAGGCAGCAAAAGATCGTCTTTATGAGCTTGTCGGGGAAATAGCTCCTCCAAGGGCTTGCCATTGATAACTACGGTGCCATTGCCGGGGAACAACCTTACCCGAGCCACTGCTGTTTTGCGTCTGCCTGTGGCATAAAAATAGGCTTGATCCGTCAAACTAGGTCTCCTTCTCTTGAGCTACTTGTTCACCCTTGCTGGCCGCCCTTTTCCCCCCTAGCTGAGCCATATGAGGATGATCAGGGCCGGCGTAGACCTTGAGCTTTTTCAGCATGGCTGCACCTAGGCGATTGTGGGGCAACATCCCCTTGACCGCATGCTGGATAATGCGGATAGGGTGATTCTGCCGCAACTCAGCAAAGCTTGTGATTTTCAACCCGCCGGGATAGCCCGAATGGCGATAGTAAACCTTTTGTTGGGCTTTCCTGCCTGTCACCCTAGCCTTGGCAGCATTTACCACTATGACAAAGTCACCCGTATCCAAATGCCGCGCATATAGCGGTTTATGCTTCCCCTGGAGCAGGATGGCCACCTTTGTTGCTAGCCTGCCTAAGGTCTCCTCTGAAGCATCGATGACATGCCATTTACGTTCTATATCAGAGGCTTTCGTGCTATAGGTTTTCATCTACATTTCCTCTAAATCGCAGTAATTCACCCTTATCAGGCACAGGCCGTGAGGAGGAGCCGTTGGCCCTGCCAGTCCACGCTTTTTCGATCTCGCCATTTGCCTAAATTCCTCAACCGCCTTTTTCTCCCCTCCCACCTCCATCAAAGCGCCCACCATCCTGCGCACTTGCTGAGGCAAGAATGAGTTAGCCACGAAATCAAAGATCACCAAGTCCTGCTTCCTAGATACTTCCGCTTTGTGGATTTTTCGAGCAAACCTGACGCACTTCCCCGCTGGCGGGCCAGAGAAGGGAGCAAAATCATGCTCCCCTATGAGCGCCTGGCACGCCTCTTGCATGCTCTCGATGTCCAAGGGATGTCTAACCAAATAAGCCGAATTTCTCCGCAGGGGGGAACGCGCTTCGCTGTTTAAAACCGTATATCGATATTGTCGACTATGGGCATCACGCCTCACATCGAAATCGCTCTTCGCCCCAAAAACTGCTCTTACGGCAATATCCTCGGGCAAGTAGTGATTCAAGCCTTTAAGGAAGGCCTCCCTGGGCAGACCTGACCCAGTTCTAAAGCTTACAACCTGCCCCCAAGCGTGAACCCCGGAGTCAGTACGGCTAGCAGCCACAACCCGCACCCTCTCTCTCGTCAACTCACAGATGGCCCTCTCCAACTCACCCTGGATGGTCGCTAAACCCGGCTGAAACTGAAACCCGTGGTAGCGCGTCCCCTCATATTCAACCACTAGCAAGACCTTGCTTGTGGACTCGCCTGATCGGTTTCCCTCCTCCCCACTACCAACAGCCTCCATGGCTACTCCACCAATTCCAACCTAGCCATAGGTGCGCCGTCGCCCAGACGTGGCCCCAGCTTCAAAAGGCGAGTATAGCCACCTGCTCGGTCAGCATACCTTTTAGCCAGCACATCGAAGACTTTCCCAACTACCTCTTCATCAATTACAAAGGCCAGAGCTCGGCGACGGGAGTGAAGATCGTTCCCCTTACCCAGAGTTATCATTTTCTCCGCCAAGCTGCGCGCCTCTTTCGCCTTCGCTTCAGTAGTGGTGATCTTCTCGTATCTCAAGAGGTCGGTAACCAGATTGCGGTAAAGCGCCCTTCGCTGACCACTTGACCTGCTCAGATTCCGACCTGCCACACGGTGTCTCATTTATACCCTTCCTCAAGGCTATTCTTCGCTCCTGATGTGCTCAGCTTCCTCACCCGTTTCCTCTCCGACCTCCGCCTCTACTTCACCTTCTTCGGCCTTAATGGCTTCCAGTTCTGCTTCCCCTTCGGACTCCTCCTCTGCGGTTTCCTCAACTAAAGTTGGGGTGACAAAGCCAAACTCTGCCAACCGCTCCCGCAACTCGTGCAAAGACTTCTGCCCAAAGTTGCGAATGGTAAGCAAATCGTCCTCGCTCATCTCCAACACTTCCCCCACCTTAGTGATGTTCGCCCGCTTCAAGCAGTTACGGGTGCGCACCGAGAGGTTGAGGTCGTCGATGGGGATGTTGTATTGTTCGGCAGGGATAGCGAGACCAGCCAGAGGTTTTCTTTCCGCGATTCCCTTCGATATCTTCGTCAGATCGCTAAAGTAGGAGAGGTACTTAACTAGGATCTGGGCACTTCTGCTAACCGCCTCCATAGGCGGTATGGTCCTGTCGGTCCACACCTCCAAAATAAGCCGATCATAGTTGGTCTCTTGACCGATACGGAGAGGCTCCACATCATAGCTGACTTTGCGAACGGGTGTAAAAATAGCATCCACGGGGATCATGCCGATAGGGAGCCCCTCATCATGCCCCCCTGGGCGGTAGCCCTTACCATGTTCTACATTGAAGTCCACACTGAGCCCGGCATCAGCCGAATCCAAAGTAGCCAGATGGAGCTCGGGATTCACGATCTCGAAATCGGGGGGCACTTGAATATCACCAGCACAGACCCGCCCTTCGCCAGCCACTTGTAAGGTGAGCTTCCCCGGTCGATCGGATAGAGCGCGCAAACGTATTTCCTTGACATTGAGCAGAAACTCCGTCGCATCCTCCTTGACATGAGGAAGGGAGGAGAATTCGTGTTGTATCCCCTCAATTCTTACCCACGTGATAGCAGCACCCTCCAGCGAACTCAGGAGCACGCGTCGGAGGGCATTGCCCAGAGTGATGCCAAAACCGCGTTCTAAAGGCTCCGCTCTAAAGCGGCCATATTCCTCCGAAAGGACCTCACATTCGATTTTGGGTATCTCAAATTCAACCAAGAAAGCCTCCTTGACAAGAAAAGACCCTGCTTTTAGCTACTAGCGCGAATAGTACCCCACAACCACGGCAGCATTGATTATGCTTTCGGCGTCACCAGGGCCGGGAGCAGCCAGAACCCGACCGGTAAGGGTTTGCATATCCAAACTCAGCCAGTCTGGGACAGCCTTGCTTTGAATGCTCCTAGCCAGGGCCTTGTAATACTCGAGCTTTGTGCTCCCCTCCATCCAGGCAATCGTATCCCCAGGTTTGACCAGGCAGGAGGGGATACTGGTCCTACGACCATTAAGGGTGAAATGCCCATGGTTAACCAACTCGCGGGCTTGCCTACGCGAATCAGCGAATCCCAGCCGGTAGACAACGTTATCAAGGCGCGTCTCCAGTATCTGCAAGAGATTTTGGCCCGTGTGCCCGGGGCGCCTTTCCGCCTCAGCCAGATGCTTGCGGAACTGCCTCTCTAGAACGCCATACATATAACGTGCCTTTTGTTTCTCTCTTAGCTGAAGACCGCGGTCGGAAACCCTTTGACGACGTCGCCCGGTCTGGCCCGGAGGAGTAGGTCGGCGCTCTAGAGTGCAACTAGTGTAGCACTTTTCCCCTTTCAAAAACAACTTCTCACTTTGGCGCCGACATATGCGGCAAACAGGTCCCGTATAACGAGCCATCTACCTCTCCTTCTCGCCCCGCGGCAAAAGCCCCAGCATTCCGAGCGCAGAGATCGTCATCATATCCTTCTCCTCTTAGGTGGGCGACAGCCGTTATGGGGAATGGGAGTGACGTCCCTGATGCTGAGGATATTGAGGCCGGCGGCTTGAAGGGAGCGGATGGCTGCCTCCCGCCCGCTGCCGATGCCCTTGACAAAAACATCGACTTGGCGCAGGCCCTGCTCCATCCCCTTCCTAGCCGCATCCTCGGCCGCTATTTGCGCCGCATAAGGCGTGCTCTTTCGCGAGCCCTTGAAGCCAACGGCACCGGGGCTTGCCGAAGCGATCACATTGCCAGAGGGATCAGTCAAGGTTATAATCGTGTTATTAAAGGTAGATTGCACATAAGCCCGTCCCACTGGGACCGCCTTGCGCTCTCGCCTTCTACCTCTCGTCGGTCGTCTAGCCATTCCTCATCTCCCTAATATCTCTATTTCTTGGACACGCTACGGCGCCTGCCGGCCACGGTTTTACGAGGCCCTTTCTTAGTACGAGCGTTGGTACGCGTTCGCTGTCCATGAGCGGGCAACCCACGACGATGTCTCATGCCCCGATAGCAGCCGATCTCGATAAGCCGCCGGATATTCAAATTGACCTCGCGCCGCAGGTCGCCCTCAACCATGTAGTTCTTGTCAATGGCATCGCGAAGGCGGTTGACCTCGTCTTCAGTGAGATCCCTCACCTTTACATCTGGGTCGATGCCGGTCAGGTTAAGGACTCGCCGGCTAAAGGTCGGCCCTATGCCGTATATATAACGCAACGATACCTCAACCCGCTTATCCCTAGGAATATCAACCCCCGCTATACGCGCCATATCTCCTCCTCCCGCTGAACCTCTTGTTGCGGTACAAAATCCCGCCCGGGGAAAACAAGGTCATCACCCCTGCCTCTGCTTATGCCTGGGGTTTTCACATATGACCCTGAGCACCCCTTTGCGTTTCACAATCTTGCACTTTTCACATAAAACCTTGATTGAAGCTTGTACTTTCATCTAATCCCCTTCCGCCACCGAAGAAAACGTCTTTTTACCTGCTGAGTGAAAATAAACTCCCCTATTTGAACCGATAGGTGACCCTACCCCGGCTCAGGTCATAGGGTGATAGCTCGACTAGCACCTTATCACCAGGCAAGATTCTGATGAAATGCAGCCGCATCTTCCCTGATATATGCGCCAACACCCGGTGTCCGTTGGCCAACTCTACACGAAACATGGCATTAGGTAACGCCTCCACCACCGTTCCTTCTACCTCGATGGCTTCCTTTTTCGGCATATACCTCCTTGCTGATGTGTCCGCGCCCTCTCGCCATATCTAAAGTGCGGTTAATATCTCCGCCTCACCGTCGGTAATGACAATAGTATGCTCAAAATGAGCACACAGGCTGCCATCGGCGGTGCGCACGGTCCAGCCGTCATCGTCCACCTTGGTACGCCACCCACCCACATTCACCATAGGCTCCAAAGCAACGGCCATCCCCTCCTTGAGCAGCGGGCCTCGCCCCGGCAAACCGAAATTCGGGATCTGGGGCTCCTCATGCATTTGGCGCCCGATGCCATGACCCACATATTCTCGTACTACGGTAAATTCTCTCGATTCGACATGCTCTTGAATGGCCGCCGACACATCGCCCAGACGAGCGCCGTGACGGGCGGCAGCGATACCTGCTCTCAGAGCTTCCTCTGTCACCACCAAAAGCCTTTTCGCCTTCTCGCCGATTTGTCCCACCCCCACGGTTACTGCCGCATCTCCATGGAACCCATTATAAATCGCTCCCACATCAAGGGAGACTATATCCCCTTCCCTCAATGCCCGCTGGCCGGGGATGCCATGCACCAGCTCATCGTTTATCGAGACGCACAGCGAGGCGGGATACCCGCGATAGCCTTTGAAAGAGGGGATCCCTCCCCGACTTTGTATCTCACGAACCGCAATGGCATCAAGCTCGGCAGTGACCACTCCTGGTTTGATATCTCTTACAATGACCTGTAGGGCGGCAGCAACGACCTTCCCCGCTTGCCTCATCAATCCTATCTCGGAAGGCGACTTAATGATAATCGCCATCTCGCCTATTCACCATCAATACTCTGGCCGAGGGCGGCCATCACCTCCTTGGCCACTGCTTTTACCCCTTGCTCACCGTTGATCTCCACCAGCTTTCCTTGCCCCACATAATATTCGATTAGCGGAGCGGTCTCAGTGGAATAAACCCTTAACCGATTCCTGACAGCTTCCTCCGAGTCATCGGGCCTTTGATATAGCTCTCCACCACACCGGTCACACCGGCCCGCCACCTTGGGCGGTGAACTGATCACATGATAAGGTGTCTGACAATTGCGACAGATCCAGCGCCCGCTCAGCCGTCTAACCAACTCCTCCGTAGAGACCTTTATATGCAACACCACATCAATGGCCTGGCCTCTCTCCGTCAAGGCCTCATCCAGCGCATCAGCCTGCTCCAATGTCCTGGGGAAGCCATCCAAGATAAACCCCTGGGCACAATCGGGGGCCGAGATCCGCTCCAGGATCACCCGAATAGTTACTGCATCGGGGACAAGCTCCCCCCTCTCCATATAAGACCGCACTAAAGCGCCCAGCTCACTTCCGTTATTCTGCGCCTGGCGAAACAGGTCACCTGACGCCACATGGGCAAGGCCCAACCTTTCAGAGATAACTACTGCTTGCGTGCCTTTGCCAGCGCCAGGCGCTCCCAGCAAGACTATGCGCAATCACGCCCCCTTCCAAATATAGTTATCGGATAAACCCTTCATAATGGCGCATCAAAAGTTGGGCCTCAAGCTGCTTCATGGTGTCCAGGACTACGCCGACGACAATGAGCAGACCCGTGCTACTCAGTTGTAGCGCCTGCACGTTTGTAATTTGTCTAGCCAGGAAAGGCAATACCGCCACCACACCCAAAAAAATTGCCCCCGCCCAGGTAATGCGAGTAAGCACTCGAGACAGATACTCAGCAGTGGGCCGGCCGGGACGAATACCCGGCACAAAGCCGCCGTTCTTTTGGAGGTTTTCGGCCAGGTTCTGCTGTTGGAAAATCACCATGGTATAGAAGAACGTGAACCCCACCACCATCAGGAAATAAAGGATCCAATATATCCAGCCCGTCGAGTCGAAAACCCCTTGCACCCGGCTAGCCGCCTGGGAGAGCCACGAAAGGTTAGAAACGGAAACATAACTTGCTATCATGCCCGGCATCATCATGATGGACATGGCAAAGATGAGGGGTATCATACCTGCCGAGTTCACCCGCAAGGGGATATGGCTGCCCCCGGTCTGACGATACATGCGACCACCCCGAAATAGGCTCCTGCTATACTGGACGGGTATCCGACGCTGCGCCTCCTGGAATACTACTATGGCATAGACGGTTACCACGCCCAAAACTAGAAAAACCAATAAGCCTATGCTAAAGAGGCTCTGCAATAAGCTGCCCCCTGTCGCTAGAGTCTGTCCGATCATCTGGGGTAATCCCGCCACGATACCGCTAAAGATGATTATGGATACACCATTACCGATGCCGTTCTCGTCGATAAGCTCGCCCAACCAAACGAGAAAAATGGTGCCGGCGGTCATGGAAAGCACCATAGCTAAAGTAGGCAGCAGGTTAGAGCCAGCCCCTACGCCGGTGACGATTCCCTGACTCTGCAAAAGGACCAACTGTCCATAACCCTCCACCGCCGCTAGAGGCACAGTCAGCCAATGGGTGTACTGATTTAGTCTGTTACGTCCTGCCTCCCCTTCCTTGGATAATGCCTCCAGCGGAGGGATAATCGGCTGCAGAAGCTGCATAACAATGGAGGCGGTAATATAGGGATAAACCCCCATGGCGGCGATGCTGAGATTCCGCATAGCGCCACCGCTGAATAGGTCCAACATGCCCAGAAGTTGATTGCTCTCGAAAAGACTGCGGAGTGCCGCCCGATCTACCCCGGGCACAGGGATGTGGGCGATAAAGCGGAAAACGACCAGGATGCCCAGGGTGAACAGCAATTTCCGCCTCAGGTCTGGCTGACTGAAGGCATCCAGCATCGCCTGGACTAGTCGTGGCCTAGTTTGCCTTTGCGTCTGAAGCACCTAGACCTCCTCCACCCTTCCCCCAGCCGCCTCGATCTTTCTTCTGGCGCTTTGAGAGAACTTGGCTGCCCTTATCGACAAAGGCCTATCGATTTCGCCATCGCCCAATATCTTTATCGGTTTCCGTAGCGATTCCACCATGCCCGCTTCCAGCATC
>Ga0299912_10001835_pt1 | contig 17198 bp, 18 predicted proteins | sample RVTome_2_FD_207667 | JGI IMG/M metagenome (GOLD analysis project Ga0299912, IMG submission 207667) | Soil microbial communities from uranium-contaminated site in the Upper Colorado River Basin, Wyoming, United States - RVT95D214 (version 2) ... | reverse complement strand
ACCTCTCCAAGCAGCTAGGCATAAGCCGACAAGCGTTGAACGTGCATTTACGCAAGCTCAAAGGCACCGGCTACATCCGCACTGGACGCGGCTTCATAGACGTGACCGAAAGAGGCTTAACCGCTCTCGGCGTATCCACCACTCCCGCGTTCATTCTCATCAAGGTCTCGCCCGTCAAACGCATCGAAGTTTACGAGAAGATTAGGGAGCTTGCCATCGCCCGAGCCTTCCGAATCGCAGGCGACGTGGACGCATTGATTATGGTGGAGCGTGAAAACATGGATGAGACCCTCAAGAAACTCTACACTATCGAGGGCATCCAGGACACGCGCAGCTACGTCACCATCGAAGTTATAAAGTAGCTCGCCGAAATCATCAATCAGGAGAAAACGCGTTTTTGAGGCTCTACGAGTACGAAGCCAAGAGCATACTCTCACAGTACGAAGTGCCAACCCCGAAAGGCGCCGTGGTCGCAAGTCCCCAGCAGGCACGGGAAGCAACCGCCACACTGAACTTGCCGGTGGCAGTTAAAGCGCAAGTACTCCTTGGGGGAAGAGGAAAGGCAAGCGGAATACTCTTCGCAGACACAGCGAAGGAGGCAGAAAAAGCCGCCGAGCAGCTTCTGAACATGCAGATAAGAGGCACAGCCGTGCGGAAGGTGCTGGTCGAAGAAAAAATCCGCATCAGAAAGGAACTGTACTTCGGCATAACAGTTGACAGACTCAGCCGCTGCTACATCGCCGCTGCCTCCGCCGCAGGCGGCATCGACATAGAGGAGGTCGCAGCGCAGTCACCCGAACAAATACACAAAGCAAAGATTAAGCCGCAACTGGGCTTGCGCCCTTTTCACGCCAGACAACTCGCCAAAAAAATGGGCTACAACGGCAGCCAAATGGTTGAGCTGGCGGGAATCTTTGAGAAACTGTACCGCTTAGGCATGGACTTCGACGCGGAAATCGTCGAGGTAAATCCACTAGCAGAAACGCCTGATGGAAAATTCGTCGCCGTAGACGCACGCCTTATCATAGACGATAATGCCCTCTTCAGGCATCCGAATCTCGCGAAGAAGCGGCTCGAAGAACCGCGAGACCTCAGTCCGCGAGAAGCAGAGGCGCTGCGAAAAGGCATAGACTACGTTAAACTGGAGGGCGACATAGGCGTGGTCGGCAACGGAGCGGGACTCGTCATGGCGACACTGGATGTTTTGAGCTTTTGCGGCGGGAAGCCAGCCAACTTCCTCGATTTGGGCGGAGGCGCGTCAGCCGAGAGAATAGCCACGGCGATTGAAACTGTCTTGTCGGATCCGGAAGTGGGAGTTTCTTTCATCAACATTCTTGGCGGGATGACGCGCTGCGACGAGGTGGCACGCGCCGTGGTGGAAGCAAAAGCCAAAACAGGCGCCTCGAAACCCGTGGTCGTCAGGCTTGTGGGAACCAACGAGGAGGAAGGCAAACGCATCCTGCGGGAAGCGGGCATGAGCGTTTTCGACAGCATGGAAGAAGCGGCTGAGAGGGCGGTTGCGCTTTCCCATAAGGGAGCTGTGGAGTAAATGGGAGTGCTTGTGGGCAAGGGCACGCGAGCCATCGTTCAGGGGATAACGGGCACGCAGGGAAGCTTTCATGCTGGGCTGATGCTTGAGTACGGCACAAGAATAGTGGCGGGAACTAGCCCAGGCAAAGGCGGAACCCGCATTTACGGCGTGCCAATCTACGATACGGTGGAGGAGGCGCAGGAGAATCACGCGGCAAACGCCTCCATAATCTTTGTGCCGGCGCCTTTGGCGGTGGATGCGGCGCTTGAGGCTCTGGAAAGCGGAATAGAGATTGTTGTGGTGGTTTCTGAGCACGTGCCCGTGAAGGACTCGATAGAGCTGATGAGTTACGCGTGGCAGGGGGGCGCCATTGTGGTGGGTCCGAACACTCCTGGGGTGATAACGCTTGGAGCTTGCAAGCTGGGAATAATGCCTGCGCACGTGTTTGCACCTGGCAGCGTTGGAATCGCGTCGAGGAGCGGCACGTTGACCTACGAGATTGCAGCTGGCTTGACCGGTGCGGGCATTGGGCAATCCACGTGTGTGGGGCTGGGGGGAGATGCGGTGACGGGTTTGAACTTTGTGGAGGCTTTGAGGATGTTCAGGGATGACGCTCAGACCAAGGCGGTGGTTCTCGTAGGCGAAATCGGGGGGAACCTTGAAGAGGCAGCGGCAGAATACTTGGCCGCAGAGGATTATCCCAAGCCCGTTGTGGCTTACGTTGCAGGTCGTTGTGCGCCTGCGGAGAAGCGCATGGGGCACGCTGGCGCCATAATCATGGGCAGGGCGGGAACGGCGCAGGGCAAAATCGCTGCTTTTGAAGACGCAGGTGTGAAGGTGGCGGAGAAGCCTAGTGATGTGGCGAGGCTTGTGGCGGAGGTTCTGAGGAAGTAGGCAACGTGGTGGTTGGGGCAAAAAGTATATCTTTAACTGAGCCATCTGAGTGTTAGCTCGAAAAGGAAGTTGCCACATGCCCATATTGGATCCGGTTAAGAAGGCGATTGCGCAGAAAGCCAGGTTACACATGAAGATCTGCAGGGACTGCGGCGCAAGGAATGCGGCGACGGCGACGAAGTGCAGGAAGTGCCACAGCAAGAACCTGCGGTGGAAGAAGAGAGAGCTAGTAAAGTAGTTGGCTTTTTGTTTTTGTTGGTTTGGTTTTTGGTTAGTGTTGGGTTTGTAGCTTTGAAGAGAATTTGACGACTGGTGAATGTGTGCCTTGGTTGTGAGTGGTTTTTGAGTTGCAGGCTTGCTGTTGTAGGCTAGTGCTCGGAAAAGACTATAGCCTCCTTATTTAAAGCAGGGCTTCATTCTGTTTCGCTTGCGTCGGGTTTGGGTGGTAAGTCTGCGTTTACTACGTACATTGGTGCCTTCTATGTACGTGGTAAAACACTCTACACTACGTACATACTGACCATAATGTACGTGGTAAGAACCAAACTTACAGAGAAGTGCATGCGCTTATCTCTGGTTGCGTAACAACTTGTTCCCAAACAAGAACAGACTGACTGCTTGACTGTCGAAACCGTTATTAAGCGGTCAAAGCAGAGTTTTTCACAGATTTTTAGAGGAAAAAACTGGAGCAAAGATTATGGGAAAACTTCATGCCCGAGCCCGAACAATCCAAGGCTTCGAAATCGCCCTCGACAACGGCAGGTCACACTGCTCCGTCGTCGACCAGCCCACACCCACGTTTCCAGGTCTTGGTCCGACGCCGCTTGAACTTTGCGTAATGAGCCACGCCGGCTGCTACGCCACCATCGCCGTGTTGACCGCGCAGAAGATGCGGCTGGACCTCAGAGGCTGCGACGTCAAAGTTGAAGCCGTAAAGAGCGAGGAAGCGGGAACCATAACCGAGGAGACGTTTGACATAGTTTTCAGGCTTGACGCCCCCGAAGACAGAATTCAGCGGCTGCACGAGTTGACGCTGAAGAATTGCCCGGTCGGCGTGCTTTTCGAGAAAGCAGGCGTCAAAATAGCCTATAACCTGAAGACAAAAAAGGACTAGGAGAATGAGAAAATGGTGAAAACCCCAATCGCAGAAGACATCTACTGGGTCGGAGTCGTCGACTGGAACCTCCGCGACTTCCACGGCTACGTCACGAGACGAGGCACAAGCTACAACGCCTACCTGTTCCTAGACGACAAAATAGCCCTCGTGGACACCGTGAAGTACATGTTCGCCGACGAACTGCTAGCGCATGTCCGCGAAGTCATCGACCCAGAAAAAATCGACTACATCATAGTCAACCACATCGAGATGGACCATTCCAGCTCCCTGCCCACAGTCGCCAAAATCGCCAAGAACGCCACCATCATAACCAACGAGCGATGCCGAGAAGCCATCATCGAACACTACGGCGCAGACTTCAACATCAAAACCATCAAATCAGGCGACACGCTGAAACTGGGAAAACGCACGCTGATGTTCAACGAAGCGCCTATGCTGCACTGGCCCGACAGCATGTTCACCTACGTGGTCGAAGACAAAATCCTCATGCCCAACGACGCCTTCGGACAGCACTTTGCTTCGTCCAAGCGCTTCGACGACGAGGTGGACGAGCACACGCTTATGGAGGAAGCGGCAACGTACTACGCGAACATACTCATGCCTCTCGCCCCGCTGATAACCCGCAAAATCCAGGAAGTCGTCGCTGCGGGCTTGATATGCTGCATGATTGCGCCGAGCCATGGCATAATCTGGCGCAAAGACCCATCCAAGATTATTCAGGCTTACGTAGACTGGAGTTCAGGCAAGGCGGCGAAGAACAAAGTGGTCATCGTCTACGACACCATGTGGGGCAGCACAGACAAGATGGCGCGTGCCATAGCCGACGGGGCAGCCAGCGAAGGCGTCGAAGTCAAAGTCCTGAAGCTGCGTGCATCCGACAACACCGAAGCCATAACCGAAATCCTCGAAGCCAAAGCCGTGCTTGTGGGTTCGCCCACGCTGAACAACCAGATGTTCCCAACCATCGCCTCGTTCATGAACCACATCGCAGGCTTGAAGCCTCAGGGCAAGATTTGGAGTTTCTTCGGCAGCTACGGCTGGGGCAAAGGCGCCGTGCGGGACATGGCTGAAGCCGCGCGGAAAGCAGGCTTCGAAGTTCACGAGCCAGGCTTAGAAGTGCGGTTCGTCCCCGACCAAGAAGACCTGAAGCAGTGCTTCGAACTGGGCAGACAGATAGCCACGGAAGCAAAGAAGTAAACCCCTTTTCCTCTTTTTTCTTGTTTCCGCGCTAGTACTGGATTCCTTCAGTTAGCCGGAATTTCTTCGGCATCTTAACCTGGTGAACCTCGTTTACAAAATCCGCTCTGTCGATTAGCGCTTTCGGTGCCATGCGCCCGGTCATCACCACCGTGGTTTGCTCCGGCAAATTGTCGAGCACTCTGAGCACATCCTCGACGCCCAGCAGTTTCCACTGAACCGCCAATCCAACTTCGTCCAGCACCAGTAAATGCGGTTTCTTCTCACGCAACACTTTTTCGGCGAAATCCAAGCCCTTTTTAGCCAACTCCTTGTCCCTGTTCTTGACGCATTCTACCGCGAACTTCTCTCCTCCGAACTCTGCTGTTTTCTCCTCCTCGCCCAGCCAAGTTTCCCGTGCGAACTGGTGAATCTCGTAGTAGGGCTTCAGCTTTTCCTGCACCAGGTATTCGCCGATGTCTTTGCGCCACTTGAAAAACTGCACAATCACAACTCTCTTGTTGTGTCCCACTGAACGCAAAGCTAATCCGAGCGCATTCGCGGTTTTGCCGCCGCCAGTTCCATAATACAAGTACACATAACCCATTTTCCAGTTCACCTCACGCGGGGAACGGGCAGTTCTGCGTCGGGCACCCGCCAGCATACTCCGACTGCGCCGCGATGAACGTTCCCTCTTTGGTCTTTATCTGGCCGATGTACAGGACCTGCTCGGGCTTGCTGCCGTAGCGGAACACCGTGACGCCCTTGCACTTGAGCTTCCACGCCAAATCATAGATTTCCCGCACGTCCTCGACCTTGGCGTCGTTGGGCAGGTTCACGGTTTTGCTCACGGCGTTATCGGTGTACTTCTGAAAAGCCGCCTGCATCTTGATGTGCCATTCTGGCGCGATATCCAAAGCTGTGACGAACAAGCGCCTAACGTCTTCGGGCACTCCCGCCGTCTTCTGAACCGAACCCGTTCTCGCTATGTCCTCTAGCAGCTTGGCGCTGTAAAAGCCTTTCTGCTTAGCTGTTTCCTCGAACAACGGGTTGGTCTCGAAAAGCCGGGCGCCGCCGAGGACGTTGCGCATGAACGAAACCGCGAACAACGGCTCAATCCCGGAGGAGCAGCCAGCGATTATGCTGATGGTTCCCGTGGGCGCAACGGTGGTCACGGTGGCGTTTCTCAAAACGGGGTACCGCTTCTCCCATATGCTTCCTTTGAAGTTGGGAAACGACCCACGTTTCTGAGCAATTTCCGCCGACTTCTTGAGTGCTTCTTCCTCGATGAACTGCATGATTTGCTCGCCGAGTCTCAGCGCCTCATCCGAATCGTACGGCACGCCCAGCATGATGAGCATGTCCGCGAAACCCATGACCCCTAAACCTATTTTGCGGTTGGCACGGGTGATGTCGGCGATTTCCCTGAGCGGATACACGTTGGCGTCCACGACGTTATCGAGGAAGTGTGTGGCGTTCCGAATGGTCTCGCGGAGTTTCTCCCAATCGATCTTGCCGTCTCGCACCATCTTCGAAAGGTTAATCGACCCCAGATTGCAGGATTCGTAAGCAAGCAGCGGCTGCTCCCCGCAATTGTGAACGCAGAAACCGTTTGCATCGAAGGCGTGTATTCCAGCGATGGTTGCATCATAAACTTCCTCTTCGCCGTCAGGCGTCACTTCTGCCACAGTTGCAACGAAGCGTTCCCTGTTAAGTTTTCTCTTGTAAGAGTTTATCGCTCTTTCAAGCTTACTTCTTTTGTCTGAGTCGCCGAACCCTACCTGCTCTCTGAAGGTAAGAACGTTTTCATTCGAGACTGCAAGTTCATGTTGTGGCTTGTGTAGGTACTGTTTCGTTCCGCCCTTTCCATTGGGCATCTTCGTGTAGCCTTCAGTTCTCCTGTTGACGTAGATTGTTGAGAATATTCCAAGTCGCAGCAGAATACGTTGAACAGCTTTTAGTGTTTCGAGGTTGCTTTGGGATAGTCTAATGCTGATACCTTTTGCCTGTTTACCCTGCACTGAACCGTCCGTGTCAAACAGTCCTTTCAGCAGGCTTTTACAGAAGTTTGAAGATGCTTTCTCCATGCTTTCGGTGAGGTATTTTGCACCAGGCTTTAACCCGAGACTTTTAGCAAGTTCTTTGAGGTGCCCCGTTGCCATGCGGTATTCGTGTCTGCCCTTTACTTTCATCCAACCCTGGAAATCGGACCTGTGTGGCATGTTCCTCACATATGAATAAGCTATGGCTCTCATGGCTTTCGGACCATCCTCTTCGCCCCAGCTTAAAAGCAGAACTTTGTCTTTTGTGACCGTTCCATCTCCCAAGAGTAAGCCTGCCAAGTAACCTTCTGCTTCCGTGTACTCGCCTTTCCAACCTCGCAGGTTCCGATGGTTGCTTATGACGATTTGGTCTTTGGGGTTTAGGTCGCTTGCCTTCGCCCACTCCGTTTTCGTAACGTACCTTGTTAGTTTCTGAACTCTCATCACAGGATGATTCCCGGTTAGGCGCAGTTCAAAGCCTTCCCAAGTTTTCAATCGAAGCACGGGTTTGACCCCTGTTGAGAAGAAACCCTCGTGTGAACCGTTCCATCTTTCGCCGTTGAAAATCGCCGCAAAGGGTCTGCTTATTAGGTCTCGGACTTGTCTCGGGCCATCTTCCGTCATGGTCCAAGTGTTGGCGGTCACGCATGGGTTCGTAGATTCAATTTTCCCAACATGTGGCGTTGGGTTGTACCTGTTGATTTCGTCTATGAAGACGACTCCTGGGTCGCCGCTTGCCCACGCCGAATGCGCTATGAGGTTCCAGACTTCTCGGGCTTTGAGCTGCTTCACTTTTTCCTTATTGCGCGGATTGACCAGCCAGTATTCCCTGTCCTCATCCAACGCTTTGAGGAACTCGTCGGTCACCGCCACGGACACATTGAAGTTTGACAGAAACGTGGGGTTCTGCTTGGCGGTTATGAACTCCAAAATGTCTGGGTGATCCACGCGCAGGATGCCCATCATGGCGCCTCTGCGTTTGCCGCCTGCCTTAATCACCTCCGTGCCTACGTCGAAAATGCGCATAAAACTCACGGGCCCCGAAGCCACGCCCTTCGTGGAGCGGACAATGTCGCCTCGCGGTCTAAGCCTGGAAAAGTCAAAGCCTACCCCTCCGCCCGTCTGCTCAATCAGCGCCATGTTCTTGACGGTGGTGAAAATTCCTTCGAGCGAGTCTTCCACGGGCAAAACGAAGCAGGCGGACAGTTGCCCGATGCTGGTGCCCGCGTTGAACAGCGTGGGCGTGTTAGGGATGAACTCGAGCTTCGCCATCATCTCGCAAAACGTTTTCTCGCTTTCCTCGGCATCATCGCCAAAATCTGTGTCCACCTTAGCGATGGCTTTGGCTACTCTGGCGAATAGTTCGGTGGGGCTCTCCACGATGTTTTCCTGCTCGTCCCGCAGGAGGTAGCGGGCTTTCAAGACTTCCATGGCATTGACGGTTAGCTTCGGCGCGATGCCCAGCAAACCTCGGAGTTTGCGGAGTTCATCCTTCTTCTTCCTGAAATCCTCGTACGCCACAGCCACTTTCTCGTAGCCGCTTTTCCTGAGCACTTGGATAACCATGTCCTGCGCGTCTTCAACCGACGGCGTCTCGACTGGGAATTTTTCCTGTAACAATCTGACTACTTCTTTCGTTACGACTTCGGCTTTTTCGCCGTCGCCCAACTCAACCGCGAGGAACGCCTTATGCACGGCGCTCTTGATTCTTTCGGGGTCAAAATCGACGATTCTGCCGTCTCTTTTTCTAATCTTGCCCGAAAACATAGCCGGTCAAATAAAATGTAGATAGGTTAAGATATAAAGTTTTCAACGCCACGGAGGGGAGGGCTCCTGAAAACGACAGGTGTAAACTTCGGTGGGACTGAGAAACGAGAACAGAAAAAGGGAAATACTTTCTGCGACTGCAGCGCCCCTTACGCCAGTGTTTTGAGTTTCTCGATGAGTTCCTTTCGCATCTCGGGACTTTCCTTTATTTCCTTGCGGGCTTTCGTCCAGTCTGCCGAGCAGCGGCCGTAGCTGGACTGCTCGCCGATGTATTTGTGGATGACTTGGTCCACTTTTTCCTTGTTGCCGCTTGTGACTTCGACGTTGGCTTCTTTCAGAACTCCGTTAAACCATTTCCAACAACCCAAGAAGAATCACCATTCTAATCTTTCTCACTCGGTGATATAACCTTTGTCAAACGTACACTGAACAGATTTCTTCCTGCGGGTCAGCATTGAAAGTGGCACATAAAAGTTATTAGTTCGACAGGGCAATTCTGGAGTCGAGAAACGGTGACTTGTTGAGTGGCCTTTGAAATCCAAGAGCTACATGACGTCATAAGAATAGTTGTCCTGCTTGAACTCAGCAAAGGTCACGCCGTGCTGAAGACTGCCCTCAAACGCCGCATTGACAAGGTCTGCACACCTCGCGTTTCCTGCGTTGAGATGCGCGACCTTGAAAAAGCCTTGAGGGAAATGACTTCTGAAAAGCTCATCATGGAGTACGATGACTCCGTGCAGCTCACGCCTCAGGGGCTGAAACTTGGGAAAGGGTGGGAAAGCCTCCTCTTGAAGAAAGAACCCATCCTTGAAGTCGTGGCGGGGCTGGCAGACGGCTCAGTCACTGGGCTGGTCGTCATTCTCTCTTCCTACATAGCCGCGCTTGAGACGAGAGCACTGATTTTCGCGGCACTCCTGACGTTAAGCGCTGTGGCCATAACTAACTTCTCCAGCTTTCTCTTGGGCGGAATTACCGAGGACTTAGCGGACATCATGACTCTGCGAACGCTTGTGAACTACAGTCTCAGTGATATCCCAGACAAGATTGAGCGAGACAAGTCTTTGCTGCTGATGGAAAAGCTGTTCCTGGTATTGGGTAAGGAGATTCATAGGTCAAACCTTTTCGCCGCAATTATCTGCGGAACCACCACGTACCTCGCTGGAAGCATACCGATAGTCACTTTTGTGACGTTGCAGGCGTTATCCCCCCTCAACCTCATCCTATCGTTAGCCGTGGTTTCAGTCATAACAGGCATCTTCCTGGTGCGCTACCGTTCGAGGAAAACTCGCGTTCACTGGAAAGTGACCCTGCTTGAGACCTTAGCCATAGTCGCCATAGCTACAGTCGCCTCCCTTCTGCTGGGCCTCGTCTAAACAGAAGCGCGTCACTTCGAGCTAGCCAGACGCTTGTGCTCCACCATCATGCACCTGTCCATGACCACGGTTAAACCAGCTTTCCGCGCGGTTTCCGCAGCTTCCTCGTTGACTATCCCCAGCTGCATCCACACCACGAGCGGCTTACCGTGCAACGTTTTGAGCTTTATCGCCTGCCCAACTATGGGCGGCACATCTTTCGCAGGTCTGAAAATGTCCACAATCTCTATTTTCTCCTGAACTTCACGGGGCACGTCGAGGAGGCTCTTGTAGCTTTTTTCGCCGAGAACCTCATCCGCAAAAGGATTCACGGGAACAATGCGGAAACCGTGTCTCTTCAAGTACGCAGCTACTCTGTGGCTGTCCTTTTCGGGTTCTCTGGAAAGCCCCACTACGGCGACCGTTCTGCACTTGCTCAGGATTTCTTTGATTTGTTTTCCGTTCAACATAAGCCACCTGGAACGCAACCAGATTAGTCGGACAGCCCTTGTGCACACTTGCCGTAAGAAGTCTATGGCATACCTCTCAGCTTCAGCTCAAAGAAGTTTTCCCTGCCATTGCGGAGCCCGAAGACCCGCACTTTGTCGCCGACCTTGTGCCTGCGGATTTCTCTAACCAAATCCTCTATTGCGCGAGTTTCCACATTGTCAATTTCAAGTATGATGTCGCCGTCAGCCATTCCCGCATCTGCCGCTGGGCTTCCATCAGCTACCTTGGTGACGAGCACGCCGTGCCCCACTGGCAAGCCGTAGTACTGGGCTATTTCTTCGGTTAAAGTCAAGCCTACAACTCCAAGCCATGGTTTCTGGGTTGTTCCTTCGGTTACGATGTCTGTGGTGCAGGTCTTTGCCGAGTTGATGGGTATAGCGAATCCTATGCCCTGAGCGAACGGGATAATGGCGGTGCTGATGGCGATGATCTTGCCTTCAATGTCCACAAGCGGCCCACCGCTGTTGCCCGGGTTGATGGCAGCGTCTGTTTGGACTAGGTTCTCTATGAGACCGCGTTCCGACTGGATGGTTCTGTTCAAAGCGCTAATCACGCCCGACGTTACGGTCGGTCCACCCGCGAGACCAAACGGGTTTCCAATGGCGTAGACTCTCTGTCCCACTCTCAGCTTGTCTGAATCACCAAGCTCCGCGGACTGCAGGTCTTTGCCCTTAACCCTTACGACTGCAATGTCGCGGGCGACGCATGCTCCCACTATGGTGCCTTCGGTGACTTCGTTGTTCCACAGGGTCACGTTGATTTTCTCGGCGCCGCCGACCACATGGTTATTGGTCAGGATTAAGCCTTTGGCGGCATCGTATATGGTGCCTGAACCCATCCCCGCCACCGGGACCGCCTGGTAGAAGAGGTTGTGAACGAGTCTGATGCTGCTTATGTTGACCACGCTTTTGGTGACTCTCTCTATGATTTCTAAGGTGGCGTCTTCGTTAGTTGGAGACAAGGGATAGCGCCTCAGAAAACGTTTGTTCAACGGTTTTAATAAATCTTCGAGTTTCTCAGACAGAAGTCGCAGTTTTCTATTTTGGCTTTCTGGTTCAGCTGGCAGAGCGGGCACATCAAGCCCTTGTCTCTTATTAAGCTGCAGGCTTGGCAGAAGAGCTTCATGATTTCTGTCTGCCGAGTTGGTTCGGAGAGTAGGAGCGCCACCATTTGGTCTGTTATGGTTCTAATTTCTGTTATGTTTTCCAGCGGTATGCTTGTTCCTCTGGCGTTTTGGAAGTACTTGCTGACTGCGGATTGGGTGACTCCGAGGATTTCAGCCACTTGCGTTTCCTTCATTCCGTGTTTTTCCAGAAGAGTCTTTGCCAGAAGGGCGCGTATTGCCGGTGAAACAGCTTTAACTACGACTTCGCATGGGGTGAGCATTTCTTCACCAGTAGTACTGCTTTTGTGGGAAAATGTATATAAAGATGCCGTATGTCATGTTATTTATGACGTATGTCCTGACGGGTCCTCCCTCTCAAACAATTTTGCATAGACCTCCCATCTCTCCTTGCCCGTCAAGACACACGTCCCCACTATGGGGGAAAACATGTGAAAGCGGAAGAAACCCTATCAGCGCTGACGCGCACAGATAAGAACACCGGCAGCGTCGTGGACATAATTAGGACTCTGGACAACGAATGTAACAGCTGCAAACCGGTTACGCCCCTCGAATGCATAACCAGCTGTAACGTCTGGAAACTCAGAAACGAACTCAGAAGACTATGCGAAACCATGGAAAACCCCAACTTCATGAAAGACCTCCTCAACGTCCTCAAAAACGACACGAGACTCCACATTCTACAAGCGATAACCAGAAGCCGCCAATCAGTGAGCAAACTTCAGCAAGAGCTCAAAAAAGCAGGCTACCTCCACAGCCAAGACACCATAGCAGAAGAGTACTTGCGACCCTTGCTGGAAGTGGGGCTCGCCGCGGAATCGCAGGACCAGTTCTACGCCACAGTCTTCGGCGACAAACTCACCGGACTTATCGAGAACCTGCCCGAATTCGTGGAATATCTCCCCGCACATTCCGAATGCTACGAAGAGAACATCCTTCAAGCCCTGCTTGATGGACCCAAAACCTTCGAGGACGTGAAAGGCCTGGTTCCGTCTAAAATTGTTTCCAGAATTCTGAAGCGACTGAAAACAGTGGATTTGATAGAAACTCCTGAAGAAAGGGACTACATATTCTTCTTCAGATCCAAACGTGACTCAGACAAGGAAACCTTGAGCTTGACCGAAAACAAAGTTTACGGCAACATTCCAAATGAAGGAATCCCAGCCAAAAAGCTGGCTCGAAAAGCTGAGCTTTCCCTGCGAAGAACCTACAAGTACCTGCGAGGGTTGAAAGGCAAGAAGCTGGTTTTCACTCGGAAATCGCCCAAGACCTATGGCTTAACCGAGAAAGGTGAACGGTTAGCTTGGCTTCTGAACGAACTGCGTAAGCTGGTTGAGGAAACGCTGAGCTTCTCTGAGCAGTTCACTAAGCGCAAACAGAACTCCTAAGCCCCAAGTTCCCACCTTTTCGATTTTGGCTGCCAAATTTTCGCGTTTTTGAAATGAGAAATTCCATCTTTTACAGCTCTTAGAGCTTCGCCCTTTTCAGCAACAATGCGTTGATAGTGACGCTTATCGAACTGAGCGTCATTGTTATGGCGGCGACTTCGGGTGGCAAAACAATTCCGACTGGAACAAGAATGCCTGCTGCTATTGGGATGGCAATTACGTTGTAGCCTGTTGCCCAAACGAGGTTTTCATTCATTTTCCTCATGGTCTTCCGACTGAGAGCCACGAGCTTGGCCACATCACGCGGATCATTCTTGATCAAGACGATGTCAGCTGATTCGACAGCCACATCCGTTCCCGCTCCGATGGCGATGCCCACGTTTGACTGAACGAGTGCTGGCGCGTCATTTATGCCGTCACCCACCATTGCGACTCTTTTTCCCTTGTCCTGTAGCGACTTCACGGTGTTCGCTTTCTGGTCGGGCAGAACTTCGGCGAAAAAAGTGCTCAACCCCAATTCCTTTGCCACGTAAGCCGCGGTCTGCTTGTTGTCGCCCGTGAGCATGGCCACTTCCAAACCTTCTTCCTTTAATCTCTTGACTGCTTCTCTGGATTCTTCTCTGATTAAATCTGCCATAGCAATTAATCCTTGAATCTGCTTGGCTGTGGAAACGTAGACGACGGTTTTGCCCTGGGCTGAGAGCTTGGACATTTCAGCTTCGAATTCTTCAGGATTGACCTTCAAATCACGCATGAGGTTGGCGTTGCCAACGTACACTTCGTCCTTGCCAACCAGAGCTTTCGCGCCTTTCCCAGGTATAGCTGTAAATTTCTCAGCCTTTTTGTTTTCCAAGCGGTCTTCTTGCGCCTTCTTGACTATTCCTTTTGCAATGACATGTTCAGAATTCACTTCCAGCGCGGCAGCATTCTCCAGAATCTGTTTTTCGCTCCAATCCCCTAGCTTGACGATGTCGGTGACGCCGAATTCGCCTTTGGTAAGCGTTCCTGTCTTGTCAAAAATCACCACGTCGATTAGCTTTGCGATCTCTAGTGCTTCAGCGTTTTTGACCAGCATGCCGTTGTGCGCAGCCATAGTTGTGGATATTGTAGTCACAGTTGGAATAGCTAAGCCCAAGGCATGAGGACAAGCAATAACGATGACGGTGATGGTAAGCGCCAAGGCAAAGGGAATGCCAGCGCCTGTGCCGAACCAGAAAATGAAGGTCGCGGCACCTGCAAATATAGCTATCAGGGTCAGATAATTTGCTGCCCTGTCCGCGAGGCGCTGCACCGGAGGCTTAGACGTAATGGCTTGCTCAACTAGTTTAATGATTTGGGCTACTGCGGTTTCTTCGCCTGTTTTTGTCACTTCGACGCGAAGGGCACCTTCCATGTTCACCGTTCCACCGATCACGTTGCTTCCTGCTTTCTTCGAGACAGGTTTCGACTCGCCTGTTATCATGGCTTCGTTTAGTGAGGATTCGCCCTCTGTTACGACGCCATCTACGGGAACTTTCTCGCCCGGTCTCACAAGGACAGTGTCGCCGACTTTCAGTTCAGCTGTTGGAACTTCACTTATTTGCCCGTCTTTCACCAAGTTGGCGGTGGGAGGAATCAGCTTGACAAGTTCCTTAAGCGCTCCTGCCGCCGTTATGGAGGCTCTCATCTCCATCCAGTGCCCAAAGAGAAGGAACGTTGCTAAGGTACTTATTTCCCAGTAGAAATCCGTGGCTGAAAGCAGGCCTAAGGTGATGCTGACACTATAGAGGTAACCTGACAAAAGCGCAATCGTCACAAGCACATTCATGTCAAGGGCACGCATTCTGAGCGAGTTGGGCACTCTCCTGTAAAACGCGAAGCCTCCATACAAAATCACAATCGAAGCCATGATAAGCAGCAACGCATTCCACGCAGGAGAAGGCGGAAAACTGTAGCCTAGCCATCCCTGAATGGACGGGGACAGGATCAGCACGGGGATGGTGAAGACGACTGCCACAAGAAAGTGCCTCTTGAATTCTCCCGCCATCATCACGTGGTGATCATGCGCGGCAGGCTTCTTCGTCTTCATTGCTTCGTGTTCCATGGCTGCCATTTCGTGTGCGGGCATGCGTTGCTCGCATTGGATTGCGCACTGCTTTAGCTCTTTTATTATGTCGTTGGCTGAGGTCATTCCTCTGTGCACTGTGACCTTAAGTATGTTGTTGACCGGGTCAAAAGAGGATTCTACAACGTGAGGCAAATCGTTTATTATTTCTTCTACTTTGCAGGTGCATTCTGGAGAAATATAGTCGCGAATTTTCAATTCGATTGTTTCATACTCATGTTCCATAATGAGGATCCCAGCAAAAATTTTCTATGTGAATATGCATCTGAGCGAATAAATAAGTATTACCTATGTTCTTGGTAATGATTTCTGTATCCAATGCCTTAGCCAAGCAATTAGTTGTGGCCCGTCAGATTTATCTATTTAATTAGCCAATTCTTAGTTGTATGAACAGAGTTTTGGGAAGGGGTTATGATGTGGAAACGTTTTTCGACAGTAGCATTTTTCACTCTCATAATTGGTTTGATCGCCATAGTCCTGCTAATTGCGTTTTCATACACATCTATCTTTAATCCGTCAGAACCAGTTAGCAGCGTAGACCGGGCAAAAACGTTAGCGGAGCAGTTTGCCTCATCGCAGGGTTCAGGTCTCCAGGTTAAGGAAATCATGGAATTCACCAATCATTATTATGTCATGGTCCAAGAGGAGAGCAGTGGCGTAAACGCTTTTGAGCTCTTAGTCGATAAGGCCACTGGCCGAGTTTTTCTTGAACCTGGCCCAAGCATGATGTGGAACACAAAATACGGACACATGCGGTCAAGAAATCCAACAGCAACGATGCCTGTGAGTTCAGAGCAAGCGCTGCGAAACGCACAAGAGTGGCTGGACGCTTACTTCGCAGGCGCAGCGGCTGAGGAAGCAGAGACTTTTTATGGATACTACACTATTGATTTTTCAAGAAATAACCAAACAATCGGTATGCTAAGCGTGAATGGTTACTCAGGGGAAGTCTGGTACCACACTTGGCATGGCCAATTCATCAGGATGATAGGATACGATTAAGGTGGAAAGAACATGAATACAAATGCGAGTTCCAAAAACTTGAATCTAACATTTATGCTATCGCTGACCGGCGGAATACTGATGCTAATAAATGGCGGCATGAGCGTCACGATGCTTACCTATGGCACAGATTTTGGTTTTATGTGGGGAATGATGGGCGGCTACATGGGCATGATGGGCAGCCTCGGCTTTCCATTCGGCTCATTTCTTGGTCTAATGATTGTGGGACTGGTTTGCGGAATAATCGTGACAATAGGCGCGTTTATGCTCAACTCTCGCCCAGCTGAGCACAGGTCTTGGGGAGTTGTGATACTGATATTCTCGGTAATTAGCTTCTTGGGCATGGGCGGATTCTACATAGGAGCAATACTGGGCGTAGCGGGCGGCGCTTTAGCGTTGAGTTAAAGAATCCCAACCGAACCTCTGCAGAACGTAGCAAGGATAGCATGAATGGGAGCGCAAGAATGGAAAAAGCGTGTTAAGACAAAGTGAGAAAGATTCTGAATGCGCAGCAACCGCGTTGGGAAGAGGCGTATTCAGAAGAGCCTGATTTCTTTGGCCAAGAGCCGAGTTTTTCGGCGCGAAAAGCACTGGAGCATTTCGAGAAGGAAGGCAAATCCAGCATTATTGAACTCGGAGCGGGACAGGGTCGGGACACACTGTTCTTCGCTGAGAATGGTTTTCAAGTTAACGCTTTGGATTATAGTGAAAACGCAGTTGAAGGGATAAATCAAAAGGCTCGAAGACTGGGGTTGTCACAGTCTATAAAAGCCATTCGTCATGACGTGAGGAGACCTCTTCCATTCGATAATAAATCGCTTGGCGGTTGCTATTCTCACATGCTTTATTCTATGGCACTCACAACAGGAGAACTTGAGTTTCTTTTCCAGGAAGTTAGACGAGTCTTAAAGCCAAACGGACTCAACATCTACACTGTACGGCATACCGGAGACAGGCATTACAAGAAAGGAACACATAGATGCGAAGACATATACGAGTTCAAAGGTTTTGCTGTCCACTTCTTCAGCAAAGAAAAAGTGGCACGCCTGGCAAAAGGCTATGACATAATTGACGTTGATGAATTTGAAGAAGGGGAGCTTCCAAGAAAACTCTTTTTGGTTGTGCTCAGAAAAAAGGTTAGTCGCTAAATTCTGTCGTCAAGGTGATGGTGATGAAAGAGTTTGATCTTGTA
>Ga0299912_10001834_pt1 | contig 17200 bp, 17 predicted proteins | sample RVTome_2_FD_207667 | JGI IMG/M metagenome (GOLD analysis project Ga0299912, IMG submission 207667) | Soil microbial communities from uranium-contaminated site in the Upper Colorado River Basin, Wyoming, United States - RVT95D214 (version 2) ... | reverse complement strand
TAGTCCCGATTCCTCTTCATACTCGAGTGCCAATAGGTTCTGCGGAGAGAACGCCAATTTAGTTGGAGTATCAATACCCTGCAATTCAACTCTATCGGGTTCGACAGATGTTAGGACGAACAACTCACGCCGCCCTAGAATCCTCACAGGTTTGTATTTCTCTACTTGTAGCCATCCAGTCCAACCAGGAGCGTAATCCATGTCAGCAGGACGTGCGCCCGGTTTCTCCCGACGCTTGCCCCACTGAGTTTGTCGCCAGAAGGTCGCCAAGTTATCGTACCGTGTTCGCAAATCTACGTTCTTTCGTACTACGTCCCGAAAAAAGCGACCTCGCTTAGTTAGAACGAGATGCTCCTTCTCGGGATCGACAAACCAAAACCCCAAATTGAGGCCAATGTCCCAGGCATGTGTGTGACCGTCCCGTTGAGATACCCTAGTGCCTGTGACAACTTGATCGTCATAAAACGTCTCTTCCATCATCGAGCACCAGTCATCGTCCCCAAACATTAAGAGGATTTCAATCGCAAAATCACCTTGCCTTGCTATACAGCTCCACACTAGCTGCGAGTTGACTCTTTTCTCAGTCAGATCCGCTCCGTCACGGAAACCCTGTCCGTATTCTGTCGGAGTCGTGCCAATGGTCGGGATCTCGGGTTCGATGGCGAACTTTCGGAAAGTGGCCTCTCGGAGTTTCTTAAGTTCACTAGGCTGGTATTTACGTCCTCGGGGGTGTCCCTCGTTGTAATGACATATTTCGGCGTGACAGTCGAAGCAAACCGGGAGAGCGTTGTCTTCAGCGTTGTCTTCATACCCGTCAATGTGATGGAGCTCAATCTTGGTACCACAGAATTTCCCGCATACGCAGCAGTGACGTCGGCATCGTATAAGAACTCGCTCAACAATGTCTCTAATGAAATCCTTCCTAGTCATTTGAGTTCTCCGGTAGCGCTGTATCACCAGAAATCAGGCGCGGGTTTGGGGTCGGGCTGAAGCTCGGCCAGCGAGACTGAGTGGAGTTGATTGGGGGCATACGTCGCCATGAAAAGTTCCTCCTTTCCGATGAGAGAAAAAAGGGTCGAAAACGTGGCCGGTCAGTGCCGGGCTTATACCCTGCGAACCTTCACGGATTCCGGCATCAACTTCAGCCTCCAAGGGGCGCGGCGACAATGGGCGAGAGCGAATGCGTATCGAGACAGTGGCTAAACGCTAACGATTTTAAGATGATTCTTGCGAAAAACGATACAGAAAAATTTGGGGGATATGAAGGGAAAATAATGTCGGTGTCGAGAGCAAGGGTTATTCACTGTCCATCAGAGGCGGATGAACCAGATTTCCAACCGTTCTTTCTTGGGCATCAACCCTAAATATTTCCCTAAATAGTTCTTGCGCTATTCGCGAATTGCGAATATAAAACGGCCATGAATCTAAAACCCCAGGACATCTATATCCTCTTAAAGCTCGTCGCACTGGGTGAAAGCCAGTGGTCTTATGCATCCGTGGCCGGCGATCTGTTCATGAGCGCCTCCGAGGTCCATGCCGGCATCAAGCGCGCCGTGGCCGCAGGTCTGATGCATTCGCAAGGCGGTCAGCCCCTGAAAAAGTCATTGGAAGAATTTCTCATTCATGGCATCAAATATGCGTTCCCGCCGGACCACGGCGGGCTGACCCGGGGCGTCCCTACGGGATATGCGGCGCCACCGCTCAAAGACATCATTTCCCAGCCGAACGAACCGCCCCCCGTATGGCCGGATCCGGAAGGCGACACCCGCGGTTATGAATTCTCGCCCCTGTACAAGACCGTCCCGAAGGCCGCATTGAAAGACAATAGGCTCTATGAATTGCTGGCGATCGTTGACGCCATCCGCGACGGGAGAGCCCGCGAAAGGGAAATCGCCATCAAGGAACTCAAGGCGCGATTGGGATCAGGATGATTCATACCAGAGACATCAATATTCGCGATTATATGGCCAGTCACGACATGGAAGACATCATCACGATCCTGGATGGCCGACCGGAAATCGTCTCTGAAATCAGAAGCTCATCGGATGATCTGAAGGATTTTCTGTCGCGAACCTTCAGGTCCCTTTTGGCAAACGATGAATTCCGCGATTCGATTCCCGGCCATCTTTCCCCTGACCGCGCCAGCCAGTCACGTTTGCCTCTGCTCATCAAGAGATTGGGGGAAAAAGCGGAGGTGTCCGATTAGAAAACATTTCCAGAAGGCATCAGAGCGATCGAGATGAATGACAGTCAAGCCCCGACGACTTGACAGCCGCCTTTATCTCCCGCTGGGAGCCCTCGGGCGGCAAGGAGTTGCGAATTACCAATCCTTCCGTTGTTCAGATCGCCGCAATCAAGATAACAATAAATGACCTTCTAGAGATAGGGACGGAAGAAGTTGAAAAACCGTTCGCTGCTTATACCAAAAGCGTTCGGGGATTGCGATCAGATTTACCGGCTCTAAGAACCCCCATGTCTGGGGCAGACACCGGCAGCCGGCTACCAGATGATCTTCAGGCCTTTTACCGTCTGCAATGCCTGATCACAGGTCACGAGCGGACCACCGTGATGAAGGGCGGTGGCCGCAATGATGCGGTCCGCCGGATCATGATGCGCAAAGAGGGCGTCGTTAGCCGAAATCTCAGCTATCTCCGGCGTAATGGGCAGCGGCCGGATCACCCGGGACGCTAAAACAAGCTTCAGGAAAGAAAGAGCATCCGTGCCTGGATCCAGTCGCCCCTTGGCGACCAGCATGGCGATCTCCCATAGAGAGATGTCGCAGCAGGCCAGGGAACCATTCTCTTCACCTTCTTCAATGGCGCGGAGCACCTCAGAGCTGAGACGCTCCGGCGCCAGGGCATCAAAAACAAGGGCGCAGGTATCGAGAAGAATCAAGACGCCGCCTCCCATTTTTCATTCAGGGGGGACACAACGTTGCCGATCCTGCACTTTCCCCTTAACAGGGCAAGCTGTTCCCTCGCGCCTGAACGCCCATCGGAAACGGGCGTCAAACGCGCTATCTTCTTTCCGCGCGAGGTCAGGAGCAGCTCTTCGCCGGCCTTGACCATGCCGAGATAGGCGGGCAGGTTGTTTCGAAGCTCCGTAACGTTGACTTCTTTCATGGCATCCTCCTTTCTGTACATTTTATCTGTACATCCGCTTGACGACGATGTCAAGCAACAAGCATGTCAGGCGGCAGAATGCTGTTGCCAACTCTCTGATTCTCTGGTACATCCTCTATCAATTCTCCAATCCTTAACGCCAGCTTCAGCTGATCAGAGGAAAAGGCATCTCATGGCCCCGCTGCGAGCATACATACTGAGCATCGAAAAGGCGTTGTCCGGGGGAAACGCCACTGAGCACACTTACCGGCCTTTCCTCAAAAACCTTGTAGAATCTCTTGCCGATGGGATCACCGCCACCAACGAGCCGCGGCGAGAAGCGTGCGGCGCCCCGGACTTCATTATCACACGGAACAAGCTCCCTGTAGGCTACATCGAAACCAAGGATATCGGCAAGCCGCTTTCCGTCATTGAGAACGATGAACAGTTGAAACGCTACCGGTCACGTCTGGGAAATCTGATCCTGACCGATTACCTGGAGTTTCGTTGGTACGTCGGGGGTGAACACCGCCTGACGGCCCGTTTGGCTTCGGAAGGCTTGAAGGGCGGCTTGAAGGTCAGCGGGGAAGGGGAGAAGCAGGTAACAGCGCTCCTGACGGCTTTTCTTCAGGAGAGGGTCGCGCTTGTCAAAAACCCGAAGGACCTGGCCCTCCGGATGGCGGCGTTGGCGCAGCACATCCGGGATACGATCCTGACCGCCTTGGCGGATGAAGAGGGCGCAGGAACGCTCCACGCGCAGATGGAGGGATTCCGGAAGGTTCTGCTGCCCGAGATGACGGCGGGGCAATTCGCCGACATGTACGCCCAGACGATCTGCTACGGTCTTTTTGCCGCCCGCTGCAATGCCCGCATGGGGGATGGAAAGCATTTCGTTCGGGAACAGGCCGCCTTCGATCTTCCCAAAACCAATCCGTTCCTCAGGAAAATGTTCAATCACATCGCCGGGCCGGATCTCGACGACCGCATCGCCTAGATCGTGGACGATCTCTCGAATCTGCTCGATCATACCGATATGGAGGGGATTCTCAGCGATTTCGGCAAACGGACGCGTCAGGAAGACCCCATCATCCACTTCTATGAGACATTCCTGAAATCCTATGACGCGAAGATGCGCGAGGCCCGCGGAGTCTACTACACCCCCGAGCCGGTCGTCTCCTACATCGTCCGCAGTGTGGACAACCTGCTGAAGAGGGATTTTCACATTCTGGACGGTCTGGCCGACGCCGGCAGGGTCACTTTGAAAAATGACAAAACAGAGGAATCAAAAGAATTTCACCGGGTCCTGATCCTCGATCCTGCAACCGGCACGGGGACCTTCCTCCACAGCGTTATCGATCTGATCCATAGCCATATCCTGAAAGCAGGGCAAACGGGCGGCTGGAGTGGAGAAAAGGGCTATGTTGCCCAGCATCTCCTCCCACGGATCTTCGGGTTCGAGCTCCTCATGGCGCCCTATGCCGTGGCACACATGAAGCTCGGCCTTCAGCTTTCAAAAATCGGTTATGATTTCGGCGCCGACGAACGTCTTCGCGTCTATCTGACCAACACGCTGGACGATGTGTTCAGCCTGAAATCCCTTTCACCGTTTGCCGAGTGGATCGCCAGAGAGGCCAATGCGGCGGGGGAGGTCAAGCAGGCGGCCCCGGTGATGGTCATCCTCGGCAATCCCCCCTATTCGGGACATTCGGCCAACAAGGGGCAATGGATCAACAGCCTTCTCAAGGGACTTGACCAGCGGACCGGACGCCGGACGGACAGCTATTTCGAAGTGGATGGGAAACCGCTCGGCGAGCGGAATCCCAAATGGCTCAACGACGATTACGTCAAGTTCATCCGCTTTGCACAATGGCGGATCGAAAAGACCGGCTATGGCGTCCTGGGGAGGGTTCGGAGATGGGCCGGGTTTGGATCAACAAGACGCAGTATTTCGAAGGGGTTCCACCGGAGGTCTGGGCCTTTCATGTCGGCGGCTATCAGGTCTGTCAGAAGTGGCTCAAAGACCGCAAGGGGCGGTTGCTGACCTATGATGACATTACGCATTATCAGCGGATCGTTGCAGTTCTGGCGGAGACCATCCGCCTGATGGCGGTCGTTGACGAAGCCATTGCCGCCCACGGCGGCTGGCCGATCGGATAAGCACGACGACATCGTTCAAACCGAATGGAAAGGTGGTCCGTTAAGATTAGGCAGACCAAGTACCCGGGTTGATGCGGTCCTGTAAAGCTTGTGTCAAGTTAAAAAAAGGGGATATGGAGAAACCTGGTTATGAAAATGAAAAGAATGATAGCCATGGGTGTCATCGCATGTTTGCTTCCGGTTCTGACGGGATGCTGGTATCTCGCGGCTGGAGGCGCGGGGGCGGTCGCGGGATATGAACTGAAGAAGGAAGGTTACGAGGTTCAAAGCCCGATCACGAAGGGGAAGGATAAAAAGGGAACAACCACAGAACCGGCAAAGAGTGGCACAAAATAACGGTTTCCGAAGACAACCCCTGTAGCAGCTTCCTTAGTTCAACTCCCCCAGGTGCCGCTATGATTATCAAGTAGGATTGAGGCATCATGACCTCAGTCCTACCAAAGACGTTATCGGTCATGTAAGGGTTCTGTTTTTTAATCCCTTTCGCAACCCAGATCGAAGAAGAGGGAGCCTGCCGGCTCCCTCTTCTTGTTCTCTTGACCCTATGCAGTCGCAATCACCATCAGCCTATTTCTTTTTGAAAATCACTTTATATTTCTCATCCATGGCCGATGCCGACTCCTTGGTATGGCAATAGATGCCGCACGAGTTGGGCATCTTGGGTTTTCCCGTCTTTTCATCCACCCCGTATTGGAGGGTTTTCGAAGGAGGAATAGCCTCAAAGGTATGGTTCGGCACCGATCCCGAGGCGATGGAATTGGGAAGATGACAAGCCGCACAGGAAGCCACCTCATAACGGTGCCCCGAGTGCTTAGCCGGCTCGGCCACAATGTCCTCATGGCACTTCCCGCAAAGGGATCGCTCATCGCCCCTCAATTGGCCGGTCCGGTAGCCGAGGCTTCCGATGTGCGGGTCGTGGCAGGTCAAGCAGCTCAGATCCGGTATGCCGTTATGGCGACTCTTGATCCATTCAAGGTATTGCTGACGATGACGGTTGGCATTCTTCTGATCGGGCCAGAATGAACCGGCAGCGGTATAGGGTTCCGGATCCAGGTCCTTCATCAATGTTTGCGGCTTATTCAGTTCATAATGGACGGGGTAGTTGAACATCTTCAGGTCGCCTTTCATACGGGCGCGAATGTGGCAGCGGCCGCAGTTTTCGGTGTTCTTGTCGATGACGGCCCTGACTTTCTTGGGGCTCTTGGCATGGTCGGCGGAAGGGCCGTGACATGCCTCGCATCCAATGTTGAATTCAACGAAGGTGCGTTCTTTATAGTTTACGCCGGTGGCGTGGCAGTTCCCGCACTCGTTAAACCAGTCACCGCGCGACAAAGCGCCGTCTTTTGTCTTCCGCAAAGAGAAATGTTTCCTCGGTTTGTTGTATTCGAACTCACCGTCAATGATGTTCCCCTTTTCATCCCAGAAGGTGTAACGCTCTTCCTTGTACCAGCCTCCGATGACATATGCCCAATCGTATTGATCCGGTTTAGGCGCCCCCTCCACGGAAAGATCCGCCTTCACATTCTTGAAATCGCCCCTGGCGATGGCGCGCACCATCCAGGCATGAATCGTATTCTTCCACGAATTGTACTGGCCTTTGTGACAGGTCTTGCATTTCTCGGATCCCGCGTAGGCCTTGCCTGTAATCGGGTCCTTCGAGGGGCCGGGGGCCATCTTTGCGTTTGCCGTGTAACCCTGCGCCATGAATAAAATGGCCACTGTAATTGCAACAAAACATAATAAGGAAACTTTTCTCATGCTGGGGCACTCCTCTCTTGAAATACCATACCGAGGGACAAGGGATGAACGGTTTCCGGCGGTTCAACGATGTTCCCGTTGAACGACGCCGACCTTTCCTGAAACTGCATTTACCTATATCCCTTCTCGCCTCCTATTTCAAGTTCTGATTACTATTCCAGTCCGTACTCCTTGACGGCGAGCTCCCGCAGCCTGAATTTCTGGATCTTCCCCAGGAGGGTCATTGGGAATTCCTGGCCCATTGATTATCTCACCGGGAAGAATATCGTCATCGTCGGCGGAGGATTTGCCTTCACGATGCTCCGCTCCCTGATCAATTACATGCTCGATGAGCGCAACCGTTCCCGCTTCGGCAAGATCACCGTGATCTACGGAGCGAGGACCCCGGGACTGCTCATCTACAAGGAGAACATCATCACCTCGCTGGAGATGCGGATGAAGTGCGGGATCGGGAAGTGCGGCCGCTGCAATGTGGGAGAAAAATATGTCTGCAAGGACGGCCCGGTTTTTTCGCTGGCCGAGCTCGACAAATTGACCAAGGAATACTGATTGCCCCCCCTTCGGAACGGCCTTTGTTTCCAGGTCAGACATCAACCGGCGCCAGATTACTCATGACAACAGTCACTTCATTCATTTCCCTATGACAACAAATCTCGAATTATAGACACCGGGAAAGGTTTTCCATGAGATGGGTATACAGTCTTGGCGCCCTGATCAAGGAGCGTTCGCCAACTCTCTTTAAGTTTATCAAAATCTTCAGCGAAGATTGGAAATCCGGGACGAAGCGATAAGGGAATCTTATTCATCGCCATATCCCCAACAAAGACATCTCCGGTATCCAGTAAAACACTGACCGATCCTGAAGAATGGCCGGGGGTATGGATAATTCTACCCGAAATTCCATGCTCAGCGAGGGAAAACCCTTCATTGCCGATAACAATATCAACTGGGGCGACTGGGACTTCAATGAGCGGCAGGCACATGGTAATGGCTTTACTTAAAAATCTTCCCCAGAGATTCACTCCTGGAGGCATGGGCTTCAAGCCCTTTTCGAGCCATTCTTTCTCCTTCTCATGAATGGCAATTTTAGCTCCTGTTTTTTCCTTAATATCTTTCACCGAGGCGATATGGTCCCAATGGCCATGGGTTAGGACGATGAGCTTTATCTGTTCGGACCTGATAGGTAGCTTACCAATCCCTTTCATGAAGGTTTTTATCTCTCCTGGAGCTCCGCCATCGATCATGATGGTCCCTTTGTCCTGAACGATATAACAGCAGTCAAAGCCCAACTGTATCGGATAAATACTGACTCCCATATTTTTATCCTCCTGGCACATGATATTTGTTTCCAAGGGAAACAAGTGCTTCTTTAGCTTGCTTTAAAAAAGACATCCGCCTCACATTCCTCGAAGAGCCGGATGGCGTCGGCGATGTATTTTCGGGCTTCGTCAGTTCTGCTCTTCTCGGTCTCAAAGTCGGCGCTACGCACCTATCAGCTTGTGTAGATCGGGCTAATTCCTGATGAACGTGATTATGGGCACGGGGAGAAGGGAAATTTCATATGCTGTGGTATGATAAAAGGATCAGACAAGAATTGTCAAGGAATATATGTGCGGCAATGTTGTTATTACAGATGGTTATCTTGAATGTTTTGCAATGGCGCCGGTGTGTTGATAACGGGATATATAAAAAATACTACATCCCTTTGTCATTGTGCCTGGTATTGCTAATTTGATGCCGTAGAAGTCGTAGACGAGGGGCGCCGGCGTCGTCTCTCCGATGGTGAGCGGCGCGTTCTCCCAGTGCGGGCACGGCGGTCAGAGGCCAGAGTTATCCAGAATGTCGCGCACTGGCGCGGCTTGGAGAAAGGTGTCGCGCAGCCCTCCCTGCCGGAGCCCGTCGGCCGTGGATTGGACGACCCGGGCCGCCTGCTGGCGCTGCTCCCGCTCCCGGTCCGGCCTCCCCATCTTGGCGTAGTGGCGGGCCAGGGCCGTGTGGGTGATCCAGCGCTGTTTGGGGTTGCCCACGGCTTCCAGCTCGGTCAGCGCCGCGGTGAGCTTCGCCTCCGCCGGGTCGTACGCGCCCCTTTCGGCGAGCACCTGGCCCAAAAGCCGCTCGGCCCTACCCAGGTATTTCCTGTAGTGGCGTTTCGTTGCGACAGCGAGACACTGATTTGCGGCTGCCTCGGCGCCGTCGAGGTCGCCTCGGGTGAGCAGGATCGTGCCCTTGAGATCCTGCATCCGAGCCGTCCAGCGGTCGCGCATGAAATCGTAGTCGGAACTGAGAGCCTCTTGCTCCAATCGCATGAGACGATGCCACGCCTCGTCGACCTCTCCCAGATCAAAGTCGTTCTCCATGAGGTTGACCTCCGACATGGCCCGAAGCTCCGAGAACGGGTAGATCAACACGGGTTTCCGGAACGACGCGTGCACGATTTCCAGCGCGCGGCGATTGTAGCGGGACGCCGTTTCAAAGTCGCACACCTCCGCGTGAGCCCAACCCAAAGTGTTGTAATAGCGGACGAGAAAGAAATGGAGTGCGTTTCTTTCGGCACTCTCGACCCCGTGGTTCAGGCGGCGCACGGCCTCTTCGTACCTGCCGACCTCGGTGAGGGACCACGCGAACAGCAGAATGACGTTGTTCGCATAAAGGACATTGAACTGCGACTCCAGTGCCTCGGGGACCCCGGCCAGGAGCTCCAGTGTGCGCCGGGGGTTGCCCCGCCAGCGCTCCTGGAGGGCCCAGGGCAATAGACCCAGAATAGCCAGCGGGTGTCCGGACCCCTGAACCATCTCGAAGCCGCGTCGAATCGTCGCGTACTCGTCCGAGCCCTGCCACTGGTAGCGCCAGTAGGCGTGCGTTCCCATGATCAGGCCCTCGGCGCCTCGGTCGCCGAGGGCCTGCGCGAGCTCAAGCCCCTCCTCGCACAGCGCCGGCACCCGGTCCTTGAGGGTGGTGTTGTAGATGGGCCACGGCGCGAGGGACAAGAAGTGGAGGAGCTTCCCCCGGTCCCCGGCGCTACGTGCGAGTCGGATCGCTTCCTGGTAGTCGGCAAAGCTCTGCTCGATGTCCTCGATGACGTGGGAGGAGACCGCCCGCCCCTCCCGGATTCGCATCAGCAAACCCGGGTCAGCCTCCCGGCCCGAGCACTCGATCTGCGCGAGGGCCCGGGTGAAGAAGTTCACCGCAGCGTGCGCGGCCTGGGTCCGGCCCGACTTTTCCCCGGCCAGAACCAAGTACTCGATTGAGCGGTCCGGAGCGTCGCTCAGCTCCCAGTGGTGGGCCAAAAGCTCGCAGTGGGGCTCAAGCCGCGCCGCGTAGAGCTCCTCGATGGCCCGGGCGATGCGGCCGTGGATCTCCTGGCGCCGCTGCTTGAGCAGGCTCTCGTATGCCACCTCCTGGGTCAGGGCATGCTTGAAGATGTACTCGAGTTCCGGGTAAAGCGCCTTCTCGTAGAGGATCTCGAGTCCCACCAGATTGGTCAGCCGAGCCCGCAGCTCGTCGCCCAGGTCCAGGATGCTGCGCAGCAGCCGATAGGCGAAGTCCCGGCCGATGACGCTCGCCACCTGCATGGTCTTCTTCAGATCCTCGCTCAACCGGTCCATCCGCGCGGCGAGCACCCCCTGGACCGTACCGGGAATCTCGCACTGCTCCATCGGCCGGACGCACACGTAGCGCTCGCCGCTGCGCACGAGATCCCCCCGGTCCACGAGCTCGCGCACGATCTCCTCGACGAAAAAGGGGTTGCCCCCGGTCTTCTCCGCGATCTTCTGCTCGAGCGCGGCCTCGAGTCCCACCCCCCCGAGCAGGTTTCGCACCAGCCGGATCGACGAGCTCGCACTCAGGGTCTCGATGCCCAGCCGCTGGTAGTGGGCCCCCTGGGCCCATCCCGGGGTGGCCTCGGGCCGGTAGGAGGTGAGCAGCAGGATGGGGTGGGAGAGGACCGAGCGCGAGCAGTAGGTGAAGAGCTCCTGGGAGATTTTGTCGATCCAGTGGGCGTCATCGACAAAGACCACCAGGGGCTTTTCGCGGCTCAGGGCCACAAGGAGGTCCTTGACCGCCTCGAACGTGCCGAACTTTCGGCCCTCGGCGCTGAGGCTCTTGAACTTGGGGTCGTCCACCGGCAGCGAGAGCAGGTTTCGGTAAAAGGGGATCATGGCCGCGAGCGTCCCCGCGGCCTTCCCCGCGATGCGCAGCCCGGCCTCGGACTCGCTCATCCCCTCCTCGATCCCGAACACCTCCCGCACCACATTGATCACCGGCAGGAAGTTGATGCTCCGGCCGTAGTGGACGCACAGCCCGGTCAGGAACGTGGCCTCATTTCCCAACGCTTTGCGAAACTCGTAGGCGAGCCGGCTCTTGCCCACCCCGGCCTCGCCCACCACGTCGATCACCTGGGCCTGACCGCTCTTGGCTCGCTCCAGCGCCGAGCGCAGCGCCTCCATCTCGGGCCGGCGGCCCACGAGTTCGGTCACGCCCCGCACGAGCCCGGCGTCGAACCGGGTGTAGACGCCCGCACGCTCGGAGAGAAGGCGGTAGGTTGACTGGGGCTCGCGCTTTCCCTTGACCTCGACGGTTCCGACCGGCTCGTGGTGGAAGTAGTCCCTCACCAGTGCGTAAGTCGCCGCGCTCACCCAGGCCTCGCCGGGCCGGGCCGCCTGCTGCATCCGGGCGGCCAGGTTCGTGGTGTCGCCCACCGCGGTGTAGTCCATGCGCAGGTCATCCCCGATCGCGCCCACAATCACCAGGCCGGAGTTCACCCCGACGCGCATGCGGAAGGGAACCCCGCACTCCTTCTCCACCTTCTCCCCGTACTCCCCCAGGGCCTTCTGGATCGCGAGCGCCGCGTGGCATGCCCGCTGGGCGTGGTCCTCGTGGGCTACCGGCGCGCCGAAGAGGGCCATCACCCCGTCTCCGGTGAACTGGTTGATCGTCCCTTCGCAGCGGTGGATCTCGTCCATCAAGATGCGAAAGCAGCCGTCCATGAGCTGGTGGACCTCTTCCGGGTCGAGCTTCTCGGAGAGGGAGGTGAAATTCGCCACATCGGCAAAGAGCACGGTGACGAGCTTTCGCTCGCCTTCGAGGGCGCTGCGGGCGGTGAGGATCTTCTCCGAGAGGTGCTTGGGGGTGTAGGAGCGGGGCTGGGTGAGGTCGAGAGGAGGGGCTGTATTGGGTATGCGAAGATCATGGGCACACTTGCCACAGAACGTGAACTCCGGTGGATTGAAGGCGCTACAGTTCGGGCAAATGAGTTCGAGCTTAGCCGAACACTTCCCGCAGAAGTTCATGCCCTCAGGATTCTCAAAACCGCACTTGGAGCATTTCATATCCCACCTCCATATAAGTCGAAGAGACCGGTTACTCCTGATACCGCTGGTAGAGGTTTTACATTAGGGGGATGAAATCTTTTGGGCGCGTCTCAATCAAACTGATAGCCTTGCAGTCGCATACAACCTGACAGAGTCCGCACCCCATACATTTCCCCTCGTCTATTCTGACAACCTCAAAGCCATCGGTGGATTGAGAGGAGATTGCCGAGAAGAAACACCTCTCTATGCAAGCGCTGCAGGAGTTACATCTCGCATCTTCAATAACGGCTCTGAAACGACTGGGGTCTGTCAACTTTCGCCCATATTTAATCATCACAGGCATTGTAATACAACAACAAGCGCAACAGTTACAAATTAAGTTCATGTTATCAGATTTATTCATAGTCACGTGTATAAGCCCTTTTTCCTCCGCTTCATCAATGAGTTTAAGGGCTTCTGCTTTGGAGATTTCGCGCCCCGTACCTCTTTCCAAGGAATAATTGGCGGCGCGCCCTATTTGAAGACAGTTCTCCAATGGACTGTCGCATTTGTGGGCGATGAGTCTACAGGTGCATTTTGTAACCGCGATTCGGTTGGTTGCGTTTATAATCTCGACGCAGTTTTCGTAAGCCAATACTTGGGATGATGCGGAGACCGCTTGATTTACGGGGATGATTCGGCTAAGCGGTTTTGGGATGATTTTTTCCACTAATCCTGAATACTCAGGCCACTCCGTCTCCATAAATTGTTGCCATAAATCGAAGTATGCTCGCTGTGCGCCGGACCAAAGGATTGTGGCGTCGTGGAATTGCACGAGGTCGCGGCATAGTCGATATTTCGTTCCCTCCGGCTTTTTTGACTTGAATGCCAAGCCCTTGATAAAGAATTGGTCTAACAACGTAACAGCTTCCGGCTCGATAATTGAGAAGCGCTGAGCAATCTCAGCGGGAGTGGCGGGTAGTGCGAGCAAAATCTCTGCTTCCTTTTCGCTTATCAACATCCTAAAAAGTTGCGGAATAATTTTTGAATCAGGAACCATAATCTTTTCTGCCAGCTCTTGGTATAAATTTTTTTCTTCCATATCGTTACCCTAATTATCTACGATTTTACCACGTACCTTATTTTTTTGTAATGGATTCCTCCTTATTTCACGATGACAATATTGATATCCCCAAGATTTAGTACCGGATTTTCAGCGCCAAGCCTCATGACCGTGGAATAGTTATTTACATTAAGCTTTTCCTTCGGGAGGTCATAAGGGATTGTCTCCTTGCCTGTCATTATCGCAAGTGTATAATTCCCTTTGCCGAGCTTATCGAATGCAAATTTACCCGTACTGTCAAGCTCCCTTACATCGAGCAACCGGTTGGGGAGTGATGCATTCTCTATCTTCTCGAAACCCTCTGTATACCTTAAAAGCGCGACTTTCGTATGTACAGGAGGTTTTCCATTCACCTGTATCGCACCCGTTATCTTCCCGTCCGTGAGAACCCTGTCATTGAGAAATGTGATTTTTGAAACATCCTCTCCTTTTGCCTTTGCCTTTTCGACCCATGCTTTTGCCTCATCAACCAAGCCGAAATGCATAAATGCCTCAGCTATCCTCAGCGCGTACCTGTTGCCTATATACCATTTGCCTTCATCACTAAAATGGGTAACGACCAGTCAAATAGATAATAGAGTCCAAAAGCTGCAGTACCTGTAATGCCTCCAAGGATGAAGCTCAAGAACGGCTTTGCTCCTTTTCCCTGAACACCCATCTTCCACGATGAAAAATCGCCTGCCCATCCCGTCTCACCCGCGATAAACCATAAAAGTCCCATGCTGAGGAAAAAGAACACGAAGGCAGCAGTGTTATTTAACGGCTGGGGATCTATAGAATATATAGAAAAATAGGACCTCGTTGGAGGTGCCAATAGTAATAGAAAACATACCAGGGAGCAAAGCAGCACAGCAGCTAACTTTAATTTTGCGGTTTTTCCCTTGAATTTGTTTTTGAAGTTCGGATTCAAATTTACTAAAAGCAGGATGCCGGCGGTTACAATAAAAAGGATTGCTATGCCAAAAAGGACTTCGGGATTTTTTCCAATCCAGTCGAAGCGACGTGACATAAGTTCAAGGTCTGCTTTTTCCGCGTGAGTCAGAATCAGGCCCGTAGAACTTGGCACTGCTATCGCTCCAAGAATGGCAACAGTCCCGATGCCGAGAGCGATTCCCAGAATAATCATTGAAGCTATGAAAGCGATCTCTCTTTTCATGGGACACCCCCCCGTTTATAGACAGATTGTAGCAACTAAGTCATTTTCCTTCAACGGAATAAAGTGAGGTCGCAACCGAATGTGGCGGACGGGTTTATTTTACAGGCTTTCCCGGGAGATTGACTGTATTGCACCTGTCCCTGATCTTGTTCCAAATGGTGTTTCCGGTTAGAGCCGCCCGTGGAGGGCCACGATTTTCCCATTCGGCAACAACGGCCCTGAGCCTGGCAATTCGTTCCCTCACATCCGGGTGCGTCGAAAGGTATTGAAACCATATCGGCAGCTTGCTCTCCCCTCTGGAGGTTTCAAAAAAGCTAATCATGCCTGCCGGATCAAGGCCTGCGAACAGGATCATCTTCATCCCTTCTGCATCGGCCTCTTCCTCATCTTGGCGACTGTAACTCAGTAGCGCAAGATCATTGGCGATCTTGACGCCATACATCATTGCACCGCTAACATCACCCGAGACGATGGTGATCAGGATTCCCGTCGATGAATCCTCGATGATCCTTTTCGTCACATGGCGCCTGACAATGTGCTGCATCTCATGGGCGATGACGCCGGTAAGTTCCTCCGGGGATTGAGTCTTTTTCAGAAGGCCGCGGAAGACGACGATGCTTCCTCCGGGAAGGGCAACGGCATTGAAAATCGGAGAGTCGATGACAAAAACCCTGAAGGGATAGGATTTGGGCTGTTGTGCCGTCAGTCTGGAAACGATCTGTTCGATGGTTTGATTGAGCTCCGAATCCTTACATTGCGTCTCTTCCGGCGCCAACACATTGAGGGCCGATTGTCCGAGTCCCTTTTCCCATTCGATGGGGACAAGGGGGGTAATGGCTGCCGCCATCAAGGGAATTCCCCAGCGATAGAGAAAGACTCCCAAGGCAACAACGGCGATCGTGGCCATGATGGTCAGTTTGACGCGAATACTCCGAAAAGCCGGGTTATGAAAGCGTCTTGCCGAGTCAGGTGCAAATTCGCGGAGGCTGGCCAGGAACTCCGGGTCCGCAATGATCAGAGCTCCAGGAAGATTCTCCCCCCGCTCCAAACGCACGGGCTCGTTTTCGTAAAAACCCTGGACCTGGCGAATATCTCTATAGGGCCACCACAGAACCTCACCATCATGCTTTGCAATCTTAAGCCCGTCATTGTGAAGATGGATCGTGACCGCCTGTTTGTCGGCGGTCTTTCCGTCCAGGTAGCTTCCAGGCCAGGTGATTTGAATCAAATTCTCCCTCATTTCTATCCTAAATCCAGGTCCATATCCAGTAAGTCGCCGACCTCTTCGCTCATTGCCGTGCTCTCCTGGGCCTCCTGGACGATAGTAGCCAGATCTATCTGCCCTTCAAGCGTAAGGTTGGCAAGATAATAGCGCAACGACCTGACCCTTGCCCACGATGCAGCGAATCCCAGAGTGCAGACCAACAACAGGCCGTTGACCAGATACAACCACACGACTCCTCCAAATGAAACCGTCGATTTGAAACGCGCCGTTTCAAACGTCATATGGTTCCAGGTGTATTTGGCTTTTGTGTAGTAGTACCAGACTATGGAAAGCATCAGGGTAGGGAAGGCCAGGATAAGAGATAAAATATAACTTCTGAAGAGTTCCGATCCTTTCCCGTCAAAACCAAATCCCCTGTTGCCGAAGTATGTTCTCTGCATGAGGTAGGCTGTGATTTGCATATCGGAGAAAGGGGAGTAGAGACTCAGGGTAAGAAAAACAAGGGCTTTCCATTTTAAGTACATCTTTGCAAAATTCCACCATTTCCCGCGGTAGGAGAAACGGATGTCCCGGAGGGCAGTGCGGCTGAAACGGTATCGTCGCATACCGACAATGGCAAAGGGCAGGAACATAGAGACCATAAGAAGAGAAATAATGATTCCGAACACTTGAACAGGCACCGGGGCGCCGATAAAGTAGGGGACATTTTGAACAATGACAAGAGGGACGCCAAAAATCAGAACCACCTTCAGCCATCCCCGGAAGGTCTCCTTTCCCGTTCCGTGATAGGACAACCGATCCCCATCAAAATCGATCTGCCCCCAGATATACCTGCGGACCCTTGCCTTGCCCCAGAAATAATATATTCCCAAGGTAACGATGATCAGAAGGAGATTGACGATTTGGATGCCAAACAGGGTTCCTCCTTTTCCGTAAAAGAAAAAGGGGCGGACGCTCTTTCCTTCCGAGGTGTTCACGGTGAGCCCGTCCAGGATTTTGGTTTCCATGACCTTATGACCTCCTCGAATTGGTTTCTTGCCTAAACATTGGTGTCCATCGTTTTAATCTATCATATCCTATCCGATAGGGCCACATGATGCGCAATATCTTCGATTTATTTCTTGATTTCATAGAAAAATTTCCTATAGTTTCATTGTTAAGATGATTTTGGACAGGATTAAGAGGGAGAGGAGTACCGAACCTGCGCGATCTGGAGAGGCAGAATGAATTACCCGCGAATCATACTTAAAAAGGGACGAGACGCCGCTCTCCGCCGCGGCCATCCCTGGGTCTTCTCAGGAGCGCTGGCCTCGGTAGAGGGAAAGCCGGAGCCCGGTGACATCGTCCTGGCGGCGGACGCCGCCGGCCGAAACCTCGGCCTCGGTTTTTTCA
>Ga0299912_10001833_pt1 | contig 17200 bp, 14 predicted proteins | sample RVTome_2_FD_207667 | JGI IMG/M metagenome (GOLD analysis project Ga0299912, IMG submission 207667) | Soil microbial communities from uranium-contaminated site in the Upper Colorado River Basin, Wyoming, United States - RVT95D214 (version 2) ... | reverse complement strand
AGGCGGCTGCCCCACCACAGAGCCAGCTACCCAATCCTGGTCAAGACCGCCACACCGTAGGCCGGCAGGCTGAGCTCCGCCTGCACCTCCCGCCCACTCAAGTGGTCCTTGGCGGCCCAGGGGAGCGCCACGACCTGCTCCGCCGGAGTGTGATTGATGACAAGCCAAGCCGCTGCACCGTCAGGCCTGACCCGACTGCACACCTCGACGCCGGGCGGGGAGGAAAGCGTTGGCTGGATCGAGGCCGTGGCCAGGATACGATCCATCAGCGCCTGTTGTGAGGCTTCGTCCAAAAAGGCGCCCACGTAGTAGACCAGGCCCCGGCCGAAGGCGCGAACGGTGATGGCCAGTTGACCGTCCAGCCAGCCATTCGAGGCACCGTACATGGCGGCCGAGATCGTGTGCTTGTCGTCAAGCACTCGCAGGCGCTCGGCCCAGAGTGTGGCTTGGCCCGAAAACCAATTGCCGTGTACGGGCACGGGGTCGAACAGGGCGTAGAAGTCCTCGACCTCAACGCCGGCCAGGTCGGCGAGCGGCCCCGGCTGGCGCGAGGGCAGGAGAGCGTTGTGCTCGTCCTTCATCCCGCAGCGGAGCGTGAGCACCAGATGCCCGCCCCGTTCGACATACTTGGTCAGCCGCTCCGCCCGGTCATTCTTCATGACCAGAAGCGCCGGGGCGATGACGAGACGATAGCCCTCCAGAGGCGCATCGGCCGAGATCACATCGGCCGCCAGATTGCGCGCTGCCAGAGGCCGGTAGTAGTGGGTCAGGTGGGCGACGTAGTCGAAGTCCTGGTGGTGACGCTGCCAGCCGATGGACCAGCGGCTGTCGTAGCAGTTCAGCAAGGCAACGCGCGCGGCCGGGGCAGTGTCGGCGAGTAGCGCCGAGACGCCGGCAAAATCCCGGCCGAGTTGCTTCACCTCCTGGAAGAACGGACGCGGCTGCCCGGATTGGTCGACCAGGGTCCCGTGGTATTGCTCCTGTCCGTTGGGAGCGGAGCGCCATTGCCAGTACAGAACGGCATCGGCGCCGTGACCAACGGCGTGCCAGGCCATCGCCCGTGCCTCGCCACTATTCAGGCTGTTGTTCACCGGCGCCCAGTTGACGGTTCCGGGCTGGGTCTCCATCAGCCAGAAGTTGCGCCGCTTCAGACCCCGCGTCAAATCGTGCGTCGCCCCCGAGGCCAGGTAATCGTGATGGCCGGAGGGGAGATACCAGTCCCATGCGACAAGGTCGAGGTCCTGGGCCAGATCGTAGTAGTCAAGACCGTCGAACCACCCCATCAGGTTCGTTGTGATCCAGGCTCCCGGCCGGAGATGGGGCCGAAGGGCATCAAGCTGGAGACGCTGGTAGTGGCGGTAGCGCTCGGAGACGAAGCGCCGGAAGGCGAGCATCAAGCCGGGGTTGTGAGGGCCGATCGGCAGTGGGATTTGATCCCAGGCGGAGTAGGTCTGGCTCCAGTAGCGCGTGGCCCACTGCTGGTTGAGATTCTCGAGAGTCCCGTACTTCTCGGCAAGGTGGTTTTGAAACAGCGCCCGGCACCTGTCGCAGTAGCAGACGCGATTGAACTCGTTGTCGATCTGCCAGCCGATGACGTGCGGATCTGCGCCGAAACGTGCGGCCATGGCATGGACGATCTGCTGTGTAGCTTTGTGCAGTTCGGGTGAGTTGACGCAGTAGTGGCAGCGGTTGCCGAACTGCACTCGCCGGCCGCTCTCATCCACGGCCATCAGATCCGGATGCTGGTGCACGAGCCACGCCGGTGGAGCGGCGGTGGGTGTTCCCAGGACAGAGACAATCCCGGCACGGGCCAGGGCGGCGAGGGCGCGCTCCAGCCAATCCAGCTGGAAATTCCCGGCCTCAGGCTCCATGGTCGACCAGGCGAACTCGGCCATCCGGACCACGGTGAGTCCCGCCTGCTGCATGAGCCGGATATCCTCGGGCCAGCGCGCCTCCGGCCAGTGCTCGGGGTAGTAGGCTGCGCCGAGATGAAGGGGTTGGACTGGAGAGTCTGAGGCCATGATGGTTGTACTCCCTGCCGCTAGTTCGCGCTGCCGTGGTGGTACACATCCCAGGAGAGATACCTTCCCAAGGCCTCGGCCAGGGCCGAGGCGGTCTGGGACAGATTCACCGCGACGTGGTGCTCGAAACCGTTCTCACAGATGTGACGCAACAACCTCTGGAGCTCGGGCACGCGCACGACCCCGAACCCGCCGAAGGTCTTGAGGGGGTCAGCCGTCAGCTCACCCTCGCCGACGTAGGCGGCAATTCGACCTCGGACATCATCCGTCGTGACGCGGCAGAACGTGAATGGACCGGTGCGCATCCGGCCGACGATCGTTCCGTAGGTGTTCGCTTTGCCCACAGTCCCGGCGATGATCGCCTGGTAGTCCATCACCGGGATCGAATCGCGGGCGATAGCCCGATCGGCGAAGACCTCCATCGGCAGGTTGGAGCAGTGGAAGATGACGGCCTTGTCCGGGTCCTCACCGTAGTTGTTGTTCCAGTCCACGAGGGCACTGGTTCGGCCCGAGGCCAGGACCATGGCCAGCATCCCCACCACCCCCGGCACATCGGTCTCGCACGCGCTGGGGAGGAGGGAGTTGCTCATCATGCTCATCAACGTGCAGGGCACCACGCCGTAGAACTCCTCCATTGAGGTCCAACACTGGATGGCGGTGGCCTGCAGCTCGTTGGCCTGCACCCACTCGTCGACCACCAGCCCGAAGCGGGCCATCTTGGCCAACGCTTCGGAGGGAATGCCCTTGGTGGAGACGTAGGCTTTCATCTCCTCCAACTTCGTCTTGAGCTTCGCATCACCTTCTTGGATGCGCTCGGCGCGGCCGAAGACTTCGGAGAGGTCGAGGGTCTCGACCGTGATCCCTGCTCGCTCGAGCAGCTTCTCACTGAAGCGCACGGTGTTGAAGGCCGCCGGACGGGCGCCGATCGCCCCGATGCGCGCATGCCGCAGACCGCGCACGACGCGACAGATCGCCGCGAACCGGCGAAGATCCTGGCGAAAGCTCGGACTGGCCGGATCCACCGTGTGCCGGTCCGTCAGCGTGAACTTGATCCCGTACTGCGCCAAGTTGTTGCAGGCCGACATCTTGCCGCAGAAGGAGTCGCGACGATCGGCGATCGTCATCTTCGCCGAGTCATCCGGGAAGGCGTGCACCAGGACCGGGACGTCCAGGCCGGCCCAACGCAGCGCGTTGGCGATCGCCCGCTCATCACCAAAGTTGGGCAAGGTCACCACAACCCCATCGATCCGATCACGGTTGCTCTTGAACAGGTCGGCGCACTTTCCGGCATCCGCAAGGCTCTCGATGCTGCCGAACTTGGTGTCGCCCGGCCCTAAGGCGACGACTTCGAGGCCCTCTTCCGCGACGACCTTAAGAAGGGTCTCCCGGCCCGATTGGCAGAGGTGGTCCGGGAAGAAGCCCCGGTTCCCGACAATCAATCCGAGCGTCGTAGGCGTGGTCTTGGTCAGCATGACGTTCTCCCTTGCGTCGCGCTCGCATCCGTCCGGCCTCGTCATGGGTGGCGGCCCACCTCGCCTACTGCTCCCAGGAGGGCTCGAACGGATAGAGCACTTCCTCGATCGGCGTGCCCACGGTCGCGATCTCCTCCAGCCGATTCGTCCCCAGGTCCAGATCCCGGGCAAGGTTTAGGTAGTTCTCTGTTCGAATGAAGGGTGGGGTGGGCGGCGCAATCGTCGGGTCGAAGCCCATCACCGCGGCGGCCACGGCATCGGTCGCCAGCGCGCTCTTGCCGGCAATCAGGACCCCGGGCTCTACCGGGTCAAAGGTGCCCCGAGGTACCTCGCCTCCCTCCGCCGTCTGGATGCCATCGATCAGGGCCAGGTCGATCGGGCGCGCCCGGTTGAGGTCCATGATCACACCCGGCAAGCGCGTCCACGCCTCATCGCCTGTCCCGTGAAAGGCGGAGCGCCACCAGTCACCCGGTGCAAGGCGGTAGTGGCTGACCGGAACCAGGCCGATCAGGTTCTTCATTGAGAGGGTGACTCCGGTGTTCCAATGGCACTTCATCTTGGCCAGCGAGATGAAGACATCCGTCTCCTGCAGGATCCGGTGGAAGGAGAACGTCTCGTAGATGAGCCATCCATCCCCGACGGGAGCTGAGGCGAAGTCGGGGTAGGGATCGGGTCGGTTGAGGTCGATCAAGGTCGCGTCGAGGCCCTGGGCGATGTCCTCATAACCCCACCTGGGGTAGGACTGGGCATCGTAGACGGCCTCGACGATGTACAGCTCGCCCGCGCCTGCGTCCACCAGGCACTCGCCCAGGGCACGGGTCACCTCGGGATGGGTGACGTAGCTCTCCGTGGCCGACAACCCAGGCGGGGGGCTGAAGTGCGTTCCGCCGGTCAGATTGACCTTGAGGGTCACCCGGTCTCCGGGCCGCACTACATCCGCCAACCCGCCCAGGCCATCCAGCATGGCCTCGACTTGCTGGCGCACGAGCGCTTGCTGGTAGGAGGAGGCTTGTCCGATGGCCACCTGTGCCAGCGCGGGGACCTGTGGGGTGAGCGTCGGCGGCAGGGGCGTCGCGGAGGCGGCCGGCCCGAGAGGCTGGCTAAGTGTCTCGGGCCGACATCCCCCGACCAGAACCGCGGCGGTGCCAGCGCCCACCAGTTGGAGGAACTCGCGCCGAGAAATCCTGACCGGCCGACCCGAGTCAGGATTGTTCTCCTTCCGACGCGCGCAAGCCTCAATTCCCATGTGTGCTCCCCATGATCGAGCTTGCTCCAGTTCTCCCCGGTTCACACCGCCAGACGGATTACCTGACCTTTGGCCAGGCCCACCAGGAGTGGGGCTCCCGCGGCGGTCCCCTCCGGCGCCAGAGCGCAAGTCACATCCTGCCCTTCCTGCAGCCCTGGCTTCAACGTCGACCACGTGCGGCCCGCGTCGCGCGATAGAACCAGGTCTTCTGCTCCTAGCGCCAGGATCTCGTGCCTGCCGGAAGGATCTGACACGAGGACCAGGCCGTTCACAGCCGCCGGGATCGCCTCCTCGCCCAGACGGGACCAACTCTGCCCATCATCAACGGAGTTGAACAGGCCGCTCGCCTCCGTGCCTGCCAGCAGCCAGCCGCCCCGAGCGTGGTCCGGGGCAATGCCCAGGCAGACGACCGGCGCGAGCTCAGTCGCGAAGCTCAGTTCGCGCCAGGCTCGGCCGCCATTGGTGCTTCGGAAGATGCCGCTCTCCGTCCCGGCGAACAAGGTCTCGTCCTGGGCGTAATCTGGTGAAATCGCCAGGGCCAGGATGCTCAAATCCAGCAAGCCGAAGTTCCAGGCCGCCCAATGACCACCGCGGTCGGCGGATCGGAATACTCCGTCCCTCAGGGTTCCGGCAAACAGGACGCCGTCCTGCACGAAGCCTGGCGAGATCGCCAGGGCACTAACGAGGGGTGGGGGTGAAGGCAGGACGGACGGTTGCCAGGACTCACCACCATCGCTCGAGCGCAGGATGCCACCCTGGACACCCGCGAAGACGCACCGGTCGGCTTCAAAACCGGGCGAGACTGCGACGGCCATCGCTGCCAAGGGGACTGTCAGGTCCAGCCCACCGAACAACGCGCGCCACGTGACGCCCCCGTCATCCGACCGATGCAGGCCCGAGGCCCGGGCGGCGAAGCAGACACGATCCCGGGCATAGTGGGGCGAGGCGGCGAGGGCGTAGACCGGGTCTCGTCCCTGGGGCTCTTCCATCGCTCTATGGCGCCTGGGCGCGGACGGGTCTGCGGCGGTGCACCAGGACGTCGACGGTCAGCGCCAATGCCGCGCTGCCGACCGCCCCGCGCAGTGCGGCCAGTTGAACCGCGGCCGAGTCAAGGATCCCGGCCTCCGCCATGTTGACGACACTTCCGGTACGGACATCGCACCCATGTCCAGGGCCAGCTGCCTCGATCTCCGAAAGCAACCTGCCGGCATCCAGGCCGGCGTTGGCCAGGAGCGTCCGGATCGGCGCCTCTACGGCCCCCAGCAGGATGCGGTAGGCTGCACGTTGATCCGGGCCGTCGCTCTCGGACAGCCTGCGCCGCAGTTCGGGCCGGCAATCCAGGAGCGCCACCCCGCCACCGGGGATCACCCCTTCTCTGACCGCGCCTCTCAACGCCTCTGCGGTGCGCTCCGCGGAGGCCTTGCGCGCCTCGGCCGCCACGTCGGACACGCCGCCGATGCTGAGCACCGCAGCTCCGCCCATCAGCTTGCCCAGGCGATCCTGGATGCGCTTGCGGGCGGTGGCATCGTCGGATCGGACATAAGCCTCGCGCAGCTCGGCGATGTGCTGGCGCAATCGACGCGGGTCTCCTTGGCCTCCGCTTACACCAAGGTGGGTGCTGTCAACCCAGACTCGCCGTGCCTGCCCCAGGTCGGCCGCTGAGGCGCGGGTGAGCGTATCCCCGGCGATCTTCAGGAAGGGCCTTCCCCCGGTCAGGAGGGCCAGCTCCTGCATGGCGTCAGCTTGCTCATCCGACCGCAGCCCGGGGGTCTTGGCGGCCAGGCAGCGAAGCTTGGAGGCCTGAGCGTTGGCCTTCAGGAGCCCAAGGGCCCGATCCGAGATCGAGCTGCACGTGATCAACAGAGCGTGCGTCCCCGAGCCTGCCACCGCTTCCAGCACGGGCAGCAGCTCCCGGTCCTCTTTGACCTCCAGGTCGCTGATCAGGATGGAGGCGTTCTCCAGCTCGGATCGCAGCCGTGCCGTATCTGTGATCATCTGGCGCGAGTGCAGCCCGCTCTTCCAGTACATCCCCTCGACGTACTCGCGTTCGATGTCGCGTCCGCGCCCCTGACGAATCTCCAGCTGGCCGTGCTCGCCGATGATGTCCAGGATCTCTCCCAACATCTGCGCCAGGGGTGGATCGCCGCAGATCGTCTCCGCAACCCTAGCCAGCGGTTGCTTGCCCTGCACTTGTCCGACCATGGACCGCAAGCTGTCGAGCACAACTTGCATGCCGACCTCAAGGTGCCGGCGCAGCTGTGTGGCATCACCACCGGAAACGAGGTACCGGACTCCTTTGTCGTAGATCGCCTTGTACAGCACCGCGGCCGTGGCTGTGCCATCGCCGACCTGTTCGCGCAGCCTCCAGAGCAGATGGCGCAGGTGCATTGCACCCATATCTTCGTCCGGGTCGACCAGCTGAATGATGCGACGTGCGATCAGGCCCCCGTCGTCGAGGAGCTCCGGCGGGCGGCCTTCCAGGGCTGAGGCGACGGCCACGGTTCGCGGCACCGGTCCCAATGTGGGTTGCACCGCATTCACGATCTGGTCGACGCCACGCTGCATGGCCAGGTGCGCGTCGGGTTGAAAGCGGACTCGGCGGCTCAAGTCGCCGGGCACAGTATCGCCTCCAACGCCGATGGTCTCATGATGTCTGGGATCCCGGTCTGGCGGTCATGGCCCGGCGAGCCGCGTCAGGCTGGCCAGGTCGAACTTCGGCAGGCCGAACCGGTCACACAGTCCGAAGGCCGTGTGGATCGGGCTCTGCTCGACGTTCCAGATCTTCGGATGATGAAGATTGTCTCGCCACTCGTAGATGTACACGGCCTGGATGCGCTGGCCATATTCGGCGTTCACCTGGCGGATCAGGGCGACGAAGGCTTGCATGGCCTCGCCGTAGCGGGCATGGTCCGATTCAGGCACGACCAGATCCCCCTGCGTGTGGTGACCCACTGCGGAAGGGAATCCGGTCTCGCTCAAGAGCAGGGGCTTCCCGGCCCGCTCCAGTTGCTGAAGGATGCGGCGCAGGTGGAGCTCGAACAGGGCGAAGCGGTCGCCCCGGGCGCGAGGCTCGCACAGCAGCCGGCGGCTCTCCTCGAAGGCGGCGAAGGTAAACCAGGCGCTGGCGTCCATCGGGTAAAGATTCACCGACACCACGTCGCAGGCGTCGATCAGGGGCCACAGCCACTCATGGAAATTGGCCAGCGGGTCGAAGACGATCCCTTCCATGGCGTAGGTCAAGGGGGTGGCCAGGCCGCGATCATCCAACCAGTTGCGGTAGGTCGCCAGGACGTTCGCCAGCCCGAACGAGAGCCGGGCGGTGAAGCACTTGCTGTCCGGGGCGTCTCCACCTTCCCGTAACTCGTTGCCGACGCAGATCGCCTCCAGCGGGATCCCAAGCTCGTGGTAGTGGGCCAGCTCCTCCAGGCGGAGCTGAGATCGCCAGTCGCGCAGCAGAGCCTCGGCCTCGACATGCATACCCCCGACCAGGCTCATGCCCGTCCCGCGCAGCGCCGGGGCGGCGGCTTGGGCGTAGGCAATGTCGTAGCAGCGCAGCGTGTTCATGCCGGACTGGCACGCCAGGCCGATCTGGCTGTTGAGTGAGATCCCGTCCCCGGTGTGGATCCAGGCGCCGATCTTCATGGTTCCCCGGAACCTGCTCATCTCCCAGCCAACCCACTCGTGACGATACCTTTCAGGATGTACCGCTGGCTCAGGAAGAAGATGACCACGATCGGCAAGGTGTAGATGACAATCCCGGCGATCGTCAGGGTGGTGAGTTGCTGGCCCTGGGGATTCACAAAGACAGTATTGATCAGGACGGACAAGGTGGTGTTGTCAGCCCTCAGATAGATCCTGGGTGTCAGCCAATCACCCCACACCCACATGAAGTTGAGGATGAAAGACGTCGCCAGCGCGGCCTTGGCATTGGGCAGGAAGATGCGCCAGAAGGTTCCGAAGGGGGTACAGCCATCCACTTCCGCGGCGTCTTCCAGTTCCTTGGGGAAGGAGAGGAAGAACTGCCGGAACAGGAAGATGTGATATGGGCTGGCCCCCAGCCCCCACAGGATCCAGGGCCAGTAGGTGCCGGTCAATCGCAGTTTGGCGAAGATCATGAACGACGGGATCATGGTCACGATGCTGGGGACCAGCAGCAGGGAGATGATGATCCCGAACAACTTGGGGCTAGCTTTCACATCCAGGTATCGGGCGAAGGCATATCCGCTCAGGGAACTGGAGAGTACACAAAGGGTTGAGTAGGCTGCCGCGAGGAACGTAGTCATCCCGGCATGCCTCAGGAAATCGTAGATCGGAGCAAAGACTTGGGCGTAATTGCTCCACTGCGGCACTGCGGGCAGGAAGACGATCGGATACGATAGGTACTCGGTGTTCCGCTTCAAGGATGTGATCAACAACCAGATGATCGGCACCAGGAGCAGCAATGCCACCACGACCAGGAGACCGTGGGACAGGAATGGGCTGAGCTTCTTCAGCGCCTTGGCGCTCGCCCCCCGTGGTTTTTCTATGGACGAGACCGTGTTCACGCCGGTTCTCCTGCCTCAGAGTAGACCCAATAGCGCTGGGTTCGGAAGACGGTGAACGTGAGGAGGAGGATGACCGCGATCAGGAGCCATAGCAACGCCATTCCGTACCCGAACCGCCCGACCCCGAAGATCTGCTGGTAGACGTTGATCATGTACAGGAAGATCGATCGGGGGGGAACGCCTATCGAGGCGGTGGTCGTCGCCAGCCAAGGGATGGTGAGCTGCTGGAAGGCGCTGATCAACCCCATCACGATCTGGAAGAAGATGACCGGCGTCATCATCGGGAGGGTGACATGCCAGAACACGCGGAAGCTGTTTGCTCCATCGATCCTGGCGGCTTCCACCAGTTCGTCCGGGACACCCTGCAGCCCGGCCAGGAAGACGATCATGCCTGCCCCGAGTCCGCTCCAGACAGCCATGGCAGTCACGCCATACATCGCTTGATCCGTCAGCCAACCCACAGCGATGCCTGGCCTGAAATAACCGAGTATCGCGTTCAGCAAGCCAAAGTTCTGTTCCAGGAGGATCTTCCAGGTCCACACCAATCCGACTGCCGGGATCACGGAGGGGAGATAGAAGAGCGTCCGGAAGACCCCAATGCCCTTGACCTTACGGTTGGCGATGATGGCCAGCAGCAGCGATAGGACGAGCCAGATAGGCAGGTTCAACGCCGTCCACACCAAGGTCCGCTTGAAGGTATGGGCGACGTTCGGATCCTGGAAGGCGGTCATGTAGTTGTGCGAGCCGACAAAGTCCAGGTTGAACAGGTTCAGGCCATCGTAGTTGGTCAGTGAGATCGCAAAGCCAAACGCGAGCGGAAACACAGAGAACAGGACGAAGCCGATCAGCCAGGGGGAGATGAAGGCGAAGAAGGTTCTGCTGCGCCGCCGGCTCCTAGAGACCGGCCTTCGACTCAAGACCTCTCCGAGTTGTGCCATCTCCTTGCTCTACCCTTCGTGTGTCTACGGGCAGGGGTTGGAGCCCCTGCCCGTAGACCGATGGACCTCCCGGTCAGCTAGCCGATGGCGGCGATACCGTCCTGGATGGCGGTGTTCACATCGAACTCGATGTTGGTCAGCATCTCGTCGAAGGTGATCTCGCCGGCGACGGCTTGCTGCAGGTATTGTAGCCAAGAGTTGGCGATCGTGGTCTCGCCCAAGTATGGATTGAACTGCAGCGGTGGCGTGTTCAGGGCAAGTTCTCCCTGGAGCACGGCCTGGACCTGGGCCTGGAACGGCGTGGTGTTGGGCATCAGGCCATACTGCGAGATGAGCGCCGGGACGCCCCATCCGCTGCCGGCCCGATCGACGGACGGCTGGCCGCCGTTGTACCACTCGAAGACCTTCCAGGCAGCATCCGGCACCTGTGTGACGGCCGACATGACCATGCCCGTGGCGGTCATGGTCGGGTCGCGGCGAGCGCCCGTCCAGGTCGGAGCGGGGATGAAGAGCACCTGGCCCGTGGTGACGTCGGTCTCCGCCATGGCGCTGAACCAGTAGCCGTACATCAGCAGCCCGACGATGCCCCGGTCGAAGTCGTCCCCGATCCAGTTCGGGCTGGGGTTGATGGACCCGACTGCGCCGAGTCTTCCCTTGGCATGGTCATAGAAGTACTGCAGGACCTCCTGGGCTCTCGCACTGCCGGACAGGGCGATCTGGGTGTAGTCGTCCGAGAAGAGCAGATCGCCTGTCTCCCCCAGGATGTTCATCCACATGCGATCCACCCACTCGGCCGGATAGTCAAATCCGAACATGGCGATGCGATCGCCGTCGAAGGTCGCCAGCTGAGCGCCCAGATCATAGACCTGCTGGTAGGTCAACGGCTCGGTGTCGCTGGGCAGGCTGATCCCCTTATTGGCAAAGGCGGTCTTGTAGGCAAAGAGCGTGAAGTCAGGCGACCAGTCCTTGCACATGCCGTAGAGCTTGCCGCTGCCGACATGGAGCGGATCCTCTGCCTTGTAGTAGTTGTTGGCAGGCGCAAGGTCGTCGGGACGCAGGACCGTACTGGCCCCGAAGTACGGGGTCAGGTCGTACAGCATCCGGCGCGCCAGCCAGGGTGGAACCGAGGGCGCCTGCACGCGAACGAGGTCGGGCGGGTTCCCGGCGGCGTACATGGCGAAGAAGCGCGTCAGGTCATCCTGCACGACCTCGACGGTGATCCCCGGGTTCTCGGACTCGAACTGGGCCACCATGTCTTCGGTCAATTCCCCCTGCTGGACCTTGTGCATGACCACGACATTGCCCGTGACGGGGCCCGTGGTCGGGGCCGCCACCGGCGCCTCGGTGGCTTCCGGCGCAGTGGTGCCGGGCGCCGTGGTCGCCTCCGGCGTGGCGGCGCGCCCGCAGGCCGCGAGCAGTGAGCCGGCGGTCAGCGTGCCGGAGAGCTTCAGCATCTCGCGGCGAGTCAAGCGGACAGGTTTTCGGGTTTCTTCGGCATCCATTGTGTCACCTCCACAGGACACAACATGGAACGTTCGCCTGCTTCAGGTCGTGATGGGAAGGGCAGGATCCCGCATCTGCAGTCTTCACCTCCTGGGCTCCTCGGTCGACAGGCCGAGGCGGGCGAATCGAGGCCGGGAACCGGCCGTTTCAGCCATTCCCCTCCTCCCGCCCTCGGAGCCTTTCCTCGCGGTGTCCCCGCATCCGTCCGGACCGAACCGCGGGAGCGGGAACAGACGGATTCTCCGGGGAGGGCAATCTACAGCCTGCAAGCAGCGGAATGCCCGGGGCAGAACACGCCAGAATCCGCTGCAGATCTCCTTGCTTCCGATCCCCACGCCGCGCGGGTGCGCCCCCTGGCGGTCCGGTGCCCCACGCGACCAAATGGCCGAGTGGCTTACGCCTCTCATGTGTGCTGGGGCACGGGTGCCCCGCAGGACTCACGGAGGATCAACTCGGTCGTGAGCAGCACTTCCCGACGCTCGGTGTCCGGCTTGTCGATCAGTTCGATGAGCAACCGGGTGGCCAGCGCCCCCACTTCCTGCATAGGCTGGCGGATCGTCGTCAAGGGCGGGTGGGAATAGGCCGCGGCCGGGACGTCGTCATAGCCTACGACCGAGACATCCTCGGGTATGGCGCGCCCCGCTTCCCGCAGGGCGCGCATGGCCCCGATGGCCATGCGGTCGTTTTGGGAGAAGACGGCCGTAACGTCGGGGCACCGGCCCAGGAGCCGGAGCATGCCCTCATAGCCGCTCTCATAGGACCAGTCTCCGCTTTCCACCAGGCTCTCGTCGCACGAAAGCCCGGCTTCTTCAAGGGCCAGCCGATAGCCTTCGGAGCGGTCGGTCACCGACTTCCAGTGCGGGCTCCCGGTGATCATCCCGATCCGTCGGTGGCCGGCCTGGGTGAGACAGCGCGTGGCTTTCCTCCCGCCGTCGACATTGTCGACATCGACGACCGTCAGTGACTTGCCGGGCAAGTGGTAGGCCGTCGTCACCACGGGCACGCCTTCCTCGAGCAACCCGACCAGGTGGCGAACGTCGGGTTCCGTGCTGGGTCGGGCGAAGAGGATGCCCTCGACCTGGCGCTCGGTCAGCAGGCGGATGTACTCAGGCTCGTCCTGGACGTTCCTTTCCGTGCTGCCGAGCATGAAGAAGTAGCCGCGCTGTCGGGCTTCGACTTCGGCCCCGGCGATGACCTGCGTGAAAAAGTAGTCGCTGAAATCCGCGGTGATCAACCCGAGCGTCCGGGTCCGCCGAGAAGCCAGGCTGCGGGCGATCGCGTTGGGTTGATAATTGAGGCGGGCAATCGCCGCCTGCACACGCCGGCGGGTATCCGGCGAGACGTCCGGGCGGTCGTTGATGACCCGGGAGACCGTCTGGGTCGAGACGCCGGCTTCTTTTGCGACCTGGGAAATGGTGACCCGCGATCTGGAGAGCATACGCCTTGCCGCCCGCTTGGCCCTGTTAGCGCTCCCGTTAGCGCTAACAGCGGCTAGCACACAATAGCACAGATCCGGGGGGGGTGTCAACAAGCAAGGCGGCCGTGGGCGTCAGAACCGCCGTTGGACAAGTCGGGCTCGTTCACTCTGCGCAGGCAGCGGTCCACTGGTTTCGGGGGCAGCCTGCCAGGCGGGAAAACGGTGCCGGCCAGCCATGGCAGGCGGGAGCCGTCCTCGTTCAAGCGAGTGGCACCTGGTCCGTTCTCCAAGGCGACGGGGGAGGCTCGCGGCAGGCTCTCCGGGAACGGTTGGATTGGCCCCGGCTGATGGTCGACCCGGGTCTGCAGGCGCCGTCGGGCCCCGTGGTTGAGAACGGCGGATTGCGAACAGCGACGATGGGCGTCGGAACCCCCTCTATAATGAGACATGGCTGCACCTCCTTCACTGGTGTGCTGTCCCGCCACGAATGAAGCGGGATGTGTAGCGCTTTCATAGGATCAACTCGCTGGAGCGGACCCTGCCAGCGCCTGGGTTGGAGGTAGATGGTCGGTGGCCACAGCGCGAGAATGAGTGAGGCGTCTCACAGGCGCCGCTCACCTCGAGGCCGTTGGGGCGTGTGTTTCTTCAGCACGGAAGAGTCTGAGCCGACCTCGACACTGTCAGGAGCATAGCCCATGACATCGACCCCCCTTGGCACCAATACAGTCACGCAGATCGGATTGGTCGTTCACAACATCGAAGATGCCGCCCGGGCGTGGTCGCTCCTACTTGGAGTTCCATGCCCAACGATTGCCGTTACCGAACCCGTCGACCTGGCCCACACGGAGTACCAGAATCAACTCACCCCAGCTCGCGCCAGACTGGCCTTCTTTCAAATGGGGCAAGTCACGCTGGAATTGATAGAACCCATCGGTGAGCCAAGCACATGGAATGATCAACTCGTGACCTGCGGTCAGAGCCTTCATCATATTGCCTTTGAAGTCAAAGGGATGGCTGATCGGCTCACCACCTTGGCGGAGCTGGGCCTGCCGCTGCTGCAGCGCGGGGAGTATCAGGGTGGACGCTATCTCTATCTGGACGGAAAGCAGCGGTATGGAACCGTGGTGGAACTGCTGGAGAATGACTGATCCACAGCGATCATACGGCCCAACGAGTAGGTGCGGCAGAGGGGGGGACGTCGCCCGCCAGGGACGTGACGGCCGAGCGTGCGCTGCCAGCAAGGGATCGCTTGCGCTCCCGCCCTCCGCTGGCGCTGAGCCACGCTGCCAGGAAGCACGCGATTCATCGTTAGTTCCTCGCACCGCCAGGGGCAGTCGTGGATGGGAGATACCAGATGCCTAGGGTGATCGTTCAGCCCACAGGGAAAGAAGGGGCCATACCCTGAACTCGCCGCTTCTGCCACTGGCGGCTGAGTGGATACGAACAATGAGAATACACACGATCGAAACCGTATTCATCACCGGCGCGGACAAAGGTCTGGGGTTGTCGCTGGCTCAACGGTTCCTGCGCGAGGGAACGCGCGTGTTCGCTGGCCAGTATCTTCCAGACAGCAACCTGTCCGCTCTGGCCGAATCCTTTCCCCAAGACTTGATCCCCATCCCACTGGATGTTACGCAGATGGACTCGGTGCGCCAGGCCGCTCGCCGCGTGGCGGAACTGACCACCGAGTTGGATGTCCTGATCAACAATGCGGGAGTGATGCTAGAAACGCGCACGCCGCTGCCCGAGCTCGACCTCGCCCGCCTGCCGCTGCTCGAAACGCTGGAAGTGAACACCTTTGGCCCGTTGCGCATGGTTCAGCAGTTCCTCCCTTTGCTGGAAGAAGGCGACCGCAGGCTCATCCTCAACGTCTCTTCGGAAGCGGGCAGCATCGCCGCTTGCTGGCGCGAATCTGAATTCGCCTACAGCATGTCCAAGGCGGCTCTGAACATGCAGTCCAAGATTCTGCAGAACCATCTTAAGCCGCGCGGCTTCAAGGTCCTGGCAGTCCATCCCGGCTGGATGAGAACCGATATGGGGGGTGCCGAGGCCGATATCCACCCGGACGAGGCTGCAGAGGGTCTTTTCAACCTGGCTGTGAAAGACTGGAAACCGGATGACGAGATCTTTCTGGACTATCGGGGGCAACCGCTGCGCTGGTGAGATAGCCCGGAATTCCCTCTGGAGAATCTTGCCGCTCGCTCAGACTCTCAGCCGGGGATTGTAGGGCTCCGGTGGCTCCCACTCACCCGGCCCTGGGTCCACAACACGATCCTATCGTCGACCTGTGGGACTATCTACAATCCCTTCTCGGCAGGAACATCGTCTCACCTGGCTTTCGCGTCCTTCATGGCGCTTGCGGGAGCGCAATTCGGCCTCTTGGCCGCAGGAATCCGCATCCGCAGGTCCCGCGCAAGGCCAATCCTGAAGGTCCGGCCAGTGATCTTCTTGTGGGGCCTAAGCGCCGGGGAGCTATTCGCCCGCTCTTTGCGTTCATCTTTCTGTATCCGGGCCAGTAGGCGCGCAGCCAGCTGACGTCTTCCAGGAGCCCCGCGAAGAACGCGGGGCGTCGTCGGACGCCGGCTGCTGCGCGTTTCACTCAGTGGCCCGGGATGCGGGAGGTGATCTGGCGACGCCAACGTGCGACTGTGGTCACTGCTCGATGGTCAGCAGGGAAATCGCCGAGCGTTGTCGAACAGAGCCTGCATGCGACTGAATACGAGGGCGCGCCACATGCGCAAGGAATGCCTCGGATTGCTGATCATGTCAAGTGGAGAGGTGTGTGGGACGGCGCGCGCCTTTACCCCGTTGTCTGCAAATCGCGCCAGACACTGACTCAGGAGGCGACAATGGGATTTGAACCCATGATCAGGGTTTTGCAGGACCCGACAGCGGCGACCTTCGGGACCCTTGCTCGCCTTTCGCCGGATTCCGTATAAGGGTCTGCTTATACTCGGCTGCCTGGCGGACCCAGACCCTTGACCGACTTCTGGGGCCAGGCAACAGACATAATGTACATTGGGGATTCGAGCCTCAGCTTACCCAAGGATGGCACCAAGTCAAGGAGCTAGCTCGCTAGTGTTGTAGTTCAATGACAATGTCACTCGATCAGTTCAATGAAAATGTCACCCCTAGCAGGCTGCTGAAAAACGGGTGACTGACGACATCGAAATCGAATCCCTGGCCCTCGGTATGGTGTTGTAGTGGTTAGCAAGCGATGGAGGTGGAGGGCCACACCTGCACTTGCCGCAGGTGCAAGTGTGCGCGGAGACGATGGGCACGAAGGCGGAATGTGGTCGTATGTGTCGGCGGAGCAGCGGGTGCCGGCAGATCATCCTTTGCGACGCATCCGGACGATGGTCGACGAGGTCCTCGAGCGGTTGTCGCCGCGCTTTGACGAGCTGTACTCGAAGGTGGGGCGGCCTTCGATCCCGCCGGAGCGCCTGCTGAGAGCGCTGCTTCTTCAGGTGCTGTACACCATCCGCAGCGAACGGATGCTGATGGAGCAGTTGGACTACAACCTGCTGTTCCGCTGGTTCGTGGGGTTGAAGATGGACGATCCGATCTGGGACCCCACGGTGTTCACCAAGAATCGAGGACGGCTGCTGGAGGGCGAGATTGCCCAGGCGTTCTTCCGGGAAGTGCTGGCCCTGGCTGGCGAGAAGAACCTGACCAGCGACGAGCACTTCACAGTGGATGGCACGCTGATCGAAGCCTGGGCGGGGCACAAGAGCTTCCGACCTCGGCCGGGGAAGCGGGGCAAGGGACGGCAGGATCCTGGGGGAAGCTCGGGAGAGGATTTCCACGGCGAGACCCGGTCGAATGCCACTCACCAATCGACGACAGACCCCGAAGCGCACCTGGCCCGCAAGGGTCCTGGGAAAGAGGCCAGGCTCAGTTACCTGGGGCATGTTCTGATGGAGAACCGCAATGGTCTGGTGGTGGACGCTCGGCTGACCCAGGCGGACGGGATGGCGGAGCGGTGGGCGGCGGAAGAGATGCTTCGAGGGGTGCGGGCCAAGCGTCGTGGCCGGGTGAGTGTGGGAGCGGACAAGGGGT
>Ga0299912_10001832_pt1 | contig 17201 bp, 21 predicted proteins | sample RVTome_2_FD_207667 | JGI IMG/M metagenome (GOLD analysis project Ga0299912, IMG submission 207667) | Soil microbial communities from uranium-contaminated site in the Upper Colorado River Basin, Wyoming, United States - RVT95D214 (version 2) ... | reverse complement strand
TTTTTCGGGTTTTGGGGGGGGCCCCCCCCCCCCTTGTGGGTCCTATACGGGGGGGGGGGCCGCCGCTCCTACACGTGTCCGCATTCCAGTGGCTTATTAGCCGTCTGCATTTCAAGGAGTAATCAAGGTGCCGAGTTTTGATATCGTGTCCGAAGTCGACAAACAGGAAGTGCGCAACGCGGTTGACCAGGTCAACAAGGAAGTGTCTACCCGTTTCGATTTCAAGGGTTCCGACGCGCGCGTCGAGCAGGCCGACTACGTGCTGACGGTGCATGCCGACACCGAATTTCAGCTCGACCAGGTGCAGGAGATCCTGGCGCAGAAGCTCGCCAAGCGTGGCGTCGACGTCAAATGTCTGGACATCGGCAGCGTCGAGAAGGTCTCAGGCAACAAGGTCAAACGCAGCGTGACGGTTAAAACCGGCGTCGAGACCGAGCTGGCGAAGAAAATCGTCCGCTGCATCAAGGACAGCAAGCTCAAGGTACAGGCCAGCATCCAGGGCGACGCAGTACGCGTGTCCGGCGCCAAGCGCGACCTGCTGCAGGACACCATCGCGCTGGTCAGGAAATCCATCACCGATTTTCCGCTGCAGTATCAGAATTTCCGCGACTGAATGTAGTGTCCTGAGTAGGCTATTCGTGACATAAAAATGACGAGACCGCTCCCATCCTTTGTCGCCGTGCTCGCCGGGTGCCCAACCCGGCTGCGCCCGGCTTCGCGGCTGAAAACGGTCTCGTCATTTTTATTGCGCACCGGCATACTCATGACTTGCATTCAGTCACGAATAGCCAACTCAGGACACTAGGAGGCGAGCATGGCCAAGGTTCTGGTTCCCCTGGCGGACGGCTGCGAAGAACTCGAAGCTGTCACCATCATCGACCTGTTGCGCCGTGCCGGGATCCAGGTGACGACCGCGGGGCTCAAGTCCGGCATCGTCAAGGCCAGCCGTGGCGTGCAGCTGGTTCCCGATGTCACGCTCGACGTTGCCCTGCAGGACGACTATGACATGGTGGTACTGCCGGGCGGCATGCCGGGCGCGTCGAACCTGAAGGACGACGAGCGCATCCTCGAACTGCTGAAAAAAATGGCGGCCGCCGGAAAATACACCGCGGCCATTTGCGCCGCCCCGATGGTGCTGGCCGAAGCGGGATTGCTCAAGGGCAAACAGGCGACCAGCTACCCGGGCTTTCTCGATGCGCTCCCCGGCGTGACCGTCAGCACCGCTTCCGTGGTGCAGGACGGCAAGGTGCTGACCTCGCGCGGCCCCGGCACGGCGATGGATTTTGCGCTGGCGCTGGTGGAGGCGCTGGCCGGCAGCGAAAAGCGCCAGCAGGTCGAAGCCGCGCTGGTCAGGCCCTAGCCGACCGCCCAAGGTCGTTTATCATTGCACCTTCACCCAGTTGACCCCGGAGACCACCATGCAGATTCGCGAAATCCTCACCCTCAAAAGCGACGACATCCACAGCATTGCGCCGACTGATTCGGTTGAAAGCGCTGTCGCCAAGCTGGTGAGCCTGGGCGTGGGGTCGCTGGTGGTATTGAAGAACGGCGAGATGGTCGGGCTGCTGACCGAACGCGACGTGGTGCAGGGCATGGTCAAGCACGGCTGTGACCTCAAGGATGCCCAAGTCAGCACCGTCATGGTGACTGAACCGGTGGTGGCCAGCGCCGACGATTCGGTGGACTATGCGCGCGACGTGATGACCAAGTCGCACATCGGCCACCTGCCGATTCTCGACGGCAACAAGCTCTTCGGCATCATCTCCTTCCACGACGTGGCGCGCGCCTGCCTCAAGGAAGCCAACTTCGAAAACAGCCTCTTGAAGCGCTATATCAAGCACTGGCCCGAATAGGACGCTATCCCAAACCGGCTAACGAATCGACTCGATGTCGATCGTCTTGTCCAGAATCTGCGGGATGATCAACGCATAGCCCTGCTGCTGCCAGTGCGCCAGTTCGGTGATGGCATTGGGAACGACTTCGATGAAGTCCTGGAAGTCCTGCACTGCATAGCCATAATCCGCCGCCGCCTGGCCGCAGACCTTGAAGGCCACCCCAAGGTCTGCGTAGTAGCGCATGCGCCCGACGGCTTCCTGATATTTCGCCTCGTTCCTTTTTGCCACTGTCACGATCTCGGTGCCGTGGATCACCACGACGATCTTGTGATCTTCCGGCGAGTAGTTATAGGGCGCTTCCTGCAGGGGGTTCATCAGCGAGCGCACCCAGTAGAGCGCACTGCCGATCTTCTGCGGGTTGTCCAGATAGAACTCGAACATGACTTTGGCCGGCGCATAGGGCGTCGCCACCCATTTCCCGGCGGCCTGTACTGGCGCTGCCAGTCCCACACCCAGCCATACCAACGCAAGCAGAAGTGCTTTCATGACCGTTCTCCTTGTCGTGCTGAACGTGCTTGCTTTATAGGCGCTGGGCCGCATTTTGCTGAAGTCGGCGCAGGCTCTGGAACAGCTTGAGCCGCGCCGGATCGATTTCGCCTGCCGCCGCCGCTTCCTGCAGGCGGCAGCCCGGCTCGGTCTCGTGCTTGCAGTCGCGGAAGCGGCACTGACCCAGGAACGGACGGAACTCGACGAAGGCATGTGCCAACGCACCGCTATCCAGATGCTGCAGGGCGAATTCCTGCAGGCCGGGCGAATCGATCACCGCCGAGTCGGCATCCAGCCGGTGCAGGCGGGTGTGGGTGGTGGTGTGGCGGCCGCTGTCGAGCGCCACGGAATAATCGGCGGTCACCACATCGGCGCCGGGAAACAGAGCATTGATCAATGTCGACTTGCCCATGCCTGACTGGCCGATCAGGAGCGTGGTGTGGCCATGCAGGGCCGGGCGCAGCGGCGTCACATCGGTCAGCGCCGACAGCATGACGAGCGGATAGCCGATGCGGGTGAGCAGTTTCAGCCGTTCGCGCGCGGCCAGTGTTTCCGGCAGGTCGGCCTTGTTGAGGATCAGCAGGCTGGCGATGCCCTGGTCTTCGGCGGCGAGGACGCAGCGCTGCACCAGTTCCATCGAGAAGCTGGGCCGCGCCGCCACCACCACGGCAAGCTGGGTGACGTTGGCGGCAATGGCCTTGGATTTGAATGCGTCGGAGCGACACAGCAGACTGGCGCGCGGCAGCACGCTCTCGATCACCCCGGCGTCGCCGTCACGCCGGAATTCGACCCGATCGCCGCATACCACCTGCAGGTGGCGACCTTTCACCTGGCAGGGCAGGCTGCCCTCGGCCGTTTCGACGATGAAACGCCGGCTGAAGGCGGCGATGACCCGGCCGGTCTCGACAGTCATGCCTTAAATTTCAAACAGCATGTCGATCTTGGCGGCACAGATGAAATCGTTTTGGCTGCGGCCGGCGCACAGCGCCTTAACGTTCGCTCCGCTCACGTGAGCCTGCGCCGAAACGATTCCCTTTGCGTCAGATGTCCAGGAGCGCATCGACTTTTGCCGCGCAGATGAAATCGTTTTCCGACAGGCCCCCGATCGCATGGGTCCAGAATTCGACCTTGACGGTGTTGTAGCCGACGATCAGGTAGGGATGGTGGTCTTCGCGGTGCGACACCCACATCACCGCATTGGTGAAGGCCTGGGCCTGGTAGTGGTCCTTGAATTTGAATTCCTTGGCGATCTTGACGCCGTCGCGCTGCCAGCCGGGCAGGCCTTTCAGCAGCGGGGTGATCTGCGCATCGGTCAGCGGGGCGACGCCGCCTTCGCAGGGCGCGCATTTCTTGCGGACGAGTTCTTCAACGATGGTAGTCATGGCGTGTCCTTATTTGAACTTGTAGTACTGCTGATTCAGGTAGGCCGCGACATGCGTCTCTTCACCCGGAAACCAGCCGGCGCCGGTGTTGGCGTTGCAACCGGAAATGCGGGCCGCCAGTTGCTGCGCGGTTTTGGTCTTGCGATCGGCCCGCGTGTACATCTTGCTGCCGTCGCCGCCGAACATGCCGGCGTGGCAGTTGATGCAGGCCTTGTCGTGCAGGGTCTTGCCGGCCTTGGGGTCGCCCTGGGCAAAGGGGGCGGCCTGGGCTGCCGTGGAAAGCACTACCGCCGCGAATAATATCGTCAGGATTTTCATGGCCAAGCCTCCTGGATAAGAAGTCTGGATTATGGCTGCAAGCAGAACCTTCTGCTACCCCGCGCTGTTCATGGTCTATGCGAAAATGCGGGTTGTTCACTTCAGGAAATTCTCATGGCGCTCAATCCCACGCATCTGCTCTGGCTCGATATGGAAATGACCGGCCTGTCGCCCGACACCGACCGCATCATCGAACTGGCCATCGTCGTCACCGATGCCGATCTCAACACCGTGGCCGAAGGCCCGGTCCTGGTTGTCCATCAGCCTGACGAGGTGATGAATGCCATGGACAGCTGGAACAAGGGCACGCACGGTAAATCGGGCCTGATCGAGCGCGTCAAGGCCTCGCAGCTGAACGATGCCGAAGCCGAAGCGCAGATGCTGGAATTCGTGAAGCAACACGTGCCGGCCAGGACTTCGCCGATGTGCGGCAACTCGATCTGCCAGGACCGGCGCTTCATGGCACGCTACATGCCGCAGCTGGAAGCCTTCTTTCACTACCGCAACCTGGATGTCAGCACCCTGAAGGAACTGGCCAAACGCTGGCGGCCGGGACTTTCAGAAGCCTTCAAGAAATCCAACAAGCACGAGGCGCTGGCGGATATCTACGAATCCATCGACGAAATGAAGTATTACCGCGAGCATTTCATCCGCAGCGAATAAAAAAAGCCGACCCACTGGGGGTCGGCACGGTGGAACTCAAGGTGAAACGAATCAGGGCTTGATGTAGGTGTAGCCTTCGCGAGCCTGCAGCTTGGCCACTTCGGCCACGCCCGAGGGGACGATGGCGGCGCCCTTGGCCACGGTCGCAGGATCGATCTTGCGGGACACCAGGGTGTTGTTGCAGACGCGGAAGTCCACCTTCTTGGCCTGCAATGCCTCGACCTTGACGTTATAGGGGTTTCCGTCCTTGTCGGTGGCGTCCTGGAGCAGGAAGTCGATGCCCTTGCCGTGGGTCACGACCACAATCTGGTCTTTCGGCGAGGCGGCCAGCTGGTTATTAATGTTGTTCATTGCCGCCATGGCGCTTGCGCTGTCATTGATGTGATACATCGTCTTGATCGGCGGGGCTTCCTGGGTGGACGCACACCCGGTCAGGCCAAGAACGGCGGCCATTGATGCGCCAGCAAGCATTTTCGATAGGGTCAACATATAACATCTCCTCATATAGATATCAGACAAGCCGGTAATTCCGGCTTAAGGTAAGACGATTGATGTGGCATGCTTATTCCATTTCCTGGAAATTAATTTTCATGATGGAATAAGCGGGTCACCGCTGACGTCTATAGAGCATGTCCATGATTTCAAAATTCCTTTTCGGCCCCATGCGCCCCGGTATGGAGGCGCAGCGCCCAGTGCTCTACCGCATTGCCTACGCCTGGTGCCACGACCCCACGCTGGCTGACGACCTGGTGCAGGAAGCGATGTCCAAGGCCTGGGCCCGGCGTGCCCAGTTGCGCGACGAGGCATCGCTGAAGGCATGGATGGTGTCCATCATGAACCACTGCTGGCTCGACCACCTGCGTGGACGGCGCGACTTTGATGATGTCGACGAACTGCAGGACACGCTTGAATCCGGCGCTGAGTCTCCCGAAGTCTGCTGCAACCGCGAACAGGTGATCGCCTGTGTGCGTGCTGCGGTGGCGCGTCTACCCTTGGGGCAGCGCCAGGTGCTGACGCTGGTGGATCTTGAGGAGTTTGGCTACGCTGAAGTGGCCAAAATTTTGAATATTCCGGTCGGCACGGTGATGAGCCGTCTCTCGCGGGCGCGTGCAAGTCTGAAGGTCATGCTGGACAACGCCGCAAAACAGCACGCGGCCCAGCCTGCGCTGAGGAGAGTGAAATGAATGCTGTGATTTCTAACGAAACCCTGCACGCCTTCGTCGATGGCGAACTCGATGTGACAGAGAGCGAAGCGCTCACCGCCCGGCTAAGCGGCGACCAGACCCTGGCGCAGCGTGTCTGCGCCCTGCGCAGCTTGCAGAGCATGGTGCGGCTGGCTTATGCCGAGCCGCCCGTTGCACCGAAAGCGCGACCCCGGGCAACGCAACGCCGGCAGTTGATGCAACGCTGCACCTACGGATGTCTGGTGTTGCTGGTCGGCTTGAGTGGCGGCTGGGCATTGCGCGGGCTGGAGTTCCAGACGGCATCCGTTTTGCCGACCCGGGCGAGCGGGGGGTATCAGACCGTGAGCCTGGCGCGTGAGGCCGACCCGAACCGGGTCATGCTGCATCTCGACAGTGCTTCGCCCGAGCGGATGGAGGCGGCGCTGGATCGGGCCGAGCAGTTGCTGGACGAGGCGGAGGAGCAGGGGAGGAGGATGCAGCTTGAGATTGTCGCCAACAGCTATGGCATCAATTTGATGCGTGCCGGGGTGAGCCCCCATGAGGCGCGGATCGTGCGCATGACCCGGCGCCACGCCAACCTGCAATGGGTGGCGTGCAACCAGACCATCGCCCGGTATACCCGGGAGGGACAAATTGTCGAGTTGCTGCCGGTTGCGCGTTCGGCCCCGACCGCAATTGGAGAAATTGTCACCCGGCTCCAGCAGGGCTGGACCTATGTTCGGGTTTGAACGGGCAGCGAAATTTGCAAGCCTGCTGCTGAGTCTCTTGCTGCCCGCTGCGGTTGCGGCCGCGCCGGTCAATCAGCTTGTCAATCACCCCTCACCCTACCTGGCGCTCCACGGCAGCGATCCGGTCGCCTGGCAGGAATGGAGCGCCGAGACGGTCGCGCGCGCCAAGCGGGAAAACAAGCTGCTGTTCGTGTCGGTGGGTTACTTCGCCTGCCACTGGTGTCACGTCATGCAGCGCGAAAGCTACAAAAACCCGCAGATTGCCACGCTGCTTAACCGCGACTACATTCCGGTCAAGGTCGACCGGGAAATCAACAGCGGACTCGACGACGCCCTGCAGACGTTCTCGGCGCAACTGAGCGGCGTGTCGGGCTGGCCGCTGAATGCCTTTGTCACCCCCGAGGGTTATCCGGTATTTGCCGTCCTGTACGCGCCGCCGGACGATTTTCGCAAGCAATTGAACCACCTCGCCAAGCGCTGGGCTACCGATCACGCCGGGATCCGCGCCATGTCGCGGCAAGTTGCGCCGCCGCTTGCCGGGCAACCCGTCAGTGTGCCGCTAACGTCCGAACGCAGCGTGCTTGCCTGGCAGCAGTTTCTGGCCGGTGTGTGGCAGGAGGCGGACTCCCTGCATGGCGGTCTGGGGCAGGTCAATAAATTCCCCATGGCGCCGCAGCTTCATGCCCTGCTGGAACGGCAGGCGCAGCAGCCTGATGCCAAGCTCGCCGAGTTTTTGCGGCTGACGCTCGACCAGATGGCCGTGCGCGGGTTGCGCGACCATGTCGGTGGCGGATTTTTCCGTTACACCACGGATCCCGAATGGGATACCCCGCATTTCGAAAAAATGCTCTATGACAACGCGCATCTGGCCACGCTTTATTTGCGTGCTGCGACGGTGCTGCGCCAGCCGCGCTATCGGGAGGTGGCGCGCAGCACACTCGATTTCATGCGCGACGAGTTGCTGGATGCCAGCGGCGGGTTCTACGCCAGCACCTCGGCGGTCGATGACAAGGGCCGCGAAGGGGCGACCTATCTGTGGCAACCCGATGAACTGAAACGGCACCTTTCGCCCGAGGCCTATGCTGCCGCACGGCGGGTGTGGCGTCTGGATATGCCGCGCGAATTCGAGGACGGCTATTTGCCTGCGGAATATCTTAAGCCGACCGCGGATGAACGCCGGCTGCTGGCCGACGCTGCGCGTGTGCTGCGCCCCTTGCGGCTGGCTCGCAGTCTGCCCAAGGATGACAAGCTGAATGCCGGCCTGAATGGCCTCGCGCTTTCGGCGTTCAGCCAGGCAAGCCAACTCGATCCGACCTACCGTCAACAGGCCGACCGACTGCAGAATTTTTTGCTCACCCGGCTGGTACGTGACGGACGGCTGATCAAGGGAACCGCGCGCGGACAGGTGCTGCCGCATGCCGAACTGGAAGATTACGCTTACGTCGTGCAGGGCTTGCTCGACCATGCCGATGCCACCGGCAACACGCAGTCGCGCACCCGCGCGCGGCAGCTGGCGCTGTTTGCCTGGAAATCATTCTGGGGTGAAAAGGGGTGGAAGCACGAGGCGCGCCCCTTGCTGGCCACCTTGCAGCCCGAGCCGGCGCTGGCCGACGGCGCTTTGTATTCGCCATCCGAAGTGCTGGTTTTGGCCAGTTTGCGCCTGCAGGATCCCGCGTTGCAGCGGATGGCGCGCACGGCCGCCGCCTGGCGCCTGCCCGCAATGGAGCAGGATGCGTTTTCCTATCCCACGCGCGTGAGGCTGCTGCAGGCGATGTCCGAACGGGGGCGTGCGTCGCCCTAGTTGAGTTCGGGCTCCTCTGCCGGTTCCAGCGTGCGCTGCATGGGGCGGCGCCCGACCTGTACCTTCAAGTCCAGCGTTTGCTGCTTGCGCGCCACCGTGAGTCGGGTTTCAATCCCGGGCTTCAGTTCAGCAATGAGGTTCAGCAACGAGGCTGAATTCGATACCTTGTTGCCGTTGACCGACAGCAGAATGTCGCCCGGACGGATGCCGCCGGCGTCGGCCGGCCCGCCTTTCAGCACGCCCGCGATCAACGCGCCTTCGGCGCTTTTCAGATTGAAGGACTCGGCCAGTTCTGGGGTCATGTCCTGCACCTCGATGCCCACCCAGCCGCGCGTCACGCTGCCGGACTGGATGATCTGCTCCATCACCTGGCGCGCGATGCTGACCGGAATCGCAAAGCCGATGCCCTGCGAGCCGCCGGTACGCGAATAGATGGCGCTGTTGACCCCGACCAGGTTGCCGGCGGAATCGACCAGCGCGCCGCCCGAGTTGCCCGGGTTGATCGCGGCGTCGGTCTGGATGAAGTTCTCGAAGGTGTTGATGCCCAGTTGCGTGCGGCCGAGCGCACTGACGATGCCCGCGGTGACGGTCTGGCCGACGCCGAACGGATTGCCCACCGCCAGCACCCAGTCGCCGACCTTGAGGCTGTCGGCCTGGGCGAAGGTGATGGCGGGCAGATTGGCGGTATCGATTTTCAATACCGCCAGATCGGTTTCGGGATCGGCACCCACCACTCGCGCGGGCAGCGTCCTGCCGTCCGCCAGCGCCACCTGGATCTGGTCGGCGGCCTCGACCACGTGATGGTTGGTGAGGACGTAGCCGTTGGCACTGACGATCACGCCCGAACCCAGGTTGGACACCTCGCGCGGACGCTCATCCAGCCGATCGCCAAAGAAGTAGCGGAAGATTGGATCCTGCAGCGCGGGATGAACCGGGCTGCGCAGCTTTTGCTGGGTAAACACGTTGACCACCGAGGGAATCACCCTTTGCGCCGCCGGGGCGAAGGATTCGCCCGCGCTGACGGATTTCCCCGGGGCCTGCGGTGCCTGCTGGATGGTGAGGGTTTGCGGCTGCGGCTGCCAGCGCAGGAGGTCGGGTTTGAACAGCGCGAGGATGAATAGCACACCCAATGCCACCGTGGTGGTTTGGGCGAAAAGCAGCCAGAGTTTGCGCATATTGATTGAATTCATGGACTTGGCGTGATTTCGCCACGCGTCGATTATATCCCGGGGAAATGGCGCATTGTGGAATTGCCCAGATGGGCTTCCGGAGAGGATGGCAAATTGGGTAGAATGCCGGTTTTATCGCAAAACGTTCAGGTTAGGGAAACATGAGCCAGGAAGTCGAGGGGCAAAAAGTGGACGCACGCAAACGGAAATTCCTGATTGCCGCGACCAGCGCTGTCGGGGGCGTTGCGGTTGCAGGGGTGGCCGTTCCGCTGGTGATGAGCATGCTGCCGAGCGCGCGCGCCAAGGCAGCGGGCGCACCGGTGGAAGTGGATATCAGCAAGGTCGAGCCGGGCATGCTGCTGACGGTTGAATGGCGCGGCAAGCCGGTGTGGATCGTCAATCGCACCCCGGAAATGCTGGGCCTGCTGGGCAAGCATGACGACAAGCTGACCGATCCCAAGAGCGAGCAGCCTCAGCAGCCCGACTACTGCACCAATCCGACGCGATCGATCAAGCCGGAGCTCCTGGTGGCAGTCGGCATTTGCACCCACCTCGGCTGCTCCCCCACCTTTCGCAAGGAAGTCGGCGCGGCCGACCTCGGCGGCGACTGGCCGGGCGGTTTCTTCTGCCCCTGCCACGGTTCGCGCTTCGACCTCGCCGCGCGTGTGTTCAAGGGTGCGCCGGCCCCGACCAATCTGGTGATTCCGCCTCATCAATACCTCAGCGACGCCAAGTTGCTGATCGGTGTAGACGCAAAAGGAGCTTAATAAATGTCTGCCCTGCAAAAAATGATGGGTTGGATCGACGATCGCTTTCCGCTCACCGCAACCTACAAGGCGCACCTGTCCGAGTACTACGCGCCCAAGAACTTCAACTTCTGGTATTTCTTCGGGTCGCTGGCGCTGCTGGTGCTGGTGATCCAGATTGTCACCGGCATTTTCCTCACCATGAACTACAAGCCGGATGCGGAGCTCGCCTTCGTATCCGTCGAGTACATCATGCGCGACGTCGAGTGGGGCTGGCTGATCCGCTACATGCACTCCACCGGCGCCTCGCTGTTCTTCGTCGTCGTCTATCTGCATATGTTCCGCGGCCTGATGTACGGGTCCTACCGCAAGCCGCGTGAACTGCTCTGGATTTTCGGCGTGCTGATCTATCTGGCGCTGATGGCAGAAGCCTTCCTCGGCTACCTGCTGCCGTGGGGCCAGATGTCCTACTGGGGCGCCCAGGTGATCGTCAACCTGTTCTCCGCCGTGCCCTTCATCGGGGAAGACCTGTCGATCCTGATTCGCGGCGACTACGTGATTTCCGACACCACGCTGAACCGCTTCTTCGCGTTCCACGTCATCGCCTTGCCGCTGGTGCTGATCGCACTGGTCGCGGTGCACCTGGTGGCACTGCATGAAGTCGGCTCCAACAACCCGGACGGCATCGAGATCAAGAAGCACAAAGACCCGGTGACGCACATTCCGCTCGACGGCATTCCCTTCCACCCGTATTACACGGTGAAGGACATCGTCGGCGTCATCGTCTTCCTGATGGTGTTCTCGGCGATCCTGTTCTTCGCGCCGGCGATGGGCGGCTACTTCCTCGAGGCGGCCAACTTCGTTCCGGCCGATCCGCTGAAGACGCCCGAGCACATCGCACCGCTGTGGTACTTCACCCCGTTCTACGCGATCCTGCGTGCGGTGCCGCCGCTGTTCGGCTCGCAGTTCCCCGGCGTGGTGGCGATGGGCCTGTCGATCGTGCTGATGTTCTTCCTGCCCTGGCTCGATCGCAGCAAGGTCAAGTCGATCCGCTATCGCGGCCCGATCTACAAGATCATGCTCGCCCTGTTCATCGTGTCCTTCATCGGTCTCGGCTATCTTGGCCTGTTGCCGTCCACCCCGGTGGCGACGATTTTTGCCCAGGTTTTCTCGGTGATTTACTTCCTGTTTTTCCTGTTGATGCCCTGGTATACCTCGATTGACAAAACCAAACCGGAACCGGAAAGGGTGACTGGCTAAATGAAACGCTTGAAGAATTTTCTTTTCCTGCTGGCGGCAGCTCCCGTCGTAGCCTTTGCGTCCGGTGCCGGTGTTCACCTGGACAAGGCGCCGATCAACGTGGCCGATCAGGATTCCCTGCAGCGCGGCGCCCGCGTGTTCGTCAACTACTGCCTCAACTGCCACAGCGCTGTCTCCATGCGCTACTCGCGCATGGAAAACCTGGGTCTGACCGAAGAGCAGATCAAGGGCAACCTGCTGTTCGCCGCCGAAAAGCCGGGCGAAACCATGCGGGCTGCCATGAGCAAGGGCGACAGCAAGGCCTGGTTCGGCGCCGCCCCGCCCGATCTCAGCGTGATTGCCCGCTCGCGCGGCGCCGACTGGCTCTATACCTACCTACGCGGCTTCTACCGTGACGAGACCCGCGCCACCGGCTGGAACAACACCGTGTTCGACAAGGTCGGCATGCCGCACGTGATGTGGAACCTGCAGGGCGAGATGGTGCCGGTCTACAAAAAGGAAGGCGAGCATGAAGTCATCGAGCGCCTCGAACTGGTCAAGCCCGGCAGCGTCACGCTGGCCGAGTACGACGCCATGATGGGTGACCTGGTCAACTATCTGGTGTGGATGGGTGAACCCGCCCAGCTCCAGCGCAAGCAACTCGGCGTCATCGTGCTGTTATTTCTGGCAGTCTTCTTTGTGGTGGCCTATTACCTGAAGAAAGAATTCTGGAAAGATATCCACTGAGCCCTGGCCAAGCCTCTCGCCAACAGCCGGACAGTGTCCGGCTGTTGGCGTTTTAAGCACTAAACTCATACGTAACACCTTAGGGAGCCCCCGCCATGATGACCTTGTATTCCGGCAGTACCTGTCCGTACAGCCACCGCTGCCGCATCGTCCTGTTCGAAAAAGACATGGACTTCGAAATCATCGATGTCGACATGCACAACAAGCCGGAAGAAATCGCCAGCATCAGCCCCAGCGGCAAGATGCCGGTGCTGGTCGAACGTGATCTGGTTCTGACCGAATCCAACATCATCAACGAGTACATCGACGAGCGCTTTCCGCACCCGCAACTGATGCCGCCGGACCCCGTCATGCGCGCGCGTGCACGGCTGGTGCTGTTCAACTTCGAGCACGACCTGTTCACCCACGTCAACACGCTGGAGCACAGCCTCGGCAAGGGCTCGGACAAGGCGCGCCAGGAAATCCGCGACAGCCTGTCGCAGCTCACGCCCATCCTCACCAAGCAGAAATACCTGATGAACGACGAGTTCTCCATGCTGGATGTGGCCATTGCTCCGCTGCTGTGGCGCCTCGAGCATTACGGCATCGAGCTGCCCAAGGTGGCGGCGCCGGTGCTTAAATACCGCGAGCGCCTGTTCAGCCGTCCCGCCTTCATCAGCGCACTGACCCCCACCGAAAAGGCATTGCGCAAATAAAAGGGCAGGGCAGGTGGCCGAGATTTCAACCAAGCCTTATCTGATCCGCGCACTGTATGAATGGTGCTCGGACTCGGGCTACACCCCGCAACTCCTGGTGACAGTGGATGGGCGAACCCGCGTTCCGCCGGGCTTCGTCAAGGACGGCCAGATCGTACTCAACATCAGTGCAGGCGCGACGCGGAACCTCACCCTGGAAAACGACTGGATCCGGTTTTCCGCGCGTTTCGGTGGCGTGTCGCATGAGATTTCCGTCCCGGTGGACCGGGTGGCCGCCATTTTTGCCCGTGAAAACGGCCAGGGCCTGCATTTTGAGCCCGCCGACACGTCCGAGCCTCCCGCGCCGACGTCGCCCCCTCCGTCAGGCGATACGCCCACACCGCCCAAGGGACGCCCCTCGCTCAAGGTCGTCAAGTAATCGATCAATCAAGCGTGCGGCATCGCTATAATGTCGCGCGTCGCCGCTTTAGCTCAGGGGTAGAGCAACCGCCTTGTAAGCGGTAGGTCGTCAGTTCGAATCCGACAAGCGGCACCACTAACACAACACGTAAAAAAAACCGCATCCAGCGCTGGATGCGGTTTTTTTTACGTGTGCTTCGTGGAACGATGGGCTAGTCGATCCCCAAGCGCTCCAGGCGGTAGCGCAAGCTGCGGAAGGTGACGCCGAGCACGCGCGCAGCTGCGGTCTTGTTGAAACGCGTCTGCTCCAGGGCTTCGAGGATGGCGGCACGCTCCATCTGGTCGAGGTAATCCTGCAGCGGGTATTTGCTGCCGGGTATGGTGATGGCAGGGGGCAGGGTCGGGGCCAGACTGAGGTCGTCAGAGGTGATGCGGTTGTTTTCGCACAGCGCCAGTGCGCGTTCCAGCGTGTTCTCCAGTTCGCGCACGTTGCCCGGGAAGGCATAGGCGCAGAGTGCCTTTTCGGCGTCGCGTTCGAGCTTGACATCGGCGCCGCCCAGCTTGTCGAGCAGAAATCGCGCCATCTCGGGAATGTCTTCGACGCGGTCGCGCAGGCTGGGCATGACCAAGTCAATGACGTTGAGCCGGTAATACAGGTCCTGGCGGAAGCGCCCGGCCTCCACCAGCGCGGCGAGGTTCTGGTGGGTGGCGCTGATGATGCGCACATCGACCGGTTCTTCGCTGGTGGCGCCGACCTTGCGCACCTTCTTTTCCTGCAGGACGCGCAACAGCTTGACCTGCATCGACAGCGGCAGGTCGGCGACTTCATCGAGAAACAGGGTTCCACCATCGGCCACCTGAAAAAATCCGTTGCGGTCGGACTCGGCGCCGGTGAACGCGCCCTTGCGGTAGCCGAAAAACTCGCTTTCCATCAGGGTCTCGGGAATCGCGCCGCAGTTGACCGCGACGAAGGGCTTGTCGGCGCGGCTGCCCAGCCGGTGGATCAGGCGCGCGGCGAGTTCCTTGCCGCTGCCCGATTCGCCCGCGATGTGGACCGGCGCCTGGGTGCGCGCGAGTTTGGCGATGCGCGCGCGGATGTCCTGCATGGTGGCAGACTGGCCGATTAACTCGCGTGCAGGTTTGTCGGCCTGGGCGACCTCGGGAATCTTCAGCGCGGATTTCACCAGGGCGCGCAGCTGGTCGAGCGCCACCGGCTTGGAAAGGTAATCAAATGCGCCTGCTTTCAGCGCCGCCACCGCGTTGCCGGCATTGCCGAATGCGGTGATGACTGCGACCGGCACCGGAACCGCCAGCGCACTGGCAGTGGCGATCACCTCCAGACCTTCGCCGTCGGTGAGCCGCATGTCGGTGAGGCACAGGTCGTAACGGGTTTGCGCCAGCCGGCTTTGCGCTTCCGCCACGCTGGCTGCGCGGTCGGTTTCCAGCCCCATCTTGGCCAGCGTGAGTTCCATCAAATCAAGCAGGTCGGGCTCGTCGTCCACCAGCAGAATGCGCGGCGATGCAGTCATTTTCATTCGCTCCCGCGCAGGCTCAGGCGGAAACACGCACCGCCCGATGCAGGGACATAGGCCAGCGTCGCATGGTTGGCCTCGGCCAGTTCGCGCGCAAGGAACAGTCCGAGGCCCGTGCCCTGGGCATCGGTGGTGAAGAAGGGCTCGAACAGTTTGCCATGGTGTTCGGCAGCGACACCCGGTCCGTCATCTTCGATCTCGATTTGCACGCTGTCGCCCTGCGCCTTCGTGCTGAAGCGGATGCTGCCCGCCTGCTTGCGGCTGTAACGCCAGGCATTGCGCAGCAGATTCCAGAGGATCTGGCGCAGGTGGTCGGGATCGAATTGGAAACGAATGGGAGCGGTCATGCTGACTATGACGGCGTCCACAGGGATTTCTTCAGTTTGCCGTACTTCATCGATCAGGGCGGTGAGCGTTGCTTCATTGAAGCTGGCCGGATTGAGACGATCACGCCGGTTGAGCGTCAACACCTCTTCCACCAGCCGGTCGAGGCGCCGCGCGTTGTTTTCGATGATCGCGGTCAGCTTCGCCTGGGCGGGCGCTTGCGTATCCTCGTGCAGGAGTTGCGCGGCGTGGCTGATGGCCGACAGCGGATTGCGGATTTCGTGCGCGATGTTGGCGGTCAGCCGTCCCAGCGCGGCCAGCTTCAGCCGCTGTGCCGACTGCTCGGCCTGGCTTTGGTCCTCCAGCACCAGCACCCGGCTGTTGTCCGGCGTCGCCAGCGGAATGCAGCGCACGCGCAACTGCGCGGCTGGGGTGGCCAGGGAGAGACTTGCACCGGGGCCCAAGTGCCGCGAAAGGTTCGCAAGTTCGGGTGACACCGCTTCCAGTCGGGTTATGCCGGGCTTCACTTGCAGGGGGCATCTGAGCAGCGCGAGCGCGCGCGGGCTGGCGTGACGAACGACGCCGTCGCCGCGCACTGCCAACAGGCCGTCGGGCGAGTTTTCAATCGCCAGCGCATTGATCCTGTTCAGCAGGGCCAGTTCGTCCGCCTGTTGCTGTGCCAGCGTTTCCGAATGCAGGGCGCGTTTGGTCAGCGCATGCGCCAGCCAGCCGATTGCAAAATAGCCTGCGCACAGAAGGCCGACCTGGAAAAAACTGTCCAGGCCCTGGCTGCCGCCCAGAATGCTGAAACCATGCTGCAGCAGCAGGGCAATCGACGCCATCGCGGCATACAGCAGGGACAGCCGTCCGCTGCCGACCAGCCCGCCGGAGGCAATCGAGATGACCAGCAGCAGCCCCAAGCCTCCGGCCAGCTGTTCGCTGGTGGCCATCAGCATGATCACGCAGAGGATGTCGGCGGTGATGTGGGCGGTGAGCTGGATCTGGAATCCGGGCCAGCGCGCGCGGATGCCCAGTACGAACAGTGCTGCGATGATCAGATAGGCATAGGAAACGCCCTGGAAGCGCTCGCTTGCGCCCGGTCGAAACAGGCTCGAGTCGCTGAATATCAGCCCGGTAAACACCAGCGCCAGCGCCAGGGTCAGGCGATACAGATTGAAGTAATCGAGGCTGCGCCAGTGCGATGCGAAATAACCCGGCGTGGGCGGGCGCGGCATGGTGGATGCCGCCGGTTTCATTTTTTGCCGAGTTGCTTGTGCTCGGGCGTGCAGAAAAAATCGCCGCCGGAATAAATGGCCTCGCTGCGCGGCAGATTCACCCCGCACTGGGCGCATTTCACCATGTCTTCGGCGATTTTGTTGGGCGCCGCCGCCGGGGGCGGATTGAGCGAACGCTTGTAAGCACGGACCACTGCCCACACCGTGAAACCCACCACAAGCAATAACAGAATCTTGATCACGCTATCCTCCAGAAATCCCGACCAGCATAGCATGGCAGCGCACTGTGCGGCCGGGTGGGACGGCATCCCGGAGGGAAGCCGGGCCGGATTGAGAGAGGGCATGCCGGCGCTTCGCCAGACCGTTCTTCGGCAGGGGTGTGCAGGCCGGGTTTTCCGTAGCGGAGGGGGGTGGGGTACGCCTCATTCAGCCGGCAATTTCGGTTTGGCGCCTGATGAGGCAAAATGCTTCCGCGTTGGCCCGAGCTTCGCCCGGACCAAAACCCTGCCTTAAAACCTATTCAGCCTGAAACAGACGGGACCACCATGATCAAAAAAGCCCTCATCACCGGCGTCACCGGCCAGGACGGCGCCTACCTCGCCGAATTCCTGCTCGGCAAAGGCTACGAAGTCCACGGCATCAAGCGCCGCACCTCGCT
>Ga0299912_10001831_pt1 | contig 17202 bp, 17 predicted proteins | sample RVTome_2_FD_207667 | JGI IMG/M metagenome (GOLD analysis project Ga0299912, IMG submission 207667) | Soil microbial communities from uranium-contaminated site in the Upper Colorado River Basin, Wyoming, United States - RVT95D214 (version 2) ... | reverse complement strand
GACCTTTTGGAGAAGGGTAATATCTGCGACGAGGAAAGAAAATGGATGTTAGAGAATTTGTTAAACCCAAAGTGAACCCCAACATTCCTCAAATCTCCCCTGGCGATACAGTCAAGGTTGGTTTGAAGGCTATGGAAGGGGATAAAGAGCGACTGCAGCACTTCCAGGGAGTAGTGATTAAGATGAGGAGAGGTGTTGCCGGTGGAAGCTTTACAGTGAGGAGAGTATCTTACGGCATAGGAGTGGAACGTACCTTTCCTTTCCAATCCCCTCATGTGCAGAATGTGCTGGTGCTCAGGCATGGGCAGGTGCGTCGAGCTAAACTCTATTATATGCGCAGACTCAGCGTAAAACAGGCTCGACTTAAGGAAAGGCGAGAGAGGGCACTGGAGCAAGTCATGCCTCAAGGTGAAGAACCTCCCAAAGAAGAACAGTCCTCTGAATGAACTACGCCGGGGTGGCAGTCAATTCACCGGGGAGCCTGTCGACTTTCTGCTATGCCATACCGCCTGGGCTCAAAGTCAGTGTCGGACAGGCAGTATGGGCGCCCTTCGGCCCCCGAATCGTTCAGGGAATTGTGCTCCAGCTATCGGATGAACCGGCAGTCGAAGAGACCAAGGAAATAGCTGGCGTTATCACCGATTTTCCTCAGCTTTCCCCGATACAAATGAAGCTTGCCCAGTGGATAAGCGAATATTATTTTGCCCCACCTTTTGATGCCCTGTCTTTAATGCTGCCTCCGGGGTTTGAGAGGCGAGCTATTACTTGTTTTCAGCTAGTAGCCCCCGATTTAATCGGGGGCCAAGCGGATTCGCCCCTAACATCGGAGCAAAGGCAAGTCCTTCATATTATTAGCGGGAAGATGAAGACAAGTTTGCCTGAGCTGGAGACAGCCATTGGCAAAAGAGAAGCCAGGCAAATCACCGATCAGTTGCTAGCCCGTCAGCTAATTACAGGAAGTCTGGAATTGGAGCCGGCAAAGATACGGCCCAAAACGGTTCCTTACGTAAAGCTAGTAGCTGATAGAGAGGAAATTGAAGCGGCGAAGGCACGCCTCGGTAAGTCCAGAGCTCATAAACAGGCCGAACTCTTGGAGTCTCTGACCGGGCAGACTCAACCGATTTCAATTAGCGAACTGAGAAAATGGGTTCGTTGTTCTCCAGCCACCATCAAAGCCCTGGAAAGCCACCATCTAGTCTCAGTGGAAAGACTCAGGGTAAGACGTGACCCCCTGGCTCATCTTAGCTTTACGCCCTCGCCGCCTCCGGTTCTTACCTCATCTCAACAAGCTGCTTGGGAGTCGATTCATGACGTCATTGTGGGGAAATCTACTCCATCCGGCCGTCCGCCGATTTTTCTCCTTTTTGGCGTTACGGGCAGCGGCAAGACTGAGATCTACCTGCGAGCTTTGGCCGAGATTGTTGCCGCCGGCAAGCGAGGCATCTGCCTTATACCGGAAATCGCTTTGACCCAACAAACGGTAGAGAGATTTGCCAGTCGCTTCCCTGGACGTGTGGCGGTAATGCATAGCGGTCTTTCTCCGGGAGAGCAATTCGACGAATGGCAATGGATAATGGAAGGAAACTGCGATGTTGTCATTGGCCCGAGGAGCGCCTTATTTGCCCCGCTACCCGACCTCGGTCTTATCATTATTGATGAAGAGCATGAATGGACATACAAGCAAGAAGACAAACCACCTCGCTATCATGCCCGCGACGCAGCCATTAGTCTGGCTCAACTCAGTGGCGCGGTTGTCGTCCTGGGCAGTGCCACCCCTGATATCGGCAGTTTTCATAAAGCACAGCAGGGCGAATATCAGCTTGTAGAGCTGAAGGAGAGAATCACTCCTGGTCCGAGCACCCAGCGTCCTGGGTGCTCGGCTCTCCCTGAGGTCACAGTAGTGGATCTGAGGGAGGAACTCAAAGCCGGAAACACAAGCTTATTTAGTCGTTCCTTACTAGCTGCCATGAAAGATACTCTAGTGCAGGGCCAGCAGATAATCCTTTTCCTTAACCGTCGGGGCACAGCTACCTTTGTTCGCTGTCGTAGTTGCGGCTTTGTCTATCGCTGTCCCCGCTGCTCCATAGCCCTTACCTACCATTCAGCGGAGAAAAGGCTGATTTGCCATCGCTGCCGTTATTCTACTCCAGTATCCGCAAGCTGTCCTCGCTGTCTTCAGCGCCATCTCAGGCTTCTGGGCATTGGCACACAGAGAGTAGAGGAGGAGGTGAAGCACTTCTTTCCTCAGGCAAGAGTGCTTCGCTGGGACAGGGATGTGGTTACCAAGAGATATGCTCATGAGGAGTTGCTGAAGAACTTTCGTGACCGCAAGGCGGACGTGCTCGTTGGCACCCAGATGATAGCTAAGGGATTGGATCTGCCACAAGTGACGCTAGCCGGGGTAATCAATGCCGATACTGGTCTTAATTTTCCTGATTTCCGTAGCGGTGAACGCACTTTCCAGCTTCTATGTCAGGTAGCTGGCAGAGCTGGGCGTGGAGTCAAAGCCGGAAAGGCCATCATTCAGACTTACTCCCCCGATAACTACATCATTGAAGCTTCTGCCAAGCATGATTATTTGGGGTTTTATCATAAGGAAATAGATTATCGCCGCCGATTTAACTATCCTCCTTTCAGCCAATTGGCCCGTTTGGTCTATAGCCACGCCAATGAGGAATCATGTCGCCGCGAGGCGGAAAGGGTGCATCGCCTGATAGCTGACGGCCGACAGCTGACAGCTGACAGTATCATTGGTCCTGTCCCCGCTTTTGCCCTCCGAGCCAGGGGCAGGTATCGCTGGCAAGTCTTCCTCCGCGGCCCTGACTCGTCTCGGGTCTTATCCCAGCTCGATTTGCCGCGGGGCTGGACTATAGATGTCGATCCGGTAGGAATGGTCTGATCCTACGAGCATTTGTCCGGGGTAAGTATCGGTAAGCTGTCCCGTTTCGCTCTTTTTTGCTACTGATTATGTGGCTGTTTTTCACCTACCCAGACGGCCAAGACCAATTGACAATTCGATGTCGAGGAGGGTATCATGAAGTAAGCGCAAAATTGGGGGTTGACAGTGTATGTCAGTGGTCGCTTCAGTCCTCCTCAAGGTTGGTTGATCATATATAGAGACGCAGTTTCGCCTCTTTTTGTTTGCCACCGCAAAATCCATCCTTCGCTTGGAAATCCAAGGTTATGATCAGGGCGGTCCGACCAATCGTCTCTGGCTTCAAAAGAGAGGCATGAGAGCGTCGTCGAACCGTTTGGCCGAGCTCATGCTGAAGATCCGTCAAGGGGGAAGTAGAAAAATAGCCAGCAAGGCATCGGCAGGACACTAGGGGCAAAATCCTTGAGATTTCGCGTATACCGGTGCTAGTTGGGGTGATGACTGGTGACGGCGGGTTGACAGCGAGGGGGTGATGTAATATGGAGTGAGATCTGAGAGAGGCTAAACTACGTGTTAGGCAAATTGTTACGAGGAGAAAGGAGAGTGATGCGAAATGGCTAAAGCCAAGATATCGATATTAGCAGTGCTATTGATCGCTGTGCTCGTAATCAGCGCCTTTCCATTGGCTAGCGTGGCCGCCGGTACGGCTGATGGGCATCCGTGGCGTTACCTCCGAATCATCAGAGACGATTATGGGGTTCCCCATGTTTTCTCGGATGCAAAGGAGGGTTTGGGCTTTGGATCTGGCTATGCTATGGCTCAAGACAGGCTCTGGCAGGCCGACGTCTTGAGGAGAACGGCCTCCGGACGTCTGGCTGAATTGCTAGGCCCGAGCGTCCTCGCACAGGATATGGAAATGAGGGCGTTGTGGTACAACCAGGACGAGTTATTGCAGATTTATGAAGACTGGGATCCTGGCGAAGGCTACGAACACCTCAAGCCGATGATTGAGGCTTATGTAGACGGCATAAATCTTTACATTTCCGAGGCCTTAACTGCAGCTGGTCAGGGCGACCTATCCCTTATACCTGTTGAATATATCGCGATGGAGCTACTTGATAAACTCGAGCCCTTCAGCGTGGCAGATGTGGTAGCCGTCACAGTGCTGATGGCCTGGAGATTTGGCGGGACAGGCGGCAACGAGGGCGCCTTGTATGAAGCTCTACTTACGCTTCAGGGAATGCATGGCCCGGCGGCGGGATGGCTCATCTGGAACGAGCTCTTCCCGCTGAATGACCCTGGAGCGCCTGTGACCATACCCGATGAAGTCTACGGAGGAGCTTCCTTGAGTATGCCTTCGTTGAACTTCCCCGACGGCATCGACGGACTCCTCCAGCAGTATGAAGAATCCCGGGCGGCTCAGGATGAACAGCTTGAGTCGCTGGGCATGCCGACAAAATTTGGAAGCAACGCCGTGCTTATAAGTCCGGAGTTGTCGGCAACCGGGAATGCACTTGAACTGGGAGGACCGCAGATGGGCTATACGGTTCCGCAAATTGTTATGGAGATCGGGTTGCATGGCGCGGGAATCAGTGCCCAGGGTATGGCAATCGCCGGAGCCGGTCCATTCATCTTGATTGGTGTCAGCGAATATGGCGCCTGGACGTCAACCACCGGTTCTTCCGATGTCATGGACATCCGCATCCTGGTGCTGAATCCTTCAAACCCAACACAGTATCTGTATGACGGCGGCTGGAGTGACATGGAAGTCAGAACAGAGACATTCGAGGTTCGCGGGTCTGCAGACGTGACAGGGACCTTTTATCGCTCGGAGTATGGTCCTATTGTCGGCATGGGTGGGGGCACGGCCATTACCCTGCATACCCCCTTCTACAGGAATGAAATCGGTGCCGAGCAGGGTTGGCAGCTCTTCCAGGAGGCGACAGACATTGACGAATTCGAGGCAGCTGTGGAACTGGTATGGCCTTCCCACAACTTCTACTGGGCCGACAGAGAAGGAAACATAGGCTACTGGCATGCCGGACGGTTCCCGGTAAAGCCGGCAGGTGCGGATCGCAGGTTGCCCTTAATGGGTGACGGGACACAAGAATGGGTTCGTGTCACAGGCCCTGAAGAGATGCCCCGGTGCATCAACCCCGAGCAGGGCTGGCTTACCAACTGGAACAACAAGCCAATCACCGACTGGCCCTACGCAGAATCAGATTTTGGCTGGGGCGAGGGTTTTCGTGTCCAGATTCTGATGAATGCTCTAGACGACTATTACGCTCCAAGGGGAGACGTGACATTCGACGACATGAACACGATTAACCAGATTGCGGGATACCATCATACCGCCGGAATGAACTTCGTCGCGGACCTGATAGCCGCGGTCACAGTCTATTTGGGGACAACCCCTGACCCGGATGTCGCGGAAGCACTAGGCTACCTGGTAGCCTGGGCTACGGCAGAGCCTCTTCCTGTCAGCTACATCGACCTTGTGTCACCCAAATGGCCTGCTGACCCCAATCCCACGTACGACCATGCTGGTCTGACCCTGTTCAATGCCTGGTATGACAGAATCGTTCCCGCAGTGTTTACCGGTGTTCTTCCGCCCGACATAATCGGACGGATAAAGGGTAGTCCCAGTCTGTTGCTCCGCGTCTTCAGGGGCGAAACAACGTATGACTATCTTGGTGGCAGGGTTAGGGACACGCTGATTGTCGATGCCCTGGAGGATGCGATCGAAGCCTTAGAGGACCAATATGGTTCAGACGACATGTCCACCTGGCTTACCGCGGTCCGTATGCAATGGTATGAGGCGCAGGGAGCTCTACCGGGTGACTACTATCATCCGGCTATGAACCGCGGCACCTACAATCAGATCGCCGAAATGCTCTCAAGGCCACCGTCGCAGGCAAAACCAAGTACGGAAGCGAAGGGAGCGCCGCCACGTGCGGTAAGTGTGATTCCACCCGGACAGAGCGGATTTGTGCGTTATCCGGGAGTACCTAGCCCTTATGCATTCGATCAATTACTGCTGTATGCAACCTGGCAGTACAAGCACATGCTATTCCGCAGTAAGGATATCGAGGCAGTCGAAACATGGAGGAGGGTGTTCTAGCGATGAACAACCCTGGCTAGATGATTCCGTGGTCTGATGGGCGTAGCCCATTGCGACTGCTAGCCACGGCTGGTACTGAGAGCCGAGGCTTCCAAGCCTCGGCTCTCCATCTATGCTCCGCCTCCATAATAACGAGGGATGAAAGGATCATTTCCTTCGCAACTGCCGACTGAATACAGTGGGCCTTCTCAGAACCGCTATCCGCCAATGGCGGGTGGGAAGATGTGCAGCACGTCTCCTTGTTTCAGTGCAGTGCTCTTGAGATTGCGCAAGGTGACACCGTTCAACAGAATAAGCGAATAGTCCTGTATCTTCCCATCCAGATGAATCCCGGCAGCCTCGAGGTTCTTCCGGAGTCGAGGACCGAATCTCTCTTCGAGCTGGGCCAGTGCGTCCTCTATGTTATCAGCTTGCAGAGTGGCGCTATCTGTACCGAGATAAGAGCGCCAAAGACTATAGAAGCGCACCGTAATCAACGCCATTTCCCTACCTTCCTAGTTCAATTCTATCAATAGTAAATTCTCTGGCATCAACGAATAGGATTCGGTTACGTACAGGGTGGCCGACTCCGGTGACGATTTTGACCACCTCTTGGACCTGGAATGCGGCAATCATGGCTACCGTGGCTGGAGGGTTACCAATCTTGGTCTCTATGCCCTGTTCGGGCACGGTATCGGAGGATGACCCATAAAGCGAAGACAGTCCCACATCCCCGGGGAAGATAGTCATAACTTGTCCACTGAAGCCGCCTATCGAGGCATAAACATAGGGTATTGCCAATTGACGGCAAGCGTGCTCGACTACCAGTCGTGATGATAGATTATCAAGCCCATCAACTACCACCCGGGCACTGCCAAGAAGCTTTTCAGCGTTGTCTCTGGTCAACCTTTCTCGAAATGTGGTGACTGTGGTTGCTGAATTTATCTGCTTGACTCTTCTTGAGACAACAGTGACTTTGTATTCGCCCAGATTTCCTTCTGTGCACATGATCTGCCTGTTCAGATTCTGCTCCGTGAAGCGGTCGTTATCAATGATAATTAGATGTCCTATTCCCTGTCTGGCTAGTAACTCGATAACGGTGCTACCTAATCCCCCCACCCCTGCCACAGCCACGGTCGATTGCAGTAGTTTGATTTGCCCATCCAGACCAATTGTGCCTATATTGCGGAAATATCGAGAGGGAATAATCCCCTGCTTCAACGCTGTTATTTCCACCTCTTTGGCTGGTACGCCTTGCGAACTGGAAATAAAAGCTGTCGTCTTCAAGCTGATGACAAGATGGGTCCTGCCATCCGGAGCAGCCTGCGATTCTGCTGATTCGGTGACCCATCGGCGGACATCTTTGTCGGCTGTCTTACTTTCCACAGAAATACCTTCACAACTGTCACGATAATTATAATATAACGGTATTATCCCATTGGAGAAGGTAATAGTCTAATGGGTGCATGGCTGGCGTGGGAGCCTCCCTCGCCTTCCGAAGGGTAGCCATCCACTGCCATGCACCCATAATCATTACATCATAGGAGTAGGTAAAGTCTTATCTCGGTAGTGGGTCAATTTCAGCATGATATAATGGACAATTGAAATGATTAAGATAATTCCTCTTGATGGCGGGCATACCATACTCATAGTGGGAGGATGGTTCCACACACACTTCTTTTTCGATTCGTACCCCATGCACTCTTGTGGAGTACAGTCTTTGGGGCGGAAAAAGGCACTCGGTTTTGTGTCCGTAACGACTGAAGATTTGCACAAGGTAACATATCTTTTGTTAGCTATTCTTACGCCGTTAGGTGGGTTAAGTGGGTCCTTCCGAGTTGAGAAGTTTCAGGGTGATTCCATGTTACAGTGGCACGATGAAATCGGCGAACTTATCTATTCTAGTAAGTAAAAACAAACAGGGCAGAGTCTGTTGGCACCTCCAGCCTGTTTGCATTTGGGTTCTTCCTTATTTGCTCGACTAGTTTCTTGTCTCTTGTCTCTACCATTCCACTACAAATATGACATCTCCAAAGAAATTAGTCAGAGGTTATCCAAGCCTAATCAAGTCTGAGAATCTTCCCTACTATTATCTTGTTCATCGACAAACATTAGCTCTCGCTCAACAACAGTTGAATATAAAGCAAAAGCCCCTGTTACAAAAAAGATGCGCTGATGCAGATAGAATTCGTTTAGCGAATTATCCAATAATACAAGGTCGCTTAAGACTGCCCTTTTGAGTTCATTATCAATTCCTTGTTGTCCTATCCCATAACGTTCCATTTCAATTCGCAAATTGCACGACACTACTCTCTTTTGGTGTTCGTTAAGGGTATCGTGTTTTTTTCTATGCTCGTTGCTCAAAGTGATTGCCGTTGTCAATAAAACTGTGCTAGGTTCAGCTTTGTATCTGGTAATAGTGACAGGCCTTCCCTGTCGGTCAGTCACAACGAACCTAAAAAGGCAATCAGTTGATGCTTCTCTCTTGAATGTAAATGCGGGTTTATCTAACCAATCCCTTATGGTTCTCTCCATGTCTTTGTCATTGAGTTCAGCAATTTTCTTTTGCCTTCCAGTTCGGAATTGACGGTATTGGTTCAATATAAGAAAAACAAGAACCAAAACACCCAATACGCTAAACAAGATAACCAGCACTAATTGATAGAGTGGTATTGAGGACAACCAGGATATTGCAATCAGCACACCACCCCCCACAATACTAAATAAGACCACGAGGGATTCAAGATGATTGAAAAGCCAACTAATAACTTTCCTAATATCCATGCCCCCATTCTATCATCAGTAAAATACGCATACAATGACATTGACACTCTCCAATCTAGTGCTATAATCATCTTATAGGAGGTAACATTATGGCAAAATCAACTCGTAATAGTGGCAAGCCCTGGTCTGCTCAAGATGTTAGTAAGCTCAAAGACCTTGCCAAAGGGAATACACCTACAGGAGTAATGAGTATTAAACTTGGCAGAACGGAGAATGCTATCTACGCTAAGGCATCAGACCTTAACTTGTCATTAAGACCAATAAATAGGCCACCTTATAACAGACAACGGAAATCCAAGTAAGAATAGCCCTAGCCCTTTCATAGAGCTTGCGTTCTTCGTTTGACCATTGGTGGTTGTGGTCTGTTAGGGCTAGTGCAAGTTTGTCTAAAGCCCTAATAATGATTCGCTTGTCTTTTTCTGTTAGTGATGCCTTAGTTTCTATAGTTTGTCCTTCCATTTAGTACTCCTGTGTCAAAATCCGTATAAAATAATCCCGCCTACAACGGTTTCAAGGGGGACAATACCGTAATATAATACGCTGTGAAGGGATAAATCGGTGAGGGAATTCTGTAGAAGATATCTTGGAAAGGAGGTATGTTGAAGGTGACTGAAGTCAAAGTGAAAGAGGGTGAAGAACTCAATGGTCTGGGGGCAATGCTCAAGGAGATTATGGACACGAACCTCAAGGACCCTAAGAAGTATAAGAGCATTGAGAAGGTGAGAGGAAGCGTAGTCATCAAGGAGTCGACGTCAGGTGTAGCAATTACGCTACATCTCGACCAAGGCGAACTTGAGCTGCACAATGATGCCATAGCCAGGCCGACGGCTTATATGGAAGCTGGGTTTGAGAATCTAGCGCACATTAGCTCTGGCCAACTCAATCCCATAGTGGGTATACTTACTGGCAAGCTGAAGTCTGGGGGCAATCCTTTGTTGTTGCTCAAGATTTCAAAGATAATGGTACTGAAATAGGGTAGTCTGCATCATCACTGACCGGCGGACATAAGTGATCAATTTTCAGGGAGGCGTGGCGACGCCTGTGTAAAATGCCTTGAGCAGGCAGGAATGGTATAATTGGCACGCGAAATTCATCAGGAGGAGGCTAGTATGGCAATTTTGTTTGGGTCACAAGAGTGGGTGGATGCGCTGAAGAAGGCGCTGGAAACCAGCCAGGCATACAAGGAGGCAGCCAAGAACTGGGAAGGAGACATCTATATTATCGTGGAGCCCGATGCATCGTACAAACACAGGCATATCTTGTATCTTGACCTGTGGCATGGCGCCTGCCGTGAGGCTCGCGTGATTACGGACGAAAATGAGAAGTCTCCGAAATACCGCATATTTGGCTCGTTCACCAACATGAAGCAGATACTGGACAAGAAGGTTGACCCGGTCCAGTCTATGATGACCGGCAAGATCAAAGTAAAAGGTGACATGGCCCAAATCATGAAGATGCCCAGGGCAGCCGTGGAACTGGTCAACGGCATGACTGCATTTGAGACCGTATTCCCGGATTAAACATCATATATACTATGAAGCCGCAAGCGGGCTGACAACAACTGTCGTCTATTAACGTAATGTTGTCACAGAGATGTGGCGAGCTTGCGGCGAGGAGGTAGCTATGTGGTACTTTGTGGTTCCCAAGGTAGTTTTTGGACAAGATGCACTGAGCCATCTGGCTGAATTGAAGGGGAAATCAGCGTTTATCGTTACCGATAAGAACATTGTGAAGCTGGGTTGCGTTGGCAAGGTCAAAGAACAGCTTTCCCAGGCGGGTATACAAACCACTGTCTTTGATGAGGTTGAGCCTGACCCGTCGCTGCAGACGGTACAGAAGGGTGTGGTTCTGATGAACCAGTATGGACCGGATTTGGTTGTGGCTGTGGGTGGGGGCTCGGTTATGGATGCAGCTAAGGCGATGAGGGTACAATATGAAAGGCCAGACATAAAGCCGGATGAGATAAATCCATTTATCTCGGATCTGGGTCTGGGCGCCAAGTGCAAGCTTGTTTGTATTGCCACAACTTCGGGTTCGGGTGCCGAGGCAACCTTTGCGGTAGTGCTTACTGACACCGCCGACCAGAGGAAGCTCAGCCTCATCAACCGTGAGATTGTCCCCGATATCGCCATTGTAGACCCGGAACTGGCAAGGGCAATGCCTCCTCAAATCACAGCAGACACAGGCATGGACGCACTGACCCAGGCGGTCGAAGGATTCACCTGTACCTGGAAGAACGACTTCGCCGACGGTCTCTGTATCAAAGCTATACAGCTTATTTTTGAGTATCTCCACAGAGCGGTGAAAGATGGAAATGACATGGAGGCCAGGGAAAAGATGCACAATGCGGGCTGTATCGCAGGTATCGGTTACGTCAATGCACTGGCAGCTATGGCCCATGCCGCCGGTCATTCCCTGGGCGCCCTGTTCCATATTCCTCATGGCAGAGCTGTTGGGCTGTTTCTGCCCTACACCATCGAGTTTATCGGTGACGCTCGCGAAAAACTCTGGGCAGAGATAGCTTACGCTATCAAACTAGAAGTACCTAAAGGAAAAAGAGCAGCACCAGTTTTAGCCCAAGCTATAAGAGGACTGGCTCGTAGTATCAATCAGCCGTTGAGCATTGAGGAAACGGGTATTCCATTGGATAGCTTCAATAAGGCGATGGAAAAGCTAATAGACAATGTCATGGCCGACGGCACGCTGATCGTTTCTGCCAGAATACCTAATGTTGCTGAGACCGAGAGGTTTTTCAACTACACATACCAGGGAAAGAGTATAGATTTTTAGCTTTACTGAAGCCACTGTGCTGACTTCAAGAAGCTTCGGAGGAACTATAAGGAGGTAAAGAAAATGCCACGTTTTATGGTTGTTCATAAGGCGCCGTTTACTGAGGAGGAGTTGATTGCTCGCGCTAAGGCCGCCCCCAATTACATGCCGGAAGGCGTTTCCTGGAAGTGCAGTTACTGCGATTTCACCGGAAACAAGCACTTCTGTGAGTGGGTGGCACCTGATGAGAAGGTATTGAGGCGCGTTCTCGACTTGACGCAGACGCCGTTTGAGACAATCCACCGTGTGCGGCGAATGGATGCTGTGAAGGCGAAATTCGAAAAGTGAGATAGCCCATTTCGGGGCCCGTGTCAGCAAACAAAAGGAGGAGCAGATATGTTCGGTTATATGGGACAGATACTCAGGGTTGATTTGACAAAAGGCAAGGTGTCAAAAGAGGCTCTTAAAGAGAACGATTGCAGGATGTTTCTGGGAGGAAGCGGACTGGCAACAAAGTACCTTTTTGACGAAGTGCCCAAGGGCACTGACCCACTTGGACCCGATAATAAGCTTATTTTCATGACGGGCCCCCTGACCGGCACAGAATCACCGAGCGCTGGAAGATATTGTGTAATTACCAAGTCGCCCTTAACCGGTTTCTGGGGAGAAGGGAACTCGGGGGGTAGCTGGGGAGTCTACCTGAAGAACTCGGGTTTCGACGGGATTATCTTTGAAGGTATCTCACCGAAACCAGTATACATGGTCATAGATGACGGCAAAGCCGAACTCAAAGACGCCAGGCACCTGTGGGGCAAAGGTGTTGGTGAAACAAGCAGGCTAATCAAGGAAGAACTGGGTGAGGACTTCAATGTTGCCTGCATTGGCATAGCTGGCGAGAACCTGGTTAGATACGCCGGCATATTCAACGATATTCACCGGCCTGCCGGGAGATGTGGTGTTGGAACAGTAATGGGTTCGAAACGCCTGAAGGCAGTGGCTGCCAGGGGGACACAGGAGATTAAGCTAGCCAACAAAGATACCTTCAGCCAGATCTCGAAGAGGAACTGCGACCTGGTCAATGAAAGCCTGTTGAAGATTACCCTCGAGACCTACGGGACGGCCATGGTTACCGATTTGGTGAATGTCAGGGGAGGGTTTCCTACCAGGAACTGGCAGACCGGCGTTTTTCCGGATATAGACAAGATAAGCGGAGTCACACTGGCGAGCACGCTCCTGGTGGACAGGAAGCATTGCTACGCCTGTCCCATTAGCTGCTGCCGGGTAAGCGTGGTGAAGAGCGGTCCTTATGCTTGTAAGGGTGAAGGGCCGGAATATGAAACAATCGGCGCCTTCGGTGGCATGTGCGCGCTGGAGAACCTTGAGGCAGTGACACTGGCGCATAACCTGTGCGATGACTACGGGCTGGATGTAGTCTCTACCGGGAGCACTATAGCCTTTGCCATGGAGTGCTACGAAAAGGGGATATTGACCAAGGCCGATACCGATGGACTGGAGCTGAAATTCGGTGACGCGGATGTCGTCATTCAGCTCATACACAAGATAGCCAAAAGGGAAGGTATCGGTGACCTGTTAGCTGAGGGAACCAGGAGAGTAGCGGCGAAGCTGGACAAGGGCGCGGAAAGGTTTGCCATGCACGTCAAAGGCCTGGAGTTGCCCGCTTATGACCCCAGGGCAGCCAAGATATGCGGTCTGGCATTTGCCACGGCTAACCGCGGCGGCGACCACATCACGGCTTACGTTGAAGGGCCAGCCTTCACAGACATTCCTTTCCCGTGCGTTGAGGATAGCAGAATCGAAGACTGGATAGTGGAGAATCCTGCTGAGGCCAAGGTGGTCAAGGACCTCGAGGATGCCCTCACGGTGTTCGATTGCGCGGGAACGTGCAAGTTCATGGGCATGGCACTGGCTACCCAAGACTGGGTCGACATGATAGTCAACTGCGTTGGCTGGGAGTTCAGTGTCAGCGATTTCAGAAAAGCCGGGGAGAGGGTCTATAACCTGGCCAGAGCCTTCAACGTCAGGGACGGTCTGACCAGGGCAGATGACACTCTACCGAAGCGATTGCTTGAGGAGCCGTTGCCTGAGGGTCCAGCGGAGGGACATACGGTGAAAAGATTAGACCAGTCGCTGGATGTCTATTATGAATTGCGTGGCTGGGACAAAAAGACGGGAAAGCCGATGCCAGAGAAGCTGAGAGATCTGAATCTGGATTATGTAATCGGTAAGATATAGTGAGATATAGGGGTGAAATTGTGGTCACTATGGCTGAAAAACCCTGGCTAAAGCAATACAAGATGGGGCCGTACAAGCTTCCTCACACAAAGGAGCCGTATCCTAAGATGACTGTCCACAGTCTTCTCGACGCCACAGCGGACGAATTTCCTGACAGAGCTGCCTGCTTCTATTTGGGGAAGGAAATCCCTTATGGCGAGATGAAGCTTCTTAGCGACAGGTTGGCTGCAGCACTGGCTGACTTGGGCGTCAAGAAGGGCGATAAAGTAGCCACCGTTCTGCCAAATTGCCCGCAGTTTATGATAAGCGACTTCGGCATTATGAAAACTGGCGCAGCCCATGTCCCCTGCAGCGTTATGCACAAGGCCGCTGACCTGACATACGAGATCGGCGAATCGGGGGCTGAGACAGTTATCTGCACTGAGATGTCCCTGGAGACGGTGAATTCAATTAAGGAAAAGACCAGAATAAAGAACGTAATAGTCACCTCCGTAATGGACTATTCATCTGAAGAGCCAACGGTTAAACGGTTGGCGGGTGCCTACCAGTTTCGTGATTTGATAGCAAGCCATGAGCCCAAGCCTCCCGACATCGACATTGACCCGATGAAGGACCTGGCCGTGTTGCCGTTCACCGGTGGTGCCACGGGGATACCCAAGGGAGTGATGCTAACACATTACAATCGTGTTGTAGCAGTTATGCAGATGGCATGGGCGTATGAGCCTCTGAAGGTCGGCATCAGGGGAAAGGTTTCGGCCATGGTACCCATTCCGCTCTTTCACGCCTATGGGCACTTGATAATGCAGTTCGGCGTTTACTGGGGACTTAAGGGATACTTACTTCCGGATCCGAGAGACATTGATACCCTGGTGCAGATGCTGACAAAGTATCGTCCCTTTTTCTGTGCCTGTGTGCCCACTCAATACTCACGGCTGGTTGCTGCCGGACTGGGCAGGATTAACACTATGTTTGTGTCTACAACAGCAGCATTGGCCCCCGAGATTGCCCAGAAATTCAGAAAAGAAACCGGCGTGCCCATAACTGAAGCCTATGGTCTCACTGAAACCGGTGGTGGCACACACATGAACCTTTCATCCTTCTCCAAAATCACGGGCTTCATGCCTTTTGAGAAGTTCGGCTCGATAGGAATACCAATACCGGATACGGATGTGAAAATCATAAACCTGGATACTGGTCAAGAGGCTGCCCCGGGACAAGAGGGTGAGCTATGGGTTCGTGGGCCGCAGATAATGATTGGCTACTGGCCTGAGGTGGGTAAAGGGCTTGTTGACGGCTGGTTGCCCACCGGGGATGTGGTCAGAATGGAAGAGGATGGCTATTTCTATATCACGGACCGCATCAAGGATATGGCCAATATCTCCGGGCTCAAGGTCTATACCAGGTTGGTTGACGATATTCTATATGAGCACCCCGCGGTTGGCGATGCGATAGCGATTGGAATTCCCGACCCGGAGCGTCCAGGCAGCGAAAGGATAAAAGCCTTCATCAGGTTGAAAGAGGAGTTCCGAGGCAAAGTGACAGCCGAAGAGATAGTCGCCCATTGCCGGGAGAAACTGCCAGTTCACGCTGTGCCCAAATTCATTGAGTTCAGGACAGAGCTACCTGTTACTGTTACCCTGAAGCTATTCAAGAGGCAATTGAGGGAAGAAGAGATAGCAAAGATGAAAGCCAGCGGGGAATTGAAGTAGAGCGAATAGTTGTCTGTGTGGTGTTGAGCATCTACCTGTGTCGCCCCGGTCTATGAATGACCTGCAAGATATTGATTATGCCGAGCTATGAAGATCTAGCGATTAAGATAATAGACACAGGAGAATGCACAGTATGCGGGGCGTGCATCACGGCCTGCCCCGACTCTCACATCAAGCTTATTGAAAACAAGCCAAAGCGGCCCAAGCGTACTGTGGACTGCGTAGGTTGCTACACCTGTTATGATGCCTGCTATATGCTCAGGCACAACCTGATAAAGGATATAGAGGGCGACATTATGGGCTGGGGAAAAAAGGAGAGCATAGGACTATGCAGGCGCGCCGTGATTGCCAGAACAAAAGACACAGAACTTGTGAAAACGTGCCAGGATGGGGGAATTGTAACCACACTGCTCTTGTATGCTTTGGACAGCGGTATAATAGATGGTGCGCTGGTAGTTGGCAGAGATAACTGGGCACCGGTAGCCTGTGTTGCCGAGACCAGGGACGAGATTATGCTGGCAGCCGGTACCAAATACGGTGTGGTGCCGGTGCTGAAGGAGTTGCGGGCTGCTGTTGTTGATCATGGGCTGAGCAGAATCTGCGTTGTGGGTTCTCCCTGCCACATACAATCGGTGAGATACCTGAAGCACAAAGGCTTGCCTCTGGCATCGTCTGTGAAGCTGACCGTAGGGTTGTTTTGTCGTGAGAACTACGAATACACCTGCTTGGCGCAGAAAGTCAGGGCAAAAGGGATGGATATGCAGCGTGCAGACAAACTGGATATGTCTGATGAGTTCAACATATACGCAGGTCAGAAGAAGCTGTCTTTGCCCGTAACAGAGGTCAAGAGCTGTGTGCCCAGGCATTGTCTGGTCTGCCAGGACTTCGCCGCCGAACTGGCTGATATCGCCGTCGGCAGTGTTGGCTCCGCCGAGGGATGGTCCACAGTGATAATCAGGACTGAAGAGGGCGAAGAAGTCTTTGACGGCGTGGCGGGAAGGGGGCTTGTAGAAACAAAAGACATAGGAGACATTGCTGACGTAAAGGAAATTGCTGGCAGAAAGAAGGAGAAGGCTAAGCAGACAGAAGATACGTTCAAGTTGAAGAAGCAGGGGTTGGATAAGAAGGAGATTGCTGCCTTACTGGGGATAACGGAGGAAAGAGTGGCCCACCGGCTGGATGGGATTTGAGTGCCTGGAACGTTTTACGGATCAGAGTCAGGAATTCAGGCTTCAGATCATAGCCTGTGGTACGAAATTTGAAGGGAGGGGACCCAGACTGGGGGATTTACAGTTGTGTCTGATTGACATAATTCACTTGACTGAGACAATCTACTAACGTCCAGAATAACAAGTTTCATGTCGCCTGCCGTTCTAGAAACTGCCTGCAAAGGGCTCGAGAGCCGGAAGCCTTAGTTCCTCCCGAGATCTATTGGTTACCGTTTGGCTGTCTTGGCGGGTGTCTTGCTCGGCGAGGTCATCTTCTTGCTCAGGGCGTCATGGTCGCCACCGCTCATACCGGCGATGTGCCTGACCAGCTTCTTCCTGGACTCGACGTCATACTGGGTAGTGATGGCAATCTGTTCCATGATAGGTGAGCCGCCACCGTGGTAGCTGCCGATATTGTGTATGCCTCCGGCCGCTGAGCAGAGCACATCACCCAGATAACGCCATAGCTGTGCCTGGTCTTCCACCGGCATATCCGGATTGCGT
>Ga0299912_10001830_pt1 | contig 17207 bp, 10 predicted proteins | sample RVTome_2_FD_207667 | JGI IMG/M metagenome (GOLD analysis project Ga0299912, IMG submission 207667) | Soil microbial communities from uranium-contaminated site in the Upper Colorado River Basin, Wyoming, United States - RVT95D214 (version 2) ... | reverse complement strand
GAAGTAGATTACGTTAGCGGATTCGTAGGTAATTTTAATGTTGAAATCATAAAAAAAGCAAGGTATGTTAAAAAAGATTGTAATGGATGCGGTGCGTGTATGGAAATATGTCCTGCGTATAGGTATAACGAATTTAACCTTAATATGAATTCAAGAAAAGCAATATATATTGCGTTCGCTCAAGCGGTTCCAATGATTGCTCAAGTTGACATGAACACGTGTATTCAATGCAATCTTTGTACGAAAGCATGTGAATTAAACGCAATCGATTTTACTCAAACAGATGAACTTATTGATCTAAAGGTCGGATCAATCGTAGTAGCAACAGGTTGGGATGAATACGAACCAGAAATCGGATATCTCGGTTATAAAAAATATCCAAATGTAATTACTCAAATGCAATTAGAAAGAATTATAGCGCCTAACGGGCCAAGCTTGGGAAATATCGTTAGACCTTCGGATGGAAAACCACCAAAAACAATTTTATTCGTTCAATGCGTAGGTTCAAGAGATTTTAACAAAAATAATTACTGCAGCTCAGGAGTGTGTTGTATGGTCTCCGTTAAAAACGCAAAGCTTATTAAACAGCACGATCCTGACTCAGAAATAACGATTGCATACATGGATATTCGAGCTAGCGGAAAAGATTACGAAGAATATTATACAGCGTCGAGAAAAGAAGGTATTAAATACATAAGAACGAATATATCGAAAATTCAAGAGAATCCTGAAAATCACAATTTAAAGGTAATAATGCAAAACACCTTAAGAGAATCTATCGGATTGAAAGAATACGAATATGATTTAGTTGTATTATCAGCAGCAATGGTTCCGGCTAAAGGAGTTGAAAAGATTCAAAAGTTATTGAAATTAGAAACAAGTCAAGATAAGTTTTTAAAAGAATTTCATTCGAGACTGAATCCGATAGACACAAAAGTACCTGGAATTGTACTTGCTGGAGCGTGTCAAGGCCCAAAATCTATAGCAGAATCAATATCTCAAGGAAAAGCAGCTGCATCCTCAGTCAATAAAATAATGTGTAAAGATAAGTTTAGAATTTTGTTAATAAGAGCAGACATCGATAAGGAAAAATGTGCTAAATGTGGATTATGCGCATTAAATTGCCCTTATGGGGCTATCGATTTAATTGACAGTGAATCGGATAGTGAAGTTAAAGTTAACGAAATTTTATGTAGAGGCTGCGGTTCTTGTCTCGCAAATTGTCCTTCAGAAGCAATAACCTTAAAATATTACCGAGAAATACAATACGAAAAACAAATTGACGCAATTTTGGAAGATTATTAAAAAAATGAGAAGATGAGGAAAAGTCACCTTAAGTGAATTGAAAAAAAGCTTTGAAAAGTTAACAACAATCAACACAAATATAAAATAAAAATTCCGAATTGAATGATTCTTGTGAAAAAATTTTAGTTACAAGAAGATTAACCCGGCAAGGGTTTCGGTTTAAGAATTTACAAATACTAGTATTATCATACAATAAAAATATTAAAAAATAGGTATTAAAAATGTCAAAATCGTTAAGTAGTAATGTTTTAGTAGTTGGTGGTGGGATAGCCGGTATTCAGGCTTCCTTAGATTTAACTGAATTAGGATTTAAAGTCTATTTGGTCGAAAAAAAACCAACGATTGGAGGGACTATGGCACAATTGGACAAAACCTTTCCTACACTTGATTGTAGTCTGTGCATATTAGCTCCTAAAATGGTTGAAGTATATCGTAATCCAAATATAGAATTAATTACTTTCTCTCAAGTTAAAAGTATAGAAGGTTCGGCTGGAAATTATACAGTTAAAATTTTAAAAAAACCTAGATATGTAAAAGAAGATTTATGTAAAGGATGTGGTGAATGCGCCTCTATTTGTCCGGTCAGAGGAATTCCCAGCGGATTTGACGCAAATCTAAAAACTCATGCGGCAGCATATATTCCATTTCCCTCGTCAGTACCACCAATCTATCTTATTGATAGCGATAAGTGCTTGTTTTTAAATTATGGTATATGTAAACTATGTAGTAAAAAATGTAGCGCAAATGCTATAGATTTTTCTCAGAAACCCCAAGAAATAGAAGTTAATGTAGGCGCTGTAGTTATCGCTACGGGATACGAACAAAAATATCCAGATCAATATCCTGAATTGGCGGGAGATTCTGTAAATGTGATATCAAGTATGCAATTCGAACGACTTTTATCGGCTAATGGACCTACCAATGGCGAACTGATGAGATTAGACGATAGAACACATCCTCATTCCATTGCTTTTCTGCAATGCGTAGGTTCAAGAGATTTTCATCGACCTGATTATAAAAAGTATTGCTCCGCAATTTGTTGCATGTCATCAGCAAAACAAGCGATTATTGCAAAGGAACACGCCCCTGAAACGGAGTGCTATATTTTTAACACAGAAATACGTGCTAAAGGGAAAAATTTTTACGAATTTATTGAAAAAAGTAAAGAAGAATATGGCGTAAAATATATTAATGGTCGGGTCTCTTCCGTAAAAGAAGATCCAAATACACGAAAATTGAAACTTTTCTACGAGGATTTAAACGAGGGCGTAGTAAAAGCTTCTGACGTTGATATGGTTGTTTTAGCGAGCGCTTTATTTCCTAACGACGATTATTACGAATTTTTAAAGGTTTTAAATGTTGAGCAAAATGAAATGGGCTTTATTAGCGAAGATAGTGTAATAAAATGCGAGGAAAGAAACATATTTTTTCCAGGATACGCTCGAAAACCAAGAGACATACCTACTGCTGTAGTAGAAGGTTCTGCTTGCGCAGCTAAAATTAGTGAGCGCTTGTTTCCGGTTAGGTATAAAAACTTTAAAACTGTTAAATATCCTCCTGAAATAATTGTGAATCAAGAAGACGAACCTAGGGTTGGAGTTCTTGTTTGTCGTTGCGGAATTAATATTGCAGGTGTTATAGATGTTAAGCGAGTTGTTAATTATGTGTCTAAACTTCCCTATGTAGTGCATGTTGAAGAAAACATGTATTCCTGTAGCTCAGACTCCCAAAAACAAATTATAACGATGATTGAAAAAAATAATTTAAATAGATTTATCGTTGCATCCTGTACTCCAAGAACACACGAGATTTTATTTCGAAACACGCTAAGAGAGGCTGGCTTGAATCCATTTCTATTTGAATTAGTAAATATTAGAGATCAATGTTCTTGGGTTCATCAAAAGGAGCCCGAAAAAGCTACTCAAAAAGCTTGTGATTTAATTCGAATGAATTTAGCAAAAGTGGTTAATTTAAAACCATTACAGAAAGTTAGAGTAAAAGTAGAAAAATCGTGCTTAGTTATTGGAGGAGGCGTTGCTGGGATTTTTGCAGCCCATAATCTAACTAAACAAGGATTTGAGGTGTATCTCGTAGATAAAAATTCTAAATTAGGGGGTAAAGCTCTTGATATCGGCGATCTTTTTAAATTACCTATCCACGTAGACGATATTTCAAAAGCTATGAATGAAATTCAAGCTTTACAAAATTGTCATTTAATCTTAGAATCAACAATAATAGACATTTACGGATACGTCGGTAATTTTACGATTAAAGTAAAAAACGTCAAAGGAGATGCTAAAATTCAGGAATTTAAAGTAGGAACAATAATAGTAGCAATAGGAACAAGTCAATCAAAAACCACGAGATGGCAAAGCCTTTTAAATAAATTTCCTGAAAGAATTATTACTCAAAACGAATTTGAAGCTGTAAAAACCGAAAATATACCCAAATTTCAAGATGCATCAATTATTTTATGCGTGGATCAGAGAAAAAACGAATTTAACAAGGGAGAACATGTAAAAACTTATTGTTCAAATATTTGCTGTCTAGTAGCAATGCATAACATCGAAAAATTGCTAACTGCTAATCCTAACGCACAAATACATGTTCTTTATAGAGAATTACAGCTTACAGATTTGAATGCAGAATTATTGTGCCGTAATTTAAGAAAAAAGGCATCTTTCGAGAGATATAGGTCAATTGACGACATTATTATCGAAAAAAATAATGAATTTTTCCATGTAAAATATAAAAATGTTGGTGTTGATACTGAAGTTGATTTTAATACACAACTAATCATTTTAGCAACTCCAGAAATACCTGCAAAAGGTACTGCTGAACTATCAAAAATATTAAAGGTTCCTACGACTAAAGATGGCTTTTTCCTTGAAGCTCATGTAAAACTCAAACCCATAGATTTTGCTACCGAAGGTATATATCTCTGCGGTAGTGCTCATTGGCCAACATGGGTAGATGAAAGCGTAACACAAGCGTATGGTGCTGCTGGAAGAGCAGCAATATTAATGGCAAGAGGTGAAATCGAAACAGAAGGTATAACCTCGTGGATAAATCAAGTTAAATGCATCGGATGTGGCCGTTGTGCTATAGTATGCCCCTATAACGCCATCGAAATGATAGAAAGTGAAAGAGAAATGGGTTTATATAAAATAAAAGAAATAAAAGCACAAATAGTTAGTGCAGTTTGTAAAGGGTGCGGAACCTGTGTTGCAGAATGCCAAGTTGGAGCCATCGATCAAAATCAGTTTAGCAAATTTCAAATTAAAAAGTCAATTGATTTATTAACAGGAATTGATTTTTATTCGTATTTAAAATAAAGATAAGAGGAATTATTACGACTATTGTATTAGATAAAGAAAAAGTTAATTATGAACCTCAACTTTTAGTTTTTTGCTGTAATTGGTGCGGCTACGCGGGGGCTGACTTAGCAGGAGTATCAAGATTTCAATACCCTCCGAATATAAGAATCGTTCGTGTAATGTGTTCTGGACGAGTGGAACCCGCGTTTATTTTAAGAGCTTTTTTAAACGGTATTGATGGTGTCTTAGTAACTGGATGTCATATTGGCGATTGCCATTACATAAAAGGCAACGAATATACCTTAAACAGGATGGAACACATAAAAAAATTATTGAAAAAAATTGGAATTGAAGAAGAGAGGTTCCGATTACATTGGATATCTGCTAGCGAAGGTAAACAATTTGCAGATTTAATAAAAGATTTTACTGATGTTGTTAAAAAACTTGGAGAATCTAAAATTCCAAAAAAAATAGGTGTAATCGAAATACAATCTTATTAAAATTATCGTTTTAAAAGGAGAAAAAAAATTGATTGAATTAAAACAAGAAAAAAAGTTAGAGGAAACAGGAAAAACTTTTAAAAATTTGGAAGAGGAAGTTATAAAACTTGGTAAATGTTGTTCTTGTGGTGCGTGTGTTGCTTATTGCGAGAGTCAAAAATTTAACGTTATTGAGATGAACGGTTATACTCCTATATTTAAATCAGAAAGTAACATTGAAAATTGCACTAAATGTCAACTTTGCTATTTTATTTGTCCTCAAACGTCGGAATTAATGTCAAAATTAAACGAGAAATGGTTAATTCGTGACGAAATAGGAAATATAATTGATTTAATTGCAGCAAAAACGAACAACGAAAATACAAAAAAATATTGTCAAGACGGTGGGATTGTCTCAACAATTTTATCGTATTTATTCGAAAAAGGAAAAATTGACGGAGCGATAGTTTCACTATACGACGAAAATTTCAAACCATTTCCAAAATTAATTTTTAATCAAACTGAAGTTTTAAACTCGGCAGGCACCCGCTATTCAATTTCATCAAACCTTCTTCCCCTCAAGGAAACGAATAACTTACCTGCAGATGTTATAAAAGAAAAAAAAATATACGATATAGACAAGTTAAATGTTGCTTTCATAGGTACTCCATGTCAATGCAGAGCAATTAGCAAAATGAAATTTTTAAACATAAAACCTGCTCATATCGTTAAATATGTCATCAGTCTCTTTTGTTTTGAAAACTTCGATTACGATAAATTAATGAAGAAATTAAATTTAGAAACTAAATTAAAACCTGAGGATATAAAAAAGACTCTAATTAAAAAGAATTTCTTCGTAATTTCAAAAGGGGATAAAAAATTCGAAATAGACATTAAAAAATTAAATGACGCTGTAAGATCTCATTGTCACGAATGCAAAGAATTTACGGGTATGTTTTCTGATATTAGTGTTGGAGCATCTGGAGCCCCAGAAGGGCATTCAATGATAATAATTAGAACAGATATCGGAGCAAAATTAATAAAATCTCTTATATCTCAAAATTTAATTGAACCATTTACAGTTCCAATTGAGGAAAGCAATACATGGAAATCGAAAAAGATTAACTGGTTTAAAAAAATGATTTCTTTTAAACAATAGTAATATTATTTTTTTATTAATAAAATTAAATAAAGCTATTTCTCTTTTTTTTTTTAAAAATCACCTATCAATTGCCCAATGAAGCTGGCTAGATCGATAACTTTTATTTTATTTTTTATAAATTTATGCCTTCGATCTATATTTGGTTCGTTTAAATAACAAGTATAATGAGTTAGACATTTTGGACAAGGAACAATTAAATAGTCAGCTCCAGTATTCACAGCTTCATTAATTCTATTTTCTCTCAATATGTGACTATATTCGTTACAATGAACAAATCCAGAGACCCCGCAACAAACAGCATCTTCCTTAATATTTTTCATCTCAATTAATTGTACTCCAGGTAATTTTTTAAGCACATCTCTCGGAGCATCGTACAATTTAGGTCCGAAACGCCCTATGCGGCATGCATCGTGATATGTTACTTTAATTGATTTTGTAGCTGAAAAACTAATCTTTTCGATTATATCATTTTTTAGAAAAAACTCCGAGAAATGTAATATTTCAAAATCAAAATCTTTAATAATTTTAGGATAATCGATTTTCCATGTTCTATAACCTTCCGCGCAGCTAAATATTACTGTTTTAACACCTGCTTCGCGATATATTTTTACATTGTATTCCGCTAATTTTTTAAAACTTTCGTAATCTCCCTTGCTCCATAGTAGATCGTGTCCACAACATTTTTCATTAAGTACAACGGGAACGATATTGACTTCGTTTAATATGTGAATAATTGTTTTTGCTATTGAATTGTAATCTACTTTGAAATTGTAAATTATATCTTCCATTAGCGGTAAACAACCTACAAAATACGCAATATCGCCGCGTTCTTTTGTTTTAAGATTAGTTTCTTTAAGAAATCCCAATTTATTAGGCGGGTTGGGGTTTTCAGCCATCATTTTGGGGATAAAGTTAAAAATATCGTTATGAGTTTCACATTGCATTATTTTTTCTGCTTCAACAGAGTAATTGTTGAATACTTTTCTTAATTCTAAAATTAGTTCAGGGATTTTGATCCCTTTTGAATCTGAGCTCATAGGACAATAGGCAGTACATTGTCCGCATGTTAGACACATCCAAATATTATTATTTTTTAGCGTTTCGTCAATTGATGCAAAATTTAAATCATAAATTAGATTACGAGGTGAAAAAACGCCTAACTGAGAAAGTGGACATACATTTACGCATCGATTGCAGTTATAACAAAAATTTACTATTGATTTAACTTTTTTGATATTTTCACTTAAAAACAAAGCGTCGTTTTTATTAGTAATGCTTTTTTCTTGTTTAGATAATGTCATTTTACCAACGAGTTACTATTAGCACATTTTTTAATATTAATTTATTATCATTTTTATACATTTTTCTGTATATAATAAATAAATTAGGCAAAATTATTTTTTTCAACTTTACATTATAAGACTTTTGTTTAAAATAAATACTTTTATTATTATTTTTTTGAAATAATGAACATTTATTTAAGTTATTCTAATTAATTTTAAATTATTAAAAAATAATGAAAATAGTAATTTAAGATTGAAAATAACTCTACGCAAAATTCTTGTTTCGCGAAGAATTATGCGTAATTAATATTTCTGCAAATAAAATTTATCAAGCGAAATAAGAATCAAAAAAATAGAATAATGTTAGAATCCAAATAAATGGAGTTGAATAACTAATTTATTTATTATTTTTTTTGTTTTATAGAGATTCTTCCAATAGCTCTGAAGTTTAATTTCGAGTCGAACTCTTCGTAAGGATAAATTCTACGGCCATCCACAAGATTGGGCGTTTTCATTCGTTTCTTAAAGTCTTCGGGCTTGAGGGTTTTAAACTCGTCCCATTCCGTAATTAACAAAGCGCATTCAGAATCTTTCAACGCCTCGTCTATAGTACCAACGATTTTAATTTTGTTACCAAACTCTTTTCCCGCTGTTTCTTTGGATTTTGGATCGTATCCTACAATATTCGAGATTTTTCGTTTCAATAACTCGTTCACGACGCGAATGCTCGGAGCTTCGCGCATATCATCAGTGCCCGGTTTAAAAGACAATCCTAAAAGAGTGATCTTTTTACCAGCTAGTTTTCCCGCTAATTGTTCCGCGATATCTACGATGTGTATTGCTTGATCGTCGTTAATTCCTAGTATAGCTTCAAGTAATCTTGAAGTGTATCCTTTCGACTTTGACCACGCCTTAATCGCGTTTACGTCTTTATGAAAGCAAGATCCTCCAAATCCAACGCCCGCGTTTAAAAATTTAGGACTTACTCGATAATCTAAACCAACACCTTTCATAACTTGAGCTACATCAACGCCGGGAACTAATTCAGCGAAATTCGCGAACTCGTTAGCGTAACTAATTTTAGTAGAAAGTAAGCAGTTATTTCCGTACTTAACTAACTCTGCGCTTTCTAAATTCATTCGTAAAATGGGGCATTTTTTCAAGTGATCTCCGTAAAAATATTCATAGAACTCCTGAAGCATAGACCCACTCTTCTGGTCGAATTCTCCGATAACAATTCTGTCAGGATAGAGAGTATCTTCGATAGAACGCCCTTCCGCCAAAAATTCGGGCTGCATACAGAGTCCAAAATCTTTTCCAGGTTGCTTTCCCGAAACTTCCGTAATTATTTTTCCGACCATGTTTCGAGCGGTACCTGGAACAACCGTTGATCGTACTACTACAAGATGGTATTTGTTTTTCTTTTTTAGAGCCTCTCCAATTTCTCTTGCTGTGCTTTCAATAAAACTTAAATCAATACTTTTATCTTTACGCATTGGTGTTCCTTGCGTTATCATAGAAATATCCGTGTCAATAACAGATTTTACTGGATCTAATAAACATGTTAATAAATCAGGCTTATTGTTCTTTATCTCATCCATCATTTCTGCTAAACCCGCTTCGTAAAAAGGAGCTATTCCATCGTTAATCATTTGAGCCTTTTCTTTATCATGAGTCGATGCGATTACTTTAATATCTTTTTGAGCAAAACAAGCAGCGCTACACAATCCTATAAATCCCGTACCTAAAATAGAAACTTTATATTTATACATCTTTTTAAACTGTTTTTTTATTTTTGTTGATATGGTAGAAATTCAAGACCATCATTAAAATTTTATGAACTTTAAACCATTGCTTTTTATTTTCATTTTGACAATTATAATTGTCTTAAAAATTGTTAAACAAAAAGGTTAAAAAAAGAAAAAAAATGATTAAATTTTTAAAAATTAACATTTTTGATAAAACTTAAAAACTTTTAATTAAAATATAGTTACAACTACCTTTTTGAAAATGGATTATATGGCCTTGCATGAAGATATAAAAAAAATTTTTTCTAAATTTGGTAACTTAATGATTCCAATTTCAATAATATCATTTATAGGATTAATATGGATCATATTATATTGGTTTACGGCTCAAAATAGAGTTATTATATTTACCATTGGTGTAATAATTGGCATTAGTTCATCGATTTTTTTTGTTTTAGTTTTTATAGAAATTTATAGAGCAGCAAAATTGCTTAAAAATAAATTATTGAAAAATTTTATTCCTCAATTTATAGTAGGGACAATTTTAAAAACTATAGGTGATATCATAATATTAATAGCTATTAGCTCATTTTTTGGACATTCTTTATTTTCTTCACTTAGAATATCTTTTTCTTTTTTAACAATAATTATTGCTATATTGCTTATTATTGGAGGATCTATATTGAGATCTTATGCGTGGCGCAGTTTAAGAGAATTCTTTGAAACTAATTATGAGTATTTTCCTCTAGATTTTGGAGATTTTGGAAGATCAAGTGCAAAAAACTGCAAATCAGCAGCAAAGGTAGATGTATTAATACTACCAATATTCGGTATATTTGCAAACCTTTTAAGGCTAGTTGGTTATCTCAAATTCATAAGATTAAGAAATTTAAAAAATTTTTCAAATCATCCTAAAATGGAATCTGATCTTCCAATATCTACAATTAGAGCAACAGCAACAAAAAATTTCTGTACAAATTGCGGTTCAGCTATAACTCCCGGAACTCGTTTTTGTCAGCAGTGTGGAATACAAATCAAGTAATTTATCTATTTTAATATGTTTTTTTTAAATTTAGATGGTTTTTTTAAAGAGAAGCGTTCTATTACTCCAATTACTTGAATAAAAATTAGATAATAATCGTTAAAATTGTAAATTCATAAAATTTAAAAAAAGTATAAAGAATAAAAATTGAAAGAATTTTATTTGTTATTTTCCGCCGTTACTTATAGTTGATTCTTTTACTGCTACATTAATTATCGAGTTAAGCTGATACGTCGCAAAATGATTTTGAATCAACGCGTTTGATGGACACGCGCTTACACAAGTACCGCATCCTTTACAAAGCGCTGGATTGACTATGGCAATGTTTCTGAACTCGTCAAAGTCTATTGCACCAAATGGACATAGCGATTGACAGCTTTTACATCCCGAACATAAATGCTCAAGAACAACAGAATAATAAGGTTCTATTTCGACTTCTCCTTTTGCCATTAACATAGCGGCACCTGAGGCTGCTGCTTTCGCCTGAGCTACGGAGTCTGGAATGTCCTTTGGACCTTGAGCGACTCCGGCAATAAAAATACCGTCTGTTAACGTGTCAACGGGTCTCAATTTTGGATGTGCCTCCATAAAAAAGCCATCAGCTGATCTTTGAACGCTTAAAAGGGAAGCAACATTAGCCGCATCTGCTTTTGCTTCTAAACCACAAGCTAAAACCAACATATCCACTTTTAGTTCAAGTGGTTGTTGTAATAAAGTATCTTCTGCTCTTATGATGATTCCATGATCAGTATCTTCCGCTACTTCAGCAATTCTTCCTCTTATGTAATTGATACCGTAGTTCCTTGCTCCAATTTCACAGAAATCTTCGTATCCTTTACCGAAAGCTCGAATATCCATGTAAAATATATAAACTTCCGCTTCGGGGTGTTTTTCTTTATATTGTCTCGCTTGCTTAGTCGAATACATGCAGCATACTCTTGAACAATAAGAATGTCCGCCTTTTCTAAAATTTCTGCTCCCTACGCATTGTAAAAAAGCAACGCTATGAGGCGCCTTAAGATCTGACGGTCGAACAGGTTTTCCTGCTAAAGGACCCGTAGAGCTTAACAAGCGCTCCATTTGGAGTCCATTTATTACGTTAGGATATCTTCCGTATCCATATTGTTTGAATTTAGTTGGATCGAATAAATCCCAACCTGTAGCAATAATAATTGTTCCAACTTTTAATTTCACATATTCTGGTTTGTCGTCGTATTTTATAGCTTCTGGTTCGCAAACGGTTTTTCTCGCGCAAATTCCACATTTAATACATTTATCCATATCGATTGTATATTTTCCTGGAACAGCTTGTGGAAATGGGATATATATTGCTTTTCTTACGCCCATTCCTAAATCAAACTCGTTTCCGCAAACGATTGGACAATTCTCCGCACAAGCACCACATCCGTTACACTTTTCTTGATCTACGTAATGAGGTTTCTTCATTACTGTAGCTTCAAAATTTCCTACATAACCAGATACTTCAACTACTTCGGAATAGGACATAATCTCTATATTTTCGGCTCGAGATACATCCACCATACGAGGCGTAAGAATACATGCGCTGCAATCCATTGTAGGGAAGGTTTTATCCAATTGAGCCATATGACCTCCGATTGTAGATGTTCTCTCAACAAGATATACTTTATAACCTTCAGTGGCTAGGTCTAACGATGCGTTCATTCCTGATATACCTCCACCAATAACTAAACACGCTGGCTCAACTTTAACTTTTTGAACTTGTAATGGTTTTAACGATTTAACTTTAGCAACGGACATTCGAATGTGATCTTTTGCTATTTGAAAAGCTCCTTCAGGGTCGTTCATATTAACCCATGTTGCGTGTTCACGAATATTGGCTTGATCAAACAAAAATTGATTTAACCCTGCTTCTTTACAAGTCAATCTAAAGGTTGGTTCGTGCATTCTTGGAGAACACGCTGCAACCACAACTCTATTTACGAGTCCTGCTTTAATATCCTCTTGAATAATCTTTTGACCGTTATCTGAACAGAAGAACTTGTATTCTTTTGCTGAAGTGACATCCGGTAATGTTAAAGAATATTTTACCAAATCGGGAACTGAAATAACACCGCCGATATTTACTCCACAATGGCAAATGTATACGCCAACTTTCGGTCTTTCCTTTCCCGTAACTTTAATTTCGTTTTTTACTTCTGACAATTTATTTTGCCTCCTATATTATTTGTTGTTTAATTATTTCTAAAAACGGATCTATCGAAACAAAAGGTGACACGCCCTTTAAATCGTGATTTTTGATTAAACCTAATTTTAATGGATCGAGACCCATAGCTACTCCCAATAATTGAGTTAAATATATAATTGGGATTTTGAAAGGTTCACCAATCATGCTTTTATACACGTTATTTACTTCTGTTTGTCCTAAATCTAATTGTAAATGACAAAATGGGCACGCGTCGATAATTATATCTGCACCTGCTTCTCGGATATTTGTTAATTTCTCTCTTGTAAAATCGATTGAGACCTCTTTTACTGCCGTTCGTACTGCACCTCCAGCTCCGCAGCACATCAATTTATCTTTATAATCTATGCTTCTTGCGCCCGTTAATTCGATTAATTCGTCAAGAAAAGTTGGTGCATCTACTTCTTCGTCCCATGGTCGCTTATCGCTCGGTTTTAATAGGTGGCAACCGTAGTGTACTGCTACTTTTAAATCTTTAAATTTGTACTTTATTTTATCTTCGATGAATTCCTTTCCTATATCTTGATAAAGGACTTGAACGACATGTTTGGGTTCAATTGTTCCTTTGAATTGGCGACCAATTTTTGCAAGATCTGCATTTACTTTTTTCCTTAACTCCGGATCGTGTTTTAATTCGATCCAAGCGTCTCTTAGAGTTCCGTAGCAACCGTTACAAGGAGTAATAATATCAACGCCTAATTGTTCTGCTATCGTAATATTTCGCGCAGCAATTACTAACCATGTTGGTATATGAAAAGCTCTAAATACTCCTGGTGCAGGACAACATGAAGCTCCTGGTAAATCTATTATTTTTGGTCCAAGATATTCAAATACCGAACGGACCGACGATTCAATCATAGGGTACCTATTCGGGGCCACACAGCCCAAAAAAATTCCATATTTTAATTCTTTCGGATCTCTCATATTTAAAATCACTATTTATTTTTTTTTCTTTCCACCTACTTTTTCTTTAATTGCCTTCTCAGCTACAGGTTTTTCTTTAGATGCTTTTTCGGCTTCTTTTTTTTCCTTAGCAGCTTTATCAGTTTCTGCCTTTTCTTTAGAGGCTTTCTCAGTTTCTGCCTTTTCTTTAGCTATTTTTTCTTTAATTTTATCCATCTCTGCTGTTCCTCCTTTTTCTTTAGCTGCTTTTTCAGCTGCCGCCTTTTCTTTTGCCTTTTTCTCTTTAATTCTATCCATCATTGCTTTAAATCCCGTAGCTATCATTAATTCTTGACATTCTTTTAGCGCTTCCGGATACGAATGAACTGTTGGTGGTAATGCAGGAAGTCCTAACGATTCGCGCAAATCTCTCCATTGCTTTAAAGAGTCACCCGTAGCAGGAACTCCGTGTCCCGTATTCCAAAAAAGATCAGTGAGTACTATATGAGGATCTAAAATATAACCTTCCTCTACAGCTATATTTCTTAATTTAATAATCATGTCTGTTACGGGTATATTGCGGGGACAGCGCTCGTAACACGTATAGCACGTCGAACAAAACCAAATATCAATGTCTTTTAAAACGTCTTCGTCTCCAATTAATGCTCTTCGTATTGCAGATCGAGTGCGGTAAGCTGTTCTTCTACCACTTGGACAGCCTCCAGAACATGTTCCACAAGATATGCACGATCTTATCTTCTCTAACCCTGCTTTTACGAACTTATCAGCGATTCTCGAATTAATGTCTTTAAACTGTTCTCTTCTTATATATTTCTGGACATTATCGCTCATTATCAATTTCCTTTTTCTTTTAAAATTTTAATAATAAGTAAACAATTAGTTTTTATGGTTTAATTAAACACATTTTAAGGTAATAATCTTATGAGATAAAAATATATATTCGATTAAAAAATTTGTTATAAATTTTTATATTAAAACTGTTAAAAAAATAATATAATAATAAGGTTAAATTTATAAATAATTTTTTTCAGATTTTTTTAGTAAGTTGTAGTAAAAATTAAAAATTATAACCTTAAAAATTAAAAATATAAATGTTTTTATGTTACATGTTATAAATTTTAAACAAATTATTATTTTTTTTTTATTAAAAAAGAAATTTTTTATTAAATTAATTTAAAATATTACAAAAACGTGCTAATATCTTTAAATTATTGTGAGCAAAAGATTATTATTAAAAACAAATTTTAATTTAATAGATATTTGTAAAAAATGTATTTTGAAATTAACTTATAAATTTAGAAAAAAATAATTATTATAATCTTGATATTATGGAAAAAATCAAAAAAAAGAGTATTTCTGAACTCAATATACCCGATAAAATAAAAGGATACTCTCAGATTCGTTTAGACGTAGATTTAACAAAAGGATCTTTAAAAGAATCAAAATTAAGTAAAGAATTTTGTAGGGACTGGATTGGTGGATATGGATTCGGCGCAAAGATACTATGGGACGAATTAAAACCTCGAATAGATCCGTTAAGTTCTGAAAATATTTTTGTTTGGGCGATTGGGCCGTTTCCAGTAACAATTTTACCAACGAGTTCTAAATACGGAGTCTTTGCTAAGTCGCCTTTAACAAATTACTTTGGTATGGCTATATCCTCGGGTTCAATAGCCGCACAAGCTCGAAGGGCAGGAGTAAATGCGATAGTTATTAAAGGTAAGGCTTCAGAACCGGTTTATCTCGTAATAGACGACGAGGACAGATATCTAGTTCCGTGTAAAAAATCCCTGTGGGGTAAAGATTGTTGGGAAATAGATGAAATAATAAAAAAGGAGTTTAACGACCATCGATTAGGTGTGATGGCAATTGGTCCGGCAGGAGAAAGGTGTTCCAGAATGGGATGTATTACAAACGATCGAAACAGACAAGCTGGAAGAACTGGAATGGGTGCAGTTATGGGCTCAAAGAACCTGAAGGCGATTGTGTTTAGGGGTACAAAAGGCGTAGAAGTTGCATATCCAAAAGAATTTTATCAATTAGCAAAAAAATTAATTAAGGTTGCGAACGGTCCTGCTACTGCTAAATATCGAGATCAAGGAACTCCTGCGGGTTTAGTAAGTTATAACAAGCTTGGTATGATGCCGTCTTACAATCATCGCGAAGGAACTTATGATCATATAGATGTAATTAATGGGGATGTTCTTAACAAAGAATACGTTGTTAAAAAAGTTGCGTGTTCTCAATGTTCGATTGCGTGCGATCATTTAGCAAGGGTCCCTAAAAACCATCCAGATTATCCAAATTTGGTAGCTAGCGTAGATATCGAATTAATTTACGGTTTTGGTACAGGAACTGGTTGTTACGATTGGCCTACCATCTTTAAGTGTATTCAATTATGCGATACATTAGGTGTTGACGCAATATCTACTGGGGTAACGGCTGCTATGGCGTGCGAATTATACGATTTAGGTATTATCACAAAAGAAGAATTGGGATACGAATTGCCATTTGGTTCAACCAAAAATTTAGTTCGTTTTACCGAAGAAATGATAAAGGGAATAGGATTTGCAGGAAAAATATTCGGTGATGGTACCAAGATAGCTGGTAAAAGGTTGGAAGAAATGGGCAAAAAAAACGCAAGTTATTACGGGATGCACATTAAAGGATTGGAAATGCCCGCGTTTGATATTCACGGTATGAGTAGTTTTGCCGTTGGAGAAAGCGTTTCTATTCGGGGAGCATGTCATTTAAGAAATGGTGCGTATCAATTAGATGTTAAAGGAAATTTTGATAGGTTTGGATACGATAAACCTCTTGAACGCGGAAAAGAAATTGTGGCAATCGAAGATATCTATGCTATTGTTGATTCTTTTGTAATTTGTAAGTTTACGCGAGGAATTTACGAAAATGACGCAGAAATAGCTAAAGTTTACGAATTAGTCACTGGAATTCCTATGACCGAAGAAAAATTAAAAGAAAGAGGTGCTGCGATAGTCACCTTATCAAAATGTTTTAATATAAGAGAAGGATGGACTAGAGCAGAAGATCATCCTCCTGAGAGGTTCTTTAAAGAGGCACACACTAAAGGTCCTGCTAAAGGAGTTACCTTAAAAGAAGAAGGGTACCAAACATTATTAAGCGGATATTATCAAGCTAGAGGATGGGACGAAAAAGGAATTCCCACTGATGAGACCTTAAGAAAATTAGGACTCGATTTTGTAATTGGAAAGATAAAAAAAAAATAATAGGATAATGAAAATGTCAGCAGAAAAAGTAAAAAGGGTACATACATTTATTTATGTGGATCCAAATCTTTGTTCGGGATGTGAAACCTGCGAATCAATTTGTTCTTTTGTTCACGATGGAGATTTCAATCCCATTAACACGCGAATCCATCGAGTTAGAATTGAACCCATAATAAACATCGCTTTATCTTGTCAGAAGTGTGAAACTATGAAATGTTTACACTCTTGTCCAGAACATGCAATCTCAAAAGACGAAGAAAATGGATCGGTAATAATTGACGAAACAAAATGTAACGGTTGTGGATTTTGCGTTAGAGCGTGCGATTTTGGACTAATAACAATGAATATCAACAGTCAAAAGGCAATTTCCTGCGATTTATGTAGGGGTATGAAAGACGAATTCGTAGATCCTGTGTCAGGTAAAAAAGAACCGCAATGTATCATTGTTTGCCCCAAAGAAGCGATATCTTTAAAAAGTGTGGAACAAATCGGCGAA
>Ga0299912_10001828_pt1 | contig 17213 bp, 16 predicted proteins | sample RVTome_2_FD_207667 | JGI IMG/M metagenome (GOLD analysis project Ga0299912, IMG submission 207667) | Soil microbial communities from uranium-contaminated site in the Upper Colorado River Basin, Wyoming, United States - RVT95D214 (version 2) ... | reverse complement strand
AGGCACCTGAAAAATGTGTGGAATTTTCGGTTGCGTAATAAAGGAAGGCAACGTGGCGCCAGTAATACATGCTTCACTGAAGCGGCTTGAGTACCGCGGCTATGACTCCGTGGGCATAGCCACAATAGACAACGGCGAAATCCACGTGAAAAAAGACCAAGGAAAAATAGACGAGGTCCACAAGATCCTGAACCTTGACGATTTGCCTGGAAACGTCGGCATTGGGCACACAAGATGGGCTACGCATGGTGCGCCGCTGAAAGTCAACGCGCACCCGCATGTAGATTGCAGTGGGCAAATAGCGGTGGTTCACAACGGCATTATTGAGAACTTTTCTGAGTTGAAACTTGAACTGGAAAACCGCGGTCATATTTTCCGTTCGAAGACAGACACGGAAGTTGTAGCTCACCTTATCGAGGAAAACCTTAAAAAAAATCCCTCATTAAGCCTCGCTGATGCCGTGCTTGATGCAGTCAGGAAACTCGCCGGGTCTTACGCGTTAGCTGTTATCTCAACTAAAGAGCCTGACAAGATAATATGCGCTAGAAGCGAAAGCCCCCTTGTCTTAGGCGTAGGCGAAAACGCGGTTTACTGTGCATCGGATATTCCCGCGTTTCTGCCGATAACGAATAAGGCGGTTTTCGTGAATAACGGTGAGCTCGTTGTCCTTTCGTCTGCAGGTTACGAAATCAGGAAGATTCAAGATTCCACAGTTGTCGCGCGTGAGCCTAAAATTATTGATTGGACGCCTGAAATGGCGGTTAAACAAGGCTATCCGCATTTTATGCTTAAGGAGATTCATGAGCAGCCTGCAACGCTTCGGAACACGTTGAGGTTTCAGGAGCACTATCTTGATTTGATTTCAACGTTTCTCGACCGCGCCAGTGAAGTTTTCCTAGTCGCCTGCGGCACATCCTATCACGCGTGTTTAGCGGCGTCTTACATGTTTTCAAAGCTTGCGTTTTTGCCCACCTACCCTGTGGTAGCTTCAGAATTCGTGGAACAGCATGGGAAATCAGTGAACATTGACAGCACGATTCTAGCTGTGAGCCAGTCAGGCGAAACCGCTGATCTGCTGGCGGCTGTGACTTGCTCGCAGCAGCGGGCGGCAACAATCCTCGGCTTGACTAACACTATTGGTTCGACTTTGACGCGTGTCTCTCGGGTTTACATTGGGCAGCAGTCTGGTCCTGAAATCGGGGTGGCGGCGACGAAGACTTTCACTTCGCAGCTTTCTGTGCTGGCGCAGTTGGCGCTTAGGTTATCGAAAAAGAGGGGTAAGATTTCGCAGGACGAAATGGATTGTTTAGGGGAGAAATTGGAGAAACTGCCTGAAATTGTGGAGGCTATAATTGTGTCGCAGGAGGAGAAAGTGAAGCAGATCGCTCGTAAGTACAAGGATGCGAAGATTTTCTTCTTTTTGGGCAGGGGCATAAGTACAGCTACTGCTTATGAGGGCAGGCTTAAGCTTATGGAGATAGCTTATGTGCCGTCTATTGCTTTTCCAGCGGGCGAAAGCAAGCATGGTCCTATTAGTTTGATTGAAGAGGGCTTTCCTGTGGTGTTCATTTGCCCGCGAGATGGGTCCTACAGGACTTTGATTGGTAATATAATGGAAATGAAAGCCAGAGGCGCCTCAATAATCGCGATTGTGGAGGAAGGCGACGAAGAGGTCAAAGCGTTAGCGGATGATTACGTTGAAGTGCCGAAGGGGATTCCTGAGGTGCTGTCGCCGATACCTTTTGTGGTGCCCTTGCAGCTTTTGGCGTATTATATGGCTCTTGAGAGAGGACACAATCCAGACACGCCGAGGAACCTAGCGAAATCCGTTACTGTGAAATAACCTCTTTTCTTTCTATTTGTTAATCTTTTGAACGCGCATACGTTAAAAAGGACCAGCTCACACTATATCATTTGGGTACTTTGATTTGGAGAAGACTGACTGGGAAAAACTCGTCGACAGCCTAATAAAACAGTGCATCCTTCGCTCGCCCAAAGTGATTAAGGCTATGCTTGCCGTACCACGCACGAATTTTCTTCCAGAAGACACACGGTCTTATAATGCCGTGGACACGCCGCTTCCAATAGGCTTCGGTCAAACAATTTCGGCGCCACATAGTCTCAGCCAAGCGCTGAGCTAGGCGACACATGGTCGCAATAATGAACGAAGCTCTTCAGTTGGAAGTTGGCCAGAAGGTTCTGGAAGTCGGGGCAGGTTCAGGCTGGCACTCCGCCACGATAGCGGAGATAATTGCGCCTTACGGTGCGCCTCGAAGCGAATGGGGTCACGTGTACACGGTGGAGATAGTGCAGGGCTTAGCTGAAATCTCGAGGAAGAACATAATGAATGCTGGCTACGGCGACCGTGTAACAATAACTTATGGCGACGGTTCAAAGGGATACGCTGAAAAGGCTCCTTACGACCGCGTTCTCGTCACGGCGGCAGCTCCCGATGTGCCTGAACCTCTAATTGACCAGTTAAAGTCCAACGGCATCCTGCTAATTCCAGTTGGCAGCGTTTCTCTGTTCCAGAACCTCATAAAAATCACAAAGGGCACAGAAGGGGCACTCAAGGAGGAAAACCTCGGCGGAGTAGCGTTTGTGCCGTTAACAGGAGAGTACGGACACAAGTTTTAGTCTCTCACCTTAAACTTGCCAAGCGTTGGAATGAACCAGCATGAATTCTAAAGAGTGAGGTTACCCGAACCATTTTTCTAGAGTGGTTTTTCCTTTTTGTTTCTTGGTGCCTTCCTGCATTTTTTCCAAGGCTTTTTTGACGCGGTCTTCTGAGAAGTCTTTTTCTCTGCAGAGAAAATCCACAATGCCTGCTACATCGGGCTCTTTCCACTCTAGCCTGTAACTGTCTGTTACTCGTGGGCGCAAAAATATCTCGCGTATTCGTTGAGGTTCAGCGGGGAACTCAGCGTTTTTCAAGTGCGGCAAAGCGTTTTCCAGTGTTCCATGCTCTTTTATCAGTTTTAAGGCGGTTTTGGGTCCTAATCCTCGTATGCCGTCGGGGTTGAAGTCTGTGCCAATCAGTATAGCCACGTCGATTAACTGTTCGTAGGTTACGCCGCACTCTTTCAGAACAATGCCAAGCTCAACCACTTCGGGGGCAACGTCAACGTAAACGTTTTTGCTGGGCAGTTTTCTTCTGCCAGAAATAGTCACGTTCCTAATCAGTTTTGGCGCTCCGAAGAGCAAGCTGTCGTAATCTTGGCTCGCGCAGTAATCCGAATCGCCGCGTTTCGTCAAGTGTGCGGCTTGGGCTTCGCCTTCGCTGGGCGCTTGAATCCAAGGAAGCCCCATGAGCGCGAGAAGCCTTTTGCTGTCATCCGCCATATAATCTTTCAAGCGAGAGGTGGCTTGCGCATAAACACGCGCTTCCGCCATGTCGCCTCTAGCCACTGCTCTCTCGTACATGACGGTGGCTTCTTCTTTCGCTTTCATGCGCCGTTTAATCTCCACCTCTTTAAGCACAGGTGGTGCGCCGTCGAAAACGTAAATCGGTTTTATGCCCAGCTCCACAAGGTTGCTTGTGCGGTAGAGTAAGCCGCTTAGGTGGCTGGTGATTTTTCCTGTGCTGTCTTTCAAGGGCGTGCCGTCTGGCTGGCGGATAATGGCTAAGAATTGGTAAAGCGCGTTGTAAGCATCTATTGCAATGGATTTTCCGCTTAAGTCCTCTAGTTTAACGGTTGTTATCGGGACGATGCTGCGAAGGTTTACTCCCAAAATAACCCCGCAGAAGTATAGCGAAAAACCTGAATAATAAACTTGCGAAAAAGCAAACATAGAAGATATAAGGAAGTCTTACGTTAGAGAAACGTCACGGAGATAAACTTGATGTCTGAAAAAGCAGTAACATTATCCTTAGTCACATGTACCAGTTGCGGTAAACCCATTCCGCCCGGAACAGAAGCAACAAAATTCCTCTGCCCCAACTGCGGAGAAATACAAATAAAACGCTGCGGAAAATGCAGAAAGTTTGGCCGCACATACAAATGCCCCAAGTGCAGTTTCACAGGACCATAAGGTAGGCGAGAATAATGGGTAGCGTCATAGTCACCTACAAAGTCTTTCCAGACGACATAATGGAAAGTTTTGATGACTTGAAAAAGGCAATTGAGAAATGTTTACCTGAGTTTGTCTCTATGGAAGGATACGGCGAAGAGCCTATAGCCTTTGGACTGAAAGCCCTTCTGGTGCAAGTTAAATTTCCAGAAGACAAAACAGGCATTGTGGATGAGTTTGAAACTGAGCTGGGGAAGATAGAACGCGTAAGCCAAGTTCAGACTTTGATGGTGCGAAGGTCAAGCAGATAGTCTTTTCTTGTACGCTTTAAAGTTTATATAGGAATATACCTCTGTTTCAACACGCTTAAAGTCACATAGCAAGGAGGATTCTAGTTGAGTGAAATTCAATTACGCGTAGGAGATGCGAGACAACGCGATGTCGGCAGAGGCATCGCCCGCATAGACCAGCGAGCCATGCAGAAACTAGGCTTAAGCGCTGGTGACGTAATAGAAATAGTCAACAAACGCACCACGTCAGCTATAGCTTGGCCAGCCTACAGTGAAGACCAAAACCGCGACATCATACGCATAGACGGCTTCACACGCAAAAACGCTGGGGCAGCCATAAACGAGTACGTAGTCATAAAACCCGCCAAAGTCAAAACTGCACTGGGCATAACTCTCGCGCCAGTCGACATGAGATTAAACGTTGATGAAGACTTCACAAGCTTCGTTAGGAACCGTCTGATGGAAAGAACATTGGTCGAAGGCGACACAACACTGGTCATGATGCTGGGACACGCCATACCCTTCACGGTCTCAAAAAGCCGCCCGCACGGCATAGTGAAAGTCACAGCCGAAACGAAACTCACAATCCTAAATGAACCCGCACCTGAATCAAAGGGCTTGCCAAGAACCACATACGAAGACATCGGCGGACTCCACGAGGAAATCCAACGCGTAAGAGAAATGGTTGAACTCCCCCTGCGGCACCCTGAACTTTTCCAAAGACTCGGCATTGAACCACCAAAAGGCGTCATGCTTCACGGTCCACCAGGCTGCGGAAAAACGCTCCTAGCCCGCGCAGTGGCTAACGAGTCAGAAGCAAACTTCTACTCAATAAACGGCCCTGAAATCATGAGTAAATTCTACGGCGAGTCCGAAGCGCGATTACGCGAGATTTTCCAGCAAGCCCAACAGAACTCTCCGAGCATAATATTCATTGATGAACTGGATGCGATAGCGCCTAAGCGTGAGGAAGTTACTGGCGAAGTGGAAAGACGCGTCGTAGCGCAACTCCTCGCTCTGATGGACGGTTTGTCTGGAAGGGGAAACGTCATAGTAATAGGCGCCACCAATAGGCCTGGCGCTCTTGACCCAGCGCTTAGGCGACCTGGCAGGTTTGACAGGGAAATTGAAATAGGCGTTCCAGACAAGCAGGGAAGACACGAAGTGCTTCAAATTCACACTAGAGGAATGCCCCTTGCTGAAGATGTTGGCGAAGCTGGCCTCAAGAAACTCGCGGATATGACGCATGGGTACACGGGCGCTGACGTGGCAGCGTTAGGCAGAGAAACAGCCATGAAAGCGCTTCGCAGGTACTTGCCCCAGATAAACTTGGAAGAGGAACGCATACCGCCAAGCGTGCTTGAAAAAATGGAAGTGAAAATGGATGACTTCGTTAACGCTTACAAAGAAGTTACGCCCACTGCCATGCGTGAAGTGTACATTGAAGTGTCCACTGTTCACTGGGATGACATAGGCGGACTAGATGACGTGAAGCAGCACCTGAAGGAAGCTGTCGAGTGGCCGCTGAAAACCCCTGAAATTTTCAGCAGGCTTGGAATAAAACCGCCAAAAGGCATACTTCTCTACGGTCCGCCAGGCTGCGGGAAAACTCTGTTAGCCCGTGCAGTGGCAACTGAAAGCGAAGCGAACTTCATATCGATTAAGGGTCCCGAAGTCTTTTCGAAGTGGGTCGGTGAGTCGGAGAAGGCTATAAGAGAAGTTTTCAGGAAAGCTCGCATGGCAGCGCCAGCAGTGATATTTTTTGACGAGATGGATTCGCTTACCCCGCGGCGTGGCGCAGGTTTCTCTGACAGCGGCGTATCCGAACGCGTCATAAGCCAGTTGCTCACGGAAATGGACGGCATCGTGACCTTGCAGGATATAGTGGTCATTGCAGCTACGAATAGGCCGGACATGGTGGATCCAGCAGTGCTGAGGCCAGGACGATTTGACAGGCTAATCTACGTGCCTGAACCAGACGAGAAAAGCAGGCTTCAAATATTCAAACTCTACACGAAGGGCATGCCGTTAAACAAAGATGTGGACGTGAATCAATTGACTGTCGTAGCTAAGTATTATTCAGGAGCTGATATTGAGTCGCTTTGTAGAGAAGCTGCGATGCACGCGTTGCGGAGAGACGTGAAAGCTACAGAGGTTACGATGAAAGATTTTCAGGAAGCCATTAAAGAGGTAGGTCCATCCGTGTCTCCTGACATGGAGAAATGGTACAAGAGCTTCATGCAGCAGGTGCGGCAAGTGCAGAAACCAGCAACGCCAGTTACTTAAGGAGCAAAAGCGTATGCCAGCGATTAAAACTTGGAAGACGCGCCCTGCCTATTTTGTTTTGCTGGAAATTTTGAAAAAGAAAGGCGACATGACTGATGATGACTTGTTTGACGCGGTGCACGAGGAGTTTGAAGATTTAGGCTACAAAGACTTTAACGAGTTGCTAATGCGGCTGGAGGTCAGCGGCAAAATCCGCTCTTCTTCTATGGCTCGTGGAAAACGCCGCATAGAGCTTATTCAATAGGCTGATTATCGTGGCATTCAGCGTGTAACCTGATGAAGCCTCTGTTAGACGCCATAGTTGTCGGCGGTGGGCCTGTTGGTTCCTTTGCGGCTTTGAATCTTGCCAGACTCGGCGCTAAAGTGGCGGTTTTTGAGGAGCACGCTGAGATTGGTGTTCCGTCGCATTGCGCGGGGCACTTGAGCATCCGCAGCCTGAAAAGCCTAGGCTTGTATCCGCTTGGTGGAAAAATTGTTGAGAACACGTTTTCTCAGGCAAACTTCTACTCCCCGATGGGTACTAGACTCTCGGTTCGTCTTGCTCGTCCAGTAACCTGTACTGTCAATCGGGCATTGTTTGATAATTACTTGGCGGAGAAGGCAGAAGCTGCTGGTACGCGCTATTGTTTAAGCTCGCGTGTTCGCTCGCTGCTAATCGAAGATGGGTTTGTGAAGGGCGTAAGCGTAGAGCAGAATGGTAAGCGCGTAGAAGTTTCGGCTAAACTCGTTGTTGACGCTGAAGGCATCTCGTCTAGACTCTTGAAGCGTGCAGGCTTATCGGCGTTTAACCGTGAGGGGCTTGTTTATGCTGTTGAGGCGGAAGTGGAAAACGTTCAAGATGTGGCGTTGGATGCGGTTGAAGTTTTTTGGGGAAGGAATTATGCGCCGGGCTTTTATGCGTGGCTTATTCCGAGGCTTGACGGAACCGCCAAGGTTGGGCTTGCAACTAGAACAGGGAATCCGAAGGAGTTTCTGCAGCGGCTTATGCTTAAGCATCCCGTTGCTTCGAAGCAGCTTAGCAATGCGAAAATTACGAAGATGGCGTTTCACTCGATATCCCTTGGCGGACCAGTTGCTAAGGCTTATGCGGATGGTTTTTTAGCTGTTGGTGATGTGGCGTCTCAGGTGAAGCCTACCACGGGCGGCGGCGTGGTTTTTGGGTTGACGTGTGCCCGAATTGCGGCGCAGGTTGCCCATGAAGCTATAAAGAGAAATGATTTTTCAGCCAATTGTTTGCAGTTGTACCAGCAACGCTGCAATGAAGCGCTTGGGTTTGATGTTAACGTCATGCTTAGGATGCGCAGGTTTCTTGATGCTCTTTCCGATGAGAAGGTTGATGCGGCGTTGCGGTTCTGTGCGAGAATAGGTTTGGATAAAACGTTGGAGGATGTTGAGGAAATAGATTTTCAGGGGCGAACATTGCTTGCGGTGCTGAAGAAGCCTGCCATGTGGGCAGCGTTGGCTTACTTCCTTACGCTTTACTTGTCTGCAAACCCTTAAAATCTCGGGTGACAAACTGTAAGCGATGGCTAGGGAAACGTCATGGAAGAATTTGAGTATAAGCAAGTTATCGTGTTTCGCTCCGACTTGAAGTTAGGCAAAGGCAAGATAGCCGCTCAAGCGGGGCACGCGGCAGTTTCCGCGGCTGAAGAAGCGCACAAGCGGCACAGGGACTGGTGGGAAGCATGGCTCTTTGAGGGGCAGCGTAAGATAGCGGTTAAAGTGAAAAATGAAAAAGAACTTTTGGAGCTTGAGGAGCAGGCTAAGGATTTGGATTTGCCTAACGCATTGATTGTTGACCGAGGTCTCACGCAGATTCCTGAAGGCACGGTGACTTGCTTGGGAATTGGACCTGCCCCAGCAGAGAAGGTAGACAGGTTAACGGGCAAGCTGCCGTTACTGTAGCGAAAGGCGCATTGAACATTGTCTGTTCCCAAAATTGATAAAGCGCTGGGCATTGAAGTTTACGCTACTGAAACGCTGGGCACAGGCGGAGTTATTCGAAGCTCTGTTGACGATTTTGCTGTTGAAGAAGTTCTTGTTGACGGTTCCCGAGCCAAAATCGAAAAAACTGTGGAAAACCACGCTTTGAGGGCTACGCTCGCTAAGCAAGGCTTTTTGCTGTGTGTTTTGGTTAAGCGGAACTGGGACACGTTCATCGCCATCAAAAACGTCGCGCGGCAGCTAGGCATAAGTCAAGAGCAAATCAGCATTGCAGGCATAAAGGACGCTAAGGCGGTTACCGCTCAGCACATCACAATCGAGCACGGCGTGATGGAAGACATAGCTAAAGTTAACGTTAAAGACATCGAAATTCGCCCCGTAGGTTACTTCCGTGATAAGCTGTCGCAGTATTACTTGCTGGGAAACAACTTTCGCATAGTAATTAAAGCAATTAACCTTGCAGCGCCCACCATTGCGAAACGAATAGCAGCAACAATGCGCGGGCTTGAAGCTGTTGGCGGGATTCCGAACTTTTTTGGGCACCAACGCTTCGGAACAACTCGCCCAATAACGCATTTGGTGGGCGAAGCCATCGTTAAAGACAACTTTGAAGACGCTGCCCTACTCTTTCTGGCTCAGCCAAGCGTTTATGAGCATCCTGCGTCTAGGCAGGCACGCAGAGAACTCCAGTCAACCCAAGATTTCAAGCAAGCGTTGCAGAACTTTCCTAGGCAGCTCCGTTACGAACGGCTAATGCTGGGCTATTTGGTTGAGAAGCCACGTGATTTCGTTGGTGCTTTTAAACGGTTGCCTGTTAAGCTTCAGATGCTTTTTGTTCAAGCGTTTCAGTCTTATTTGTTTAATCGTTTTCTAAGCGAAAGAATCAGAAACGGCTTCGCGTTGAATAGGGCTGAGGTTGGAGATTACGTGGTGAACGTGGAGCGTTCAGGACTGCCAATGGTTAAGACGGGCAAAATAGTTGAAGCTGCGGCTCTTGCAGAGGCTAATGAGGCGATTGGAACGGGAAGAATACGCGTTGCTTTGCCTCTTGTTGGAGTTAGGCAGCGGCTTTCCCAAGGCGTTATGGGGCAGATAGGACAGCACGTTCTTGAGGCAGAAGACGTTAAAGCGGAGGATTTCAAGGTTGATGCGCTACCTGAGATAAGTGGAAGAGGCGGATTGCGAACGGTCACAACTCCAATCAAAAACTTCAAGCCAAGCGGCAGTTCAGCCAGTGCGGATAATCCGAAAGAGCGCCAAGCCGAGTTAGATTTCCTGCTATTGCGAGGTTCCTACGCAACCGTGCTTCTCAGAGAAATAATGAAACCAAAGAATCCGATAAGCGCTGGATTCTAGCAAAATTCACTCAGACCTTGTCGGTTCGGTTCAGGTCGCGAAGCCTGTTAACCCCGTCTATTTCAATTATGAAGTCAGCAACGCTTTTTGGAACAAGCGTCGTCCAACTCTCGTCTTTCACCATTTTCTCCCTGATAAGCGTTGATGTGTAAATTTTTCTCTCAAAGAAGCGTACGCTCTTGACTTTGTAGCCTGCTTCTGTGAAAAGCCTGCGCGTCAACGGCTCATTAGAAAAAACAACATTAAAACGCGGCGTGTAACCTTCCAACGCAGCGACCCACAGCATATGCAAATGCACGTCTGGCACAGGAACAATCCAAACCCGCGAATAATCTACCCCACCTTCCTGCAAAGCGCGACGAATCATAACCAGCCGTTCACCAGCCGTAAACGGGTTATTGATGTTGTGGCTGTACTGTGCGCTGCCGATTACGATTACGAGTTCCTCAACTTCTCCTAAAACCTCTTTGATAGCGTTAAGATGCCCCATGTGAAAAGGCTGAAACCTGCCAACATACAAACCGCGACTAACCATAACACTGCGCCCTATCATTGAGGTTGGCTACAACTCACTTTTATCATTTGCTATCCCCAAACCGCACGGACTCGAATCTTAAAACCAACTAAGCGTTTAGCGTGAATACATGGCCGCTAGTTTTTTGGGCACTAGACTACAATGCGATTGTGGCACATGCTTTAAGTCTGCATACGCCATAGCCTAATTGGCGGAAGCGTTCAGGAGTCGCTGCAGTACAGATTCAAGGTTTAGTGTTTGCGTTTTTTGAAGTAGACCAGCAAACCGATACTTACCAAAACAATTACAGCGGCAGAAGCGGCTACGACAGGCACAGTTGGAAATGGCGTGGATTCTGATTGGTGGTTTGGTGTTCCGTCTGGAACTGATGGGCTTGGTGACGGCGAAAGCAAAGGCGATAGTGAAGGCGAAGGTGAAGACAACAGTGATGGCGAAGACGATGGCGACGACGACGGCTGGACAAAAGCAGGAGCAAATGGGGTCAGAAGAGGATAATGATCTGTATAGTTTTCGTAAACAATGTAAGGAGTGTCTCCAAAACCGTCGCCGTTAGAATCTGTACCATTATAATCACTCCAGAAGTTGCTGTCCCAGTTGTTGTTTACTGACTGATAGTAAGTGTCAAGCGGCCACTGCAAACTGTAATGCGTTTCCGAAACTTGCTGTTTATTGTTGATGAAACTGTTTTGCTGAAAGATGTTGTTGTTGGAGCTGAAGAGATTAATGCCAGTGCCACAGTCTGCAATTCTGTTTTGAGTTATCCTGTTTTGTCCAGCTTGCTCGAGACTTATTCCTGTTCCGCATCCTGTTAAAACGTTCTTAGTTACAATTGCATATGCCGGACCGCCTAAAGAGATGCCGCTGTCCTTGCTACCTGAAATAGAATTTTCAACAATTGAAATGTTTGAACCCCACGAATGAACGCCGCCGCTCGTTATCGTGTTGTTGGCAACAAGAATATCCTGAGAAGAATAGCTAAGGTAGATTCCAGTTCCGTTAAGCACGTTGTCTGAAATTGTGGAGTTTTCAGTACGGATTAAGCTTATTCCACTCGAACCATGAAAGAAGTAACCAGTCGAATTCCTATTTATGGACAGGCCTTTTACGTTGATGTTTGTGCAATTGTCCAAGAAAACGTAGCCCGCGTCAGAGGGAACTGTTTTGTCATGTTCATTTACCCAGTAGCAGACAGGCTTTCCGTCAACCGTATTTGATGGATCAATGTCACTTGAAGATATTTGGAATGGTTCTGACATTTCTTCCATCAGGAAAGGACCAACCCTGTTATTGTTCAGGATGTTATTTCTAAGCGTAGCGGCGCGATCGTAGAAGTTAATCCCGAAATTGCCATTGTCTGCGATGTAATTGTCAGAGAGGACAACACCAGTAGCATGGATTAACATGCCATATCCCGCGTTGCCCGTTATTCTGCATTCCCGTATTGCATGGTTTGATCCGCTAACCCAAATTGATACTCCGTTGTAGCCTTGGCTATCGGTTATGTTTACTCTCTGAACGATGTTACCTTCACCACCTAATGTTATCCCATAGTTAAAGCCGACAATCCGCAAGTTCATTATTGTAATTCCGTTAACCCCAACCCACTCAGGATGATTTCCACTAGTTCCAACGATCACTGCAAAATCCATCTCGCTTTTTATGATTGCGTAGCCTGCTCCATCAACGACTACATTGCTTTTTTGAATATCAAGCCTGCCATAAACGTTGCCAGTGAACGTGTAGACATTTCCGTTCTGCAGAATTGGCGTAACAGGATCCGTGTCCACAATGCTACCGTCAGGCTTTATGTCAATTTCTCTTGAGGTCGATTGGGACTTAACAGGTAGAATGCCAACAGCGCATGACGTTGCCAAGAAGACAAGAACAAGCAGTAAAACAAGACTCTTGCCCATCCCTATTCCCTGATAGAATTAGGACCGTTTAAGCGATAAAAGGGTTCTTGTCAGGGTTTCTTGACTAAACGGGCTATTTTTAGTCAATTTTTCTTGACAAACTCCGCGTTTCAGCCTATTTGTACTTTAAATAAGGGGGCTATAGTCTATGCAGAGCACAAACGCTCCAAGCGCAAAGAACATACGCCACTAAGCTTTACCGCGTTTCTTTAGCACCCATTCAAGAGGGAAAACCCTCAGGGTTCTCTCGCCCACAGAAATCTCTCGTGCCGCTGGGTATCCACGTTTTTCACGTTCCAAAAGCGCACGTTTCACTTTTAAGCCTCCGCCGTAGCCGCCCAACGTAAAGTCTGAACAGACAACCCTGTGGCAGGGAACAACAGGCGCAAAAGGATTCGCAGCCATAACGTTCCCAACAGCCCTCGCGCTGCCTCCTGCCGCTTCAGCAACACCGCCATAAGACGCCACGTAACCCACAGGAATCAACGCTGTCACCTCCAGCACTTTCCGCGTGTAAGCAGGCAAATGCTCCGTGGCAAAAGGGAAACCACGCGAAGCCCCTTTCCCATCGTAAACATCCTCCACCAACGCGAGAACAGTCTCAGCGAATGCTGACGGCTTTGAGAAAACTTGAAAAGCAACATTAAACGGTAGCTCATCAAGGAGGCTCTTCAGCGCTTGCTGTTCGCTAGTGGCAAAGGATGTGCCGAAAACGCGTTGCTCGTCGCAAGCAACTCCAAACCACACACCGCCAATGTTTTTGACATAAACACCTATCATACTCAACATCTCGCAAACTATGGAGAAGCTAATATCTGTAAAAACTTTGCGGAATCACGCCGTTTAGAACGCATAGGCTACTGTTTCTTCTGGACGCACTCCATGCAAACAGCAACAACTTTAACATTCTGAAGCGGCTGCTGCAAACCCAGCAAACCCTTCGCAAGCACAGTAACGTAACCCACGGGTTTCCCGCACTTTTGACACCTAACTGGCTTAGCATCGCTCATTGCTATCACTACACACTTAAAGAAAGACCATAAGTAACCTTAATAGGTTCGCGTTGCGTATATCGACGTTAAAGGTGAAAACATGGAAAACTATCAATCACAGCCACAACAAGGCGGATACGCTTGGATTCCAGGCGCCACAACCATCGGCATCGTCTGCCACGATGGTGTAATCTTAGCCTCTGAAAAACGCGTAGCCTACGGTTACCTCGTCGTCAGCAAAGGCGGCAAAAAAGTATTCAAAATAACAGACCGCATAGGCGCAGCATGCGCAGGACTCGTTGCAGACATGCAAATCCTCGCCAGAGAAGTGGAAGCACAAGCAAACCTATTCAGCATGGACGTCAGCAGGTCCATTTCAGTGAGAGCCGTAGCCAAACTTATGGCAAATATCCTCTTCAATCGCCGATACGCACCGCTGATTACGCAAACAATCGTCGCTGGCTTAGACGAAGAAGGACCATCCCTTTACGTGCTGGACGTTCTAGGCTCACTGATACCAGACAAGTACACTGTGGTGGGTTCTGGAACAGAAATAGCCATTGGCGTTTTGGAAGAAGGCTACAAAGAAGAAATGGCGCTCAAAGACGCAAAAGAGCTAGTAACCAGAGCTATTAAATCAGCGATAAGCAGAGACGTCCTGAGCGGTGACGGCATAGACTTCCTGATAATAACCAAAGAAGGCATAGTTGAAGAATCAATAAAATTTTAAACTCACCATTTTAAAAAAAAGAACCTAAAACAAACAGCAGCCGCTAGCAATAACGCTGCGACTGCACCATGGAGGAAGCATGACTTGCCATTCACACTGAGCCTAGAAGAAGGAAAATTCCTAGTACAACTCGCGCGAAACGCAGTAAAAGAATACTTGAAAACAAGAAAGCACATTACAGCGCCAGAAGACACTCCTAAGAAGCTTTTTGAGCAATGCGGAGTTTTCGTCACCATAAACAAAGTAAAAAACAGCGAAAAACAACTTCGCGGCTGCATAGGCTACCCTTATCCCGCAAATCCCCTCGTGGAAGCAGTTATAGACTCAGCCATAGAATCGGCAACACAAGACCCACGGTTCTATCCGCTCTCTCCAAGCGAACTTGACGAGGTAGTTTTTGAAGTAAGCGTGCTTACACCACCCGAAGCGATAGAAGTGAAAAAACCAGCGGAATACGTGGCTAAAATCAAAGTCGGCGAAGACGGGTTAATAGTTGAAAAAGGCGTGTTCAAAGGGCTGCTTCTGCCTCAAGTGCCAGTGGAATGGGAATGGGGCGAAGAAGAATTCCTGTGCCAATGCTGCATCAAAGCAGGGCTCCCCCCCGACAGTTGGCTGATAAAAGGCGCCAAAATCTACAAGTTTACCGCTATAATTTTCGAGGAAAAAACACCACACGGCGAAGTTAAACGCAAACTCCTCGACCAAAAATAAATCACAATGCCTATTTTACAATGGTTTCGATGATTTCAACTGCCCGATCCAAACCCTTAAAGTTGTTGGCAACTCTGTTTAATTCCTCAACCTTGTTTTTGAAGACCTGTCTCTGCTCTTCGATTCTTTGAATAGCCAACCTCAGTTGCTCCCTGCTTTTAACAAGTATTGAGCAGCCTAAATTCTGAAGCTTCACAGCATTCCCCAATTGTTCAGGCTGCGTTGGAACGCAAATGCTTGGTTTCGCGTATTTTATGGTTTCAAGGCAGGTTATGTGTCCACCGCTGAAAACTATCAAACGCGCGTTACGCATACATTCTTGTCGCTCTTGCAAAGACAGCCACGTGTGCACCACGCAGTTACCAACCTGCACAGTTTTTTTCTCGCCAGGCAACCCCAAGCTCACTACGCTTTTTACTTTAAGTTCTTTCAGCACTGGAAGTATCATCTGCGTTAACTTCGCTCTAGTTCCGAAAGGCCCGCTTATTGAAGCAAAAATATGCTCTTCTGAACCTTTCACAAGCGCGGTGTCAAGGAAACCGCCCACAAACTCGACTTTTTCCCTGATACCCATCCCATCCAAACTGCTCAGGTTGTACTCGCAGACCGTGTATGGCGGCGGAACGTCAGGTATAATAATTTTTGAACACTGTTTCACGTAGCGCTCGGTGAATCGCTCCCCAGGGTTGAGTATGGGAGAAAAACCATAACTTGGCCTGATAAGGTTTGTTATGTACACAACTGGGAATTTCCACCTGTGCGCAAGCCGCAATGCGTGCATGTCGCCGTCGGAAACGATTAAGTCGGGTTTAATTTTCTTGATGTGCCGTCTAAGGTCATAGTAACGATGAGTGGTTTCCATTGCATTCGAACTCTTAGTTTCAAACGTGTTTTTTTCGTAGTTGAAAAAGGGAAGCGGAAACAAAATGTTGAGAAGTGATAGTGAAGTGTCTATTCCACGGGCGTTTTCGTACCACGCCACGGGTGTGCACGGGTAAACGTTCTTGAATTCTTTCTTAAGCAGCTGGTAGGCTTTTCCGCCTGAGAAAAAGAACACTTCATGCCCATTCCGCTCTAGGCGTTTTCCTAGCGCTATGGTGCGTGAAGCGTGTCCTAAGCCCAGTTCGGAGCAGCTGTACAGCAGTCTCATAAACCAAACATGCGCGAGCGGAATATTTTAACTATAATGCCTAAACAAGCCATTTTCAGGCTTCGGCTTGCAGGATATAGAACACGTAACCGTAGTATTCGGAGTATTTGCGGTACATTTCAATCTCCAATTCTTCGCAGGCGAGAATGTTCAACGCTTCTTTATTGCCTTGATGCTTGGATTTTAGCGCGGGCAGTTTCGCCTCAATCAGCGTATAATAGTTGTCCCACCAGCAGCTTTCTGGAATAGCGAACCAACCGACTATCCGATAGCCTGTTTTTCTGGCAATCGCCAAATTCTCGTTCACTGTCTTAATTGCGGGATACGCTTCAGCGAAAAACTTTCTAACTTCTTCTGGCGCGTCAGGCTTCAACCAAGAAAGCTCCGAAGCCACAATGTAGCCGCTGTCTGTTAGCAGTCGTTTCCATTCGCGAAGACCCCTCTCGAAGCCGATAATGTAGATTGACCCTTCAGCCCATATCACGTCAAAACTGCTAGCTGCATAGTTGAGGGCGAACATGTCGCCACTAACAGGCGTGATGTTGCCGCTGACGCCTTCTTCTTCCACTTTCCGTTTCAAATCATCTAGGAACGGTTGATGGTTATCCAACGCAATTATCCGTCCATGCGACAGTTTAGCTAGCGCTATTGTCTGCATACCAGGACCGCAGCCTACGTCAAGTATACGCGGGCGCTCTGGGAGGTTGCGGAGCATTAGATAGGCTTTCTTTGTGGACTCGTTATCGCCTGGACCTTCTCGCGGAAGCCCACTGTGCACTTCGAAAAAGATGTTCGTCAATGTTTCCAGCCTCTGCTACTTGTGCATGTTCGCCAATTGTTCTTTCAGCTTAATAAAACGTCTATGCATATAAGAGCAATTGCGCTTTTGAACGCCAATTGCCTTGCAGCAGAACAGAAGTAAGTGTTTTAAGCGTAGACGCGAAGAATACAAGTCATGTTTGTGCCACGCAAGATTTTGGAAGAAAAACTCAAACAGCTACTCACTGAAGACATTGGACTAGGCGACGTGACCACTGCAGCAGTTGTTCCTTCAGGATTAACAGCAGAGGCTGCAGTTAAAGCTAAAGAAGCGGGAACCGCGGCTGGCGTGGAAGAGGCTGCTGTTCTTGCCGAAAGCCTTGGACTAAATGTTAGGGCAGAAGTTGCAGATGGCGAAGAATTCAGGAAAGGGCAGATAATCATGAAGATTTCTGGAGACGCGCGAACTATTCTATCGGTTGAGCGAACAATTTTGAATCTTATTTCACGCATGAGCGGCATTGCGACAACAACGA
>Ga0299912_10001827_pt1 | contig 17214 bp, 18 predicted proteins | sample RVTome_2_FD_207667 | JGI IMG/M metagenome (GOLD analysis project Ga0299912, IMG submission 207667) | Soil microbial communities from uranium-contaminated site in the Upper Colorado River Basin, Wyoming, United States - RVT95D214 (version 2) ... | reverse complement strand
TATACGTCATGCGCGCCTTGTCACCTGCGGACACCCAAAGCGGTATTGGGAAAATAACGCAATGACCTACCTTGTTAGAATCCACACTAACTTACCTCCCTCTATCTTATGCGGCAAATATAATTTAATTATATACCATTTACTTACCTTTACTATGATTTAGTGTTGCGTCTCAAAAATACATTGTTATGATGGTCTTGTAATAAGTCTCAATTTGTTACCCTGAACTTGTTTCAAGGTATCGTAACTACTTGATATTGTTAGATACTAAATCAAATTCATCATAACATTTCCTCTCGGTTGATTTATTATGAATTCATCGTTTTAATTTGTAATACTAATATTATTTATGTTCTATGATTAAAATCATATAAATGGAGGATTTCTGAAGGATAATCTTACCGATTGTTCGTCTCTTAGCCCATCCTTTTAGCATTTTCCAATACTGTTAAATGGATAGACGTAATTGACAAGAGAGAAAATAGTTTGCTATGTTGTATGTGAAATTTGGGTTCATCAGGATTAAAAGTCTTCTTGTCGTTTGGATTTATGTCAGGGAACCTACTCAAGTGGTTGCATCGGGAATGAATATAAGGAGTGACCTTGAACGGGATCCAGAAAGACAATCTAAAAGGTAATCTCGCAACAGGTGTTGAGGTTCTTGAACACTGTTCCACCTTTGCAGGCTTGGGCGAAGATCAGCTGAGTGAGATAGCGGCAGTCGCAACGCCTCACTATTTCAAGAAAGGTGAATTCATCTTCCACCAAGGAGACCTACCTGACTTCTTTTATATTGTCCGAAAGGGGATGGTTAAAACTTTTAAAGTATCCACCTTCGGGAAACAAATCATCGTTAAAATTGCCAGTGTTGGTGACACGTTAAATGCTTCTGCCTTGTTTGGAGAAAGGTATTTTGTTTCTGCACAGGCCATTGATCAGGTGGTCGTTTTGTCATTGAGAAAAGAGCAATTCTTGTCTTTTGTGAAGCAGTACCCCCGTATTGCTATCAATATCGTGACCATTCTCGTAAAGGGATTAGACAACGAGTATGAAAGGATTTTAGATTTGATTGGAGAAACGGTTGAACAGCGACTGTGTAATTTTCTCTTCATGCTTTCTGTTAAGTTTGGCACGACTTTATCGCTGACCCGGGAGGAGCTTGGAGATTTGGCAGGAACAACTACGGAGACTACGATTAGGGTTTTGAGCAGACTGAAAGCTGCTAACATTATTTCTTCAAGCCGGGGTAAGATAATTATCTTAGACCAGGCCAAACTTCAAGCTTTAACCCATCACCACAATCAAAAATGAACGGTAACGATTAAAAGTACAAGCACGGACTGTATCAATCTACGAATGATATGCATTTATTTATTGTTTTTGCCCACCACTAAAGTGTGCCCCTTAATCTGGGATCGAGGGCGTCTCTCAGCCCATCCCCCACCATATTGAAGGCGAATACAACCAGCATGATGGCAAAGCCCGGTGCGAAAGAAAGTATCGGATGTGTCAGGAGATACAAATAACCATCGTTAACCATAGCACCCCATGCGGCCCCTGGGGCCTCTATGCCCACCCCAAGAAAGCTCAGGCCGGCCTCGGCTAAGATAGTCATTCCCATCATCATCGTGATGAGCACGATGAGGGGCGGCAAGCAATTCGGGACGACATGCCGTATCATGATACGGAAGTTATTGCCTCCGATCGTACGTGCTGCCAGAACATAGTCGTTTTCCTTGATTGAGAGAACCTGACCACACATTAACCGGCAGTATCCGGGTATCAGGGCGATACCGAGGGCTATCATCACGTTTCTAAGCCCTCCCCCGAGCAAAGCGGCGATGACCATGGCTAGCAATATCATAGGGAAAGACATAATCGCATCTATGAACCTCATGATAATTGCATACATCCAGCCACCGAAATATCCGGCAATTAATCCCATGGTCATACCGATTAAAGCAGCAATGGTAATCGCAACAACACCAATCATCAGTGAGGTCCGTGTACCGAAGATGATGCGACTGAGCGTATCTCTTCCGAGGGCATCGGTGCCCAAGAGATGTTCCTTGGAAGGTTGAAGTAAGGCTTGACTAAAGTCCGGCTTATAGGGGTTGTAGGGAGCTATCAAGGGAGCAAGAATGGCTGTTATAATGAGTGCCAGGATCACAATCATCCCGAAAATAACTACCCCCCGGCTGAAGAACACACGGAAGAAGCGCCTAAATTCGTTGACGCGAGGTGAAATTTCCGTCAGATCTGTGCGCAGGGTATTCTCTTCTGACATCGTACGTGCTCTTTTATCCATACCGTATTCTGGGGTCAAGCCAGCCGTAGGAAAGATCAACAACAAGGTTTGCCAGCATCACTGCTGTTGCGACTACTAAAATAACACCCTGTACAATTGCGTAATCCTGAGAGACAACACCATCTACTGCCAACCTTCCCATGCCGGGAATATTGAATACAGTCTCAATGAGCACTGAGCCACCAAAGATATTACTGACGGTCATACCTTTCAAGGTGACAACTGGGATGAGGGCGTTTTTCAGGGCATGTCTGAATATGACGGCGCGCTCTTTCAAACCCTTAGACCAGGCAGTTCGGATGTAGTCCTGCTGGATAACTTCAAGCATGCTTGAGCGGGTCTGGCGTGCTCCAGACGCTATGGCAAAAACGGATAAACAGAAGATCGGCATCAGCACCTGCCTGGTGCTCAACCAGAAGTTATCAAATGGTGAGGTGTAGCCAAAGGTCGGGAGCCACCTGAGGTAAAGAGCAAATAGATAGACCAGCAAAATACCCAGCCAGAAAATGGGCACAGTGATCCCCAAGTTTGCCAACAGCGTTACCCCAGTATCCAGCCACCCACCACGCCTTACGGCACTGATGATGCCTGCTGGTATACCAATAAGGATGCTCATCAAAAAGGCTACCGCCCCCAAATGAAAGGTAATCGGTATGCGTCTGACTATTTCGGTGGTAACGCTGTCACCGTGCAATATCGATTTCCCGAGGTCACCACGAACGGCCCCCGATAGCCAGTTGGCATACTGCACGAACAATGGCTTGTCCAGCCCGAATTCATGCCTGAGGGCGGCAATATGCTCCTCAGAGGCTTCCTTCAGAGCGTCCGCAGTGACCATCATTAGTATCGGGTCACCCGGTAGCAGGCGCATCGCCAGGAAAACGATTATAGTAACTATTAAAAGCACAAACAGAGACTGTATCAATCTACGAATAATATACGTTGTCATAACTATTTCTCTGCCACCGTTGATGACTCTGTTGAGAAGTTAGAGCCGACCGAGCCAACCATTTGCACCAAGTATTTTCCCCGTCGGTATTATCAAATCCAGACACCGCAGGCACGACATGCCAGTTGCAGGCTGAGCATAATCGTGTCTGCAGTGTCATGGAGCCCTGCTTCATCATTTGCTCAGCCAGGCAATGTCTGGTCTCCAATTCACCCAAACACCCCAGGTCATGTGCTGAGTGTCATGAACATACTTTTGCACAGCATAGGCCCGTCCGGTGTCATGGATAGGAATCAACATAGCCTCCTCAAAGATCTTCATAACCACTTTCTGTACCTTCTCCTTCTCTATATCAGTCGTCGCAAGTGACTCGAGAAGCAAGTTCTCGAATCCATCCGGTCTCTTAAGACTGGGGAATTGGAGGGACTTGATCGAAAAATACCATTCTAGAACCTGGTTATAATTTGCGAACAACCCTAACGGTTGACAAAGGAGGGCGTCGTGCCACCCCTTCATTCGAAATTCAGAATACCTGCCGTAATCCACAAAGTCTATATCGACTTTGATCCCTACTTCGCCAAGGTTGCTCTGTATTGCGACCATAATATCCCTGTCAATCCCCATCGGCATTGGGATAAGCTTGGTCTTGAACCCGTTCGGATAGCCTGCTTCCGCCAGCAGTTTCTTCGCCCTATCAGGGTTATACCGGCGACCTTGAAAATTTGGGTCGTGGGCTATTGTGCCGGCAGGGGGAAATTGATATGAGGCTTTCCATAAACCATAGCTCTTCCCCTTCGCTATCGCCTCTCGGTCAATGGCATACTCGACTGCCTCACGCACTCTCTTATCAGCAAAGGGAGAAGAAGAATTGGCACTATCAGGAAGGATCGTGACAGTCCCTGAAGGTGCGGCTTGGAGTTCAAAACCCTTCGCTTTCAGATCGGCCGCCATTTTGCCATAGTCCATACCCACGACCTCAACCTCTCCCGCCTGCATGGCTGCTTGCTGTGTCATCGGGTCCTTAATGTAATGAAGTTCTATTGCATCAAGATAAGGCTTACCTTTGTCCCAGTAGTTGGGATTCTTCACATATTTTGAAACGACGTCACGCTGATAACTGACGAAGGTGAATGGGCCTGTTCCGATCGGGTGCACCTTGGCCCACTCTTCCCCGTTCTTCTCAAATGCCGCTTGGGATACCATCGCGCCGGGATTTCCCGAAAAACGACCAACCTGGGTATTATCATAATTACTCAGATTGATTCGAACCGTGTAATCATCGACAACCTCGATGGTGGTCCAGAACTGAGTCCCAGCCTGTTTAGCATCCTTATATGCCTGCAGGTTAAACTTAGCCACCTTGGCGTTGAAGTCTGATCCATCGTGAAACTTGACGCCCTTCCTCAGGGTAAAGGTAAGTGAACTCTTGTCTGGAGCGACTTTCCAGGCTGTGGCCAGCCAAGGATGGATCTTCCCCAAATTATCCTGGCGTACGAGAGATTCAACTGCGGGTTGCATGGCTAAGGCGTCATTACCAATAGCTCTCGATGGCCAGCCAAAAGAGCCCGCGGGCCCTGCTGCCTCAACATTTCTTAGAATGCCGCCATACTTTGGTGTCGGCTTAGTTTGAGCTTCTGCATAGCCCAAGATGAGCATCGAGCCGATGATAGACAAAGCTAAACCCAAGTAAATTACTCTTCTCAGCAATTCTTTCTCTTTCATGTACCTTCCTCCTTTCCTTTGGCTTTAAAGATTGATCAGAACCACACTCACCCCAGCCTTAAACTATCCCATCTCTCAGCTTTTTTTAAATCACACCTGAAAATCCTATCTTTTGGAAGGGGATGAAAGATGTTCTTCCAAAGGCAGAAAAATATTTTCAATATTCGGCGATGCTGAATCAAGTTCAGCATGACATCCAAAGAAAGTGTTTCGTTCCTCACTTGTCATCCCGAACCAGGTCCTGAACTTGTTTCAGGATCTTCGATTTCAAGATCTCGTTTTTTTTATCTGCAAATGGTCCCTAGTAAAGCTGAAACCACACACTTCTCCATATTCCATATATCCCTTCAGCATTTTCGCGCTTAAAGATGAGCCGTGGTTTCTTCTCATCTTTTGGCACCTGTAGGAGAATCCAGCCTTCACGAGATTCACCAGCAGAGAAAACACTGTCAATCAATTGAGGCTGCGGCTGATGGAATACGGAAGGAATCTTATACTCCGTCTTCCCATCTGAGGAGACGGCAGCAAACTGGCCTTCGGTCAGTCTGTAAGTCACATTTCCAAGCCCTCTTCCCCTCCGAGAATATCCAAATTTAATACGAGCAAGAACGTACTCAAAACCAGTCTTCGGTGGTTCATCGAGCACACCCTGCGTTTTGACACGGCCCAACACCTCTTTCCCGCGCACAATTTCCATAAGAGTGATTGCCACGTCATAGATTTCAGGTGCTGAATATGCATCACCACGCTCAATCTTGGTCTTAACCGTAACTCCCATCGCCGCCGGACTGAGATGAGATTGACCTGGCACCAAGTTTGGGTTTTCCGAAGTAGTGTCTTTTATCTTTCTGCCCATCTCAATTGTTTGTTTCTATGCCTTTAATAAAAATGACTTCAGAAATCCCAAAATTCCTAAATCAAAACTTAAAAATTTGAATTTTGGATTTGATGTGACATTTGGACTTTGACATTTAGAATTTTCCCTTTATCTCCACTCATCTATTGAGAAACTACCTATGAGGCGCCAATCTCCACCTTGCCAAAAGGCATTCGTTCTTCCTCCCACGACAAATACGCTCACTTCTTCGGGATTGCGATACCTATTGACGAGTGTCTCCTTTGGCTGTTTCAGCCATGAGGCATAAGGTTCGATTCCTTTCTGGCCTGCCGGTAGGCTCATGCCCTCTACGAGGTGATATTGCCAGAATTCCTCAAGGGTTAACAGGCTGTTTTTATATACATACTCGCTTAATGATTCTTTTGTAGAGAAGCCTTCTTCAACGAGTGCTTCGGCCACTATGGGGTCGAGAAGCAGGCTATATCCGCTCTTATATTCACCAGAAGGCAGGATCCAATTCGCCATGCGGAGAATCCCTTTATGGTGCTCTTCTTCAAAAGTGTTCTTCCAGTGCCAAAGACCATACCCATGGAAAATGGAAATGATGCTTTCTTCTGATCCAAAGCCCTTCTGAACGTGGAAAGGTTTCCAGCCAGGCGGTAGCTCTTCCTCGTTCTCTGCAAAGGTCGCGTGGTTATAGTTGAGGTTGTTCCCCTGGGTACCCCAGAACGTCAGGTTTGGAACTCCTCCCCGGCCCAGGTTCATGGACATCAGGGTCGCTGTCCTTCCGATTACGGCATTGGCCTGATTAAAAGGACTCAAGGCGCCACAGCCTGCATTCATGCTGATCTCTCTCCGTATCGGCCCGTTAATCACGAGCATTCTCGCAAACGACTGGGTAGAAGTCGCAATGGCAGGAACTCCAGAGGCAGCCATGGCCAAGATGACCGGCATATACTCCGGTTTCGCTCCTGCCATTACCGCGTTGGCAGCTACCGTCTCGACGTTGTAGCTCCCTGCCTCGTAGCCAGCACGTAACTCTCCTACGATCTCGTCGAGTTTGTGGCTTGTCCCTTTAAGCATCCTTGCGACCCTCTCTTTTGTGGGAAGGACAATCGGCAGAAAATCAGTCCATTTATTCTCGAGAAAAAGTCGTTGAAGATTTTCCTCTGTATCTGGTCCAATGAGCCGTGGCTCTGGCCTTTCTAACAATCCCGCACGTTTTGCCTCTTTACTTAAAGGCTTGGTCAGGACCTCGACGATTTCAGCCACTACTGATCTACCAGTTATCGGGTCGTTACCCAGGATATACTCCCTGCATTTCTGATTTGAGAGGCGGGACACTGTGTTGGGGATATAGGTTATCCGGTGGTAAGGCATTCCCACTAAACCTCTGTACATATCGGCAAGACTAGCAAAGACCTCCAGCTCGAGAGGTGCGGTGGGCACCCCCATCTTCTCTAATGTTGTTGAATGCGCGACGACCGCCGGCGCACACGTGCTTCAGTGGCCGATACCGACTATGGCAGCGTCTCCTCTCTCCTTTATCTCAGCCCACAACTTTGGGTCATCCTCTCCGTAGGAACCTGCCTTCTCTTTGACGACAAACCTCGTTCTGGGATATCTCTCAGTAAAAATGCTGCGCACTTCCTCAAGAAACTGGTGGGTGTATGGCCATCGGACATCAACAATATAGATTGTTTTCCCATCCAGGGAATCGAGACGCGGGGCCATAGGTATTTGATGGATTGCAGGAAGCTGGCCCCGTGGGTTTACCAGCGTAATTTTAGCCTCTTTCCTCCGTGGTGTGTGAACGACCTTTCTTCGCTTTTCCATAACCTCGACTCCTTATCGTGAATAAATGCCTGTTGCCTCAATGATGGAGAAAAGTGCGTCTCACTTTCCGGCCAGTACCCATAAGCCTCCATCTTCGGCGAGTATTTGGCCTGTAATATATCTGGCCTCGTCAGAGACGAGAAAGAGCGAAGCACGCCCAATGTCCCAAGGGACGCTCATTCTCTTCATGGGTCGTAGCGTGGGACCAGATATACTCTTCGGCTTCTTGCTTGGTGTAACCTTGTTCCGACATTCTTTTGTCTGACATGGGGTCCATAATGATTTAGACGCCGGTGGGCAATTCATATCTTGCAATGGTTTTAGCGATTCGGTCAAGATCGATATGGCCAAAAGGTCCGCTATGACTAAATACCCCGCTCGTGATCGTGACCATGCCTTCATTGGCCTGATAGCCTACTTGGAAAAAACATCTGCTCCCCCGACATGCTGGCTTACGCAATAAACCACTTGATCTATAAGGTCTGGAATCCGGGGTGCCAAGGGGATTGGAGTTACTTCCCGTTTTAATCCACTCGGGTTCAGCACTGTGAAAGCAATAAACATTTCTTGAATCTTCCTTTCCCATCCTAACACCTCTATTTCAAATGATAACCCGATCTTATACGAAAGGACTTCTACCATACCCATTACCAAATGTCAATAAATAGGACCCACTGTGCGTAATCCTAAAGAGTAAAAAGGGAAGGAGAAAGGAAGAATAGAACAAGAGAGGTGATGGGAAAAATGGTTTAACGTGACAGGGTCACCTTCATAATGGATGGCACCAGAGATTGATATTTAAAAACTTAACTGGTTGGATGTTGAAACCTGGCCCCAAGTTCTTCTACCTAAGAAATAGAGGGACATATCCGATTTATCGAAGAGGTTGGATCATTCAGGATATGTCCCTTATAATATTCGCTAAATTCTTACGATTTAGCACCGGAAGGGACAGGAAGTCCAAGGATCTCCATGGCCTTCACGGCTTTCTCTTTAACCGAGTTTGCTACGGAGACGGCATCAGCAAAGTTTCCTGCCTTGAAGCTTTCAAGTGCCTTGGCCCATTCCTCCTTAGCACCGGTGAGTCCGGATTTGGCCTCCGCAAATTTCTCGGCGGTGAGGTTTGCCGGAAGCTTCTTGGACTTGGAGTGGATGTCCACTCGGCTCTGGATAGCCTCAACCATCTTATGTCATTCTATAAATGGACCTTTTCATCTTAAGCAGACGCTCCGTAAAAGGAAGAGCTGTTCCCAAAGCAGAATGGCCTCAAAGCCGATCAGCATTGAAGGTATCGCAGGCATGGAGATTGCCGAGCTCGAGTCCAAGCCTGAACCAACGCACCCGCTGGGCCGCACTCCCATGGGTAAAAGCGTCTGGGACCACGTAACCCTGGGTCCTTCGCTGGATCCGATCATCTCCAACCGCACTGGCAGCGTTCAGCCCTTCATCGATGTCTCCGGCCTCAAGGATCTGGCGGTTTTTTTCGGCCTGATGTGCCCAAACCCCTGCGAGGCAGTCAGCCTGCAATTCCACCCTCACAGATAATTCGTTCCTTTCGGAAGGGTTGACCCGCGACTGGAGTTCATTGACCTTTTGGGAAATACCCAGAAGGGATTGTACATGATGGCCTACCTCGTGGGCAATGACGTAGGCCTGGGCAAAATCCCCTGAAGCACCAAACCTCGTCCGTAGGTCTTCGAAGAAACTTAAATCCAGGTAGATCTTATGATCGGGCGGACAATAAAAAGGCCCTACTGCCGAACCAGCCATTCCGCACGCCGACTCGACAGCCCCTGAAAAAAGAACCAACGTTGGTGCTTGATATGTCCGCCCCATCTTACGGAAGGCCTCATGCCAGACGTCTTCGGTATCGGCCAGAACCACAGCGATAAAATCCCGGAGGTCGTCGTTTGCGGCCTGACGGCCGCTTTGCTGAACAGAGACGGAAGGAGTCTGTATTTCCGATCCCCCTTGCAATAGAACAGTCGGATCGATATCAAAAACTAATCCGATCAACACGATCGCCAATAAGCCAAGACCACTCACACCACCAATCTTAGCGCCCCGAGGGATCGACATCCCCCGGCGGTCTTCAATGTTATCACTTTGTCGACCATTCCTCCATCGCATGTTGCGCCCCCTTTCAATTTATCGGTCCCCTATCGTTATCGAAAGCAAGTTATCGAGATTCAATGGGGTTTTGAGATTGATTCGTCGATAAGGGTTAGCCATGAAGCCCCGTGTGTTTCATGTTAGAACGCTGTCCCAACGTCGTACGAATAGCGTTTAGTGTGCCTATTATCTTGACGAAGAAACCAATCTATTTCAATATGCGACAAATTATTATAAAAAATCAATATTAAAATTCAACCTCAGGGAGGTAAGAACATGGGTGTCATCTGGACTATTGTGTTAGGTTTTGTCATAGGCCTCATCGCCAAACTGATAGCTCCGGGCAAGGAAAACATGGGCATTATCATGACTATCCTGCTCGGTATCGCCGGGTCGTTCCTGGCTGGAGTCATCGGGCAGTTCATCGGCTGGTACAAGGCTGGCGAAGGGGCAGGCTTTATCGCTTCGGTCATTGTAGCAATCCTCCTCTTGTTGATTTACGGCAAGATCAAGGGCAAGACCTCGTCCTAGCCCTTAGTAGAATTGTTTTTCGTTTTCCTGAGAGAAACAGTGAACCGTTCCTCACGGTAACTATTCGGTCCAGTCTGCGTTGTTGGGACGCTGCGGCTGAGACGAATTGTTTTACGTTCTTTCAGCCAGGAAGCTTCAATCCTTAATATTAACCAATTCTAATGCATCTGTGTAAGCGATAACCGAAGGAGGAGGACGAGGCAGAAATCCTTTTGGGGGAGGGTTCAGCATCTACAACAGCAGTGGGATTTTTGAAGGCACCATAAGTTTCGGTTCGAAGATCGAATCTGCCTCTTTACGTCTTCGTTAGAGGGATCGAGTTTTTCCAAGCTATCCACGGCTTAGAGTTTAGAATTCTCAATCGCTAGCTCATTTGTTACTTCTTGGGAGAGTAAAACAAAATAAAGAACTGCTGGGTAATCGTTTACCGCTGTCTGTGGGGAGATAGCGAATAGCGATTCACCTAACCATTCGCCAGCTAGTACCGCAGAGGCGGCACGGTTGGGCCGCCCTACTATCCTCTCTTATACGGAAATCAACAAGTCTTAAATATAGCATCGTCTTGATAACGAGTCCAAAAATTCAACTTCCCTTTACACTTCGATAGTGGTATCTTTACTGAACGGGCATGACGTTGACCCTATCCTGGGGTGATGCTATAATCCTTCGCGAGGAGCATAGACCATGGGCGTGCTAAAAAAGACGCAGGAAGCGCTGCTCAAAGAAGAGCGGAAAATAATGAACGATTTGCAGATGGCCCTGGTCAAGTTCGGCGGGGAGTCGGAAGACGAGGAGTCCCTCCGACACTCGATCCAACAACTTGATGAACTCTTTCTCTTGGTGGTTGTAGGAGAATTCAATTCAGGGAAAAGTGCTGTCATTAATGCCCTTCTTGGGCAGAGAGTGTTGGAGGAGGGAGTCATCCCCACCACCACGCAGATCCACCAAATTCGCCACGGTAAGGTGCCTGAAAAAACCATACTCGGTGACGATCAGACCGTCCTTGCGTTTCCCATTGAGTTTCTTTCCGAAATGACTATCGTCGATACACCTGGCACCAATGCCATCATTCGGGAGCATGAGACAATTACCACGCACTTCGTTCCTCGTTCCGACCTTGTTCTCTTTGTTACCTCGGCGGATCGTACTTTCACGGAGAGTGAGCGGGCTTTTTTGGAACAGATTCGGGATTGGGGGAAGAAAGTAGTCTTCCTGATCAACAAAATTGATATTCTCGAAAGCGACCAAGAGATAGGGCAAGTGGAGAGTTACGTTCGGGAAAATGCCCACCTCCTCTTGGGAGTGTTCTCAGAGGTCTTTCCCATCAGTGCCCGTGGGGCGCTGCGGGCAAAACAGGGAGAGAGTAGCCTATGGGAAAAAAGCCGCTTCGCACCTTTCGAGAAATACATTCACAATATCTTGGATGAGAGTAGCCGGGTTCGCCTGAAGTTCCTTAACCCGTTAGGGGTTGGAAGCCATCTTGTGGACAAGTACTTTAAGAAAGCCGACTCCCGAATGACCTTTCTCAAAACAGATTTTGACCTGTTGGATGACGTGGAAACCCAATTGGCTGTATACAGGGAGGATATGCACCATAATTTCAGTTTTCGCATGGTAGATATCGAAAATATCCTTTTAGAAACGGAAAAACGTGGTCAGCTCTTTTTTGATGAAACCTTCCGGATGGGACGAGTCTTCGACCTCTTGAATAAAACACGGATTCAGCAGGAGTTTGAGCGTCAGGTTGTATCGAATGCACCCCAACGAATTGAAGAAAAGGTAACTGATCTGATCGACTGGATGGTAGAGCTTGATCTCCGCCAGTGGCAGGCTGTCACCGAGCACCTGGCCGGACGACGCCGTGAGCACAGAGACCGGATCATGGGGGATGTGGGTCCAGGTAGCCTTCAATACGATCGGGAGCGACTCATTGATGAGGTTGGACGGGAAGCCAGACGGGTGGTTGAGAGTTACGACAAGAGTCGAGAATCCAAAGCCATTGCGGAACATGCTCAGTTGGCCGTTAGGACATCAGCAGCATTGGGAGCAAGTGCCTTGGGTTTGGGGGCACTTGTAACGGTATTAGCCACGACGGCGGTTGCCGATGTGACTGGCGTTGTCATGGCCAGTGTCATAGCCAGCCTTGGACTTTTCATCATTCCTGCCAAACGTCGCCAAGGCAAGACAAAGTTGATTGAAAGAATCGCTGGGGTGCGTACCCAACTCATCCAGACATTACGGGGCCAGTTTGAAAAGGAGATCAATCATAGCATTGAGCGTATCCAAGAAGCGATTGCTCCCTATACCCGTTTCGTCCGTGCAGAACGGGAAAAGATGCTGGCGATGGAAGGAAGGCTTAAGGAACTAAAACTGGAAATAGATCGATTGAAAGGGGAACTGGAGAAGATTTAATAAATTCTGCTATGCGACTCCCTTGAACAAGTTTATGGATGACCTCCCTTATCCCCTTTGCTCGAAATTACCTGGGCTTAAGCAGGAGATGGGTCCATCGGCCCTCCACATATGCTACACCATGTCGGGTGAAGCGGCAATCTAGCATATTTTTGCGGTGCCCTGGACTACTGAGCCAGGTTTCGAAAACCTGTCGGCCGGTTTTCGGACCTAACGCGATATTCTCTGCCGCTGCTGAGAAGACGATTTTCGACTCCTGCAGACGCTCAAACGGGCCTTTCCCATCCGGATTGTTATGCCCAAAGAAATTGCGAGAGACCATGTCTCTGCTGTGTTTCAAAGCAACGAGTGCAAGCTGGTTGTCCCATTTAAGCTCCGGGCACCCGACACTGCGTCGCTTCGCATTGACTAACTGGAGGAACTCCTGAATCGTTGGGTCCGCAGGACCGGGACTTCTCTGATCACCCTCGGGATAGCCCTGCTCAACCATGAAAAAAAAGGCTAATGATAGGATTAAGATGGGTGTGACGAGATTTGCCGATACAACTTTATTGCTGAGAATAGAAATTCACCCCCTTCCTCTGGCGTTTTTCCCAACGATTCAATAATAAGTTAAGTTCTGCAATCCGCATTTGGAATAACCAACTTTTTTATGGATGACACTACGATTGCAAAGTCGAGGATAGGATTTGATCCCGTAACTCGCCTCTAGTATAATGCTAAAATTCGAAATAGTCGATATTTGGGAACTTGATTTTTATCAAAGATTTGAGCTGTATAACATATAGTGTTAAACTCGCACCGTGTGTGTAGGCTTGTCTTTATCCAGGCAAGCAAGGAGTAGAAACGGAGGGTTCGATGATACCTGAATCGTTCATTCATTGGGCGTACCATGGCCGTGCAGAGTTGATCCGGCGCCAGGCGATGTAAGAGGATGTACCGAGTCATGAAATCTTCCTTGGCTTTACACGCCACAACCCAGCGGTTGTTTCATACGGCCCAAAGGGGCTCAACGCGTCTATCAAAGGAGTAGGTTATATTCCTAAACCTGAATACTTGCGGGAGACTTTGGACGCTTATATGGAGCACATTCAGCAGGGATGGCGGGATGGGTATTTTACGGAGGGGCTGAAGTTGCTGATGCGCCTGATTTATGGGAAGGGTTGTGAAGAGCGCATTGACTTCACACGCTTCGGCTCTTTGAAATTGGCGCTCGGGCATACATGGGGAAACTTGCAGGCCAATCCGGCGGTGACGTTGCTATTCTACCAACCGCCGGAGATCAGCTACGAAATACGGGGCAGAGTGGAGATCCACGAAGAGGGAAGTGTGTATCATCGTCTGATTAATGCACAGCATGATGTATATCATCAGCCTCATGTTGAGAGTTGGATTAATCGTCCCGCATATATATTTATCATTGATGAGATCTATGACAACTCAGCAACGGAAGAAGGGTTTGGCAATCACATCTATTAACCGAAGGAAGGTAGGTAGGTAGGTAGGTAGGTAGGTACTTACCTAACCGATGCAGCCGACCTGGATAGCCGGCATGAAAAGAAAATGAGGAGGAGGATATTCTATATTGCTCATGTCAAGAGGAAAAAAATTCATCTTTTGTAAAAAAAGCAAGCAATCAAATCGCTCTGGTTTTGAGAACACTTTTGCCTTAGAATCTCATTACGAATGTAATCCCTCTTCATAACGGATGGATGACACCACGACTCTAAAATGTAAAACTTGGGTCTGATCCCAATTTGCTCATACTTGGAATAACTTTCTTACCATAAGGCAAGGACAAAATAGTAGATCATCACTCCTGAAACTCCCAATCTCAGGATCGTTGCAAACAGCGTCCCCATCACCACCCCCCAACCTGCTCTGAGAGCCTCCCTCTTCTTCTTCCCGGCGAACCACTCGACGACTACCGCTCCAATAAAAGCCCCCACAAGCATGGCGAATGGGGACCAAAATATCCCTATCGCCATTCCTAACATGGAGCCCCAGACTCCCCATTTCGATGCTCCATATCTTTTGGCCCCTAGCAGTGGAATGATATAATCCATGACGATCACAAGGATCGTTACAATGGCCAGGATGATGATTAATATCGGGGTCAAGGGAGGCGAGAAATGTTTTAATAGAGCCAGCAGAAAGAGGCCGATAAAGCTAAGCGGTGGACCCGGGAGAATTGGAAGAATACTCCCTGCCAATCCGAGAAGTATTAGAATAGAACCAATAACGATCGTGATGCCTTCAAGCATTCATCTCTCCCATTATGGTCTTGACTGAAAATTTTAGTCAGGCATAACAGTCTTACTTTGAATTTCCAGCACGCAAACGCCCCTCTGTACCCTTATTACTACGGGGCTTCAACAAGAATATAGCCCATTTTTCGTGCAGGTTTAAAGTCCCTTTGAACCGATTCAAAGGTCTCAGCCAATTTGTTCCAAGTATGTAGGCTCGTATAAAAACGGTACAAAAAGAGAAGATCCACTACCAGGCTGTCCATCCAATTGATATCTTTCTTGTAGCCGACCACCGCCCTCGATCCCGATGCACGTAGAAGATCCCTTGCGAACTTTTTGCCCTTGGCACCCTCAAGGACATTGCAGGATCCAAAATAAATAAGATTGGGGTAGGCTCCATACCCAGTAAAGGCTTCGCACAAATCATCCGGGCCGATCCGTTCAAGAACCGAATGAACACTGCCGGGTGATCCATGGAACGCGAGGTAAAAAATGGGAACATCCCAGGCACTGGGATCCATCCATAAGACGCCGTCAGGACGACGCAAATAATAGGCGAGATGTTTAGAAGATTCAATGAATCGGTGATCCACCTGCAGGGGAGGACGGATTAAGGGCTTCAAAGAGTCAAAGAATCCCTTTACAGAAAGGTTTTTGAAGACCCGGTCATCCCAGGAGGATTCAAGACAGACGAGTTTCCTCGGTACTGTATAGGTCACCGAAGGCCAGGGTGGGTGCCCGGCAGCAGCACATCTTGCGAACCAATCAGGCGTCTCAGTGGGACAGCATTCCACACAACACCTGGGGCAAACCATGCTTTTCTCATCCATACAAAGATAACAATTCTTCTTTGGAGTTCGGTGATTCCAATAGCAATCATCGGTCATGATGTATCCCTCACACGGTACTAACTTTTTTATGGGTGAAACCAAATCTCAATTTCTCAAACCTTACCCGGAGCACAGTCCGACCTCAGGCTTTTACTTTAAGCTACTCAATTCTTTTTTAACTTCTTCTGAGAGCCAATGCCGAATCAATGTTTGATAAGGTATCGATTTAGTCGTTGCCAATTTCCTAATGGCCTGGACCTGAAGGGGGTCTATTTTAATCGTTACATTCTGAAGTTTCCTTTTTCTCTTTTTTGAAAGAATATCGCGGCGGAGTCGTCCTCCTAAGCTAAATTCAACAGGTTCTTCCAGGAGTTCATCAAGAATGCTTATCTGGTCATAATAATCCGCCCACTGTTTATCTCTCCCCTTCTCCACGTTCCTTCACCTCCTATGCTTTTTATAATATTGAACTTCTGATCGGTTCATATCCCAACCTGTAATCGGTCGCACGATCCCTTTAGGTTTCTTTCCAAAAATAACGATCAGGTACCTTCCTGCACCGGTTGGACCAAAGGCTACATAATGTCCCTTTTTTGTCTTTCGGAAGAGAGGTTGATGAACAAAGATTTCTTCGGCCTCCTCTGGCTCAATGCCATGGCCGAGTTTGAAATGAAGAACATTTCCTTCGTCCCATTCAAACTCTGATATCTGCAATCCGGACTCCGATTAGTCATACATAGTATTACATTTTGGTGAAGCGATGTCAATATTTTTGAAGGGAACTTTGAAGGGGAATCGGGGCCGGTTCCAATCTGTTTTCAAGTTTTTAGTAAGATAAGGCGGAAGGTTTACAGGCAGGCACATTTGGATGGGCCAACTTTTTGATGGATGCCACTAGGTTTCACTAGGTCTATTTCTTAAATAACTTAACTACGTCTCTGAGGTTTCTTCCTCTCGCTTACACCACACTTTAATGTTATCTTATTAGGATTAGACCCCCAGGGCCAAAGGGCAGCGTATATCACTTGATTACCCTCTTGCCTATAGAAAAAGGATTGATCATTCCGCAAACCACCCAAAGAATCAACCATGTCCTGAATTTCTTCCGGCAAATTGGCTTCTTCCCCATGTTCCTTCGCGGCTGAGCCTAAATATTTCTTTAGTAAAGAATTAAGCAATTCTATGTCTTTCGTGTTAATGACCGCTTCCAGATACTCCGATCCTTGTGAGTTGGATCTGATTTCCAGGGTAATCGCTTCCTTTATCTCTTCTATCAGTCTCATCGCTTTCGTCCTGTCAAAAAATAGGAGCCCATCCCCCATTACATAACATAACTTGTTTTGCGCCTAAATCTTTACCCCTCACTCTCTGCCCCTTGCGCAAAATGATCGAACAGTTTCTTTGTTCAATCTGCAATTTGAAATCTG
>Ga0299912_10001826_pt1 | contig 17214 bp, 17 predicted proteins | sample RVTome_2_FD_207667 | JGI IMG/M metagenome (GOLD analysis project Ga0299912, IMG submission 207667) | Soil microbial communities from uranium-contaminated site in the Upper Colorado River Basin, Wyoming, United States - RVT95D214 (version 2) ... | reverse complement strand
TCATGAAGGGCTACACGGGCACCGACATCAAGAAGATCTACGATGAGCTCTACATGAGGGCGGAGATCCTGGAGTACATGATAGCCCTCGGTATTCTGGAGTACGACGATGTTCTGGAGAACCTGCTGTACGTTCAAGGCGTGGGCATAGAGCAGGCTCACTCGAAGCTCAAGAGGATGGCGCTCACGAAGCTGGGTCAGGGCGTCGAGGCTCAGATCAAGAAGAAGGTGAGTAACACGGAATGATGTCGAGGCTAAAGGAGATCAAGAACTCGAAGCTGCTTGAGAGCCTGAGCAAGGGCGACAAGATGGACTTCGAGTTCCCCTTCTTCATCCTATACCTAAGGGCGATCACGTCCGGCACAATAAGCAGGGTTCTCCTTCTCCAGGTGGCCTCGGAGAAGCTCATATTCAGCAGCATCACACCGTACCTCGTCAAGATACTGAACCTAATGAACCAGTGGCGGTACCCCCAAACGAAGGCCACAGAAATTATGAGCGGCCAGGCCCCTACAAGGGACTTCAAGGACTTTCTGTTCAAGTTCAGCCAGAGCATATCGTCTGGTGAGCCCGTGAACCAGTTCATCGAGATGTACCACAAGAACTTCATGGCCGAGTTCGAGGCCTCCAGGATGCAGTCCATGACCCGCCTGAAGAACCTGAGCGACGCCTACGTGCCCATGATCAGCGTCACCCTGTTCATGACGACGACGATGCTGATATCATCTATCTTCTACGACGCCAAGATCATGATCGTTTTAGCCATCATGATAGTCATCGCCATCAGCTTCATCCTCTACATCCTGTCTTGGCTCATATTCAACTCGTCGAAACCCGACGCCATACTGGTTCAGGGGCAGAAGGAGAAGCCTGCCATCAGGAGGAGGGTGGAGTACGCCGTAATCATGAGCATTGTGCTGTCCGGCCTGGTCCTGCTGATACCCTTCGAGAACAGGTTCAGGCACTTCGTCCTTGTGGGGCTGATCCTCTTCATGGGTGGACTGATAGGGCGCACCTACGTGAACAACGTGAAGCAGCGCGAGAGAGACTACCCCACATTCTTCAGGTACATGGCCTCAAACCTCTCTGCCAACATTCCCTTAGCCCAGATTCTGAGCGGGGCCGCTAACACCGACTTCGGGACACTGAACTCCGTCATACAGAGCCTTAACAACAAGATCAAGATGAGGGTTGAGCCCAAGGTCGCGTGGTGGGGCTTCGAGACGGAGGTGGACAGCACCTTGATTCGGCGCGTAAACACGATCATGACTGACACTATCTATACGGGCGGCGACCTCGGCGTAGCCAATAAGTTCATAGACGAGTTCTATCACGTGTACACGACCATCAGGAACCAGAGGTACAACGCCGTGGGGTACCACACCGGCATGCTTGTGCCCATATATGTGGTGGCGGCGGCCCTCTTCGCCGTTATAGATGGGTTCTTCGCGAGCCTAATAGAGTTCATCGGGCAGATGGCCACTGTCCTGGACTTCTTCTCTGTGCCCGACGTAGGCTTCATGAGGCTTTTCTTCGTCTTCGCCCTCGCCCTATTCGCCCTCAACAACGTCTTCAGCATATACAACATGGAGGGAGACTCGAGGTTCACGGTCCTGTACTACGTGGGTATGCAAATGACTTTAGGCGGCATAGTGTACATAATCATCAGCGAAGCCGTGGTGAAGTACCTGGCGGGGGTCACGACGTTATAGGAGGATGGCTTGATGGGTGAATCTATCAGAAGGGTGTACGAGCCCGGGCGGTGGCTTCTGGTCGCAGGCGTCATACTGAGCGTCGTGCTCATGCTTCAGCTGTACACGATAAACGAGACGGTGGACATCGGCTCCATCGACACACTTCTTGGGCGCAACATGACGGGCTTGATGCTGGTCGCCTCCTACCTTCTCACGACCATGGCTATGCTGGTCGTGGTCTCGGAGTACTTCCAGACCAAGAAGAGGATGGAGGGCCTGTTCGCGTTAACCGACCTGCTTGACCGCGTGCAACAGCTTCAAGCCGCTTCAGTGTCGCCGAGGGCGGCGGCTAAGACCACCGCAACTGAACCCATGTCCAGTAAGGCGCCTCAAAGAGTCATCGATCCGTTAGTAGATGCTCCCATAGAATTGACTACTCCTGAGCAGCTACCTGCCAGCACCGAAGTCGAGGCGCAGACAGGTTCAGCCACAGACAGCGCTGTCACTGAACTAAAGAAAGATGGCGCAACCTACAAGACAATAGAGGTGAAGGTCGACGCCGATAAGGCGCCCCCGAGCGGGGAGCCTAAGGAAGAGGAGCTGGACTTCGACGAAATAGATGAGCTATCGCAGCAGCGGTTCCTGGGCGCGGATGATGAGGAGGAGAAGGTCAACGAGCTGCTTAAACACAGTGAGGTGATAGCGACGCTCAATGAACTTGAGAGGGTCGTGGAGGAGCTGAAGGCCAAGAGGGGCCTCTTTAGCCCTCACTAGCGACGAATCCATGAACCTTCCTCGAAGGTTATATCGCATGTGAAACTGATTCTACCTGTTACATAACATGACTTCATAAACTATCTATATATTTCAACTCGATGATGGAGTGGAAATGGCTTCCTCGATCGTGTCAGAGGGCATAATACTGATAGCTGTGGTTGTGGCAGCCGCGATGCTGAGCCAGGTGTTCCTCACGACGATGACCGGCATAGAGCAGAGCAGCGTAACCATGTCCGAGCGCCTCGGAGACAAGATGAAGACAAGCATAAAGATCATATCGGCCGTGAACTCCAGTTCCACGACGGCCAAGGTCTGGGTCAAGAACACGGGCACAAACATCATACCATCGGCCGTGATAGAGAAGAGCGACGTCATCTTCGGCAGGTTCGGCGCCTTCAATTACGTGGATTTCTCGGAGACGGGCGTCGGCTGGGACTTCGTGCTCCTGAACAGCGAAGACACACATTGGCAGAACGGAGAAACCATGGAGATCACCATAACCGCCGCCGCGGCCTTCATCAAGGGAGACTACTACGTCTGCTTCAACACGTTCAACGGCGTCGACGATGAGCTGTACTTCAGCATAGGTGGCTAGTGATGGGCCAGTCAACCACCGTCGCTACGGCGTTCACGGCGATAATGATGATCGCGGGGGTCTCCATACTCATCACCACCGCCGTCTCCGGGTTCGGCATAATAGCGAGCGGCATCACGGACCAGACGGACAAGACCAGCATACTGGTGAACGAGCGCCTGGAGTTCACTGGCTGGAGGCTCGTGGACCCTCAGACGCTGCATCTCAACGTGTCTAACACCGGAGAGACGAGCCTGACCCTGCGCGACTTCGACAAGTTTGACTGCATCGTCATGTACACAGCGGGCGGAGCCTCGTCATCCGAGTGGCTGGCCTTCAACCAGGCGGCGACCACCGGGGATTACTGGAAAGTTAACAGGGTCTTCTTCAACGGCGCCCAGGGCGACGAGGTGAACCCCATCTCCCTGTCGGGCACGGTGAGCGGCAACTGGGACCCGCAGGAGGTGTTGGAGGTGCAGATACACGTGGACGCCGTGGGCCCCTCTTTCAGGTACGTCATCATGTCGACGGTGAACGGTGTGAAGGCGTCCACAGGGTTCACGTTGTCCCATGAGACGGGTTCAGCCACGGTGTCGGCGGGCAGCACCTTCGTCGACGTCCAGCATTCTCTGGGTAGGACGCCTGCGAACGTCCAGGTTACTCCGAGGACGGACATAGGCTCTACGGTGTTCTGGGTGGACGGCGTCGACTCGGACAGCTTCAGGGTCAACCTCGGTGCCTCTCTGCCGGGAGACGCGGTCTTCTACTGGCGAATAGAGTGACGCATCTACCTGAATCAATATGTTCTTCACTTTGATTCAGATACTTCTCTCACATCTCAAAAAATTGCATTGATTTAGGTCCGTTAATATATTGATTTTGATTAATATTTTTATGATCTATACATTTATATCGTGGATTATTGATCTATATCATCGATCTATTTGTTTCGGGTTCAGGTCCCCAGCCGGTTCGAGGCGGCCGCATACTTGCTTCTGGTGCTTGGCGCAGCGGGCGACTGGGTGTCCACGGGCATCGGCTTGAGGGGCGGGTTAGCTGAGGGAAACGCCTTGGCAGCGGCGCTCATGGGCAGCGGGCAATGGGTCAGCGTCGACCTGACACTTGTGGCTACACTCGTGGTCGTCCCCTACGTGGTGAACAGGGCGATCAAGAACAAGGCAGCTAGGGCTCTGTGGGTTTTTCCGGTGCTGGCCGGACTGCTGAAGGTAGCCGTGTGCCTCTGGAACATTAACCTGATAGTGTAGAAGAAACCCAGTGAAAATGGGATTCTACTTGCTCTTCCATAGTAGCTCGAAGAGTATCTTGTAGCTATCAACGATGGTGTTGTAGTTTGTCCACATGCCGTATAGGCTGGTCTGGTCGTTCGCCATGAGTAGTATCATCTCCTTCCCGTCCTTGACGAAGTATCCAGGCATCTCATACTTCTTGAGGTACGCGAAGTCCCCCTCACCTATCTCTATCTGGTCGAGGACGTAGCTGCTGGTCGGCGAGTAGTTGGTCAGCAGCCTCACCTTTATACCGGCGCTGGTCACCAGCCCGTCCAGCTCCTCCAGGAACGGCGTGTTGTAGAGCCAGATCAGGTTACTGTCCGAGACCACTATGTCGAAGGTCTCCTTGCAGCCCGTGAGCAGCTCGTTCAGCCTCACACTGATGTGGCGTTTTCCCTCCAGCACCTGGAAGGTCTCCTTGGCCTGCTGGATGTTCTCCGGTTCCGGGAGGCTCTGCCAGATCCTCAGGAGCTCGGCCTTCCTCTGCTCCATCTGGTGGACGCGTTGGCGCCTCTCCTCTATGAGGTTGTCCAGCACCGTCTCGAACGGCACCGCGACGAACTTCATGGGCCTCTCCATGACCCTGCAGATGAGCCCCTGAGCCTCCAGGCGGCGAAGTATCTTGTACGCCTCAGTGCGGTGAACGCCCAGGGCCTCCGCCACGCTCTGAGCCTTATGCGCGCCGAACCGTGCCAGGTATAGGTAGACCCTGACCTCGTTCTTGCTGAGCTTGAACCTGCTCAGAGCCTGATCGATACTCTTCAGGGAACTGATGTGCTCCATCGCTTCTGAGGGGAGCCTGGTCCTGCTGGTCTCCTGAGTGTACACCGGTAGGAGCTCCAGCTCATCATCCATGAGCTCGGTCTTCTTCTTATCCTGTTTCTCGAGTTGTAGTTGTCCAACCTGCATCTTACAGCCCGAGCAAATCCATATCCTTAATATAAAAAGAGATTCTGGAGAGGTAAACTAGTTTCTGAATCCATATTCTCTATGGACTAGCCTTGCACGTGGGGGCTGCCTGGACTTCTACAGATTCAAGGGGGGCGGTATACGGTTTAAAGCGTTTGTGTGGGTGCCTGAAACACATTCTATGCGCTGCGTCCAGCGGTTTGTCAGTATGTCTCGCCCACACATCGTTTTTTTCTCAAAAACCTTATAATCGGCGGCTGGCTAACGGTTTCAAACTGGACCGTGGCCCGCTTGAAGTGTCCTTACTGTGGATCAGAGGAGCATAGGACCCTGGAGACGAGGGACTCCCACAATAATATGGTTAGGCGTAGGAAGGAGTGCTTCGCGTGCGGCAGACGCTTCACAACCTATGAGCAGATCGAGGAGATCGAGCTGATGGTCCGGAAGAAGGACGGCCGCCTTGAGAGGTTCAACAGCGATAAGATAGTCAAGGGCCTACAGAAGGCGTGCGAGAAGAGGCCTGTGAGCCTGGAGCAGATTAAGGACATCGCCGAGCAGGTCAGGCAGAGCATAGTCGCCGAAGGCAGGGATGAGGTCACCAGCAGGGAGATAGGCGACATCGTTATCTCCCACCTGAAGGGCCTGGACTACGTCTGCTACGTGAGGTTCGCCTCGGTGTACAGGGAGTTTAAGGAGCCGGGCGACTTCAAGGAGTTCATGCGGGAGCAGCCCTAGGCCTTCCACCAGTCGAACATGAGGTAGACGATCTCCTCGCCGACGACGGCTAACATGAACGATTTCCTGACGGTGGTGGCCAGTCTACCCGCCTTGATTATCTCGGCCGCCTCGATGCACGCTCCGCCGTACCAGACCTGGACTATGTAGGGCGCGTGTTCGATGCCGGGGCCGCGCTCGTACACGGCGAAGTCGCACCCGTACTTGATGCCCGGTGTGGCGACCAGTCCCCTCGTCCTCAGATCCTTGTACACCCTGTACCTGGTCTCGAAGCCCTGGATGCCCTCGCCGAATTTCTCAGCCAGTTTTTTGGGCGATATCTTCTTGTCGTCAAGGTCTCTCACCGTCAGTCTGCCCGCCTCGGCTAGGTAGAGGCCCTCCACGGCGTCCAGAACCAGGGGGGTGTCGAATTTCTCCCGGGGTTTAGGTATGCCCAGAGGCTTACCGTAGTAGCCGTCGGAGTAGAGGCTGTTGCCGTCCTCAGTGTTCCACACGATTAGCCTGTTGTTCTCCACGAGGTTTGCTACTGAAGGCATGTTAGGTTCCTAGAGTGCTATTATTCGTATGTGGTCGGATGCGTCCCTGACCTTGTCCACCATGTTCTCCATGAGGTTGACGGTGTCCTTGAGGATGAGTATCGCAGGAAGCTCCATGGAGCTCGTCACGACGCTCATCTGGACCTCCACGTACCTCTCGTCGAACCTTTTCTCTATTTCGTCGATCTGGCGGGTGAACGCGATGGACTTGTCCGAGTTGAAGCCGAGGCTCATCATCGCCTCACGTAGCTTTATGAGAGAATCGAACGCCAGGTCTGCGAGCTCCAGTATTCCCTTAGCGACCTCGTCTGTCAGGGTCCACCCCCTCTTCTCCGTCTCTATGAGCCGGGCCGCAGTTCCTTTGATCTCGTCCATTATGTCACCGAATACGCTTATGAGCCTGAAGAAGTCGTCCCTGTTCACCAGCACTCCGCCGACCTCGTGGAGCTCCTTGATCAGGGCCGTCTTTATCGTGTTCGCCTCGTTCGTGATGGTCTTTATGCTGTCCATGAGGCCGTCTGAGACGCCCTCCTTCTTGGCTAGGATGTCAGCTATCGCAAGCACTTTTCTGTAGCTCTCGACGGCCAGCCTCGCGTGGTCCTGGCAGAGCATGAGGAGGTTGCGCATCGAACGGTCTTCGGACTCGACTGGGAATACCATTAAGGGTGCACCGCGAATTTATCCATGAATGTATTAACGTTACAGGTTTTAAAGTTTAAAGGTGTTTGATTATATTGAGCAACAAAGTAATTACTGTAAATACCGTCTAGTCTTTCTTTCGCTTAGAGCTCGTCCACCAGTCGAGGTACTCCTCGTTGCGTTGCCGCTTCTTCTCTTCCTCGTCGTCGTCCTTCTCGTAGAGCTTCTCTAGGGCTTTGGATAGCTCGGCCTCAGTGTATGTGAGGCCGCAGCTCTGGCAGCTGTAGTGCCTCAGCTTGGGGTCCCATTTCAGCTTACCTCCACACTCTGTGCAGTACGGCATGCTATCCCCGCTCCATATTTATTCGGCGGCTATTTAAGCAGACGCTTTCGGCGTCTGTGGCGTAAAAACGTTGTTGAAGAATGGGGGTTACTTGGGTTCGGGGGGAGGAGGCTCTATGAAGCCCTGCTCCATGAGCATCTTCACCAGTTTCTGGGTGCGCCCGATGATGGCCTCGGCCCTCTCGTAGAGCTCCTTCCTGCTCGCCTTCTTGCGGGCGATCCCCTGCTGTATAGCCTTCATGCCCGTCTCAGCCGCCTGTAGGGGGTATATCTCCCACTCGTCCATCGACGGGATGATGTAGTCCTTGGCGAGTCCCTTGTCCTCCGCGTACTTGGCGAGGGCCTTGGCTGAGGCTATACACATCTCGTCTGTGATGGTCTTGGCGCGTACGTCGAGGGCTCCGCGGAATATGGCGGGGAAGACGAGGCTGTTGTTGACCTGGTTGGGGAAGTCGCTGCGGCCCGTGGCCATGACCTTGACGCCGGCCTCCTCTGCCTCCCAGGGCCATATCTCTGGGATGGGGTTGGCGCAGGCGAAGACTATGGAGTCGTCGGCCATTCCCTGTATGTCTTCCTTGGTTATGACTCCGGGTCCCGGCTTAGATGCCGCGATCAGGATGTCGCTGCCCTCGGCCGCCTCCTTTATGCCGCCCTCGACGCAGTCGGGGTTCGTCTTCACGGCCAGGTCCCATTTGTAGGTGCCCTCCAGGTCCTTCCTGCCCGTGTGTAGGGTGCCTGTGCTGTCCGTCATGATGATGTTCTTGGGGTTGACGCCCGCTGCCTCAAGGACGTAGAATGTGCGGGTGTTGGCGGCGCCCGTGCCGACGATGGTGAACTTCGCCTTGTTCAGCTTCTTCCCCACGTACTTGAGGGCGTTTATTGTCCCGGCGAGGATGACTGCCGCGGTGCCCTGCTGGTCGTCGTGCCAGACGGGTATGGGCATCTCCTTCCTGAGCCTGTCCAGGATGTAGAAGCACTTGGGGCTGCTGAAGTCCTCCAGGTTGATGCCGCCGAAGGTGGGCTCGATCCATTTGACGGCCTGTATGATCTCCTCGGGGTTCTTTGTGGAGAGGCAGATGGGGAACGCGTCCACTCCGCCCAGGTACTTGAATATGAGGGCCTTGCCCTCCATCACGGGCATGCCGGCCTGGGCGCCTATGTCGCCGAGGCCGAGGACGCGGGTCCCGTCGGTGACGACGGCGACGTAGTTCCACTTGCTGGTCGTCTCGTAGGCGAGTTCGTTCTGTTTCTCGATGTCCTTGCAGACCTGGGCTACGCCGGGGGTGTACCAGATGGAGAAGTCTTGGAGTGTGCGTATGGCGCACTTGGGCATGACCTCGACCTTGCCGTGGTAGAAGGCGTGGTAGGGTGGGGCGATCTTGCTCCACTTCTGGGCTTCCTTGAGAAGCTCTTCCTTGGTAACTGGCATGTGGAATAAGACAGGGGGAGGATGGATAACATTTACGCGTGGTGGATTCGAAGAGAGAAAATTTGTGGCCTAGCGGAGAACTTGGAACACTAGTTCTTAAATATCAAGGTTTTACCGTAAAATCCTTTTCTGGCGATTTATCGCCATTTTACGTTAAACAAACCTTAAATATAATCGAGAAGCATATTTTTTCGTTGTTATCGCTGTCGTTCTGACAAGGACGACAGGCATTTGTAGAACCCTAGATTCAATTTTACCCGAAGTTTTATATCAACTGAAAGGTGTAGTTGATAGTACAAGGTGAATCTAAATTATATGGTGGACAAGGCTGATTTATTCATAGATGGAGGGTATTTTGCCAAGGTAAGAGAAAAGTTGGGTGTATATGATGTAGATTTCTGTAAGTTTTCAGATTTACTCTGCGGTAATTTAGAGAGATTATTTACCTTTTATTATGACTGCCCTCCCTTTCAAGGCAACCCTCCCATGCTGAAGAAAAAATTAGAAAGGCGAATTTCGATAGGTTTGTCTATTCTCTGAAATCCTACCCCAGGTTTCAGGTTAGATTGGGTAAACTGAGCCGTTTCAATTCTACATGTGAAAAATGCGGCAACAATGTAACGATCCATAGACAGAAGAGAGTAGATAATCTACTGACCGTTGATTTGACAAGGGCGATCTGGAAGGACAACATATACAAAGCGATCATTGTCACAGGGGACAGTGATTTTGTTCCAGCTGTTGAAGAAGCGAATCGTGCCCAGATCTTGACTCATGTATATTACCTCAAGTCAAAGAATACAACGATACACGATGAATTATACATGGTATGTTCCGAGAGAACGGAGATTACAAAAGAACTTCTACAAAAGGCATTGAGAACATAGTTAAACCATGCTAAACGTCGCCACGGGAGGCGATGCGAAGGATCGTCACCACATCTTCCTCCCCATCCTTCACCCTCCGTCCGAGTTCAGACTCCAGGGCGAAAAGCTCGTTGACGTCCAGCGAGTCCTCCAGCGTCACATCGTCAGACTCCTTCACTCTCGCCCGTAACTCCTCTACCCTTCTAAGTAGGTCGCACGTCGGGATCGACGAGTAGTCGAAGGTCTTTACCGCGACGTCCTTGGAGACGCCGTACCTCGCCCTCGTCTCATCCAGGGCAGTCATTCAACCAGCCTCTCCATGCGCGGCATCTCTTCTAACACTTTCCCTCACCAGCCCAGCGCCACAAAAAAATCCTCCGTCCTATAACGGCAGCAGTACACAGGGTCACAGGAAGACAGGCGGCACCGGCGCCCCCTCCACACCACCACGGGGCCAACAGAGAAGCTCACCACGGTTCGGCGACTACTAACCTCCGACCACCGCCGCCTAAGAACCCTGAAAAAGCCTCTAATCCATAAAATAAGCCGAAAAACGGGAAATCGTGGCGGCGGCGACTACACCCCCCCCCCACGTGCACGCGCACAGAAAAACCATAAACAAAAGCAGAGAACTAGGAGAGCCCACCACGGAGCCTCTCCCTCACATCCTCACCCAGCGGCCCCTCGCCGTCCACGATGTCGTGGAACGTCCTGAACACTCTCTCCAGCTTCCTCCAGTCGGGCACATAGACGCGGCTGAACCACACCCTGCTACTGTCCACGCCCTCGTCCTCCAGCTCCCACCGGTACTCGTCCAAGCGCTTCTCGCTCAGCACGTGGGCGCTGCCGTAAGGCCCCTCATGCTCAGGCGCCTCCAGAAGCATCACCCCGTCGGCGCCGTACGCGAAGGCGTATAGAAGATGCTCCTTCTTCAGCCTCGCCAAGCTGGGCAACGGTATAATCCGTATGCTGCTCGGGTAGGTGAGCCTAGCCAAGCCGGCCAGGTCCACCGCCGTGTACGCCACCTCCTGCTCCACGAAGGCCAGTATCCTGGGCTCGGCCTCGCTCTCGGCTAATGCGCCCCTAATGTTCGCCTTTATCTGGGCCTCCGAGAGCCCCTGCTGGTCCAGGGCGTTCACAGGGCACTCCGGGATGCAGGCCCCGCAGCCGCTGCACATGATCTGGTTGATCACGGGCTTCCCGCCCTCCATCGTTATGGCGGACTCGGGGCAGACGCCCACACACTCCCCGCAGCCGTTGCACGCATCGGGGTCAGCGAGTACCGCCTTGTTGGGCTCTATGACCCTGTCGCCTCTGAGGAAGTTCACCACCTTCATGGCGGCCCCCTCCGCCTCGGCCGTGGAGCTCTGAATGTCCTTGGGGCCGATGACGACACCCGCTGCGTATATCCCGTCGCGCTTCGTGCTCACGGGGTCCAGCTTGGGGTGGCGCTCCAGGATGAACTGGTCCTCGTCCGCCGGCACCTTTAACGACTCTGCTAGCTTCAACGTGTCATCTGTCGTTACCATCGGGGGCGCGAGCACGACCAGGTCCACGGGGTTCTCCACCATCCTGTTAAGCATCATGTCCTCGCTCCGCACCAGAACCTGGTCGCCCTCAGGCACGATCTCCGAGACCTTGCCCTTCACGAACATGGCGCCCTTCTCCTGCGTCGTCCTGTAGAACTCCTCGTAGCGGCGGCCAGGAGCCCTGATGTCAATGTAATGAATCCAAACATCTACACCGCGATCCCTCAGCAACTGCGCCTGCTTAAGACTGTACAGGCAGCAGACCCTGCTGCAGTGGGGCCGGCCCACCTCGGTGTCCCTGCTCCCCGCGCACAGGACGTAGGCCACGCTCCTCACCTCCCTACCCGTCTTGGGCACGATGAGCTGGCCGCCCACGGGCCCGTTGACGTCCAGGATGCGCTCCATCTCAAGGCTCGTCACCACGTTGGGGTACAACCCGTACCCGTACTGTGGCAGTCCACTCAGGTCGTAGAGCTCGAAGCCGGTGGCCAGCACGATGGCGCCCACGTTCAGCTCCACCTCCTTGCCCGGGTCGTCCACGTCTATGGCGCCTGCCGGGCAAGCCCTGGCGCAGGCGCCGCACCTGAGGCAGTGCTCGTAGTCGATGGTGTAGATGCTGGGGACGGCCTGCGGGAACGGCCTGTATATCGCCTTCCTGGTGCTCAGTCCCTGGTTGTACTCGTCCGGGGCCTTGCCCGGGCAGACCGCGTTGCAGGCGCCGCACCCGATGCACTTCTCCGGGTCGACGCCCCTGGGCTTGACCCAGACCTTGACCTTGAAGTCACCGGGGACGCCCGTGACCTCCTTGACCTCGCTGTATGTGAGGAGGTCTATGTTCCTGCTCTGGCTCACCTGCGCCATCTTGGGCGTCAGTATGCACTGGCTGCAGTCCAGCGTGGGGAAGACCTTGGGGTACTGGATCATGTGGCCCCCTATGCTGGGCCCCTTCTCCACCAGGTGCACCTTCATGCCGTACTCGCTGAGCCTCAGGCTCGTGGTGATCCCAGCTACTCCCCCGCCGATGACCAATGCCTCCCTGACGACGTTCATCTTCTTGGACTCCAGGGGCACAGATTGCTTCGCCCGCTCGACGGCCCCCCTTATCAGGTCCAGGGCCTTCTGGGTGGCACCCTCGTGGTCGTTCTTGTGGACCCAGCTGCAGTGCTCCCTGATGTTCACCATCTCGAGGAACGCCGGGTTCAGGCCCTTCTCCTCCAGGTCGCTGAGGAAGGTGGTCCTGTGCATCTTGGGGGTACAGCAGGCTAACACGACCCTGTCCAGGCCCTCCTTCTCCACCGCCTCCTTGATGCCGTCGACGCTAGGCTTACTGCAGAGGTACCTCTCCACCTTGGCGTACGCAACCTGGTCCTTGACGGCGTCGACCACCCGCTGGGTCTCGACCACATCACCTATGTTGCCGCCGCACTCGCACACCCAGACGCCGATCCTTGGTTCAGACATTGTGGATACCTTACAGCAGCTTCAGGTGGTGCTCCAGGGTCTTAGCTCCGCGGTACTCTGGCAGCAGCAGCGGGCTCTTCCTGTCGGTCTTTATCCCTGACTCCTTGAGCGCCTTCTCGTACTCGCCCAGGTGCTTCAGCGTCAGCCTACCTATCTTAGCCGTCTTGACCCTTTCGGCGGCGGCCTTGCCGGCCCTCCTGCCGAACACGTAGAGGTCCAGCTGGCTGTTTCCCATGAGCCTGTTCTTGCCGTGCACGCCGCCGCAGACCTCGCCGCATGCGTAGAGGCCTCCAACGTTAGTCTCGCCCTTGACGTTTATCTCGACTCCGCCGTTCTGATAGTGGAGCGTCGGGAAGACCAGCATGGGCTCCCTGCGGATGTCGATGCCGAACTTCTTGAACATCCTGAACATGGCCGCGAACTCGCGCTCGATGGTGCCCGCGCCGTTGATGATGTCGATGAGGGGTGTGTCCAGCCAGACGCCCTTCATGCCTGTAGGGGTTTCTATCCCGTTGTCCCTGCCGTAGCACTCCCTGATGAAGGCCGAGGACTCAACGTCCCTGGTCTCCAGGTGGTACACGAACTGCTCGCCGTCCTTGTTGACGGGCTGGGAGCCCCTGCCCCTCAGCTTCTCGGTGCAGAGCTGGCCCACTATCTGCTCTGGGAAGGCCGCGCCCGTGGGGTGGTACTGGGTGCTGTCCAGGTGGATGAGGTTAGCCCCAGCCCTGTAAGCCATTACTATGCCGTCGCCCGTGGCCCCGTAGTGGTTGGTGGTTTCGTAGCCCTGGATGTGGAGCCTGCCGAAGCCACCGGTCGCGAGGATAGTTGACTTGGCCCTGCAGACCTTGTACTCGTCGCTGTCCAAATCGAATAGGACTGCTCCGGCAACCTGCCCCTTATCGTCTTTAATGAACTCGACGGCGCACGTGAACTCCAAGTAGCTGATGCCCCTGTTGATGAACTCGTCTATCAGGACCCTGGTGATCTCCAAGCCTGTGTAGTCTTTGCAGCTGTGCATCCTTTTCCGGCTGGTCCCGCCCCCCGATATCAGTTGCATGGAGCCGTCAGGCATCTTGTCGTAGATGACGCCCAGCTCCTCGTGCCACTTTATCACGTCCGGGCCGTCGTTCACCATGGCCTCGACTAGCTCGGGCTTGTTGGCGTAGTGGCCTCCGCCGATGATGTCCAGGTAGTGGTGTGTGGGGCTGTCCTCCGGCGCGTCAGCGGCCTGGATGCCTCCCTGGCTCATCTTGCTGTTGGCGTCGCCGAGCCTGAGCTTGGTCACCATGAGTATCTTGTCGGGCTCCACGCCGTTCTCTTGGGCCAGCAGGGCTGCGCTGAGGCCGGCGCCGCCTGCGCCTATGATGAGGATGTCTACGTCGTAGTCGATCTTGCCCAGGTTGATGTCCTTGGGGCTGATGATGCTGTGGGCTTCGACGATGTTAACAACCTCGTGGGGCATGAGCTGGCCCTTGCTGGAGCCCAGCCCCAGCGGCCTCTTCTGGTCCATCTTCCAGTCCGGGTGATAGTCCTTGAGTATCTGCTGCTTCTCGTCGGCCGTCATTGATCTGAAGTGTTTACCGATCCTCCCAGCCCTGGACGCAGCAACCTTACTCAGGCTCTCACGCATGTAGTCCGGGTAACCGCCCATGTAGTCGCTCATTCTTCCACCTTATCCCTCGTGTTGTACTTCACCTTAAGCTTGTCAAGGGGCATGGTCATCAGCTCCTTGACCTCGGCGTCGTACTTGCCTTCCTCGATCTCCCTGACCCGGTTCAGCACGTGCTGCGTCGGGCCTACCACGTACTTGGAGTAGAGGCGCCGCGCCAGCATGCCCACGTTGTATGGCACTATCTCGGCCGGGCACCTGACTGCACATAGGCCGCAGCTTAGGCAGTCGAAGCTTAGCTTGGCCGCCTGCTCTATGTCTCCGCGTAGGCTCGCCTGGACGTAGTCCATGACCATTATGTCCTGCGGGCACGCCTTGGTGCAGGTATTGCACGCGAGGCACCTGCTCACCTCGGGGTAGTACTCCAGGATCGTTGAGGCGTCGGGCTTCAGCTCCTCCAGCTTGTAGGTCTTCTTCTCCGTCGGGCTGAATGGTATCTGGGCTATGTACATGCCGTCCTCCACTATCTTCTGGCATGCGAGGGCGCCCTCCAGCTTGTAGCTCCCCTTCTTCCTGTAGAGCGTCGCGCAGGCACCGCAGAAGCCTCCGCGGCAGCCCGCCCCCCGCCTGAACTGGTGGCCGGTGTACTCCATGGCCTTCATAATGGTGAGGCTTCCGGGCACCTTGTGCTTCTTGCCCATCACGAAGATGGTTACCATCTCGTCCTTTTTCTCCAATTCAATCACTCCATGAGCCCCTTCTCCCTGAGGAGGGGTCTCGGGTCGGGCCTGTTGGCCTCGAAGGCCGTCGCCTCGCCGCCCAGCCCAAAGGCCAGAGCCATGAGCTGGGTGAAGTAAACGACGGGTATAGGGTCAAAACTTGGGTACTGTTGTTTCACCTGGGTCTGCCTTGGGCCCAAGTTGTACTCGCAGAGGGGGCAGGCCGTGACGAGAACATCGGCCCCCGCCGCCTCCGCCTGTTTGAGTATCCTGTGGCTCAGGTCGGCCACCGCCTCCTTCATCTGTACGGTGTGGTAGCTGCCGCAGCACTTCTGGCTGTACGCGAAGCCCACGGGCTCCGCGCCGAGGGACCTGAGCAGGTCCTCCATGATGGTTGGGTGGTCGGCGTCGTCGATGCCTATGCCTCTAGGGCGGAGTAGCAGGCAACCGTAGTAGGGGGCCACATTCAAGCCCTTGAGAGGTTTCTTCACGTGGGCAGCTACGTTTTCCCACCCGAGGCTTCTGAGGGCCTCCAGGTAGTGGATGACCTCCACGCCGCCGCCGTACTGTATATCCTCCTTGGTCATGATGTCCCTGATCTTCTTCCTCTTGTCGCTGTCCTGGTTGAAGACCTGGTTGCTCCTCTTCAGGGTGTTGTAGCACATGGCGCAGAGGGTCACCACCTGTTTCCCGTCGATGGCGCCGCTGTTGCTGAGCTCCTCGACCCTTATGAGGTTCCTCACCGGGGCGAGGTGGTGCATCACGTCGTCCTTGGCTAGCGCGTGAACGGTGCCGCAGCAGTTCCACCTGCTGGGCTCCACCAGCTCGATCCCTAAGACCTCCGCCGTAGCCAAGGTGGAGGCCTCGAAGTTGCGGGCGTTGGTTTTTAGGGTGCAGCCAGGGTAGTAGGCTATCCGTGTCATGCCGTCAGCTTCCTCTGGTTGCTAACTATGGCCACCTGCGGGAGCTCCCTGAGCTCCTCCGGGCTCAGGTCGTCGAGGCTCACCCTGTTATACTTCTTCCTCAGAACCATTTGCCTCAGAGCCTCCATGACGTTGGCTATGTCGATGCCTCTGGGGCAACGTACCTCGCAGTTGAAGCATGTTGTGCAGACCCAGATGGTCTTGGACTCTAGAGCCTCCTCTAATCCCAGTTGAACCATCCTGATGACCTTGGATGGCAGGTAGTCCATCTCCTGGGTCATAGGGCACCCGGAGCTGCAGGCGCCGCACTGGAAGCAGAGGTCAACGTTCTCCCCGCTCAGCTCCTTGACCCTGTCCTTGAAGGACTTGTTCTCGGGTCGCATACGGAGTATCAACTTCGACCTGTCGAAAGACATCCCTAAGCAATTGTGATCCCTAATATTATAATTTTCGAGAATGGCTATAGTCGGTTTAATGTGGCCTTTTTTAAGGTCACGCAATCATCGATTCTGCTACATGCCTGTAACGAACAGCGTTAATAGGCGGAGTAACCTACACAGCGTGTCCAATAGTTCAATTGAAGCACAATCGTAGAACTTAAAAAAAGACGTCTCTCACAGTAAGCCTAAAAACCAGTCAGGGTAGACTAACAATGATCCATATGGAGTATCACCTAAAGACTCCCATCCCAGAGAAGGAGATAAGGAAACTTAAGGTCGGCGACCTTGTCTATGTGACCGGTATCATCATAACGGCGCGTGATGAGGCTCACCTGAAGGCCTTGGAGCTCCACGAGAAGGGTAAGAGCCTCCCTGTCGAGTTCAAGGGGAACTGCGTCTTCCACTGCGGCCCAATAATGAAGAAGGATGAACAGGGCGCGTGGCAGGTTGTGGCCGCGGGGCCTACCACCAGCGCCAGGATGGACATCTTCGAGGACAGGTTCATAGAGTTCTATAGGCCCGCCGTCATAATAGGCAAGGGCGGCATGGGTGACCGAACGGCCAAGGCCTGTCAGAAGTTCGGGTGCGTCTACGGCGCCTTCACGGGGGGAGCGGCCTTGCTCGCGGCGCGTTGCATAAAGAAGGTTGTTGGCGTCTATTGGCTGGAGGAGCTAGGCATGCCCGAGTGCCTCTGGGTCTACGCCGCCGAGGACTTCGGCCCCATGATCGTCACCATTGACACCC
>Ga0299912_10001825_pt1 | contig 17219 bp, 15 predicted proteins | sample RVTome_2_FD_207667 | JGI IMG/M metagenome (GOLD analysis project Ga0299912, IMG submission 207667) | Soil microbial communities from uranium-contaminated site in the Upper Colorado River Basin, Wyoming, United States - RVT95D214 (version 2) ... | reverse complement strand
CATCATGATGATTGATTTTGCCTTGGATGCACAGAGAAATCAGGGGAAAAGCCCTGAGGATGCGATCTACGAAGGCTGTCTCATCCGTTTCCGTCCCATCATGATGACCACCATGGCCGCCATCATGGGAACCTTGCCCATTGCTCTTGGATACGGAGCAGGCGCAGAGGCTCGCCGTCCTCTGGGGCTCGCTGTGGTCGGTGGTCTGGTCTTTTCACAGCTCATCACCCTCTATATCACCCCTGTAATTTATATTTTCCTGGAATCTTTTCGCGAGAGAGTAAAAGGGTGGTTTCGTAAGTAAACCCCGTTAGAAATTCCAGCGGGGCATTAAACCCTGCCGGAATTAATCTGAAATGTAACCCCGCTGCAGCCGCCAGCCCAGAGGGCCTCTGGCCCGGAGGGAGAAGCGGGGCATTATTTCTAACGGGGTAAAGTTCGGAGTTCTCAATCTGCCATCTGCCTTCTGCGATCTGCAATCTGGACTTAGCTGGTTTCACAGGGTGGGATCTTCTCTTTCAGTTTCTTCTTTCTCGCTGGCGTGAGTTCCTCTTTGATCACCCAGTCGTTTGCGGCAAAGGCATCCTGAGCTTTGATGAGGAGCCATTCCTTTCCTGTCCCCCTTCCTCTCATCAAAACGAGTGAGAAACCTCCCTTCAATTTCTTGCCCTTCAGGGCGAAACGGAGCTTGCCCTGTCTTAAGGCGGTCTCGGGGTCTCCTTCTGCTTCGAACTGACCGGAATCCCAGGTGAGGACCGGGCCGGCTCCATAAAGACCTTGAGGAATGATTCCCTCAAAGTCACCATATTCGAGGAGATGATCCTCCACCATCACAGCAAGCCGTTTATCAGAAGGATTCATGGAAGGCCCTTTGGGGATGGCCCATGATTTAAGAACCCCGGCTATTTCCAGCCGGAAGTCATAATGGAGGCGGGTGGCATGGTGCTCATGGACAACAAATTTCATGATTATTTCCGCTCTGATGAGTCAGGGGAAGATTTCCCATCATCCTCTTCGTCATAGAGTTGTGGATAGAGCTTTCTTGCGCATTCCGGACAGATGCCATGGCTGAACTCGGCCGTAGAATGTTTCTCGATATAGGATTCGATCTTATTCCAGTAGCCTTTGTCATCGCGGATCTTTTTACAGGAGGCGCAAATCGGGACCAGTCCGCTTAAGGTCTTAACTTGAGCAAGGGCTTCCCGGAGTTCATGGATCAGCTTCTCCCGTTCTTCTTCTGCCAGCTTCCGTTCAATGATATCCTGAATAGTGGAACGGATCCCTTTGATCTCCCCTTCTTCATCTTTCAGGAATTTTTCTCCAATCAAAACAGGAAATGAACTCCCGTCTTTTCGACGAAAGTAACGCTCAAGTCCATGGACAAGAGGTTTTGTACCGGCCAACTTGGCCAAAACAGACTCCCTGGCAGCATCCTCTTCGACGATAAATCTCCAGATGAATTGCCCGATCATCTCCTCGGAAAAGTACCCCATCATTTCCAGTTCCGTGCGATTGACGCTGGTGATGCGTCCTTCCAAGTCAAATTCATGGTAGCCTACGGGGGCATCATTAAAAAGCACTCTGAATCGCTCTTCGCTTTTCCGTATTTCTTCCTCTGCCATTTTCCGCTTCGTGATGTCACGGATGATGCTCTGATAGAACTTTTCGCCTTCCACTTCGATGAGGCGAAGGCTCGCCTCCACCGGAAAGGTGCTGCCATCCTCTCTCTGATGGATGGTCTGGAGCAATAAACCTTTCTTTTCGTCTAACTCCTGAAACTGCCCTTCAAATAACGGTTTTTCCTCAGGAGACCACAGTTTTCTTATATCCATTCCAATCAGTTCATCCCGGGAATGCCCGTAGGTTTCCATTGCCTTATTGTTCGCTTCAATGATCTTAAAGTCTCGATCCATCATCAAGATGATATCATTGGCATATTTGGTCAGATACTCGAAGTGTTTCAGAAGAGCCTGCCGTTCAACCTCTACCTCGAACTGTTTACGATAAAACCGGGAAGTCTGCCTGTGCCAGAAGAATCCGATACCCACTCCGGCAGCGATAACCAATATAGCGACTAGAATCATAACCATTATGGCATGTTTACGAATGGGCGCATAGATTTCATCCTGATCGACCTTGGCGATAAGATACCATGGAGAACCCGGAATTGGACAGACGGCTGCAAGGACTTCCACGCCGCGGTAATCCACCTCCTCGACAACCCCTTTCACTCCCTGCACTGCTTTCACAGTCACCGTCTGTTTCCCAACGATCGGCAGGCGGAGAGAGAAAGCCGTATGCTTCTGGTGGCGAAGTTCATTCAAAAATACCACTTCCATCCCATCACGCCTGACCAACAAACTCTCAGCAGTGCGGCTCGGTGTGGGCCAGGACTGGATGAAAGAATAGAGGAATTGATAAGGATTGATCCGGAACAATAGAACACCTGAAGGAAGTCCATCCGGTTCCCTGGGAACAAGGGGAACCAGAATGTCAAGATGAATATGGCGATCCGTCTCATCACGATAAAGGTCTATCCATATGACCTTCTTCGATTGGATGGCTTCATTGACAAATGACTTGGCATGAGGACCGACCTCATCATTGGCTTCTGAGGTATAAAGGCACACATTCCCTTTCTCATCGAGGAGAAAGATGCTGCTGTAATCGTGGTGGTCCCGGAAGGATGACATCCATCCGAGAATCTCATCCATCACACCGGATTTCTCCCTCGATTTGAGCCACTTCCGAAGCTGTTGGATCAATTGATAATTTTCAAAGAGGACCTCCGCATTCCCCTGGAGGTTCTTACGCCAGGCGACAATCTGGTTGATTTTCAGATCGCTGATGGCGAGGAGTTCGCGGACCCTCTCTTTCTTAATGTGAATCTTTTGATCTTCATAGTAGAGGTATCCTGCTGTTCCGATGCAAACCATCAGAAGAAGAAAGACGAGGATAAGATATCTTGGAATTTTGGGGGACTTGATCGGGGTTGCTATAAGAATCACCTCCCTTGGATTTTCCTTTACAGTCTAATGAAAACATACCCATCAGTCAATCAAATTTTTATTGATTGATGGTCTGCTTGTTTCGGAGGGAGGCGGGACGAACGGCGATCAGAATTCCGGCGAAGATGAGGATTCCTCCGATGATCTTTAAAGGGGTCAGCCCTTCCTTAAGAACAAAATAGGCCAGGATAGTGGATCCCACGGGCTCGCCTAAAATGGCGATCGCAACTATCGGGGCGGGAAGGTATTTCAGGGCCCAGTTGAAGGTGGTATGGCCGATCAGTTGAGGGATGAGGGCAAGGAGAAAGAGATAGAGATAGGTGGATGATGAAAATCCGAAGAAGGGTTTTTGAGAAATGAGAGAGAGGATGATCAATACGACTGCTGCGGTTGAGTAGACAGGGAAGATGTAGGAAAGAAGGTCCTGCCCCTTCCTCATCTTTCTTCCAATGAGAAGGTATCCGGAGGCAGTGATAGCGCCCAGAAGGGCCAACCCGTCTCCCATCAATGCATCACTGGAGATGGATATATCTCCAAAGCTGATCAAACCGCTTCCTAAAATGGATAGGGTAATTCCGAGGATGAGATTCATTCCCACAGGTTCTTTGAAAAAGAGCCAGGCCCCTAATCCGACAAAGAGGGGATTGGTGGAGACGAGAACGACCGAACTGGCCACGGAGGTGAATTTCAATGAGGCGATCCAGAAGGCGAAGTGGAGGGCAAGGAAGATGCCGGAGAGAATCAACCATCGCAATTCGGATCCGCTCCATCCTTTCCAGACCCTTTGGTAACCGGCAAAGGGAAAGAGGAGCAGAGAGGCCAGGGTCATCCGGTAGGCTGCGATGATCATGGCCGGCGCATCACAGAGTTTGATGAAGATCGAAGCAGTCGAGATGGCGACGATACCAATGGGAAGAAAGAGATAGAGCCTAATCATTCAAATTAGCTTATCGCAATCTGAAATTCTCTTCAAGCCCCCACCTTTGACAGAGATTTTTTTAAACAGTTTTTTTTATGGGGCCTCTGGAAACCCTTTCATTAGCCTGTCAGAGAGGTCTGATTTTTTAGAAAGATTTCAGACGATTTAAAAGGAGTGGTTCATCAAGTTTTTAGAAAAAACATATTGGACTGCACCGATATCAAAAGGCTTTTTCGTATATTGTCCTCACATCCTCTTCAGTTAGATCCCGTGGGTTCGGGACAAACAACCTTGCCTGCTTCATCCCCCCTGCCACTAACCTGGGTAAATCGTCTCTCGCTATCCCGTGATGAGAAAGTCTGAAAGGGATCTGCACCATATTGAGCAACTTCTTCACTGCTTCCACCGACTTTTCGGCAGCTTCGTACATTGAGAGTCCTTCAACATTTTCTCCCATGGCTTCAGCAATTCTTGCAAATTTCTGAAGATTCCCGCTCCTATTGAAGTCCATGACGTGGGGCAGCATAATGGCATTTGATCGCCCGTGGGACATGTGGTATTCGCTCCCTATAACGTACGATAGTGCATGGACGGCGCCGAGCCCCCCACTGCCAAAGGCCAGTCCCGCGAGATTTGCCGACAACAGCATGTTATATCTTGCGGTCACATCGGTCCCTTTTGAGTATGCCAAGGGGAGATTGTGCGCAATGAGGCGGATGGCTTCTATTGCCAAGATTTCGGCAAAAGGTGTTGTGTTTACGGACACATACGACTCAATCGCGTGGACTAATGCATCCATCCCTGTGTTTGCAGTCACATCGGGTGGCATTGAAAGAGTCAACATCGGGTCCAGAATGGCGACCTCCGGAATTGCAAGGCTGCTGGATACCACCTTTTTGATGTTATCACGTTCATCCGCTACGACGACAGATCTTGTAACTTCACTCCCGGTTCCCGCAGTCGTGGGGATGAGGATCTTTGGAAGTCCCGGTTTATGAAAAGTTTCAGTCCCGACATAGTCCAAAATAGCTCCTGGATGAGTCGCCATCATGGCGGAACCCTTTGAGATGTCCAGAGAACTCCCACCCCCAAGTCCGATGACGACGCCGTACCTCCCTTCGCGGACCATCTTGGCGCATTCATCTACAATATGTGCCGGCGGTTCAGGCTCCACTTTGTCAAAAATACCGACTTCTATGTGCGCCTCATTCAATGCATCTACCACAAGTTTGACAAATCCTGCGGAAACTAATCCCGGGTCAGTAACAATAATGGTTTTGCTTCCCCCTAACGTCTTGACTTCATCTCCGACTTTTTTGACCGTGTCCTTGCCGAGAATGATCTTCTTTGGGGAAAAGAAATGACTGACTTTGTTGATTTCATAAAATGCCGCATGATCCATCATATCCCTCCTGGAAAGCTTCTTAATAATCATTGCACGCCTCGCATTGCGTGAAGATTCTTCGAAACCATGAAAACTGTGGAAGTTGGGTTCATGCTTCCTTATTTAGACATGAGGAGGTTCGGCAAAAAGAGACTGAATGCGGGCCAATACGTAATGACCGCAAGCTGAATCAATCCCAAGCAAGTGAAGGGGAAGGTCCCCTTGATGACCTCCCATAAAGGGGCCTTAGCTACGCCGGAGATGACGTAGAGGTTGAGCCCCACCGGAGGGGTTTCCAGAGCAAGTTCCATGTTTACAACCATGACGATACCGAAATGGATGGGGTCGATCCCCAGAAGTCTGACTACCGGCAGCATGATGGGCAGGGTGATCAGCATGATGGATGCGACTTCGAGGAACATCCCCATAATGAGCAGAATGACGTTGATCAAAAACAGAAAAGTATAAGGGGATAATTTGAGATCGGTGATCACGGTGACTACCCGTCCTGGCATACCCGACTCGGTTAGCCAATTGCCGAATACGATGGCCGTGGAGATGATAAACATGATCATCCCCGCCGACTTCATGGCCTCTGCGCTTATAGGGATTATTTCTGGGAGTTTTACCTCCCGGTAGATAAAAAGGCTGATGAGGATGGATACAACGGCTGCCAGAGCCGCGGCTTCGGTCACGGTGACAAGGCCCGAATAAATTCCACCGAGGATAATGAAGGGCAAAGAGAAAGCCGGAACGGCCTTGACCGTGGCACGCAGGGTCTCAGCCAAAGTTGCCCGCGGCCCTCCCCCAAATTTCTTATGTCTTGCATACCACGCAATCCAGGCAATGTAAAGGGCCCCCTCCAGGATGCCCGGCATCACCCCTGCCAGGAATAATCTGGGGATGGATTCCTCGGCAAGGATCCCGTAAATGATCAGGGGAATGCTGGGAGGAATCATGATCCCCATAGTCCCGGAGGCGGCGACGACTCCCGCGGCAAAGGATCGGGTGTAGCCATATTTCATCATGGCCGGGATAACGACGATGCCAATGGCCAGGGCAGTGGCCACACTGGAGCCACAGATAGCGGCAAAAAACATGCAAGAGACCACAGCGACAATGGCCAGGCCCCCGCGCATGTGGCCAACGTAGCAATTAGCAGCTTCGATGAGATAACGTGAAGTTCCTCCCCGGACCATGAACTGGGCGGCAATGACGAAGAAGGGGATCGCCATCAAAGGAAAAGTGTCCAAAGCATTGTACATGACTTCGGGGAGCATCATCAGAGGGGTGGGAGAATAAAAGGCAATCATGACCAGAGCGGTGATGCCCAGCGTAAAGGCGATGGGAAGTCCTAGACAGAGCAAAGCCCCGAAAACGAGAATTAAGACGAGGATCATCGCTGCACCTCCTCTCGAATCATTTCATGACTTTCCAGAATCTCGGATTTTTGGAATTGAAAGAACAGGCGGTAAATGCGTATTCCATATCTTATGCTGACGAGGGTATAGCCGGCAGCCACCGAAAGGTAGCAAATCCAGAGCGGGAAATGAAGCGCCGTGGGAGACTTTTCGTTGCAAGCATAGGTTTGCAAGACGATCCAGAACCCATACCAGCTGATAATCCCACAGAATCCCAGAGCCAAGATCCCATTGAAGACCGCCAGGATGCGCCGGACCCTTAGGGGGAAACGTTCTACGAGTAAAGTGGCCGCCACGTGTCCCTTCTCCCCCGCCAGAGTGCTGGCGGCAATGAAGACGGCCCAGATGATCATGTAGATGATGATTTCCTCAATCCAATCAGGAGTTGTTCGGAAGACATATCTCATGATGACGCCGTAAAAAGCAGATGCCACAGCAACGAGGCCGAGCAGCCCGACAAGAATTTTTTCCACTTGGTTCCATCTCCCCACAATCCTGCTCACGACCCAAACCTCCTTTTTTCAAAGGGGGAGCACCGACAAATGCCCTAAGAAAGCTTCCCCTCATCCGGATGGATGGCGATTGAGTTGAATTCTACATGCCCAAAGCTTTCATGGCTAATTTGATAAGTTCCGGGTCATGTTTAAGCTCTTTTACTAAATCGTCTTGAACATACATGATATGCTTGCGCCATTTGGCCAATTCTTCCTCGCCGGGTTCATAAAATTCCATTCCCTTACTTTGCAGGAATTCTTTGGCCGTTTGTTGTTCCCGTCTGGCGATCTCCCGCTGTTCGGGCACGACTTCATTCCATACCTCCAGAAAGATCTTTTGAAGGTCCGGCGGGAGGCTGTTCCAGAACTTTAAATTCACCATGGGGTAGTAGTAAAAAATGTTGGTCCGGGTCTCGACTGCATATTTGAGCCCGGTCTCATGAAGCTTGGCGCCCTCGACACTCTTGGTCGTTGAAGATAAACCATCTATCGTGCCCTGGGCTAGAGCCATGGGCACATCCGGCCAAGCGATAAATACTGCCCCTGCGCCCAAAGCCTTGAACTTCGCTGCAGAGATGGAGCCTCCGGCATAGCGAATCTTTAAACCCTTAAAATCTTCCAACTTCGTGATCTTTTTCTTGAGGGTGTAACAATTATCATACCCCATCTCAAACACCCGGCCTATCACTTTCACATTCAGTTTCTCTCCCAGCTTTTTACTCACGGTTTTTCCAACTTCACCATCGATCAACTGCTCAGTGATTTTTTGAGGCATTCCAAAAAACATGGGAAGCATAGTCAGAGTAGCATTGGTCTCAAACCCCTCCAGCACAAAGTTCCCCGGAACCGCCATCTCTACCGAACCCATATTCAGGGCCTTGGTGACATGGACGTCTTTGTAAAGCTGGGCACTATGATAAACTTTTGGTTCCAGCTTGCCCCCCGACCTCTTGATCAATCTTTGGACGAATATTTCTATCCCCATGTTCCGGGGGTGGTTCGGAACCGTGTCCATCGAGATCTTGAATTCATACGTCTGGGCCTCCACCATTGGCGGAACCCCCAGTGGCAGCCACAGAATGGCTGCCGTCCCTAAAACCAACATGGTTTTCCATCCTCTACTCATATCGAATCCCTCCTTCCTAACGACGCCGTAAAAAGCAGATGCCAGAGCGGCTAAGGTGATGAGCCCGAAAAGAAATCCTTCCACCCGATTCCATCCCCCCACAATCTTATTCCCAACCAAAACCCCCTTTTTTTCAAAAGGTGAAGCACCAGCAGAAGCCTCCGGAAAGCTTTCCCTCATCCGGATGGATCACAATTGAGTTGAATTCTACATGCCCAAAGCTTTCATGGCTAATTTGACGAGTTCCGGGTCGTACTTGAGCTCTTTTACTAATCCGTCTTGAATAGGCATAATATGCTTGCGCCATTTGGCCAGCTCTTCGTTGCTGGGTTCATAAAATTCTATTCCCTTACTTTGCAGGAATTCTTTGGCCTTTTGTTGTTCCTCTCTGGCGATCTCCCGCTGTTTTGGCACGACTTCATTCCATACATCCAGAAAGATCTTTTGAAGGTCCGGCGGGAGGCTGTTCCAGAACTTTAAATTCACTATGGGGTAGTAGTAAGAAACGAAGTGCCGGCATTCGAGCGCATATTTGAGCCCGGTCTCATGAAGCTTGGCGCTCTCCACACTCTTGGTCGTTGTAGCTAAACCATCGATCGTGCCCTGGGCCAGAGCCATGGGCACGTCCGGCCAAGCGATAACTACGCCCCCCGCGCCCAAAGCTTTGAACCGCTCTCCAGAGACGGCGCCTCCGGCATGGCGCATCTTTAAACCCTTAAAATCTTCCAACTTCGTGATTTTTTTCTTGACGGTGTAAGAATTATCAAACCCCATCTCAAACACCCGGCCTATCACTTTCACATTCAGTTTCTCTTCCAGACTTTTACTCACGGCCTTGCCCACCTCACCATCGATCAACTGCATCGTAATGATGAGAGGCTGTCCAAAAAACATGGGAAGATGAGTCAGGGTAGCATTGATGTCAAAGCCATCCAGCAAATAGTTCCCGACAACCCCCATCTGCACCGTACCCATGTTCACGGCCTTGGTGACATGGGCGTCTTTGTAAAGCTGGGCACTGTGAAAAAGCTGAGGCTTCAGCCGGCCCCCCGACTTCTTGGCCAATTCTTGGATGAATATTTCCACCCCCATGGTTTTTGAGTGGTTTGGAACCGTCTCCAGTGAGATCTTGAATTCATACGTCTGGGCCTCCACCATCGGCGGAACCCCCAGTGGCAGCCACAGAATGGCTGCCATCCCTAAAACCAACATGGTTTTCCATCCTCTACTCATATCGAATCCCTCCTTTCGTGTGAATGTGTTAAAAATCTGATCAAAAGCCCCCTTGATCTAACTAATAATTAAGAGACGGCGGCACGGACGTTTCTCACAACTCCTCTCTATCCGGAGCAACTCCGCTCTTTCCTAGAAATTTACAGGCTCACTTCTCCAAGATAATTGAGGTAGCAATCCGGGCCGCTTTTTCAGCCGGAACACGACATTTCTTCGGTCCATCATCATCAAAGAACTGTTGCCTCTCTCTTGGGTCCATGCTGTTGTAATCTCTCCCCATGATTTTCGGCCGGATATCCCCGCACATGGTGCTCCCGAATTCCTTCTTAAACTCCTCGCAAAACCTCCATGCTTTCTCTCTTAACTTAAACAGTTCTTCTCTTCCCTCAGGTGTGTCAGGTTCAGGATCCCTGATCTTATCCCTTCCAAATTTCAGTCCCAATGCCATGAGACCCCCTACCAATGCTCCGCAAGTCTCTTTTCGGCTTGCCATTCCCGGCATGAATATTGCCGCTTTTATAACATCGCTGCCTCCACCCAGATTAAATTCCTCCTGGAGTGCAACAAGTGTGCCCTGAGAACAACTGACCGCAGATTCCTCGTAATCTCCCGCCTTCTTTGCAACCCGGTCCAAAATCTTCTCTTTCTCAGTCTCGGATAACATCCTGTCTCCTCTCTTAAATCTAAAGAATCTGCACTTCTGCAAACAGAGAACATTGAGCCGGTTAACCGCAAAGCACATCCATCAGTTCACCAATATCTTTAAGCTTTTCCAATCCCAGAAGCATATCAAGAGAGCGGTCGATACGTTCACGGGAGATGGCCCGTGCGGCGCAATCCCTGTATTTGGCAACCAGCTCTGCCTGGGTCAGGCGGTTACCCGGTCTCCCCTTGCTTTCGAGAACCTCATGAGAATATTCAGCACCGTTACGCAGCTTGATGGTGACCTGCTCCGGGTAACGTTCCATGTTCAGGTATCCGCTGGCTTCAGGGGGGTGGACATAACGGACATGGTTGAGCAGATCCTGCACCTTGGATTCCAAAACTCGCTCCGTTGTAAATTGCTCCAGCCCGGCTTTTCTGTCAAGCAGGGCCACCGCCATGCAGTACTCCATGCTGAACTTGGCCTCTTCCGCAGTCTTCGGCCTGTGCCGGATCATGATCTTGGGAACCATGTCACTGGTGCGACATTCCACCGATTCCACATCCTCCGCTCTGATGTCGTGCTTCTCGATCAGGTAAAAGATGCCATCCAGGCAACGATGGGCTTCGGCGCAGCAAGGATAGGGCTTAATACTCACGCCGTGTTCTATGATCAATAAAGATTTACCCAGGTCCTTGCTCATCTCGGCCGGATCGAACTTTCCCCCGGCAGTGAAGACTCTGCCAAAACCAAATTCTCCTTCGAGGACACTCCCATCGGCTGTGAACCCCCTCTCAGCGAGCAAAGCAGCCATCACGCCGTTGCGGGCTGCGAGGCCCGCATGAAGGGGCTTGGTCATGGTGCCGAAGTTCTGCCTCACACCGGAGGCTTCGGAACCGGCAATGCCCAGGGCTATCCGCGTCCGGGCCAGGTCCAGCTTCAGGATACTACAGCACGCCGCTGCTGCACCCATGGTACCAAGGGGAGCTGTGGGATGCCACCCAAGTTCGTAATGTCCCCGCCCGAGTCCGGCTCCAATCTTGCCACCAACTTCAAAGCCAACGATATAGGCCAGCAAAGCCTCTTTGCCTGATATTCTTTGCCGCTGTCCCAGTGCGTAAATCGCAGGCAGCATGGGGGCGGTGGGATGGCCAGTCCAGTTGGGGAGTACGTAATCATCAAAGTCTAGCGCATGGGCCATTGTTCCGTTGGCTAACGCAGCGTTGCCAACATTGCTTTTGAAACCCGCAGTAAAAACCCCAGCCTCTGGCCGACCCCCAGCTTCTTTCATATAATTTGTAATAATCCTTCCAGCGTCCTCCTGTGTGCCAGCAAGTGCAACCCCAGTGCAGTCAAGTATGGCGTCCTTGGCCCAGACCAGCGCTTCCGCGAGAATTTGATCAACTTTAAGCTCACATGCAAACCTGGCCAGTTCCTCAGTAGCTCCCATCATGTTCTCCTTTATTAATATTCATTCTATAATTGACCTCTCCTATACGTTTAACAACTCACTTGGGTTTTTTTGAGCCATTATTTCAATTTCATCTCCGGTTATCCCCTGGTCTAAGAGAGAACTAATAAACATCCGCATCATCTCAGAAGGAGGCGGAGTCCATTCAAAGAATGTATCTGTTGTGAGAATTGAACGCTCCGCTCCAATCTCCTTAATTCTTTGACAAATCTCCTTGAGACTGATTCTCCAAAAGGCTGGAAGTAAACCCAGAAAAGTAAATTCGACGAAGAAGTTCATCTCAGCCATCTCCTTAACATGTTCCATCTGGGCTCCCACAGTCTTACTATCTGGATGACAAAAAATTAACTTCTTCAAACCCATCTTTTTGGCCTCTCGACCAATAGCCAACACTTCTTCCGGTGAAAGATGGCCCGTAGAGACCGCTACATCATAATCTTTAGCCAAGGCCAGAATGTCTTTCACTTTCCGATCGATTTCTCCAGAATCATTAAAAACCGTCAGGCCATCCTCGGGTTCAATCTGATTGAGGGTTGGGAGCCATTTCTTCATCACGCGGCTGAAACCCCCTCTTTGGATGTCATTCTTGGCACTCCAAGTGGGCATCCAAATGACCTTTACTCCCTGCTTTAAGGCTGATTCTAAGGTCCAAGGGCTAAAACCTCCTGCGCTGGTATTAAGCGCGATACTCGGCCAGACCTCAATCCCTTTGATCTGGTTTCTGATCTGATACACTCGACCAACCGTTGGCCACATGTGCGATTTAAGGACAAAACCTTTCATCCCCGCCTGGGCAGCCAATTGCGCAGCCTCCAAGTCCTCCACTCTCATTCTCACATCAAAGCTAATCTCAGGGTATCCGTGGCAGTGGAGGTCGATGGCACCCTCTAATAACCGGTCAGCTTGTGATCTCATCTCTTTTCCTCCTCTTTTATCTTATCGTCTTGTTATACTCAGCCCCTGGGGTGATCACAATGTTCCAATATTCACCAGAACCTTTTATGAAACGATAGGTGTGATTAAGTCCGGGCGGAATGCTGACAGCCTTGGGAGACTCAAATCGATGCCATTCATTTCCCAACAATACTTCGACTTCCAAGCCAGAAAAATCAGGATTGTTTCCTTTGAAAACAAATAAGCTTTCAAACTCGTGACTGTGCGGTTCAACGTGTTGCTCCGGATGATCTACATTATGAACAGTACGCATAATCGCATAGATGTTTCCCTTCGGATTATTGTATTGATCCGAAAAAACATGCCTTGTTCCGGGCCCCTCTGTGTGCTTGATTAACTCCTCGGCACTTCTTCTTTTGACCTCTAAAATCAACTCCCTCATGATGATTCGCCTCCGAACATGGATAGTTAAGTAGAAATTCTTTGTTCTTATCTTCTAATACCCCGAGGTTCCTTAGGACTCAAAGGGAACTCTCTCGGCAAAGTTCTAAATGAGATCTTCGTTTGTGCGTGTTTGACTAATCCACTTTTTCAGCTACTGCTCGAGCCATTTCTGTTGTACTCGCCGATCCACCCATGTCGTAAGTCCTCACTTTTCCTTCAAAGACAACCTGTTTCACCGCTCTTTCTAAAGCTTTTGCTCGATCCATTTCTCCAAGCCATTCGAGCATCATGACCACCGCATTCAGGATAGCAATAGGGTTCGCCTTTCCCAATCCGGCATATTTAGGAGCTGAGCCATGGGTTGGTTCAAAGATAGCATAATGGTCGCCAATGTTCCCGCTCGCTGAGAAGCCCAGTCCGCCAACTAATTGAGCAGCCAAATCCGATATGATATCTCCGAAGAGATTCTCTGCAACCAACACCTCATACTGTTCCGGGTTTTTCACCAGCCACATTGCCAGAGCATCCACATTCGCCACATCAAAGGCGATCTCGGGATAAGCTTGGGCCACCTTCTGGGCTTCCCGGATCATTAGGCCACCCGTCTCACGAAGAACATTTCCCTTCTCCACCAAGGACACGCGCTTTCTGCCAAATCTTCTCGCATATTCAAATGCTTTTTCCACTATCCGGCGGCAACCTCTTTTTGTCATCAGCCGAAGCGAGATCGCAATATCCTCATCCTTTTCAGAGGAGAATCGTTTCATGGCCGAATGATGTTTTTCCAATATTTTTCTTACTTCAGAAGGAAGCGGATGGAATTCCACACCCGCATAAAGGCCTTCTGTGTTCTCCCGGAAGATTACCAAATCAATCCCTTCTCGATAATTCAACGGATTCCCGGGAAAGGCCTTGCATGGCCGAAAATTCACATAAAGGTCGAACAACTGTCTGAGTTGGACAATCGGGCTTCTGTATTTATATCCCTTCCCGGCCAGGCAAGGGCTGAGTTCTTGAAGAGCCTCCTCTGCGGTCTTTGATGTAATGGCTCCAAAGAGGCAAACGTCCGTCTCTTTGAGCAATTTGATCGTGCGATCGGGCAGAGGATTTCCTTCTCTGCACCAATATTCCCACCCCACATCCCCAAATCGATATTCTGCGTTCAGTCCCAGCTTTTCCAATACCATCATTGCTGTTTCTGTCACGTCTTTCCCAATACCATCACCAGGCAGAACAGCAATGGAATACTTCGCCATTCCTCGTCTCCTTTTCCCGGTCATCAGGGTCTTGCGAGCTTCTTTTTGGTATGGGGAATCAACCCCCCGTCCTGAATGATTCGTAGAACAAACTCGGGGAGTGGCGGGAAACGGAATATACCTCCCTTGCATGTCAACTCCCCTTTTTCGAAATCGATGCTCACAATCTCCCCGCTTTCGATTGCGTCCACTGCCTCCGGGCACTGAATCAGTGCTAATCCAGTATTGATGGCGTTGCGGAAAAAGATTCGAGCAAATGATTTCGCGACCACGGTACCTACTTTCGCGAACTTTAAGCAGGTTGCCGCCTGCTCACGGGAGCTACCACAGCCGAAGTTCTTCCCGGCCACAAGGATATCATTTTCTTGGACATTCCTGGAAAAGCTGGGATCTAAATCCTCTAACGCGTGTTTGGCCATTTCATTTGGATCGTTGATGGTGTAAGTATATTTTCCAGGGAATATAACATCGGTATTGACATCATCTCCGTATTTCCATGCTTTCCCTTGGATCGTCATTTCTCCGTCCTTTCCTCACAGTTTTCTGAAATCCACTATCTCTCCAGCGATTGCTGCTGATACTACTGTGGCGGGACTCCCCAAATATATTTCTGCCTCCCGGCTACCCATGCGGCCTCTAAAATTACGATTTGAAGAGCTTATGCAAACCTCTCCAGGTGCCAATGTTCCTTCATGTGCACCTAAACATGGACCACAGCCGGGGTTCATCACGATGGCTCCAGCATCCAGAAGTGCCGTCAGATACCCATTAGCCAATGCTTCACGATAAATATTCATGGATGCAGGAAAAACGAGAAACCGCACATCTCGATGCACTCTCTTACCTTTAATCAAAGTAGCAGCGATTGAAATATCTTCCAGGCGACCATTGGCACAAGTACCCAGGAGAGCCTGGTGAATTTTTGTGCCGGCTACCTGAGAAACTGGTTTGACATTATCCACTTGATGTGGGCACGCAACCTGAGGCTCTAATCGGCTAATATCATAAGCCAGTTCATCCTCGTAATGTGCATCAGGGTCTGCCCGAACTACATCAAATGGTTTCCGTGCTCTCGGCTGGAACCATTTCAATACTTTTTCATCAGGTTCGATAAACAAATTTTTTGCGCCCATCTCAACACCCATGTTTGCAATGGTCATGCGCTCGTCGACAGAAAGATTTACAATGGAATTACCATAGAATTCAACCGATTTATATGTAGCTCCATCAGCGCCGATATCACCGATAATATGCAGAATGATATCTTTAGATACGATGCCCTTGGGCAATCTCCCGTTTAAAGTGATTTTCACACTTGCAGGAACCCGAAACCATATTTTCCCTGTAGCGAAGATCACGGCCATTTCGCTGCGACCGATGCCTGTGCCAAATGCCCCCACTGCTCCGTATGTCGTCGCGTGAGAATCACTGGCAACGACAATGTCTCCTGGTAAAACAAATCCTTTTTCCATCAGCACCTGGTGGCATATTCCCATATTCACATCATAAAAATGGGGAATGCCGTATTCTTTTACAAACTCTCGAACAATCTTATGATTTAAGGCATATTGTTCCGTTGGCGCCGGGGTTGCATGATCCAACACGATCACGTGGATATCCGGTTTGAAGATACGATCCACACCAATTTCCTTGAATTTGAGCGAGATAGCGGCAGTGTTGTCATGGGAAAGTGCCACATCAGGAATCACCTCAACAAGCTCACCCTCTCTCACCTCCCGGCCAAGGTTTCTTGAGAATACCTTTTCTGCAAAAGTCTGGCCCATTATTATCTCCTTACCCTGAGACCCGACAGACTTTAAGAAGTTTGTTAATGAAAACACCCCCAAAATACCCCAAACTTAGGGCGGAGTTGAATGGCGAACAGAATTCAATGAATGCAATCCCCTTTGATGGAACTTCCAAGGGATTTCACGATACCTTTCTTCAAAGGCAGGGTAACTGCCACGCCTGAAAAAAGGCCGACTAACCCAGACGTTAAAAACTTGGAGGGAAGCGCTTGTTATTTCATTAATATTTATAACGCTTCTACGACCACCACCCTCGATCCATGAAATGTTACATCACTAAAACCATTTAAGGACTCAGGCATGGCGGCTTCAATTTAAGACAAAACAGCTAACCTCCTTAACTTCAGATTAATTTACCTTTCGCTCCATTTAGGGATAGGCCACACAGGCTTATTGCCTGTAATGACTAATGACTCTGGATACATTACCTTCAACTTCAAATTCTGATATTGCCCTCCAATCGTTTGCGCTCCGGAATTCCAGCCGGTATCGTCGAATTTCACACCGCCTGGCCAGTAGATCCACCGATCTCCAGTTCTAAGCTCAAGTTTTGCCACCGTATCCCTTATAACTGCACGATCATAAGATGCAGCTTTCTCAAAAGCATGGATCACAGGCCCTATCGTGAGCATTAGCTGGAGGGTCCACATGGGGCTACATAACTTGCCTTTTTCACCCGTATCGGAATAAAATTTATTCAAAGTGGCCTCTGCCCCTTTAATCTTCGGAACAACTTCATCTTTAGGGCATACGGGTGATCCGAAGGCGAAGTCCGCATCTTTGCCTAACTTAAGGTAGTCGGGAGTATCTACGCAGACGCAGACAAATGCGAACCCAAGCGGGTTAAAATCGGCAGCCTTCATACCCCGCGTGATTAGCACAGCATCGTAGGGGGTGCATGATGAAAAGGAAGCATCAACCTTCAGTGCCTTAAACTTTGCAAAGGTGTCTGAAAAATCTGCCACCTTACCCGTTGGGAAAATCTCATGGGCTACCACTTCAACTCCCTTTGTTGACAGATAGCTGGTCCAAGTATCGTGAGCGGTTTCGCCAAAGCTTCCATCCTGACACAGGACAGCAGCTTTTTTAACCGGATGGCCAGTCTCCTTTCCAGTCTT
>Ga0299912_10001823_pt1 | contig 17222 bp, 16 predicted proteins | sample RVTome_2_FD_207667 | JGI IMG/M metagenome (GOLD analysis project Ga0299912, IMG submission 207667) | Soil microbial communities from uranium-contaminated site in the Upper Colorado River Basin, Wyoming, United States - RVT95D214 (version 2) ... | reverse complement strand
TTACGCCTTTGAAGCTTCTGTTGACTACGCCGAAACCGTCAACTTCAGGGATGTAGAATGATACAGCTTCGAAGCAGCCGCATGAAGTGTGCGGGTGACCAAACGCCGTGTAAAGCCAAACTTGGTTTACCTCGCCCAGCGTCCTCTTCTTGACTGCTTCGTTCACGCCTGAGAATTCGCCTTTTTCAGCGTTTACCAGTTCGCCTCTTTCAATAGCGAACACGGGTCCCTTGGGGTCAATGCTTGCTGATGCGCGACCGTCAAACCAACTGATAGCACCGCAGTTGGAGTAGCGTTGCGGAGTGATAACGCACACGTGGCTTGGAGCGAATGATTGGCACAGGACACAGCCGTAGAACTTGTCAACTTCCTCGTCTTTCAAACCTCTTGCTTTAGCGTCTCGAGCTTCGTACTCTTGCAGTGCTGCTGGATACATTTCTTTGACTTTCGCAGGGTCAGTGATGAACGTTATTTGCACTTTCTCGATTATGGGCAGCTCGCTCTTGAAAAGCCTATACAGCACTTTGCCGATGTGCTTGAAACTGTTCAAGCCTTTCTGGAAAGATTTCTTGCCTAAGCGCATCCAAATGTCGTAGCGCTGGTTAAGGTGCATGAAGCCTTCGATGTAGTTGAGGTAGCCGTGTATGCGTCTTTCAATTACGCCTTCAAGACCTTGGTCAAGCGTGGCGCCTGCAGCTTCAACAAGGATGCCAAGGGGAAAGGCGCCGCCTTCGTTCATGTCTTTGATGTCGGGACCAATTATGATTATTTTTCCGTCTTCAACTTCGTCGAGGGGTTTAACTTTTGCTAGTTCAAATTTTTCTTTGAGGGTTGGTCCGCCGAGTTCTACTTGCATGTCGTTTCTGCGGATGCGTTCGCCTTCGTAGATAACGCCAACTTCGACAGGTATATCTTTAAACATTGACACTTTTTATTGTCCTCCTTCAAATTTTGAAGTCATGACTTTGAGGTTGTTAGCCCAGTCTTCCAAAGTTGCGTTTGGGAAAGACCAGCTAGCATGTGCGTGATACATGTTATCCAAGGTTATGGTTTTGAGGTCAGGGGCGAAATGCTTGAGTCCTGACAGGATTAGCGCTTCCATGTAGTAGGGCAAGCCAACGAACAATACTAAGTCAGGGTGTCCTTTGCCGTCAATTCCCTGCCACTCCGGATCAACAAGGCGGTTGCCTATGTCCATCGCCGGCATGAAACCTGCTGGTTCATAGCCGCGTTTAAGGAACTCGCCGACCATGTGCGCTGTGGCTACTATGGGTACTTTTGAGGCTTTAGCGAAATCTATGAGGTATTCGATTAGTTGTTTGCCGTCCATCCAGCGTTCAGTGGCGTTGCTACCCACAATAAGTATGGGGCGAGCGGCTTTCTTTATCATAGCTACTGCTATCTCGGGTTTTTGTATTGGGTTTGCTTTTTTTGTGGCGGCTATTTCTGCACATTGCCAAGGTTCACATGACATTCATCATCACTCCTTCTTTTTACGTATCATTCTCGGAAGCAAAGTCGGGTCAGGAATCACTGTTTCCCTCCAGCCTTTAGCTTCCAGTATTTTTGTAATTTCATCTTTCATCGTCATGGGCACATCAGCCATTGTGCGCACGAACAGGTGCAGGTCTTGCGGCATAGTTCCGTAATGGCGCTTGTGCAAGTCAATGTAGTGACTCAGCTTTATGCTGCGTCCTTTCCATGTGTCGTTGGGTCTTATGCACAGTTTAGCTATTACGACCATGGCTTCTTGTGGAGTTTCAACCGTCTGGAACAAGTGTTCAGGCGCCGGTCCAACGTTCACTTTGTCGCCTGTGCGCGCATCGTAAACTTCCCAGTTTTCAGGCTTATCTTCTCTACCAAGAAGCATGCGACGGTATTTGCTACCGTGCGGACCAACAAGCACTGGAACGCCTAAGCGCCAGAAACCTGCTGCGATTGACGCTGCTTTTTGGGAGTATGCGCCCCAAGCTAAGCCGACTGCGCCTAAGCGGTTGTGTATGTAATCAGCTATTTCCTCGTAGTTACCTCTCAGGTTTCTTTTGGCGAATATGTTGGCGACTTTTATGGCTGCGCCTGCGATGTGTGCGTTTGCTACGCATGAACCTACGTTGAGGACTCCTCCTGCTTCAAAGCCGCCTGGGAATTCTTCGTACAGTGTTTTGCCGTCTGCGTTCTTGTATGAGCCTGCGGACATGGCTGAGCAACCAGAAGTCACCACGATATAGCGGCGGTTGGCGAATTCTCTGCATATGTCATAGACGTCTTTGCCACCTTTCGGATAGTTACTGCAGCCTACGACTGCGAGTATACCGGGGATTTCGCCGAGTACAATTGGGCTGCCGACGTTTCGGATTTCAACGTCTTGGACGGCGCCTCTTCCGCAACGGCAATAATTTGTTTCTTCCATCATTTGTCTCTCGCCAGCTTTCACTATGAAGCTGTGGATAGAGAGTTTTACTGGGCAGGCTTCTTCGCAACGTCCACAACCAATGCAGTATTCGTATAAGTCGGTGAGTGGAGCTATGTTTCCTTCAGCTGCTGCCTTCAGTGCTTGAGGGATTTGCAGGTCTTGCGGGCAGGATCTTTGGCACAGGTTGCATTGTCTGCACGTCTTCGCAAGCTGTATGATTTCATCAACTTCTGGAAGACTCTTAAATTTCCTTCTAATTGGAGCGACTTGTCGGGCTACCTTCACGGCTACTTCGCCGACCTTTTCAGGATCAAGAATCAAAACGCCCGGAACCTTGCCGCTTACCAAGTCTGCAACTATTTCGTCTGCTGGGTCATTTGTGCGGTTCTTGAAACCCAAGCAGTTTTTCTCTGACGCGGCGATGACTGGCGCTTTGACGCGTTCAGCCTCTAGGTAAGCGTCGGTTCTGACGCATTGCTCATCCAAAACGACTACGTCGGCAAACCCGCCTCGTATGAAACGCAGTTGCCACGAGATTGGTCCGACGATTTTTGCTCGGTCAAAGTATCTTGTATTGTCGATGGCTGTGCAACATAAGCCTACGACTTCCATCTTGTCATCAAGCTTGCTTTCTTTCATGTAATCGATAATTCCTACTGAGGGCACGACGTTATGGCCAATGCACATGATGACTGGCTTTGACGTGTCGACTGTTCCAATGCCCATTTGAACGAGTGGAGCTTCAGGGTCAGCCTTCGGGAAGTTTAATGTTGAAACCTGAGCTATATCTGCGACTTCCATGCCAACTTGGTCAACCATACCGGCATGGAAAGCCTTTGATTCAAAATCTAAGTTACTACCTTCCTGACCCGTGTGTGCAGCAGAGAGGCAATGCGTAATCTGAGTTTCACAATATTCTAAAACTTCTTGCAAGTCTCCAAGGGTTTCAGGTTTTATTCCAGTGACAAGTCTAGTAACTGGGGCTTCAACCTTGACGTTTAAGCCGCCTACATCGATAGGATGTCGTCGACCATATTTTTCGATTAAGTGGTCGACTACATGGCGAGCGTGCCCAGTATGGGTTGCGGCACCTATGCTGCAAGCTATAAGCACTATACGCGATGACTGGGCGGCAATGTCGAGTCCACATGCGCCACGTTTTCCCGCTGTCAAGTCGCACTTGCCAAATGTGCAGAGGCAGCAGAGGTCGCAGTCGGGCATGTAGAAGGGTTTGTACTTGTTGAGAAGCGTCATGTCCCAATCGCGTAGGGTGGTTAATGAGGGCATGGGTGTGGGCCCCATGGGTTCTGTCCAAGAGTCATCGACAACCCTGCCGATGGATAATTCAAGGTTCTTGATTAGACCAAGGCTGGTCTTCATTTCTCCGATTTTCATGCGCACGTTTTTGCTGGTCAATTTTCAAACCTCAGTAAAGGTTTATCACTATCCAAACCTTACAGTGTTTTTAAACTTTTCCGATTTTTTTAACAAAAGTAATGGTGGAATAATAAGAATGTAAGCTTATTCAGGACAATGCGTTACTGTTGTGTGTAGCCTGCGTTTTTCATTATTTTCTTCACAGAAACGTACGCTGCGTTGTCTGAGGGCAAGGCAAGCAGTGATTTGCCGGCAAGAACATACTCGTCCAATTGCTCGTCAGAAGCTATTTTGCCTAGATACTTGAATTTCAGAGCGGTTTCGGCTTGGTTGCCTAGTTTCTCGGGAAACCTGTAGCCGCCGACAAGGTAGAACTTCTCGAATTGTATATCCACTTCTTTAGCTATGCGGTGCGCGCGTTTGACATGGTCGAAGGATTTCTTGGAGTGGTCAAGGATGTCGATTATGTCGCTTACTTTTGACGTGATCCGCCTGTTCAAATGCTCAAGTCCCGCTGGCGAGTCAATAAGCACGTACTTGTAGTTTTTGGTTAACGATTCCAGTGCGCCCTTCAGAGCGGAATTAGGCATGCAGTAGCAGCCTTCAACCCATTTGGTGCCGACGGCGAGGAAGTCAAAATTGTTGCTTTCGAAGAGCCCGCTGGACCAGATTTTGCTCTCTATCCGCTCGGTAGGCGGGATCCCGACTGTTGTGCCGCCTTGTTCTATAAACGTGCTTACGAGTAATTCGGAGATTGTGTGTTTTCCAGCTTCTTTCAGGTCTATGCCAACCATTTCAGCCAAGTTCTGGTCTGGGTCAGCATCCACCAGCAACAGTGGCGCTTGGCCAGCTTCGATGAAGCATTTCGCCATTAAAGCCACGAAGCTTGATTTGCCTGTTCCTCCGCGACCGATGGTTACAACCGTTTTCATTTCACATATCCTCCCATAGTTAATGGTGTAGCATTAATTTAGATGTTCTTTTTTGCAAGCGCCTCGCACATGTTGTCGATGGCTTGCACCGCTGCGATTCCCTTGTGCCTAAGCGGGGTTTCTCCGCGCATTTCCGCCTCAATAATCTTCTGGTCAAAAGGCACAAACGCAAGTATAGCTAAACCGTTTTGCTCAGCAAAACTCTTAATCGCTTCTTCTTGAGCGCTGTTCATGACTCTGTTGCCGACTAGAAAGATTTGCTTCATTCCTGCTTTCGCGGCTAAGTCGTGGATGTGTTTGGCGATTTCGAGGGCTTTCAGGTTTGCGTCCGCCACAATCAGCAAGGCGTCTACGCGCTGCGCTGTTCCTCTGCCAATATGCTCAACGCCCGCCTCCATATCAAGAATGACGGCTTCGTTGCGTTCCACGATTAAGTGGCGAAGCAACGCGCGCACTACGGCGTTTGGTGCGCACATGCAGCCTGAGCCCATGGATTGCACGGTGCCCATAACTATGAGGTTTACGCCGAACGGTGTGGCCACGGCGTAGTCGCGGACTACATCGTCCACGGTGAAGGATAAACGGAAAACGCCTGAGTAGCCTGTACCCGTTTTGGATTCAACAAGCTCCTTGTTTTCGGATATGGGCACTATTCTGCGGGCTTCTTCAGGGGATAAACCTAAAGTTAAAGCAAGATTCGGCGATGAATCAGCGTCAATAGCCATAGTTTTCAAGCCTCTCTCAGCGAAACCGCGCGCTAAACCCGCCGCAATTAAGGTTTTGCCGACTCCGCCTTTACCAGAAACCGCAATCTTCATAATTTCACAACAGGAAACACTTTCGTTTCTGGATTTATTTACATTTCCTCACAACAGAGAATATTTAATGTGGACTAGTAGATTGAAGTCAATATAGAGGTAAATGTATACTCGAAATTGAGCACATGAAACGCGGTCCGCATTTTTCGCTGGCTTCCATGTGCGGCAGATAATTTATTCGGTTTTGCTCTCGAACTTGACTTTGACTGGAGTCGGGTCTTTGAAGATAGTCAGCACGGGGCAGTTTGCTTCTGTGCGTCTCCAAGCAGCTTCGACGAGTTCTTTTCGGGCTTTCGAGACGACGTTAACTTTCATTGTTACGCCTGTCACTGCGGAGGAATCGGCTGCTTTGTCGGCTTCAACTGTCACTTCTACCTTTGTAGGTTTGATGTTGCTTTTCTTGCATACGTCAGCAAATATTGTTACGCCGCAGTCAGCAAGAGCCATCATACTGAGCTCCAGTGCTGTTGGACCACTGTCTGTTCCTCCAGCAGGTGTAGATAAGTCACATACTACGCTGTGGGTTCTTTGGTTGTCGACTACTGAGCGGACGTTTTCAACCCATGTTGCTTTTGCCTTAATTTTGGGCATTTTTTCGCCTCTTTAACCTTTTTTTGTTGCAGTGATTTAAGATTAGTTATCAATGTTCGTGGTTATGATGGTGCGCGTGTTCGCATCCGCCAGTGAGTTCTTTTAGTGAGTCTGCCCCGAAGGCAGCAATGACTTCTTTAACCGTGTTTTGTTCAGCTTTGAGAACTTTTATTTTAGCGTTTTTGAAACTCAGTAAGCCGCCTGGTCCCATACCGAACGCAATAATCACGTTTGGTTTCAGGGTTAGGATGTTCTCATGTGGATGCCCATAACCACCCAAGTGTTCGCCTGTGTTTGCTTGGGTTTCAACATTTGATATCTTGCCGCTCTTGTCTAGGTCAACTACTGCGAAATAGGGTGCTCTTCCAAAGTGTTGAGCCACATGAGATTCTAAGCCACTTTCATCTTCAATGGGAATTACTATTCTTTTAGTCATGTTCTTTGCTCCAATTTCTTGCTGGAGTCATACTTTGTTTACTGGATAAACTATATTAATACTTTATGTTTATAAAATAAACTGTGGTAGATTTGGACTCTGTAGATAAAAAAATAATCACTCAACTCCAAAAAGAAGGACGAGCAACGTTGCAGGACATGGCAAAAAAAGTGGGATATACAAGCATGGGCACAAAGAAAAGACTCCAGAGACTCCTAAAGAATGGGATAATAAAGGTGTCAGCTTTGATAAATCCAAGCGCACTTGGTCTTCACCCAGCAATTGTAATGCTGGAAATGGAAAGTGCTGAAGCAATGCAGGAACTCCTTAATAGATTCGAGGAGTGCCCAAGAGTAGTTCAGATTTTCAAAACAGTAGGCGGCTACAACTTAATCGCACTTGTCGTTGCAGAAACCAAAGAAACCCTTGAGAGCATATCGATGGAGAAATGCTCCTTGAGATGCAGCAAGGGAGTACGCCGGTCAGAATTCTATCCTGTAAGTGACACCTACTTTTCACCGTTCCTTCAAATAAGAGAGAGTCTAGCTCGCAGAGAAAAGAAGGTCACCCCGTGTAACGTCGATTGTGATTCCTGCAACCGATATGAAAACCAGAAGTGTGTCGGTTGCCCAACAACAAGCCATTACAAAGGCTCACTTTAGCAGGGGGAGGATTTTTTTATCTAAAATTGCCGAAGTCGATGGAGTACAGATACTCAGTCTGGTAGATAATTCAGTGGATTTTCTCTCCACAATCGACAGAAAAGAAGCTAATTCCTTTAGGCAATGGATTAAGAAGCGCCGTGCCCAGAAAGGCGCAAAGATGCATCCTCGACTGCCTCTTGCTGAACATGGCTTTTCCATGCTTGTTCGAATACTAACCAAAGAAAAGGGTCACAGCATCTTGTTTGACACGGGCAGCAGCCCAGATTGTGTTATTAAGAATGTTGCAAGGATGGGGTTGGACTTAGACGAGATTGAAACTATTGTACTGTCGCATGGACATTATGATCATTCTGGTGGTCTTTTAACTATACTGAGAGCAATTAACAAAGTTAGTCTACCAATTATCGTTCACGAGGACATGTTCAAAATAAGAGGAACAGCAAACAGTGATGGAACAATCCGAACTTACCCAGAATTTCCAAATAGGGAACAATTAAGCTCAGCGCAGCTAATCAATACAAGACAGCCTCATCTAATCGCCGACGACATGATTCTTGTGACAGGTGAAATCCCTCGTGAAACGAGCTTTGAAAAAGGCTACCTTCAACACAAAGCTTTCGCAGGCGGATCATGGAAACCTGATCCTTGGATTTGGGATGACCGGGCAATAGTCATAAACGTCAAAGGAAAAGGTTTAGTCGTGTTATCTGGTTGCGCACATGCAGGGATAATCAACACAATACGATATGCGCAGAGGATTACTGGAGTTGCAGATGTCTATGCGGTTATGGGTGGCTTTCACTTAGCTGGAAAAGAAAACGAAAACAGAATCAAGCAAACCATAAGCGAGCTGAAAGGAACAGACCCTAAACTCATTGTTCCATCACATTGCACGGGCTGGAGAGGAACGTTCGCTATAGCGAACGCATTGCCAAATGCCTTTGTGTGCAACAGTGTGGGCAACCTATATAATATTTAGCAATACATCTAACAGCATTTTAGTATACGCTATTCTCCTGTCATTATCGCGCGCTTGCCTTTACAGAAACATGCGGAATTCTGAAGAAATGATCGAGCCAGCGAATCAAATTATAGTTAGGAGCAAACACAAACTCTGAAAATCATTTAACAGTTCATTTGTCTTCATGGCACTAATTTATTCTTCTTCGAAAAGTGTGGTATGAACATCGGAACCGTGTTTTTGTATTTTTGGTATTCTTCTCCGAATTTCTCTTCAATACTTTTTTCTTCTTCTTTGGCAAGCCGATAATACAGTAGCGCCAAAATGGGCCATAATATAAGCGTGGAAAACGTGGTCCATAAAAAATTGATACCCAGAGTTAGCACTAGAAATCCTAAGTATTGCGGATGGCGAACATAGGCGTAAATGCCGGTTGTTACGAGCTTGTCCTTTGCCCAGTAGATTCTGCTCCAACCGAAGACAATCAAGAGCATTCCAGTAAGAATAATAGCGTTTGCGATGGGCAATATTACGCCCAAGTAAATGGAAACGAATAAGTCATATCCTGTTAATCCTACAAGAAAGTACCACAATGTGGCAACATTCTCATACCCCAAGAACCAACTGAAGAAGTACATTGTCAGAGGAAAGCCATACATCTCAATGTACAGGGCAACGATAAAGGCCAAGTAAACGCTTGAAGGAAGACGCGCTACCTTTCGCCTAAACTTAATGAAGACGAGAAAAAGGCTAAGAAGGATAAAATTTAGAACCACATAACCCCAGTTTTGGGGGTAACCAACCGCAGCCACAGAAAAAATAAAAGTAATTTGATTCATCGCAAGCCAAACTGAAAAAAGGGAAACCGCCACTCCTAAAAAGATTAAACTCAGCAGGTATTTAAGCCGCACCAGTTGACATCCCCACTTCTTTCCCTCAAATAGGCTAATACCCTTAGACCCCAGACTGGAAGCAACAACCCACCATCATTATAGAGACACCATGCATTTCTTATTTCTTTTCATTGTTTGCAGTGTCAAAAACATCTGAAATTAAAATTTGGCCCCACATGCACCCAGCAAACAACCATACTTTCAGCAGCAAGAGAAGCTTACTGTGCTTATGCAAAAGGCTTTTTAATCCAACCCTTCTTCCTTTTTAGCCCAGAGAGGAAACTTCAATGAAGATACTAAACGAGTTTGTTCCAACACGCAAATTCCTAAAGCTAGCAGAAGAAATCGCGCCTCTAGTTGACGGATGGAACGTCACCGACAGCGCGGCAGGATTCCCAGCAGCCAGCGGCACAGTCGTAAGCTGCCTACTCAAAGCCAAATACCCAGAAAAAATAATCGTGCCCATATTCATCTTACACTACAAAGGACCAGTCGAAGTAGGAGGCTTAGCCCTAGCAGCAGACATCATCGGCCTAGACGGCTTAGCAATCACCATGGGCGACAAACCAAAATACGGCGAACCCATAAAAATGCTCAAATCCAGCGAAGAAGCACGCGACTTCCTGCGCACATCAGTGAAACTCAAAAACCTAAAACTAGGCTGCCTACTAACAGCACGACGATCTGTGGAAGAGACCATTGAACGCGCAAGAGGCGCCTGGGACTTCATCTACTTCATGAGGCTAGAAGACAAAACCTTCCCAATACTAGAGCAAATAGCCAAAGAATGCAAAAAACTAAACAAACCCATATACTCATACTTCTTAGTTGGCACGCCGAAAAACGTGGAAACCGTAAAAATGATCGGGTGGCCAGTCACCACAACAATGGCTAACGTTGAAAAAACCGCCGCGAAGCTAGACGGCCTCGTTGACGGCATAATTGCAACATGCGCCGGCGATGCTGAAGGCGACAAAGAAATGCTGCAGAAACTGCAAAAATTCAGAAAGTAACAGATTCACACTCATCTTTTTTTGTTTCACCTCTTTTTCCCTCATCTAAACGCAGTAGTTTTCAGCCAACAGCCTAGCCCGCAGATTCACGCCAGCCACACAAACCTTGGCGACGCCGACAACGCAGTCGATAAGCTTAAGTTTTCTTGGAATAGTACCATGCTCATACAGGAAAAAGAGGAATACACCAGTGCAGACAATTGAGGTAATCCCTATTGAGAACATGCCATTAATAACGAAAGGAGACGACTTGGCCGAGCTAATTTGTAATGCCGCTGAAAAACAGAATACACCCATACAAGAAAAAGACATCATAGTAATCACCCACGTGGCAGTTTCAAAAGCTGAAGGAAACGTCGTCAACCTCGACGAGGTTTCGCCTTCAGAGCGGGCAAAGGAAATCGCGTTGAAAGTAGGCAAGGAACCAGACATAGTGGAAGTCATCCTTCGAGAAACAAAGGAAATTGTGCGCATGGGACGCAACAGTCTCATAACAGAAACCTACAGCGGCATCGTCTGCGCAAACGCAGGCGCAGATAAATCCAACGTCAAAGGAGAAAGAAACATGGTGCTGCTGCCCAAAAACCCCGACGCATCCGCACAGAGAATAAGGCAGGAAATCAAAGCGCTAACAGGCTGCAACGTTGCTGTCATCATCTCGGACACGCATGGTCGCCCGTTAAGGATGGGCGAAATAAACGTGGCAATAGGCGTAGCAGGAATCACTCCCATAAGAGATAGACGCGGAGAAAAAGACCTGTTCGGCTACGTGCTTAGAATAAAGCAAACCGCTGTCGCTGACGAATTATCCTCAGCAGCAGAGCTCGTAATAGGGCAAGCAAACGAGGGGATACCAGCCGCCATAATAAGAGGCTACAATTACCAAGCAGCTGAAAACGCGTCAGCAAAAGCGCTCACCAGACCGAAAGAGGCAGACTTGTTCAGAAAGGCGGAAACGCAAAATGAGCACTAAAGCGATTAAAGACACCAGCAAAAAACTATCGCAAGCAGGCAAAGAACTCTACGATAAAGGCTTAGTGAAGGGAACCAGCGGAAACATCAGCGCTAGAATACCAGGTACAGACACGTTTCTGATAAAGCCTTCAAGAGCATGCTTAGGAAAATTGAAGCCTGAAGAACTGGTTCTTGTTGATTTAAAAGGAAACAAAATCAGCGGAAAAAGAGACGTTTCCGCGGAAACACCTATGCACGCGGCAATCTACAGGGCACGGCTGGATGTTCAAGCGGTGGTTCACACTCACGCGCCTACAGCAACAGCTTTCGGCATAGCAGGAAAAGAGATTTTGCCATTTCAAATAGAAATGTTCATGCTTCTCCCAAAGGGAGTGCCCATTGTTCCTTTCAAGCAGCCCGGTTCAAAGGCGCTTGCGGCGGCAGTTCAAAAGCGTATCGCAGATTATGACGCGGTTATTCTTGAAAACCACGGCATCGTCACCGTTGGCTCAACTGTAGAAGCTGCGTGCAGCCTGAGCGAAATGGTGGAAGAAGCCGCCAAAATTCAACTGACGGCTATGGTGCTATCGGGCGGAAACGTCAACAGTTTGGCGGAACTGAAGGAAAAGTTCAAAACGCGGGGCACAATAAAATAGCAGAAAAAGTGTGGAAGATGATGCGTGATGGAAGCTAAAACGCCGAAGGAGTTCTTCGAAAAAGTTTTACCCAGCAGATTCAACCCGAGCAAAGCGCAAGGGGTTGATGTTATAGTTCAAGTAAACATCACGGGCCCCAATGGCGGCGCGTGGACAGTTACGATAAAAGACCAGAAACTAGAAGCCAAAGAGGGAACACACCCATCACCGACAATGGCAATAAACATGGCGGAAAAAGATTACATGGACGTTATAAACGGTAAAATGAGCGCAGAAAAGGCTTTCTTCACGGGAAAAATCCAGTTCAAGGGCAACATAGCGCTCGCGTTGAAATTAAAGGAAACGGGAATCCTATAAAACGCCTATGCCAACAGGCGTTGAGTCGTTGCAAGAATCACTGTTTACTTTACCGTTCAAGCCCCAGTTTCACTTTGACTCCCTCAGGCAAATCAGCTTCACCTATCTTGACTGTGTGAGGCTCCTCAATTTTCAAGATTGCCTCCAAAGCCCTTGAACCAAGCGTGCAAATAAGCCGCAGCAACTCAGCCTTAGCCACTTCGAAATGCGCCCTAAACGCAGCATCGTTCCCATGCAGCGCTTGCGCAAGTGCACATATCTCCGTCGTTTTCAAGTGCCATTCAACCTTTCGCGTGTGGCGGTTTATGTCAAATGTTATGGGACCAGCTCTGCAGGTTTCAGGCTTAACCGGATGCACCAAGCATTTTCTTGTGTTTTTGCAGTAAAACATACAGAAGCCCAATGCGTCCTCCGCTGGAAAAGAATACGCCTTGTTAGTAAACGGGTGATCGGCGCGAATTTTTTGCTCTTTTAGGTAGTTTTTTATTAGCTTTTTGCGTTCAAGCGTAAGCGGTGGCCTCACGCCTTGGCAACAGCCGTCTTTGCAGTGGTAACAAACATCGAACGCGCAAGTTTTTCTCACAATATCGTCAGCCATAGAGAATCTTTCTTCCATGAGTCTTTTAGAAGTAGGGTTGATTATCAGCAAGGCACTTAATAAGCGTTGAATAGACGCTGAGAACCGCTTCCTTAAAGTCGGTTTTTTGAGTTCTCCTCAAGATTCTTTCTCGGATGAGCTCTGACAAATTGCCGTTTTCTATTCTTTTCTGGACGACCCAAAGATACTTTTTCTCAGCGTCATCCGCGTTTTCTGAAGCCAAAGTTAAAAGGTATCGGCATACTTGCCGCGCTGTTTCGCCTTGTGGGTGCAGAACTTTCGCGTTTAATCCATTCGCCATTATTGAGTTGAAGTCTTTGACTAGAAGGTGATGCGGCAAAGGCGCGGCTTTTTCAGCCATTAACCCTCGAAGAGCAGCTCTGATGAAACAGCTTAGCGCCACGTCGGATTTAACGCATTCTTGCTCGTCCATCACGCGCACTTCAAGCGCTGAACGGTCGAACCTGAAGATTACGCCTCTGGAGTTAACCCATTCCTTGAAGAGAATTGTTTGTCCAGCCCCAGCTTTAGCCAAATCCTGCGAGTACCTCCCGATTACGTCTTCGCGGTATTGGGCAAAAGAGGAAACGAACTCTGGAATGATATCACCTGCTATAGATGGTACTTCCCGCTGGTTCAGCTTGTAAAAGTAAAGCCTGTTGTCCACGTTTGGGCTTATTGCGCCCTCGCAGATTGGTGATGAAGCAGAAATTGCGGGCAGGTAAGCGCACAAGTTCGCAAGCAGATTGTGTTGCAGAACGCCGTTTGCTTCTTTTGAGTATGGGAGGTTTAAATGGAAGCTTTGGATGTTGAGCCAGCCGTGCTGCTTGAGGTTGAAAATTTTGCTACATTCTTGGTAGATTTTTCTGTGCCGATGAGACCATACACTTGTCTCGTCGAGCCTAAGCAAGGGGTGCATTCCTGTCCCGAGAAGGCTGGCGTGATATTTTTTTCCGAGAAAATCCAGAAGAGTTGCCACGGCATTCTGGATTGTGTCTTCGAAAAGTTCAGGCGATTTGAAGGGCGCGTTAGCCTTTATTTCCATGACGTGTAACTGGAGTTCTTTTCCGAAAGTGAAGTCGGGCAGCTCAACGAAGTTTACGATTCGCCCGTAGAAGTCTTTTATGACCTTGTCTACAATGGGTAAAACCTTCAGTTCCTCGTTAACGAGGGAAAACTCGTGTTCTGGGCCCATAACTTCTAGCGGTTTGTACGTGGTTGTTCCTCGCTTCTATTTGGCTTTTATTCGGAATGCGTGTATAGTTCGCAGTCAATTTTAAACATAACTGAAGTTTTTAAATACTTGAGTTTGCTGGTGAGATGAAATGACGGTTTTTTCCAAAAATTATAAGTGTAAACCAATGTAACTTTTATGAAAGTGAAGCCTGTGAAGGTTAGCTTTAAAGTCTCTTCCTGTGTGCGGTCGAATTTTAAAAGTATTATTACAGTAATGCTCGTCGCGTTGGTGGTGGTTGCGTTTATTCCTTCGGCGCGAGCTTTTCCTGAGGCACCAGAGGTAGAATGGAATAAAACCTACAGCGATATGCAGGCTAATTCTGTCATTCAGACTGCAGACGGCGGATACGCCATAGTTGGCTACACTGGGGCAATCCTCCTACCATATGAGATTATATTTAGCCCGTCATTTCTATTTGATAGCCACGATTACGCCAACAAAATACTCGTCGCTAATCAAACAGCCGCACTTGTCAAGACGAATTCGGCAGGTGAGTTGCAGTGGAAAAAGTCGTATGGGGCTGAAGTTCTTGGAGACAACAGAAATATTGTTTCTGTCGTACAGACTATAGATTTAGGTTACATGCTGTTCGGCAGAGGCGGCTATCTCGTTAAGACTGATGCTGAAGGAAATGTTCAGTGGAGCAGAAATCTGGGATTAAACGTTAATTTTACAGGAACAAGAGGCGTTCAAGTTGGCATCCAAACCAGTGATGGCAACTACGTTTTGGTTGGAAACACTATGGAAACTAACGGTGAAAACGTTGCGTGGCTGCTTAAGGCAAACGAGCAGGGGGACATACTGTGGAATAAAACATTCACTGGAGGTTTCTACGTTCGCTCGGTAATAGAGACAAACGACCGAGGTTGCGCAATAGCTGGAAGCTGGAGAAACGATTTTTGGTTTGCGAAAATAGATTCCAACAGCAACTTGCAATGGAGCCGACCATACGCCTATGGTGACGCTTCGGATGCTCATTATGTTTCTTCCATCGCAAAAACCAATGATGGAGGATACGTGCTTGCAGGAACGGGAGTGTGGCGAGCAAGCGGCGGAAATGTTCCTTGGCTAATTAAAATCAATTCCCAAGGGCACGAGCAATGGAGTTTGCCTTACGGGCACATAGCATCTGACGGCTTCAACTCAGTTATGCAAACTGACGATGACGGATACATCTTGGCTTTAAGTAACAGTGCAGTGCTGCTTAGAACACACTCCTCAGGCAGCGAACAGTGGAACATGACATATGCTGACGTAAGTATGAGTTTGCCTTCACTGTCCGTATTTCCATTTTATAGCGCAGTCGCCCTGATACGAACCAGCGATGGAGGATACGCGGTTGTTGGCACAGCTTTCGGAAACATTTTGCTTACCAAGATTTCACCAGAACCTGACGCTTCGTCTCCAGTCGTTTCTATCTCAAACCCAAAAAGCAAGACGTATGATACAGGCGAGGTTTCGCTGACTTTCACGGTAAATGAGCCTGCCGTGTGGATTGGTTACAGCCTCGACGGGAAAGATAACGTGACTATTAATGAAAACGTTACTTTATCCAGCCTTTCTAAAGGCGCACACAATCTAACAGTCTATGCTAAAGATACCGCGGGAAACATCGGAGCTTCAGAAACCATTTACTTTACGATAGTTGACCATTTCCCGATTGAGTGGGTTGCAGTCAGCGTGGTTATAGTAGCTGTCGTCGGCGTTGGTCTTCTGTTTCGCTTCAAAAAACAAGCTCTGAGAAGCCGCTTCAAAAAGCAGGCGCTAATTGCATTCGCGAACAACAACATAGTAAGAACTTTGACCATGATCAGCCTATGCATAATGCTGGTGCTTGTCCAAATTTTCTTTCCAGGCTTCTATTTCTCATCCGCATCCAGAAATTCAAGCGGCCAATTTGAAGTAGGAGTAAGCTACGTTTATGAGCAGGACAAAGTCGGACAAATCTACGATGAGGTATCACGCATCCACAACTTAGGGATCAGAATAATTCGCGTAAACATGATGTGTGACCCTACTGAACTGAATGATTACTTGAATAGCATGACAGACGTGTTCTTTGCTGGAACGCAACGTTTCAGCATGCGCGTTGCCCTCGTAATCCAGAACAAAGAAGACACCGACAAAATACAATACTACCTCAACCGATGGGGCAAATATCTTGCGTACGTTCAAATTCTCAACGAACCCGAGTCAGCCTCATCGTGGGACGTAGGCGCTTTGTTTACAGATGATGAAGCACTCTCCAAATTCGAACACGTACACTCAATAGTTACACAGTATAACCTTTCGGCGCAACTTTACACAAACTTCGGAGCAGGCTTCATAGTTCGCTCCAACCTTCCCATCAAATTCAGCGAAAAACTCGATTTTATAGGCTTCGACGTTTTCATGGAGTCGTTCCTAGTTCTCTCTCCGAACTTTATCCAACTTCTCCAAAAAATAACAAATAAAGACGTAGTCATCACGGAGTTTGGCATGTCAGCAAGCAATGACACCGCCCAAAGCGACTACATCATAAGGGGTCTTAACTTGTTCAAGAACATGGGTCTCAAAGGTTGCTGGCTAGTTTACTGGAACAGCGCAAATAGCGATTATGGAATACGCGGAAGACTCGCGGAACAAAAGGTAGGTGAATGGATTGCTCAAAACGCTAAAACTGTCTAAACCTGTCTTCATCCACGGCTTAATACTAGTAGCCACGTTAGTCATAATTCAATTGTTACTGGATGCTTTCGAGAACTCTTTCCTGCTTTACATGCCGCCTATAGGCTTCGCCTTCTTCCTCTTCACCCAATACGGCATCCAAGCAATAGCAGTAGGCACACTAAACATCATTATTCTGCACCGTTTGTATAAGTGCGAAGACTGGCAAACAGGCTTCTGGTTCAACGGTCTATTCCTACTGCTCGCATTTTCCACAATCACGCTTATACTGCAAACAATCACAGGCTTACCCTTCGCACCCTACATTGCATTAATCGCCATCCTCATACTGCCTTATCCATTTGGGTACCTTGGAAAATTCAGCAACCGCGGGCGCAAAACGGCTAATACGCAACAACCAGCCACAACTTTGGAGCCTTAAGAGGTGCCTTGTCGAGAGTCCCTAAATGGGTGCGAGAAAATGTCGCCCTGATATTGTTCAGTCCTGCTTGAGATTATGACAAATTTCATATACAAGTCAATTAATCTACAACGGGGTACAATTTCGTGAACGAATCATACTTCAAGAAAAAACTCGAACCCATAAGGGTCAAGGAAAAAAGCGTATCACAACTTTTAGCCGAAATGAGCCGAACCGCCTATCAGGGAAGAAAA
>Ga0299912_10001822_pt1 | contig 17225 bp, 14 predicted proteins | sample RVTome_2_FD_207667 | JGI IMG/M metagenome (GOLD analysis project Ga0299912, IMG submission 207667) | Soil microbial communities from uranium-contaminated site in the Upper Colorado River Basin, Wyoming, United States - RVT95D214 (version 2) ... | reverse complement strand
TACCGGCTGATGACCCAAGGCTTGCGATAATTGTTGTTATTTATGAACCTAAGGGCCAGATTTACGGGGGCGTTGTGGCTGCGCCTGTTTTCAGGGATATTGCTGATCAGGCGTTATCATATCTTGACATACCACGGGAGGATAACCCTCAGCAGGACCCCCTATTGGTGTCGAGATGAAACTGAGAGAACTTCTTCAGGGGTGCGAGTATCCCCTCTCCCCTAAAGGGGGATGGCAAGGGTGGGGGGATATTGATATCTCAGGCGTAGCTTATGATTCCCGGAAGGTAAAAGAAGGTTACCTGTTTGTGGCAATTACAGGCGAGAGGTATGATGGACATAATTTTATCGAAGATGTAATTAAAAGAGGCGCAGTTGCGGTAGTTGGGGAGAAAGATTCTCCGATTCCCTTGTATATCCGAGTCAAAGACAGCAGAAAGACACTTGCCTGTATCGCTAATAATTATTATGGAATGCCATCAGAGGCTCTCACGCTGATAGGTATAACCGGCACAAATGGAAAAACAACAACAACTTACATCCTAAAGTCTATTCTCGAGTCATGGGGAAAAGAGGTTGGCCTGATCGGCACAATTCAATATATGATAAAAGACAAAATCTATCCTGCATTACATACAACACCGGAATCTTTAGAGTTCCAGAGCCTGTTAAAAGATATGCTTTTATCAGGATGCACACAGGTTATCTCAGAGGTCTCTTCTCATGCACTTGCACAGTATAGGGTAGACAGGGCTGTTTTTAACGTCGCAGTGTTTACAAATTTTACAAGAGACCATCTGGACTTTCATAAAACTATGGAGGATTATTTCAGAGCAAAAGAGAGATTATTTATAGAGCTTCTTGATAAAAGTGGCACCGCTATAATAAATCTTGATGACTCATACGGAAAAAGACTTATATCTTCACTTATAGCTCGTAACCTGTCACAGGATATATTAACATACGGGTTTGAAACTAAAGCGGATATAGTAGCAAGTGATATTGATAATTCATTCCAGGGATTGAGGTTCAAGATATCATTCTGTGGCAGGAGTTATGATGTCTCATCTCAGCTAATAGGCCTGCCGAATGTATATAATATAATGTCTGCAGTTGGTGTATCGATCTCACTGGGGATTCCATGGCAGATAATTCTTGAAGGCTTAGCAGAGACAGGTAATATTGCAGGCAGGTTCGAAAAGGTTGAATTTGGTCAGGAATTTCTATGCATTATTGATTATGCCCATACCGAAGATGCGCTTGAAAGGCTGATATCTACTGCAAGAGAATTTATAAAGAAGTCAGAAGTCAGCAACACCCCCTCCCTAACCCTCCCCCCTCGAGGGGGAGGGCAGGGGTGGGGGGGAGACTCCGAACTCCGAACTCGAAACTCTTCGCCTCGCGTTATCACAGTCTTCGGTTGCGGGGGAGACAGAGACCGCGGCAAAAGGCCGGCGATGGGCGCAGTAGCAACAAGGCTTAGTGACTTTGTGATCGTAACCTCTGACAACCCGAGGTCTGAAGAACCAACCGATATAATTAAAGATATCGAAAGCGGAGCAGTAAGGAAGAACTATCTCATAGAGCCTGACAGGGGAGAGGCTATCAGAAAAGCGGTTGGTATGGCAGGTGATGGTGATGTTGTGCTTATTGCAGGCAAAGGGCATGAGGCTTACCAGGACATTAAAGGTGTCAGGTATAGATTTAATGACAGGGATGTTATTGAAGAGGCAATAAAACACAAGATGCAAGATACAAGATGCAGGATGCAAGATTGAAAAAAGATATCAGGTATCATGCATCATGAATCGTGCATCAGTAATTTATGAAGAGAATACGGATATGTTGACAATTGAAGATATAATTGCAGCAACTGGTGGAAAGGCTATCTATAGTAATTCGAATGCCTTCACTGGGGTATCTATTGATTCAAGGACTATAAAAGAAGGCGAGTTATTCATTGCACTCAGGGGCAGTAGATTTGATGGACATAATTTTCTTAATGAGGCATTAGATAAGGGAAGCGGTGCTATAGTAAGTTTTCCTCAGGCAAAGCCTGTAAAGGGGAAGACCATAATCTATGTGAACGATACACTAAAGGCCCTTCAGACAATCGCGCGTTATGTACGTTTAAGGAGGGAAATCCCTGTTATTGGCATAACAGGTTCTAATGGTAAGACAACAACAAAAGAACTTATAGCCTCAATCCTGGGCACTGGATACAGGGTGCTGAAAAATACAGGCAATCTAAATAACCATATCGGGCTCCCGTTGAGCCTTACAAGGATAAGAAATGCCGATGAGATTGTTGTACTTGAGATGGGTGCAAGCGGACCTGGTGAAATAAAGGAGTTATGCGACATAGCGGTTCCAAATTATGGAGTGCTGACTAATATAAGCCAGTCCCATCTCGAGGGATTTAAAGACCTCGAAACAATAAGGAAGACCAAGCTTGAGCTTCTCGATTATATCAGTATCGCGGTTGTTAATGCTGATGACCCTTTTATGATGGAGGGCGTTCGTGTATCAGGGTTTAAAGGCTGGTTAATAAGATATGGGATAAAAAATTCTGCTGAAATATGTGCTACTGATATAAGACTTTATGAAAAAGGTTCGATCTTCAATTTGCATACCGGTGAAAATAAATCTATAGAGGTCCATCCAAAGATATCAGGGATGTTTAATATTTACAATCTGCTTGCAGCTGCCTCAGTTGGTTATCTCTTTAATATTGACCTGCTTAATATAAAGGATGCAATCGATTCTTTCACAGGTGTGCCAATGAGGCTTGAGTTCAAGGAGCTGAACGGTATCAAGATTATAAGTGATGTATATAATGCTAATCCGGCCTCAATGGAGGAGGCAATAAAGGAGCTTGTCAGGATCAAGAAGGGAAGGATAATCGCTGTTCTTGGCGATATGCTTGAACTCGGTTCCTATGGAGAAGAGGCTCACAGAAGACTCGGCAGGTTGATGTCAGAACTTCCGATTGACATCTTCATTGCAGTAGGACCACTCATGACCTTTGCTGCATCAGAGTTTAAAGGAAGTGTTTATAAATTACAGAGTGCTGTTGAAGCAGGAAGGCTGTTAAGGGATATCTGTAAAAAAGGTGATACGGTTTTGATAAAGGGTTCAAGGGGAATGAATATGGAAAGGGTTCTGGCCGATGGCTCGTAGAGGAGCATAATGTTATATAGCCTTTTATACAGCCTGCATGACTGGTTTTCGCCCCTGAATGTATTCAGGTATATTACGTTTAGAACCTCTCTTGCTGTGCTTACAGCAATGGTTTTTGCACTGATAATGGGTCCATGGATAATAAATAGACTTAGGAGATTAAGCATGACCCAGCAGATAAGAGATGACGGCCCTAAGACCCATATGGGCAAGGCCGGCACTCCAACAATGGGCGGGCTTCTTATTATTCTCTGCATACTATTAGCGGTTTTTATGTGGGGCGACCTTAAGAATTTGTATGTCTGGGTCATGATTGTTTCACTTGTCGGTTTTGGATGTATCGGCCTTTTTGATGACTATTTGAAGATTATAAGGAAGAACCATAAGGGTCTCAGGGCATACCAAAAGTTTGGGGGTCAGGTGGTTCTTGCTCTTCTAATCGGAATTTTTCTCTATTTTAATCCGAAGGACCCATATGCAGATGTATTGAGTATCCCGTTTTTTAAGAAATGGCTACTTGATTTTGGATGGCTCTACATACCATTCTCAGCAATTGTGATAGTAGGCTCATCAAATGCAGTCAACCTTACAGATGGCATAGATGGTCTTGCAATAGGACTTGTGGCTGTTGCTGTCCTGGCCAGTGGCGTACTTGTTTATATCTCAGGGCATAAAGGTCTGGCCCAGTACCTCCAGGTCCTTTATCTTCCCGGCACGGGTGAACTGACCGTATTTTGTGGTGCAATGTTTGGCGCTTCGCTGGGATTCCTCTGGTATAACTCTTATCCTGCTGATGTTTTTATGGGCGACGTGGGTTCACTTGGACTCGGGGGCTCGCTTGGTACCCTCGCTGTAATAACAAAACATGAGATAGTCCTTGCAATTGTAGGTGGCATCTTTGTTATAGAGACGTTTTCTGTCATGCTGCAGGTAGCATCCTTTAAGCTTACCGGTAAAAGAGTGTTTAAGATGGCACCTATTCATCACCACTTTGAATTAAAAGGGTGGCCTGAACCAAAGGTGATTATAAGATTCTGGATAATTGGCATAATGCTTGCTTTATTGAGCCTGGCAACTTTAAAGGTGAGGTGATTTATGAGAAAAAAGTTCAAAGTTAATGCAAATATTCTTTTATATCTTTTGGTTTTTTCACTTTTCACTTTTCACTTTTCACTTTCAAGTTCTCTTGCGGAAGAGGTTTATTCCAGATCTGCAGTTGCGATGGATGCAGCAACAGGGAGGATCCTCTATGCTAAAAATCCTGATCTCAGGCTTGCACCGGCAAGTACAACAAAGCTGATGACAGCAATAATAGCCATAGAAAAGGCGGACCTTTCGGATGTTGTGACGGTAAGCAGAAATGCCTCTCACGTTTCTCCTCATAAGGCAGGGTTCAGAGAAGGGGATAAGGTTACTGTAAGGACACTTCTTTATGCTGCTTTACTGGGATCTGCAAATGATGCGGCTGTTGCTCTCGCAGAAGCAGTGGCGGGATCTGAGGGAAGGTTTGTTTATCTGATGAACAGCAAGGCGATTGCTATGGGGTTAAAGGATACTAAATTCATAAACCCCCATGGGCTTCCCGGCCCCGGCCAGTATATCACTGCTTATGATTTATCAAAAATAATGAGTTATGCGCTTAGATACCCCAAACTGAAAGAGATCATCGGAACCCGTGTGGCAGAGGTTTCGACCGAAAATGGGAATGCGATATTTCTTAAAAACACGAACAGGCTTTTATGGTCTGACGAAGATCTTGTTGGAGGAAAGACAGGATATACACGCAAGGCAAGGCATTGTTTTGTATGTGCTGCTGAACGTGAAAAGGACACGGTTGTAGTTGCGCTCCTCGGTAGCCCGAGCAGGGATGAACTCTGGAGAGAGACGGAGGTACTGGTACAAAAAGGATTCCGGGCGATAGCGAACAATGAGGAACCAGACATCTATTTTGCGAAGGCAGAGTATGATGACCTTTATATAAAAAAGGTATCTTACAAGAAAAGTTCAAAGTTGAAGACTGATAAAAAGATAGTAAAAAAGACAGCAAAACATAAAAAGACTAAGATGCTTGCGAAAAAAACAGGGAAGACAAAAATATTAGCAAAGAAAAAATGGAAGACAAAGACTTTTGCAAAAAGCAAGAACAATAAGGGGAAGAATTACAGGGTGGCAGAGAAAGTTGAAGATAGAAGTAAAGGATAAGAATGTGACAGTCGTGGGCCTTGCCAGGAGCGGCATAGGCGCGGCAAATCTGCTCACTGAACTCGGAGCAGACGTGACGGTAACAGATATAAAGAAAGAGGATGAACTTAAGGATTTTATACCGAAACTTAGACCTTCAGTCAGACTTGTCCTTGGAACATATCACGAGGATATATTTTTATCATCTGATATGCTGGTTATCAGCCCTGGTGTTCCGCTTACAATCACATCTATTTCAAATGCAAAGGCGAGAGGCGTACCAATAATTGGCGAGCTTGAGCTGGCATATCAGATAATAACAAGTAATTTATTTAATCCCTCTACCTCCCAAATAATCCCACCTCACCCCCCTTTATTAAAGGGGGGCAAAGGGGGATTTTTGGCTGTGACAGGGACAAATGGGAAATCAACGACAACAGCATTACTCGACTTCATGATGAAAAAAGGTGGGTTCGAGACGATTCTTGGAGGGAACATAGGGAATGCGCTGACTGAGGAAATCCTAAAAAGGGTTATGGGTCATGGATCAAGGGTCAACAGTCAACTTACCCCTTACCCCTTACCCCTTGCCCCTGATTTTATTGTTGCTGAGGTATCAAGCTTTCAACTCGAGTCAATAAAGGACTTCAGGCCAAAGGTGGCTTCGATACTCAATATTACACCCGACCACCTTGACAGGTACCACTCGATCGAAGAATACAGCGATGCAAAGGCAAGGATATTTGAAAATCAAAAAGAGGACGATTTTCTGGTACTTAACTGGGATGATCCTGAAACAATGGAAGTCGCAAGTGACGAGTTAAAAGTGAGAAGTGAAAAACCGAAGATATTTTACTTCAGTCGTAAAAAAGAGGTCAATGGGATTTACTTTAAAAATGGTATGGTTTATTGCAATTTTCCTGACTTACCACATGCCACATGCCCCATGCCCCTGATAAGGGCTGATGAGATAAAGATAAAAGGTGTCCATAACCTGGAGAATGCCATGGCTGCTTCAGCCATGGCTCTCCTTGCAGACTGCCCGATAAAGGCAGTTATAGATTCCTTAAGGGAATTTCCTGGTCTTGAGCACAGGCTTGAATTTGTCAAAGAGCTAAACGGTGTCAAATATTTTAATGATTCAAAGGGAACTAATATCGGTGCAGTCATTAAGTCGCTTGAAAGTTTTAAGGAGCCGGTTATCCTGATTGCAGGAGGCAGGGATAAGGCAGGAGATTTTTCTATATTGAGGCATTTAGTAAGAGAAAGGGTGAAGGCTGTTGTATTGATAGGTGAAGCAGGTGAAAAAATAAAAAGGGCGCTTGGAGACCTTGCAGAGACAGTCATGGCTAAAGATCTAAGAGAGGCTGTAATTATATCACGTAGTATGGCAGTAAAAGGCGATGTTATTCTGCTTTCACCTGCGTGTGCCAGTTTTGATATGTTTGCTAATTTTGAGGACAGAGGCACGCAGTTTAAAAAGATAGTGATGGAGATGGAATAATGGGTAGATATGACAGGTGGCTGCTCTTTATTACAGTTCTGTTGATAGGTTTTGGCGCACTCATGATATACAGCACCACATCTGTTATTACCCCTGTACTTGCAAAGAGAGGGATTACCGAATTTTATTATTTCAAGAGACATATATTTACAATCCTTATAGGATTCAGCTTTATGTTTCTTACCTATAGACTGAAACCTTCTACTATAAAGAAGATGGCTATCCCCCTTCTGATTTTTTCTTTTGTGCTGCTAATACTTGTTTTCTTGCCCAATATTGGAGTCTCAGCTGGAGGTGCAAGGAGATGGATAAGACTCTGGCCTTCAACCTTCCAGCCATCAGAGCTTGTAAAGCTTTCCATGGTCATATTCCTTGCAAGGTATATCTCGATGCCGGAATATAGAACGGATAGTTTTACATCCTTTATAAAACCTGTATTCATCATGATAATATTCCAGATAGCCATTCTCAAACAGCCTGACTTCGGGGCAGCAATGAGTCTTGCATTTCTCACATTTGCAATGCTTTTTCTTTCCGGTATAAGACTCAGATACCTTGCATCACTTTCAGTGTTTGCCATACCGGTAATATTCAAGCTTGTTACGGAGCCTTATCGCCTCAGAAGGCTAATATCATTTCTTGACCCATGGGAAGATGCTCAGGGCAGCGGCTTCCAGCTTGTGCAGTCTTTTATAGCACTCGGTAGTGGAGGCTTGGCAGGTGTAGGTCTCGGAAGTTCCAAACAGAAATTGTCTTACCTCCCTGAATCCCATACGGATTTTATCTTTTCTATTATCGGTGAGGAGTTTGGTTTTATAGGTGTGTCAGTTGTGATAGCACTTTTTCTGCTTTTGTTTATTAAGGGTATATCGATTGCAAACAAGGCAAAGGACGGGTTTGTATATTACCTGGCAATAGGACTTTCACTGATGATCTCTCTTCAGGCGCTTATCAACTTTGCAGTTGCTACAGGTCTCGTGCCTACAAAGGGGTTACCCTTACCATTTGTCAGTTACGGAGGGTCAGCTCTCCTTGTGAATTTGGCTGCGATAGGAATGCTCCTTAACATATCAAAAGGTGAACAAATAAGTACAACATTAATTGATAAAGAAATAATTATAAGAAGAAGGGCCAGAAGAAATATGGAAATTCATATTTCACGATGAGGGTAATAATAGCAGGCGGAGGTACTGGTGGACATCTCTTTCCAGGTCTGGCAGTAGCTGAAGAGTTAAAAAACAGAGATGATTCAACAGAGGTAATATTTGTTGGAACAGAGTATGGAATAGAGGCGAGGGTGGTTCCGAGGGAGGGCTATCCAATAAAGTTTTTAAGGGCAGAGGGTTTGGTAGGAGTATCAACTGTTAAAAAGGCAAAGGCAATAGTGACTACGTTTTTCTCGATTGCTGATTCTTACAAAATCATCCAGACGGTGAGACCTGATATCGTGATAGGTGTTGGAGGGTACGCATCAGGGGCAGCTATGCTTACTGCATATCTTATGTCAATACCAACCATGATACTTGAACAGAATTCCATACCCGGACTTACCAATAAGATTCTTGGGAGATTCGTAAGAGCAGTATGCATAACTTATCAAGAAAGTATTTCATTCTTTCCAAAGGCAAAGACCTTCCTTACAGGAAACCCTGTAAGGATGCAGATTCTAAAGGGGGACATCGAGTCTGCGTATAGACTTTTCTCCCTTGAAAGGGGTTTGTTCACTATATTTATTTTTGGAGGGAGTTCAGGTGCAAAGAGTATAAATATGGCGATTGTAAATGCCCTTAACAATATGTATGACCTTAAGGATAAGATTCAGTTCCTGCATCAGACAGGAATAAGAGATTATGAAAACATCAGGGAGTCATATAGAAAGACCGGATTCAAAGGAACAATCACTCCGTTTATATATCAGATGGGCGAGGCGTATGCTGTTGCTGATATAGTTGTTTCAAGGGCAGGTGCAACAACACTTGCAGAGTTAACTGCTTTGGGAAAGCCGGCAATATTAATCCCTTATCCCTATGCAGCCGGACAGCACCAGGAATTGAACGCAAGGAAACTTCTTGAGATGGGTGCAGCGAAGATGATACGAGATAGCGAGCTTAAAGGGGAATCCCTTGCCAATAGCATAAGAGAGATGTACACGAATGAGACAATGAGGGCAGAGATGCAAAGAAATAGCAGGTCGGTTGGAAGACCAGAGGCATGCTCAAAAGTGGTTGACATAGCAATGAGCCTTGTAAAAAATTCAAAATTCAAAATGAAAAATGACTCATATTAAAAAAGGTTCTTTTAAAATCATTAGCCGTTTTGTCATTGCGAGCCAAAGGCGAAGCAATCTCAAAAGACGAGATTCCTCGCTTACGCTCGGAATGACAGGTATTGTTGAGGGAAATAATGTTTGAGAGATACAGGGTAATACATTTTGTCGGGATAGGCGGAATAGGGATGTCGGGTATTGCAGAGGTGCTTCATAATCTTAGCTATGAGGTGACAGGTTCTGATTTAAAAGATTCAGAGACAACGGCAAGATTGAGGAAGTTAGGCATAAAGGTCTATATAGGTCATAAAGCAGAAAATATAGACGATGCCCATGTATTGGTTATATCCTCAGCAGTTTCAGGTGATAATCCGGAGGTGGCTGAGGCAAAAAGCAGGTCTATACCTGTAATACCACGTGCAGAGATGCTTGCAGAGCTGGCAAGGTTAAAGTATGGGATACTTGTTGCAGGGGCACATGGCAAGACAACAACGACTTCTTTAATATCGACTATCCTTGCCCATGGCAGTCTTGACCCAACTGTTGTCATAGGCGGAAGACTAAAGGCAATAGGCAGTAACGCAAGACTCGGTCAGGGAGAATTCCTTGTGGCAGAGGCTGATGAAAGTGACGGGTCGTTTCTTAAGCTTTCTCCAACGATTGCAGTTGTCACAAATATTGACAGGGAACATATGGATTTTTTCAAGACAATGGATTTATTGAAAAAGGCATTTCTTTACTTTATGAATAAAGTTCCATTTTATGGCGTATCAATAGTTTGTATTGAGAACGAGCACCTGCGTGAACTTTTGCCATCTATTCACAGAAGATACATCACATATGGACTTACCAATGAAGCAGAACTTTATGCAGAAAATATTAGAAAAGGTTTTATGTCGGTAAGCTTTGAAGTAATTTATAAGGGCAGGAATCTTGGGAGTTTCGACCTTCCTTTACCCGGAATACATAATGTCCTCAACAGCCTGGCTGCTATCGGGGTAGCATTAATTCTAAAACTAAATGTATCAATAATTAAAGATGCACTGAAAAGGTTTAGCGGTATACAGAGGAGGTTTGAGTTTAAGGGCGAGGTAAAGGGGATAAAGGTATTCGATGATTATGGCCACCACCCATCAGAAATAAGGGCAACACTGAAGGCAGCAAAGGAAGGACTTTTAATCAGAAATCAGAAGGCAGAAGGCAGAAAGCAGAGGTCGGGACGATTATTTGTCTTATTTCAGCCTCATAGATATACAAGGACAAGAGACCTCATGGATGAGTTTTCATCTTCGTTTAATGATGCTGATTCACTCACACTCCTTGATATTTATTCTGCCGGTGAAAAACCTGTAAAGGGCGTGAACTCAGCAACTTTGCTTGAGAGGATTAAAAAAGCAGGGCATAGCAGTGTTTTATATGCTGAAGATAGGGAAGATGCGATAAGGCATTTGATCTCTAAAATGAGGGAAGATGATATTCTTCTTACTCTCGGAGCAGGCAATGTATGGAAGATCGGCGATGAGATACTAAATAAGCTAAAAGAAAAAAGTCAAAAGTGGAAACTCAAAATTTAAAAGATATATTTTCTGAGGGCCTCTTTGAAGGCGAGGTGAAATTTAGGGAGCCAATGAGAAACCATACATCATTGAGGATCGGGGGACCTGCGGATATCTTTGCCATGCCTCAAGACCTTTCTTCACTAAAAAACATGCATATTAACTTGAGAAGAAATAAGATACCTTTTTTCCCCTTTGGAGGAGGAACAAATATCTTAGTGAGAGACGGCGGCATAGAGGGCGCTGTTATATCTTTAAGGTCTTTCAGAAGGACGGGGGTCTTAAGTAAGGATAATAAATATGCGTATTTATTTGCTGAGGCCGGGACTTTACTCCAGAGGATTGTGAATTTCTCGAAAGAAAATGGTTATTCAGGTGTAGAGGGACTTGCAGGCATACCAGGAACTGTTGGTGGAGCAATCTTTGGAAATGCAGGTGCATTCGGCTATGAGATGAAGGATGTTCTTGTTTTAGTTGAGGTGATGGATATTGAAGGTAGGATTAAAAAGTTTAATGCAGAGGAGATTAACTTTGGATATAGAAGTTCAAGTATTTCACAAAATGAATTAATCCTTGGTGCGAAAATAAAGCTCAAGAAGGATGAAAAGGAAGAGGTTTCAGCTAAGGTTGACGATTTCCTGGAGAAAAAGAGAGAAAAACAGCCTCTCTGGGAACCATCTGCCGGATGTGTATTTAAAAATCCTGCAGGGTTATCTGCAGGTAAGCTTATAGATGAAGCAGGATGCAAAGGTATTAGAATCGGTGATGTTGAAGTGAGCAGCATACATGCGAATTTCTTTATAAATAAAGGAAGGGCAAATGCTTCTGATTTTATCAGGCTTATGGAGGAAGCTGCTCATAGAGTTAAAGAAAGATTTGGAGTGGTACTTGAGCCGGAGATAAAGATAGTCGGAAGAGACAATGTTAACGGATAAACGTATAGGTGTATTAATGGGTGGGATATCAGCCGAAAGAGAAATATCTCTCAGGAGTGGAACCGCAATTTATAGCGCTTTGAAAGGATCAGGTTATAATGCAGTTGCTATAGATGTAGGCCCTGATATTTGTAATGTGCTGAATAGAGAGGAGATAGAGGTGGTATTTCTTGCACTTCATGGAGGACATGGAGAAAACGGCTCCATACAGGGTATGCTTGAGGTTTTAGGTATCCCTTATACAGGTTCCGGGGTACTTGCATCTGCCCTTGCTATGGACAAAGAGGCGTCAAAGAAGATTTTCCTTTATCACAATATTCCCGTACCACCATTTGTTGTAGTAACAAGTAACAAACAGAATATAGCCCCCCCCACCCACCCCTCCCCCTCGAGGGGGGAGGGTAAGGGAGGGGGTGAAGGTCTGGGCTCTATGCTCTGGGCTCTGGGTTCTGAGCGGATTGACTTTCCGTTGCCCTGGGTTGTCAAGCCAGCAACAGAAGGTTCAAGCGTTGGGGTAAGTATTGTAAGAGATGAAACAAACCTTGAGCAAGCATTAGAGACATCCTATTCCCATGGTTCAAGGGTAATTGTTGAAAAATATATAGAGGGTAAAGAAGTACATATAGGGATACTCAATGGCAGGGTATTAGGCGGGGTTGAGGTAAGGCCATCTCTTGAGTTTTATAATTATGAGGCCAAATATACCGCAGGTCGGACAAAATATATACTTCCTCCAGAAATAGACAGTAAGGCTTATGAAATGGCAAAGGCGGCTGCTATTTCTGCTCATATTGCCCTCGGGTGTAAAGGCGCTACAAGGGTTGATCTAATGGTTGACGCAGAAGGCAATCCCTATGTACTTGAGGTTAATACTATTCCGGGTATGACCGAAATGAGCTTGCTGCCAAAAATAGCAAGCCTTGCGGGTTTTGATTTTCCTGCCTTGATAGAAGAGATTATCAGAGGTGTTATTGATGAAGGCCAATAATTTAATGAGGGCGGGTAAAAAGATAAATATTTTTGGTATATTCCGCAATGTAGCTGTTTTCATCGTCATTTTTGCAATCGCAATATTTATATATATTTACTTGCGTCCGGTAAGATCGGTATTGCCTATTAAACACGTTGTATTTACCGGGAATAAACATCTGACAGACGATGAACTAAAGGTACTCACCGGGGTTAATGCGAATGATAGTCTGATTGCGATTTCAAATAAAAAGGTGAGTCTGAGATTGCTCAAATCTCCATGGATTAAATCCATAAGTGTGAGGAAACAATTCCCTGGTACGCTGTCAATGGTAATAGATGAGGCGGTGCCGTTTGCGCTTCTTGATATGAATAGCCATCTTTTCTTAATAGATGAGAAGGGTAAATTCCTTGAAGAACTTAAGGGTGATTCAATACCGTTCCTTCCGGTTATCACAGGGGATCCGTTCAGAGAAAAAGAGGGGTTTTCAGAGGCCCTTAATCTTGCAAGGTTGATGAATGATAAAGGGTTTTCGCCAGGAAGAGACCACATTGATATATTTGCACGAAAGCCACATGAGCTCACTGTAACAATCGATGGAACTGTTGTAAAAATGGGTTCCGGGATGTTAGAAGAAAAACTTAAAAGGCTGATTGAATTAGAAGACGAGATAAAAAATAGGGGCATCCCTGTTGATTATATAGATTTAAGATTTGCAGGCAAGGCGATCGTAAAACCTATAACCGACAAGGTGGTTAAGTAATGTTCAGGCAGTCTCATCATGGGAATATTATTGTAGGGCTTGATGTAGGGACTACAAAGATTTGCGCTGTCGTTGGGGAATTAGTAGAAGGCGAGTTAGAAATACGTGGAATCAGTACATCTGCTTCAACAGGGCTCAGGAAGGGTGTTGTCGTAAATATAGAGTCAACAGTGGAGTCAATAAAGAACGCTGTGAAGACAGCTGAGTCTATTACAGGTGTTGAAATAAATGCTGTATATGTTGGCATAGCAGGCGGTCATATCAAAGGGTTTAATAGTTATGGGGCTGTTGGTATAAGGGGTAAAGAAGTGGCTTATGTTGACGTAGAGCGCGTGATAGACTCTGCAAAGGCTGTTTATGTGCCACTTGACAGGGAGGTGCTTCATGTTATTCCAACAGGATATATCCTCGACGGCCAGAATGGTATCAGAGACCCTGTCGGGATGATGGGGGTGAGGCTCGAGGCAAAGGTTTATATAGTCACAGGCGCTGTAACCTCGGTGCAGAACCTCCTCAAATGCTGTGAAAAGGTAGGCCTTGAGGTTGCTGATATAGTCTTTGAACCTGTCGCATCAGCAGAGGCGATACTTACAGATGATGAGAAAGAACTTGGTGTTGCTATTGTGGATATCGGCGGTGGTACAACAGATATTATACTTTATAAGGATGGCTGGCTTAGACATACATCTGTTCTTGCCATTGGAGGGAACCATTTTACAAATGATATTGCTGTTGGCCTGAGGGTTTCCGTATCCGAGGCTGAAAGGGTTAAAAAAAGTTTTGGATCTGCTGCAACAAGTATGGTGAGCGACTCAGAAGAGATAGATATAATTCAAGCAGGACAGGGAAGAAAGATATTGCGCAGGTGCCTTTCAGAGATTATACAGCCAAGAACCGAGGAACTGCTGGATTTAATAAAAGGTGAACTCATATCCTGCTCTGCGTATGATATTGCATCAACAGGAGTTGTTCTTACAGGAGGTTGTTCTCTGCTCGAAGGCCTCGACAGGATGGCAGAGGCGGTATTAGGACTTCCTGTCAGAATAGGATTCCCCAAAGACATAAAAGGGTGCAAAGACATTATAAATAATCCAATGTATGCCACAGGTGTAGGCCTTGTGCTTTACGGGTCAGAAACAGAATCAGGCAGGGTATTTTACCCTGATGCTTTTACAGGGATATTCGGAAAGATGAAGGATTGGGTAAAAGGAATTTTTAGATAAAAAAAGGAGGTGTGTATGTTTGAAATTGAAGAAGTAAGGGGACAGAAGGCGAAGATAAAGGTTATCGGTGTTGGAGGAGCTGGAGGCAATGCTATCAATAATATGATCGCTTCGAACCTCCACGGGGTTGAATTTATAGCTATTAACACTGATATGCAGGCACTCGAAACCTCTCTTGCGCCTGTTAAGGTACAGATTGGCGCTAATCTTACCAGGGGACTTGGAGCAGGTTCAGACCCTCAAATCGGTAAAGAGGCAGCCCTTGAAGACGGGACTGCAATTGCTGAATCGCTTGAGGGCTCTGATATGGTCTTTATAACTGCCGGGATGGGCGGAGGCACAGGTACAGGCGCCGGACCTGTAATTGCTGGTATTTCAAAAGAACTCGGTGCCATTACGGTTGCTGTTATTACCAAGCCATTTTTTTATGAAGGAAAGATGAGATGGATAAATGCAGAAGAGGGGATAAAAGAACTGAGGAAAAATGTAGATACCCTGATTGTAATACCAAATGACAGGATAGGTCTTGTTGTTGAGAAGGGAACTCCCCTGCTTAAGTCCTTTGCCATAGCCAATGATGTCCTGAAGCAGGCAGTTCAGGGGATATCTGATATCATCCTGATTCCAGGGCTAATCAATGTTGACTTTGCTGATGTCAGGACGATTATAGAGGATAAAGGCCGTGGAGTTATGGGCTCCGGCCTGGGAAGAGGAGAAGGTGGAGCGATCGAGGCAGCGAAAAAGGCCATATCAAATCCTTTGCTCGAGGAGTCATCTATTGAAGGTGCAAAAGGCATTCTAATAAATATTACAGGTGGCCTTGAACTTTCGCTGAACGATGTTCAGGAAGCGGCTTCCTTCGTATACGACTCTGCGCACGAAGAGGTACACCTCATATTCGGTGCAGTTATAGATCCTGATATCGGTGACGAGGTAAGGGTTACTGTAATCGCAACAGGTTTTAACGATCAGAAAGAAAAGGTGGAGTTGCCGCAGATTAAAAAGTGGACACCTATTAAGCATCCTGTAAGTTTTAGAGGTTCAGAGAGGGTTTTATCAAAGAATCTGAAGCCGGATTATAGTGTGGATATAGTGCCGACAGAAATTATGTCGTATGAAGACCGTATTGACGTACCTGCATTTATGAGAAAGTCACATCAGAAAGAGATTTAGAGCTTCCCTCCAACGAGGGGCTTCCTCCCCCGGAAGCCCCTCCCCCCCCTATTATCGGGAATCCGGAAGCGATGAAGAAAGTTAACCCGAAAACTGCATTTATCTGATGACCAAAGCAGGCATATATGCATAAAAACCTTTACAAAGCAGAATTGGGTTATTCAATGTTATCAATCGTTACTGATGAAAATATCCAGGCTCTCTGAATATCATGTGTCTTACAAAGGTGCTGCTGGTAAAGCTTTTTCTGCATATATCCCTGCCTTAAAATGAATGAATTGCACTTTTCGGGTTAACTTTCTTCTGTCATTCTCGCGAAAGCGGGAATCCAGAAGCTATTGGAAACACTGGATTCCGGCTTAAGAACTGCCGGAATGACACATATATAAGCAGACTTTATGGACAGACTCTATTTAGATACCCTGCGGTCTCTGTGGCACGGTTATTCATCAGTATTTTTTTGTCTGAATTTTTATGAAATGATATAAGATAAAGGAATGAAAAATCAAATTAAATACCTCCAAAATTTATTCTATGATCTGTTAAATGATTATGGACAGGTTTATATAGTCGTGAAATATTCTGATAACTCCACTATAGGTAATAGGGGATTCACAGAAGAAGAGAAAAAGAAAGGAATTTTTTTGGTATTCAACCAGAAAAACTACAAGAACCTTCAATGGACTGAGGATGGAAGTATCATAACAACACTGGGTTTCGGGGGTAACAACAAACCTGAAAAATGTTTTTTATACTTTGACGATATAGTATCTGTATTTTCTCCAGATGCAAGGGTGAGGTTTGACAGATGGGACATGTGGGATATGGAAGATCAACCTGAGGAATCCAAAACATCTTTTGTGCCTGAAGAAAAAAAATCACTCAACGCGAAAGTAGTCTCTTTGGATCGCTTTAAAAAAACAAAGAAGTAAGGGATGCCCAAGACAGCTTTTAAATATACGGATGATTTTTTGAGATTTGACACATCTGCATATTACGCTTTACTATGAAAAGTGATTCCGATTTATTCCGGATACATTCCGGCATTTCAGATATCTTCTTAACAGGATTAAAGATGTTGCTTTCATTCTGAATTCTCCGGGGTAGAGTCCTTCATCTACTTAACGCTCACGAGTGTTCTTGTTGAAGGCAGAGTACACCTGCAAGTACGCAAGGCCGGCACACGACGGGATATGATAATTTTCATTTGAACTATTGTGTTTCCCTGAGCATTAAGTAGCAGTGTAATATACGGGAATTGTTCTTGAGTTGTCTTTCCGGAACATAAAAAAATAGCTAAATTTCATGACCTGAACCTACAGCATCCAGCGATTTGCAACAAACAAGTCTGATAATCATATAAAAGGCTGCGGCTTATATAGCGCAGTCGACATCACTTAAGAAAGGCACCTCAAAAATGCTGCAAGGAATATACAATTGCAGCATTAAAAAATAACAGGAGGTGCAGTAATGAA
>Ga0299912_10001821_pt1 | contig 17228 bp, 13 predicted proteins | sample RVTome_2_FD_207667 | JGI IMG/M metagenome (GOLD analysis project Ga0299912, IMG submission 207667) | Soil microbial communities from uranium-contaminated site in the Upper Colorado River Basin, Wyoming, United States - RVT95D214 (version 2) ... | reverse complement strand
TGCTCCTCATGGGCCTCCGGGTCCCGGAGCAAATCCTTGAGGGCCAGGCGGTATCCGGCCAGGGCGATTTTCAGAAATTCATTGTTCTGCTGCATGGGGTCGGAGAGGCGGTCCCAGAGATAAAAGGCCAGGGCCTGCTTGCGGGCGTAGATCAAGGAGCCCTGGCACAGGGCCGGAGTGCCGTCCAGGTCCCGGGCCAGCTCCGGGCCCAGGATGAGGATGGTGAGCTCCCCCCGGCGCCGGGCCTCGGCCAGTTCCCCCAGGAAAAAGGTGGGCTTCAGCCCCCGGCTCAAGCCCGCGCCGTAGGCCAACCCCAAGGGCAGTAGATGCCGGTTCAGAGCGTCCACCTCCTGGGGTTCAATGATTTCCCCATCCCAGGTGAGGGGGCGCCAGGGCGCGCCTTCCAGGGAGTCCCAGACGCTCTCCTGCTCCGCCACCCAGGTAAGCACCGCGTCGGGCTCCGGCTCCTGCCAGGGTTGGAGGCCGTGCTCCCACTTGTAGAGCTGGCGCAGGCGCAGCAGCAGGCCGCACAGCGAATAATAGTAAGCCCCCCCGGCGCTGGCGAGCCGGCAATTCCACCTGACCTGGCTGATCAAGGCCTGGAGCCTGTGGGGAGTTTTTGGGTTATCCGCCATGCTAAACAAATTCCTGATAAATCAGCTCGAAAAGCTTGTGGGCCAGTTTCCCGTCCAGCTTCAGGAGAATCTTATACTGATCCAGGGCTGAGGCCCGGTTCTGCTGGCAGAGATTGGCGAGGCCCAGTTCATAATGGGCCTCGGGGTAGTCCGGCTGCAGACGGATGGCCTGGAGAACCGCGTGGAGCCCCAAGCGATGGCGGCCCAGCCGGCGGTAGGCGATCCCCAGGTTCAAATAAGTCAGGGGGTCATCCGGTTTAATGGCCAAGGCCTGCCGGAAGGCCGCCACGGCTTGCAGGCCTTTTCCCAGGCGGTTTAAGGCCACCCCCCGCCCCACGTGGGCTGCGGCCGACCGGGGCTCCAGGGTGATCGCCTTCTGGAAGCTCTCCAGGGCCTCCTGGTTTCTCTCCAGATGGAGCAAGGCCGTCCCCAGGTTATAATGGGCCCCGGCATTCTCCGGGTTCTGGCGGACCGCCCTTTTCAGGGCCAGGATGGCCTGCCTGGGGGTCCGGGAGGTTTGCTTGGTATGGGGCCGGGAACCGCTGTCCCGCTTTTCCTGGGGCGGGGCGGGGGCAGGAGACGGCTTCTTTTTGCTCTTGGCCGGGGCCGCGGCCGGCCGGGGGGAGGCCAGGAGGTGTTCGTACGCCGCGTTGATCTCCTTGAGCATCGCTTCCGCCTTCTTCTGAAGCCGGGGATTTTGGGCAAAGCGGTCCGGGTGCCAGACGTGCACCAGGTCGCGGTAAGCCTGCTTCACTTCCGACTTGGAAGCGCCCACCTCTATTCCCAAAATTTGGCAACACCCCTCGATTTTCTGCATCATCGGAACTGTGGAGTTTCCGCCTTAGGGATTGGAATTCTTTCCAACTATTTTTGGAGCAGGTCCGCCAACTTTTTGGCCATCTTCGGGTCCAGGCGTTGGAGCGCCTTATATTCCCTGGCCGCGGCCTCCCGGTCCCCCGCCTGGACATAGTAAACGCAAAGGCCGTAGCGGGCCTCGGCGTCATCCTGTTTGAGGCTCACGGCCTTCTTGAAAGCATTGCCCGCGTCCGGCCAGCGCCCTAATTTGATATAAGCCATACCCAGATTATTATAGGCCTTCACCGAATCGGGCTGTAGGCTGATGGTCTTGGTGAAGGCCTGCATGGCCTCTTGATGGCGCTCCAGTTTGCCCAAGGCCAAACCCAGGAGGTAGTAAGCTTCGGCCCCGTCGGGGCGCAGCCGCACGGCTTCCTGGAACTCCGCCCTGGCCTGGTCCCATTGGCCCATCTTGCCCAACGCCGCGCCCAGGTTTTCATGGGCCGCGACCCAGCGGGGCTGGAGGCGCACCGTGGCCTTGAAGGCCTCCACCGCCTGGGGGTATTGCTCCAGACGGGCATAAGCCAGACCCAGGTGATGTTGGGCTTCCGCATAATTCGGCTGGAGGCGCACCGCGTCCTGAAAAGCCTGGGCCGCGTCCTGGAATTTGCCGTTTTTCTCCAGACGCATCCCCCGGTTAAAGAGGAGGACCGCCTCCTGGTTGATCTCCCGGGAGAGGGATGGTTCTTCCTGGTCCGCCTGGCTCCAGGCGGGAGGAGCCAGGCACAGCAAAGCCAAAGCGGCCGCGAGGGCCAAAAAGGTTTTCATTTTTCATCCTGACAGGTTGGTTCGAGTTTTACCATTATTGATTAAGACCGCCACTTCAAGGGATTACCGGCCCGGCCCGGAGCAAAGAGCTGAATCAAACCCATACCGGCCAGGAATCCTCCCACATGGGCCCACCAGGCCACGCCTCCGCCCCCGGCGAACCCCACCACGGAGAACGCGCCCTGAAAAAACTGCAAAACGAACCAGAAACCCAAAAAGAGATAGGCCGGCAGCTCAATCACCGTAAAGATAATGAAAATGGGCACCAGGGTGAGGACCCGGGCCCCGGGAAAAAGGCTGAAGTAAGCCCCCATCACCCCGGCGATGGCCCCGCTGGCCCCCACCAGGGGGATGCGGGAATGGGACGAAAAGAGAAAGAAGATTATTAAGGACGCCACCCCGCTGACCAGATAAAAAACAAGATAACGCCCCCGCCCCAGGGTGTCTTCCACGTTGTCCCCGAAGATGAACAGAGTCCACATGTTGCCGATAAGGTGCAGCCAGCCCGCGTGCATAAACATGGAGGTGAAGATGGGAACAACCGCCAGGGTCACCGACCCCTGCCCGAGGAGGCTCAGGAACCGGCCCGGCACAAATCCCAGGAACTGGATGATCTCCTGCAGGTGGGCACCATAGGATTTCTCCCATAAAAAGATCAGCACATTAATGCCGATAAGGGCATAATTTACATAAGGGGGTCGGGTGGAAGGAATGTTGTCCCTGAGGGGGATCATACCGGAGCCCCGGGGAAAAGACGGATATGGGCAACCATATGGGTATTATCGTAAGGAATTTCCCCCGGAAGGGCAAGCCATCCCCGTAATTTTGTTAAGGATGATTCACCAACAGGCGTTTGCCGCTCATCTCCAGGGCCGGGATCGCGCCCTGAAGATAGTCTTCCAGGGGCATGGAATCATCCACCAGCAGAAAGACCCGCTTCGGTCCTTCCCAAAGCTCTTGCAGCCGGGCCGGAGGAATCAGGTAGTCTTCCGATGGCGCCACCGGATAGGGAAATTGGGGGAGTCCCCGGCGCTGCACCATGAGGATGCGGCGGCCGGCATAGTAGGCCAGGGAGGCCCCATATTCAAACTCCTCAATGCTCTCCATGATTACCAGATCCTGGGACCCGGCCTGACGGTGGAGAAACTCCCCGGGAATCTTATCGCTGAGATGGGGGGAAAGGGCGATGAGGGCCTGAAAGGTAAAGTAGCTGATCATCAGGGCCAGGGCTCCGAAACAGCCGGCCGCGGCCCGGGGGTGGCGCCAACCGGCCAAGACCCCCAGCAGGGCAACCCCCGGTATCCAGTAGGTCACCTGCCAGGCCATGGGCCGGACCAACTGGAACATGCCGATGAACTCCCGGCGATTATCCCCGCAAATCCGCTCCAGATACGGGACGGAAAACAGGGTCCCCAGTCCCAGCAGGCCCATGGCAAGGAGGGCCCAGACCAGAGTCCGGTCCCGGGGCGCGGCCAGATAGCGGTCCAGGCGCCAACCCAGGATCAAGGCCAGGGGCGGCAGCGCGGGCAGGGAATAATACTCGATGCGGCTGGAGGAGAGGGTGAAAAAGCCCAGGATAACTGCGGCCCAAATCAGGAGAATCCGTCCTTCCGGCGCACCCGAACCCCGGGGACCGGTCTCCCGCCAAAAGCGATAGAAAGCCTCCGGCAGCAGCAGGGTCCAGGGCAGCAACCAGATACCCAAAAAGATCCAGAACTCGGTGACGGAGAAAGGGTTGATATCCTGGGGCTGGCGCTGCCCCAGGAAGCGCATGATCTGTTCGTTGATGAACTGATGCCTGAGGAAACCCGGATGGGCCTGTTCCACCGCCACAAACCAGGGCACCACCACCACCCCCAACAGGGCCAGACCCCAGGGGTTCAAAAAGAGACGGGCCCAGGAGGGCCGGTTCCGGGGCCAGAGAAAGGGGGCCATGATTAAGAGGGGGAAGGCCACGCCGATGAATCCTTTGGTCAAAAAGCCCACGGCCAGGGCCAGATAGAAACCCGCGGACCAGCGCCAGTTAGGCTCATCCTGCCAGCGCAGGATAAAATAGAGGGACGCGGCCAAAGACAGGGTAATCAGATGGTCCGTGAGTATTTCCAAGTGGAGGGCAAAAAAGCCCAGGCTGCTGAGGAGGACAAACCCGCCCAGCCAGGCGGCCCTGGGATTAAAGAGCCGGCGGCCCAGGAGGTAAGTGAGCCAGATTTCCCCAAAGGTCACAAGGAAGGTGGGAATACGGGCCGCTGCCTCGGAAACCCCCAAAATTTTGTAAGCCAGAATAGTGAGCCAATAAAGGAGGGGGGGTTTATCCAGGTAAGGGGCCCCGTTCAAGGTAGCCACCAGCCAGTGGCCGGACTTCAACATCTCTTGGGGGATAAGGGCGTACATGGCCTCTGCCCGGGTCAGGGGGATCTTGAACAAGGAGGGCAGATAGACGGCCAGGCCGATAAGCAGCAGAAAAAATCCAGACCAGAGGACCGGGGGCGAGGGTCGGCTCATCAGGGCTCAGCCAGCAGGGGCATGGTTAACATCCAAAGGCGCCTCCCTTCCGGTTCAGGAAAGATTCCAGCGCAGCAGCTGCCAGATGTCTTTGGCCCGGTGGCCCGCCTGGCGCACCACGGAGGGTTCAAACCCTGAATGCATCATACATTGGGCGCAGCGGGGGTCCCGGCCCACGCCGTAGCGCTCCCAGGGGGTTTGTTCCATCAGCTCCTGAAACGTGGGGTAGTGAGTATCTAAAATCTGATAGCAAGGAGCGCGCCACCCCTGGGGGTTGCGGGTGGGATTGGCCCAGGGGGTGCACTCGTACTGCCGCTCTCCCCGGAGGAAACTGAGATACAGAGGCGTGCTGAAGAACCTGAAATTCCCGCCGTTGGCGGTGAGGCGGGTAAATTTATCCCGGATCTCCTCCCGGCTCAAAAACATTTCCGGGTCCACCCCGGCAAAACTATAGGCCGGGGAGACCAACAGGCCGTCCACCCCCATCTGGGTCAGATTAGTAAAGAGGATTTTGATCTCCTCCGGGTCGGTCTCCTTGTAGATGGTAGTGTTGGTGCAGACCCTAAAGCCCCGGGCTTTGGCCTCCTTAATGGCCCGGATGGCCAGATCATAGAGGCCCGGCCGTCCCAAAATCCGGTCGTGCAGCGGCGCCAGGCCGTCCAGATGCACGCTCAGGGTGAGGCGGGGAGACACCGGCAGCCGGGGGAGCGACTTTTCCAGGAGGATGGCGTTGCTGCACAGATAAATATGCTTATGGCGGTGGAGCAACTCCTGCACCAGCTCAAAGATGGGCGGATAGATCAGGGGCTCTCCCCCGGTGAGAGTGACCACCGGCGCGCCGCTCTCGGAGACCGAATCCAGGCACTCCTCCAAAGTCAAAGACTGCCCCAGCGTGTCCCGGTACTCCTGGATGCGGCCGCAGCCCGCGCAGGCGAGATTGCACTGATGGGTGGGTTCCAGCATCAGCACCATGGGGAAGCGCTCCTCCCCCTGCCAGCGCTTTTTCAGCAGATAGCGGGCCAGGTCGATGCTGAGACTTAAAGGGAAGCGCAAAATTAATACCTCTTTCAAATAATTAAAGCTGGCAGATTATTAATAATTAGACTTCCTTTTGAATGGTAGAGATTTCTTTCGGCTTTTCATAAAAATCTGAGAATAACTTTTTTTCAACTTTTTCAGAACATATTGATTCTAAATCGCTAATATTAGAGATATTATAAAATAGTTTTTTAGGTGAAAGATATACTAATATTTTTTTATTAAATTTAATCAGGTTCACGATATTATTAAAAGTTCCTGCACTTCTCCCATCCCATATCATCATTCCAAAATCTGTGTCTTTCGCCATTTCAATATCTTTTAATGCATATAGATGGCGCCCTTTTAGTTCATAATTTGCTTCTATATATTTTACTTTCCAATTACCAACATTATTTCTACATTGATCCCTAATACAAAACACCACAACATCTGAATAATTTTTTGAAAATAAATATTCCTGGACAGATTTATCTATCCCATTAGCATCACCAATAAGTATTGTATATCTATTTTCTATAATATTGTCTATTCTTCGTTTAATTTCTTTGTTTATTTTTGACAGCTTTATGGAACCACCAATAAATACTTTATTCATATTAGGCTCCTTGTTTTTGTCAGTGTCAATACATAGGCTCTATCCACCTTTCCTTTTTTATACAAAACATTAGTGGCGGAATTTAATGTTGCTCCTGATCTATACAAGTCATCAAAAAGCAAGATTTTCTTGCCAAGCAAGGCGTTATCATTAACATCATAAATATCTTTCAATACTTCCATTCGTTCATGAAAATTATAAATATTTTTCAATTCTGGAGTTTCTTTGACCTTTATAAGACAATCCAAGTATAACTCAATCCCTATCGCAGAGCTTATTCCTTTAGCTAATTCTATAACAGGTTGCAAAACTCGAACAGTTTTTGATGGAGGTATTGGTACAATTCCTTCTATATTACCACTAATTTTCCATTCCAATTTTATAAAATTAACTACAATATCAACAATATCATTAATAACACTTTTATCGGATTTATTTTTTAATTTGTAAAGTAATTCTCCAAGTTCGCTTCTTTTGGTTGCAAAATCTGCATGCCCATATGCATCATATCCCAAGAACTCGCTACTCAACGTGTGCAAATCTAAAGCATAACCTTCAAACCAACTACCAAAGAGTTTCTTAGGATTTATAGTAATCATTGAAGATAAATATTTCCTCCTTCATAGCCTAGGCATAGCCATTTTGCCTAAACCACTCCACTGCCGCTTCCAGGGCTTGGCGCGCCGGGGTTTGGGGCAGCCCCAGTTCCTGCACGGCCTTGGAGGAATCAAAATACATGTGTTTTTTCGCCATGCGCACCGCGGTCACGGTCATGCGGGGGGTGCCGTGGCTGATGTGGCTGGCCCAAAATTCATTAACGTAGGCCAGGGCCAGGACCGGGCCGTAGGGCAGTTTCACTTTGGGGGCCGGGCGGCCGCTGATCTCCCCCAGCATCTGCAAGATGCGGGAGAAGCTCAGGTTTTCATGCCCCAGGATGTACTTCTCCCCTACCCTCCCCTTGTCTTCGGCCAGTAAATGGCCCCGGGCCACGTCCTGAACGTGCACCAGGTTGAGGCCGGTCTCCAGATACGCGGGTATGCGGCCTTTCAAGAAATCCACCACTATCTGCCCGGTGGGGGTGGGCCGCCAGTCCCAGGGTCCCACCGGGGTGCTGGGATTGACCACCACCACCGGCAGCCCCTGGCGGGCAAATTCCAGGGCCACCTGCTCCGCCAAAAATTTGGAGCGCTTGTAGTGGCCCACCATCTCCCCGATGGTAACCGGGGTCGCCTCGGTGCCGGGAGTGCCGTTTCCCGGGTTCCCCAGGGCCCCCACGGTGCTGGTATAAACGACCCTCTCCACCCCGGCCGCGGCGGCCGCGGCCAAAAGCGCGCGGGTACCCTCCACGTTGACGGCATACATCGCCTGGGGGTCCGGCACCCAAAGGCGGTAGTCCGCGGCCACGTGGAAGACCCGGGCGCAGCCCTGAAGGGCCTTTTCCAGGGACGCGGCATCCCGCAGGTCCCCGGCCGCGACCTCCACTTCCAGCCCCGCCAGGGCCGGGTGTTCGGGGTTCCGGGCCAGGACCCGGACTTCCCGGCCCGCCGCCAGGAGTTCCGTCACCACCGCCCGGCCCACAAAGCCGGTGCCGCCGGTAACCAGAGTCTTGCCCGCGCCGTTCAAGTTTAAAATCCCCCTAAATCCCCCTTTAGAAAAGGGGGACTTGCCAATTCCATATTCTTAAAACTCTTCCTAATTATTAAAATTGGGCTTGCCAATTTCCCCCCTTTTTTAAAGGGGGGGCAGGGGGGATTTTATTTACAGAGCCTATTCTTCTTCTGGAGCGCTCACCGCGTGCAGGTATTGTCCCAGGGCCATGAGGGGGAAGCAGTCCCGGTAGAGGTGGTAACGGATCATGAAGTGTCCCGGAAAGCCGGTGCCGGTGAAGTGGGCCTCCTCCCACCGGCCCTGGAGGGTCTGGGTCCGCAGCAGATATTCCACCCCGGCTTCCACCTCCGGGGACGCGGTCTCGCCTGCGGCCATGAGCCCCAACAAGGCCCAGGCGGTCTGGGACGCGGTGCTGGGGCCCCGGCCTTTGAGTTCAGGCGTCTTGTAGGATTCGCAAACCTCACCCCAGCCCCCGTCCGGGTTCTGGTGGGCCTTGAGCCAGTCCACCGCCCGCCGGATGTAGGGCTGGCGCATGTCCTCACCGATGCCCTGCAAGCCCACCAGCACCGACCAGGTGCCGTAGATGTAATTCACCCCCCAACGGCCCCACCAGGGGCCTTCCGGGTGCTGGGTGTGATGGATGAAAGCCAGGGCCTTGGCGGCCCGGGGATGGTCCAGGCCGTAGCCGAAGGCCCCCATCATCTCCAGGATGCGGCCGGTGATGTCCTCCGTGGGCGGGTCCACCAAGGCTTTGAGGTCGCCGAAGGGAATGGCGTTGAGCCATTCCTTGGTATTGTCCTTGTCAAAGGAGGCGAAGCCCCCGTTTTTCGACTGCATGCCTAAGCACCAGTCGATGCCCCGATGGATTTGGGAGTGGTGGGTCTCCGGGTCCTCCAACCCTTCTTTCAGGGCCACCAGCACCATGGAGCTGTCGTCGATATCCGGATACCAGTTGTTGACGAACTCAAAAGCCCACCCCCCGGGGGGGAGATCGGGGCACTTGACGCTCCAATCCCCGGGCTTGAAAATCTGATTGACTAGAAGCCAGTCGTTGGCCCGGGCCATGGCCGGGTTCTCCGGGGGAACCCCGGCCGCGGCCAGGGCCCGCACCGCCAGGGCCGTATCCCAGACCGGGGAGATGCAGGATTGCAGCCAGACGCGGTCCCCTTTCTCCAGGGTGAAGAACTTTAGGGCTTGAAGCCCCCGTTCCAGGACGTCGCCTTCCACCCGATGGCCCAGGCAATGGAGGGCCAGGATGGAATTGAGCATGGCCGGCTGGATGCCGCCCCAATCGCCGCTCTCCTCCTGGCGCTCCAGTATCCATTTCTCCGCCCGTCTCAGGGCCAACTCCCGAAGCCAGGGGATGGGCAGGCGGTAATAGAGTTTCAGCAGCCGGTCCACCAGGACAAAAAGGTTCTCCAGTTGCGGGCCCCGGGGTTTCCAGGAAACCCGGTGCTGGTGGAAGGGTTCGTCAGGGTAGGGGAAAAGCTCTCTCACCCCCTGCTCCGGCGGCAAAGGGCAGACCGGACGGTGGGCCATGATGATCATCAGGGGGACCACGGTGGCCCGGGTCCAACTGGAGAACTCGTAGATGCTGAGGCCGGACCAGGAGGGCAGGAGCATGAACTCCACGGGCAGCAGCGGGATGCCGTCCCAACTCACCTGGCCGAACAGGGCCATGAAGATGCGGGTGAAGACCCGGCTTTTGAGCGGCCCCCCCTCGGCCAGGATAAACTGGCGGGCCCGCACCAGGCGGTCATCGTCGGCAGGCAGGCCCGCGATCTTCAGGGCCAGGTAGGCTTCCACGGTGGTGCTGAGGTCGCCGCCGTCGCCTTGCCAGATGGACCAGCCGCCGTTGGGAAGTTGCCGGGCCAGGATATCCGCGGCCATCCCCGGCACCCTGGTCTCGTCCAGACCCAGGAAGCGGTGCAGCATGAGGTATTCCGCGGTGATGGTGACGTTGGATTGCAGCTCCGCCCACCAGTACCCTTCCGGGTGCTGGAGTTTCAGCATGGCGGCGGAGGCCCGCGCCACTGCTTTTTGAAGCCGGCTCAAAGAACCTACGGCAACCGGGAGCGCCGCCCTCTGGCGCACCGGAATGGAAATCCCCCCCAAGGCTCCCCTCCATGGTGCTTTTCTAAACCTATATACTATACAACGAATCCGGGAAAGGCCAGATATTTTTGTTTATCCCCGGATGGGTGGCGAAGGGAGAAAAAGCCCGGGTTTAAGATAATTTCACGGTCCCTGCCCATTGCTTCATGGCCTTTCTGGTTCCAGCAAACCATTTCCGCGGTTCAATCCCCCCGTTGGTTGCCATTAGGTGCAAAGGGTATTATAATTACTATAAAAAAAGTCTCCGCCGGTCTTTTTGCTCCCCGGGGCGATTGACCAATCCCGGAAACTCTGTTATGGGAAACCATATTGGAACTGTTCCTTAGATCAACATCCCAGGCTCGCCTGTCCCCGGGGTTTCAGAGGACCCCGCCAACCATTTTTGCCCATGCCTCCCAGGAGAACTAATGGCCCGGACTAGAGAAGAAGAAGAAGAATTGCAAGAGATTGACATTCCTCCCATTCTGCCCTTATTGGCGGTGCGGGATGTGGTGGTTTTCCCCAACATGGTGCTCCCCCTGTTTGTGGGGCGGGAGACCTCGGTGCTGGCCATTGAGGCCGCCCTGGCCCAGGACCGCCTCCTCTTTCTGGCCACCCAGAAAGACCAGGCCATTGAGGAGCCGGACCCGGAAGACATCTATGCCATGGGCACCGTGAGCCTTATTTTGCGGATGCTGAAACTGCCGGACGGCCGTCTGAAAATTCTGGTGCAGGGGAAGGCCAAGGCCAGGATCCTAGACTATGTGCGGGAGCGGCCTTTTTTTCAGGTGGCCCTGGAAGTGGTGCCGGAAACCCCGGCAGGCGCCATCTCCCCCGAGGCCGAGGCCCTGATGCGCAATGCCCGGGAAATGTCCGAAAAGATTCTCACCCTCAAAGGCATCATGTCCCCGGATCTCTTGGCCATCCTGGATTCCATCGAAGACCCCGGGCACCTGGCGGACCTGGTGGCCGCCAATCTACGCCTGAAGATCGACGAAGCCCAGGCGGTGTTGGAGGAGATGGACCCCATCCGCAGCCTTATCAAGGTGAACGACTTTCTCCGCAAAGAGCTGGAGGTCTCCGCCATCCAGGCCAAGATCCAAAACCAGGCCCGGGAGGAGATGGACCGCACCCAACGGGAGTACTATCTTAGGGAGCAGCTCCGGGCCATCAAGAAGGAACTGGGGGACATTGACGAGCAGAGCCAGGAGCTGGAAGACTACCGCCTGAAAATCTCCCGGGCCCGGATGCCCAAGTCCGCGGAAGAGGAAGCCCTGAAACAGCTCTCCCGGCTGGAGCAGATGCACCCGGACGCGGCCGAGGCCTCCATTGTCCGCACCTACCTGGACTGGCTGGTGGAGGTGCCCTGGAGTAAAAGCACCCGGGACAAGCTGGATGTTCCGGAAGCCAAACTTATCCTGGACGCGGACCACTACGACCTGGAGAAGGTCAAGGATCGCATCCTGGAATACCTGAGCGTGCGCAAGCTCAACAAAAAGATGAAGGGTCCCATCCTCTGTTTCGTGGGGCCTCCGGGAGTGGGCAAGACCTCTTTGGGGCAATCCATTGCCCGGGCCCTGAGCCGCAAATTCACCCGCATCTCCCTGGGGGGCATCCGGGACGAAGCCGAGATCCGGGGACACCGCCGCACCTATATCGGCGCGCTCCCCGGGCGCATCATCCAGGGGCTGAAGACCGCGGGCTCCAACAACCCGGTCTTCATGATGGATGAAGTGGACAAGATCGGCACGGATTTCCGGGGCGACCCCGCGGCCGCGCTCCTGGAGGTCCTGGACCCGGAGCAGAACCACTCCTTCAGCGACCACTACCTGAACGTCCCCTTTGACCTCTCCCGGGTGATGTTCATCACCACCGCCAACCTGGTGGACCCCATCCCCGCCGCGCTCCGGGACCGCATGGAGATTCTGCGCCTCTCGGGCTACACGGAAGAGGAGAAACTGGAGATCGTGCGCCGCTACCTCCTGCCCCGGCAGCTCACGGAAAACGGTTTGAAGCCGGGGGATCTCCACCTGTCCAACGAGGTGCTGCGCCAGGTCATCCTTTACTACACCCAGGAGGCGGGCCTCCGGAACCTGGAAAGGGAGATCGGCTCGCTGTGCCGCAAGGCCGCCCGGCGGATCGCCGAAGGGGAGAAGGGCCCCTTTGCCATTACCCGGGGCAACGTGCACCGCTATCTGGGCCCCCCCCGCTATCTCCCGGACGGGGAAGTGGAAAAGGATGAAGTGGGGGTGGCCACCGGCCTCGCCTGGACCCAGGTGGGGGGCGAAATCCTGGCGGTGGAGGCCTCCCTGATGCGGGGCAAGGGCCAGCTCACCTTGACCGGCCAGTTGGGGGAGGTGATGAAAGAATCCGCCCAGGCCGCTCTGAGCTATGCCCGCTCCCGGGCCGAGCTGCTGCAACTGGCCCCGGATTTCTATGAGAAATTGGATATCCATATTCACGTGCCCGCGGGCGCCACCCCCAAGGACGGCCCCTCCGCGGGGGTGACCATGGGCACCGCCCTGATTTCCGCGCTCACCCAGATCCCGGTGCGCCGGGACGTGGCCATGACCGGGGAGATCACCCTGAGGGGCAAGGTGCTCCCCATCGGCGGCCTGAAGGAAAAGGCCATCGCCGCGCTGCGCGCCCGCATCAAAAAGGTGATCATCCCCGAAGCCAACCTGAAGGACCTGGTGGAGATCCCCAAAAATATCAAGCGCCGTCTGAAGTTCGTGCCGGTGGCCAACATGGACGAGGTGTTGAAGGAGGCCCTGGTTAAGCCCCCCTTCGCCAAGGCCGGGAAGGCCAAGCCCCCGAGTAAGAGGTTGGCCCCCGGTCCTCCGGCTACGGTTTGAGCGGGTGGTTGGCGGGGAAGGAGGCCAGGAACCGTAGACACGGGTTTTAAACCCGCTCCTACAGCCCTCCTTCCATATTCCCCCCCAGCTCCCAGACATTATGGACATTACCCATCTCTCCCGCTGGCTGGCCCTCCTCGGGCTGGCGATTGTCTGCGGCTTCTTTGCCGCCACGGAGACCTCCCTCTTTGCCCTGACCCCCCTGGAGCGGCTCCGCCTCACGGAAAAGAGGCGGGCCCGGGGGGAACTGGTGGAAGCCATCCTCTCCCGGCCCCGTCGGTTGCTGATTACCGTGCTCATGGGCCTGGAGACCGTAAACATCATAGCCTCGGTCCTGGCCACCTCCCTGTGCCTCAGCCTCTGGGGGCCGAATGGCAAGTGGCTGGCCCTGGGGGTCATTGCCCCCCTCTTCCTTCTCCTGGGGGAACTCATCCCCAAGTCTCTGGCCATGGCCTATCCCAGCCGGTTTGCCGGGGTCCTGTCTCCCCTGGTGCGGCCGGCCATCTTTGTGCTGACCCCTTTGAGAGTAGTGCTCCTGCAACTCAGCCGGGGGATTTTGGCCGTCCTGGGGTTCCGCACCGACCTGCCGGTCCCCGCCCTGCACCAGGAAGATTTTGTGCGCATGGTGGAAGAGAGTCATCAGAGCGGCATGATCGCCGCGTTGGAGCGGGATTTCATCCAGAACCTGATGAGCTTCGGGGAACTTAGGGTGGGGCAGATCATGGCGCCCCGGCCCGATATTTTCTCCTTACCCATTGATTTGCCCCCCCAGCAACTGCTCCAGGCCATCAAACGCTCCCGGTTTTCCCGGATTCCCATTTATCAAGATTCCCCGGATAATATCCTGGGGGTGCTGCATACCAAAGACCTCCTCCACCTCCGCCCCGGCCAGGATTGGGACGCCGCTTTCTTGAGCAGTCTCCTGCGGCCCCCCTTCTATGTACCGGAGAGGAAAAAGGCCTTCGACCTGCTCTCCGAACTCCAGGGCCGCCATCTGCGCCTCGCTCTGGTGGTGGATGAATATGGCACCCTGGTGGGCCTCATCAGTTTGGAAGATTTGCTGGAGGAACTCTGCGGAGAAATCCCCCAGGAGTTCAAGGTGGAGGAAAAGCCCTGGACGGAGGAGGCCCCAGGCCTCTATCGGCTTCAGGCCAACCTGCCATTGGCCGATTTCAACGAGGCCCTGGGCTTGAGTATTCCCACCGGGGAAGTGGACACCATCGGCGGCTTGGTCCTCAACCTCTTCGGGGAACTGCCCCGGGAGGGAGACAGCGTCTCTTTTGAGGGGCTCACCTTCCAGGTGCTGCGCATGAAGGGCATGCGCATTTTGGATTTGCGGGTGAGAAAAGAAGAATAAAAAAACTGTCAGCGATCAGCTTTCAGCTTTCTTAAGTCCCCCTTTTTTAAAGGGGGATTTAGGGGGATTATTAAGGGCTTATTTATAATCCCCCACCCCCCTTTAGAAAAGGGGGGGGAAAGAATCGGCTTTGCCGATGTCGCATTATTTATGAAAGACACCACCAGGTTTTAAACCAGAAAAAAAATAAAAAGCTGAAAGCTGATCGCTGAAAGCTAACAGCTTTTGCGGAGCAAAAACCATAATCGCCCTGATCCTCATCCCCCTGCTGCTGCTGGAAGGCTTCTTCGCGGCCGCGGAGATCGCCCTGGTCTCCGCCAACCGCCGCCGCTTGCAGCATTTGGCGGAAGAGGGCCAGCGGGGGGCCAAACTGGCCTTGAAACTCCTGGCCCGGCCCGAATATTTTCTGGCCACCACCCTGGTTGGGGCCAATATGTTGGCCATGGCCAACACCGTCTTGGTCACCGCGCTCCTGCTCCAGAAGTGGGGTCCTTCCGGGGAATGGGCGGCCATGCTGCTCCTGCCGCCCCTGCTGCTTATCGTGGGGGAGATCACCCCCAAATCCATCGGCCGCCAGCAGGCCACCCGCCTGGTCCTGCGCCTGGGGCCCGCGGTCTGGGTCGTGTCCTGGATCTTTTATCCCCTCACCTTCATCTTCGCCCTGGTGAGCCGGGCCGTCCTCTTGGTGACCGGCCGGCGCCGCACCAGCCTGCTCCCCTTCATCACCCGGGAGGACCTGCGCCTGGTGGTGCAAAAGAGCGGTCCGGAGGTGGACCTGGAGACCCAGGAAAGACTGATCATCCACCGCATCCTGCAATTCAGCCTGCGCACCGTGAAGGAAGTGATGGTCCCCCTGGTCAGGGTGACCGCGGTGCCCAACACCCTGACCATCGGCCAGGCCCTGGAAGAATTCCGGTCCGCGCCTTACGCCCGGTTTCCCGTCTACCACCGGCGCATTGACAATCTCGTGGGCGTCCTCCACAGCCTCGATCTCCTGGGGGAGGAGCAACTGCACCGGCCCATCAAACCTTTTGTCCGGCCCCTCATCTACGTGCCGGAAATCAAAAAGATCGACCGCCTCCTCACCGAGATGCAGCGCTCCGGCACCCATCTGGCCGGGGTGGTGGATGAATACGGCGGCACCGTGGGCATCGTCACCATCGAAGACCTCCTGGAAGAGATCGTGGGGGAAATCGCCGATGAATTCGACCAGGAGGTGACGCCTTACCGGAAACTGGGGGAAGGGCATTACCTCATCAATACCCGCATGGAGATCGGGGCCCTGAATGAGGCCCTGCACCTGGACCTGCCCTCCGGCGATTACGAGACTTTGGCCGGGTTTCTCATCTCCCAGTTGGGAGACCTGCCCCGACCCGGGGAGCGCATCAAGTACCGGAATCTTAAGTTCACCGTGCGCCAGGCCGAATCCCGGGCCTTAAAGGAGGTGGAACTCTTTGTCGACCACGAACCCGTCTGAACGCTGGGCCTTCTTCGACTGTTTTTCCGGCATCAGCGGCGACATGACCCTGGGGGCCTTCATCGACCTGGGCCTGGAGGTCTCCGGCCTGGAAGGGACCTTACAACTCCTGGGCCTGGGGGAAATCCGGCTTACCCCCCGGCGGGTCACCAAGGAACACTTAAGCGGTGTACAGGTGGAAATCACCGGCTCCGGCCAGCAACCCCACCGGACCTACCGGGACCTCCGGGCCCTCATCTCCGGGGCCTCCTTAAGCCCCCGGGTGCAAGAGCTGAGTCTCACCATGTTCCGCCTTCTGGGAGAGGTGGAGGCCCGCATCCACGGCCAGGACCTGGAAGAAGTGCATTTTCACGAATTGGGGGCCCTGGACACCCTGGCGGACGTGGTGGGCGCGGCCTACGCCGTGGAAAAGTTTGGTATTACCCGGGTCTTTTGCAGCCCCCTGCCCCTGGGCTGGGGCATGATTGCCGCGGCCCACGGCCGTCTCCCCAATCCCGCGCCCGCGGCCCTGGAACTGCTCAAGGGCTTTTCCCTCTATGGCACCGATATCCCCGGGGAACTGATAACCCCCACCGGCGCGGCCATCCTGAAGGCCCTGGAAGCTAAGCCGGAACCCTGCCCCCGCCTCAAGCTGGAACAGGTGGGCTACGGCGCGGGGAGCCGGGACCTGCCTGGGCACCCCAATCTGCTCCGGGTCTACCTGGGGGAGCCTCTCATTGCGGCTCCCGCCATTAAGGAAAGGGTGCTGGTCCTGGAGACCCATATCGACGACATGAACCCGGAGTTGTACGACTCCCTGATGGCCGGTCTCTTTGCCGGGGGGGCCCTGGACGTGGCCCTGGCCCCCATCCAGATGAAAAAGAACCGCCCCGGGGTGCGTCTCACGGTCATCGCGCCACCCGCGGCCCGGGAGGGTTTGCTGGAGCGCCTCTTCCTCGATTCCACCACCCTGGGGGTGCGCGTCCTGGAAGTGGAGCGGGTGGCGGCCCACCGCCGCCAGGAGACCATGGACACCCCCTACGGCCCCTTAGTGGTGAAAATCATGGAATACGGCGGCCACCGCCGGGTCCTGCCGGAATACGAATCCTGCCGCGAGATGGCGGAGAAACACGGCCTGCCGTTAATCGAAGTCTATCGATTGATTGAGAAGACTTGAGAATAAGGGGACCGTAGGGGCGGGTTTAAAACCCGCCCCTACAGCCCGCCATTCCAATACCTATGCCCACCCCGGGAGATATTTTTTTCTCGTTCCCAAGTTGTACTTGGGAACGCATATGCACTCCAAGCTTCGCTTGGTAGATAAATCAGTCGATGTTCCGCAAAGCAAAGCTTTGCTTCTAAGCGGGTTCCCAAGCGCAGCTTGGGAACCAGAAAATCTATGTCATTATTTCTAAAAACTGAAAGCTGATAGCTAAATGGCCCCTGCCCCCTGGCCCCTTAA